>OLHZ01000088.1_pt1 | contig 14926 bp, 13 predicted proteins | sample 1609381 | NCBI WGS metagenome assembly OLHZ01 (sample SAMN05416788, study PRJEB24817) | seawater metagenome | isolation source: Sea water | place: Canada:Atlantic | collected 2013-11
GTAGCTATGTTCTTCTTAGATCCGCGCCTAGTATTGCGTCTGAGTTTATTCCATAGGCGAAATGAAGATTGAGCAAACCGCGCTAGACCGGATTCCATCTGGTTTAGCACCAATCGGTTTTTAACAAATATTCTAATCAATTTGCTCAGATCGTCAGCACTCCACAAGCCATTGATATAAGCCTCAGCTGACCCGTTACTGCCACTTAATGCAACCTGCGTATAGCTACTGAGGTCGTGTATTACCAAGGTGCATTGCAACTTCGCATCGCTGTTGCCTACACTAGTAGTGCCGACTGGATCTATAAGATGAATGCAGCCACCTTCAAGCTTCTGAAACAATGCAATAAACTTATTACGAAAGAAACGATCAACTACCGAATTTTTGCTTGCAGCCTCCAATTGATGTCCAACAGGTGAGAAAATGGACGGTATGCTTTCGCCTTGAGGAAATTGGCTAGAGTTTACGGTGATCTGGTATTTTGCGGCTGAGTTAGTCATATAGTTGATATCACATATTATTTTGGGTGCGAAAAGAAAGGAACTCGTTTGAACCACAAGCACAGCGCTTGATAGTAAATCGCTAAAACGGTTTTAATACATACCAGTGGATAGCGAAAGGGCAGAAGGTTTGCTTGAGCACGAGTCAAAGGCTTGCCGTTAAGCGTCATTGAGGCATAAAAAATAGGTTCGTCGTTCTTAGACAAACCCATTTTAATATAAAATTCGGTATCGCTTATTCGATACTTCCAACGGTACTGGAGATCCATTGGCATAAAGGGCGAAACATGAAACTGTTTGTCAAATTTGGCGACATGAAAGCCTTGACCATCTATTTCCCCATCAATAGAATCAATGTCATGCACATACGTAAAACGCTCGTTCCATGGTGTATTGTGTACTTCAGCCACAAGATAACACAACTGACTATTTTGATAACATGCCACAAAGACAATAGGATTAAAACAGAACCCCCAATAGCTCATATTGGCCAAAAGATAAGCCTCGCCGCCGAATGAGTTACCTGTGTGCTCCTTTATTGTAGAGCATACTTCTTGGTATAAACTTTGACGACTTGGAAGATAGTTTTGCCGCTTGAATTGAACCAGATTAAATCCGCTAGACGACCACCAACAACTAGCGCGATCGAGCACACTAAGTTGCTTTATATCCACCCAAACCTGCAGCATACGATAGCGAAACTTGTGCTCAACCGGTTTAAATCGACTATGAGTTACCCAGCCCTCGAATAATTTCAGGCTATTCATTTTATTTGCGACCGAATTAGCTGGCTAATTTCTGCCGCGCTTCGTGCGCCATCTTCATGGAAGCCCCAACCCCAATAGGCACCAACAAAATAGGTGGCTTGCCGGCCGTCAATTAGTGACTTCTTCTTTTGCGCGGCAACACTCTCAGCCGTAAAAACTGGGTGGTAATAAACTCTCTCTGCCAATATTTTTTCGGAATCTATCTTGTGCTGATTGTTCAAGGAAGTAAAAATATTTGTTTCCAGCTTCAGCCCTTGGAGTAAATTCATCCAATAGTTGGCTGTGCAAACTCTCAGGGTATTCGAATCAAAATCATTCGGAACTTCAACATTCCAGCTCGCCCAAGACAAGGTGTTGGCGTGCATTATCGTTTCATCAGTATGCACTATCACACGATTCTCTTCGAATGGGATAGCAGACAGAATATCTTGCTCATCCTTACTGGGCTTATCCAAAATAGCTAATGCGCTATCAGCATGCAGCGCCATTACTACTGCATCAAATACGCTCTCATCACCGTCGTCGGTAAGCACTTTAATACCTTTGCCTCGTGTAACCTTATTTACCGTCAAGCTAGTTTTCCACTCCACATCTAGCTGCTCGCGCAGAGCTTTTACGTAACTGCTGGAACCGTTCTTAATGACCTGCCACTGTGGACGGTTGCGTATCTGCATTAAACCATGACGAGAAAAGAAATCTACTAAGTGGTGAATCGGAAATTGCGTGACCCGTTCGGGCGTAGCTGACCAAAGCGCACTAATCATTGGCAGCAAGTGGTCATTAATGAACCCTTTACTGTATTTTTTCTTCTTTAGATATTCACCGACAGTTGTTTTTGTATCGTTACTTCTAAGTACTTTTGGTGCAGTCTTATAGAACCGAACAATATCGAAGATCATGTGATAGAAACTGAAGCTAAATAAATTACGGCGCTGACAGAATAGCTTGTTCGGATTGGCCGCGTTATAGACCACATTGGACTGTCGGTTATACGCTGAAAAGCTCATATTGGTAGTTTGCGATTCAACACCAATTGAATCTAACATCGCACAAAAATTCGGATAGAATTTTCGGCAAAAAATAATAAAGCCGCTATCAATATTTACTGTCTGATTATTTACTACCAACTGATGCGTATCGGTGTGGCCACCGAAATAATTTTCTTTCTCGAAGAGCGTAACTTGGTATTCATCATGCAGGTGGTACGCGGCACTTAGACCCGATATACCTGCTCCTATTATAGCTATACGTTTTTTAATCGCCATACTGACTCAAATTCGCTCTCTATAATGCTGAACTTCACAGTGCTATCCTCTATTTATTCCAAATTACTAAGACTTAGATTTAAATAGAAAATTTCTCTAAAACATCTAGCAAGTCAGCTATCCCTATGTCTTGCTTATTAGAAGGTCGAGAAGCAAAGCATAATCGTACTCCGTTACGTTATTACAACGCCCTTTTTAGTATAAAAGATCACTTTGCTTCGAGTTTTTGATATTGCATACGCTTTAAGGTGCTTTAGAATCTTCTCAATGGCCGCCGGGTTTTCCACACAGGCAATGTTCTTGACTAGGCCTTGGCATTTCTCACAGACTTCGATATCGATGTTGAACACACGTTTCAACCTTTGCATCCAGGTCATAGATGCATGTCGCTGTACGGTGTTTTCTCATCTCAGGTTTGTGGCTTTTGCTGTTTTCGCCCCCTGCCTCGTTCGGCTGGTGTAACGTGAATTCGGTGTTTTCTGTTGGGGGCAAAAACACTATGTAAGCGAGTCAGATTAACTCTGGGCTTGTGCACCAAGGCTGCCAACCTAGCAATGAAAACCATCGGTTCAAATATTACATGGGTAGTACCAATACTGTAAGGCGTCTTGAGTTCACAGCGCACACTGCCAGTGCAGGTGAGTGACAGACGCTTCTAAGACACTGCAGCAAGGGAAATGAACGGCACAGCCCTTCCAGCTTATCCGCTGACGGGCTTTGGCTGCCACTCCAGCATGAAGACTGAATCAGGTCAGCCTGGCTATACACTTGGAGCCTGGTGGCGAGTCTGGCTTGGGTGGAATGGTTTACAGTGTGACAACTTTAACAGCGCACCCTGACAAAGCCGTGCTCCAGTTGGCCACACTTCAGGTAATCAGTGAACTGCTGCTGCACATACTCGAGCAGGAACCTATCTTCCGCGGCAAGCGGGACCAGAATCCGCGGGTAATGTTGTTTTACAACCTAATAGAGCAGCATTTGTTCGGGACGGTGGCGCGCATACCAAGACGCGACTTCGTGGCCGCTTAACCAAGTTGCACCTTGTAACATGCCGGAGTCCTTACCAGTGCGTGTTGGTACAGTGTAGTTGGCTTAGACTCCAATCAGGCAATTTTGAGTTGGCTGGCAGTATGCACTGCTCCGTCTCAGGGGCGATTAACTTAATAGGCCAGCGATGGCACCGGTCATGCAAGTAGCGAGTGTTCCCGAGATCAGTGATTTAGGAGCGAGCTCTACTATTTCCGTTGCCCGCTGCGGGCACATGCCACTCAGCCCCGCAATCATGATACCCAAACTGCCAAAGTTGGCAAAACCACAAAGCGCGTAAGTCATAATTACCGTCGACTTTTCGGAGAGACTGCCAGCTGGTAATTCGGCCAGCGCCAGAAATGCCAACAGCTCATTCAGCGCAGTCTTTGTCCCCATAAGAGAGCCTGAAATCTGCGCCTCGGACCAAGGTATGCCCATCAGCCAGGTGAGCGGTGCGAACACATAACCAAACAACCGTTGCAGAGTAAGCGGGTCGTCCCCAGGAAACGGAATTAGCGAGAAAAGACTATTTAACAAAGCCACCAGAGCGACCAACACCAATAACATTGCACCCACACTCACCATTAGACGCACGCCATCGTAGGTGCCCTTGGTGATCGCATCCATCAGGCTCTTGTACTCGACACTCAGCTGTATTTCTTCGCTGGTCGCTGCACTCGATTGCGGCACCATGATCAGCGCGATCATAATTGCAGCCGGCGCACTGATAACCGAAGCCGTGATGATATGACCCAGCGGATCATCCAAGGTTCCCTGTAGGATTATCGAGTAGAACACCATGACCGAACCTGCGATGGTGGCCATGCCGCAAGACATTACAACGAAGAGTTCACTGCGCGTTAGCACGGCTATATAGGGACGAATTAGTGCGGGGGACTCAACCATGCCAATGAAAATGTTCGCGGCACTACTAAATCCAACCGCTCCACTCACATTCAAACTCTTTCGCAGAACAAGGGAAAAGCCCTTGATGATGATTGGCAAGACGCGATAGTGCCAGAGGATTGCCGAGAGGACGGTGAACATTAGCATCAGCGGCAAAATTCGGAAGGCCAATATCATTGTGGCGCCAGGCTCGCTGATGGAAAACGGATAGTCTACATTGAGCGGGTCGCCACCAAGATAGCCAAAGATAAACAGCGTGCCGCTCTCGGTTGCATTCACTACAGCATTGACGCCTCTATTTATTAGACCCAGCATTTGTTGCAGAAAATTGAGATTAAATACAGCAAAGGCAAAGAGGAATTGCAGGCCCAAGCCGGCTACTAAAAGTCGCCATCCAGGCAGCGTGCGCTTCTCGCTAAGAACAACAGCAATTGCAACAAAGACTCCAATACCGAATAGCGCTTGTAAAACTAACAATAAATCCATGGACGACTAGACTCTTTTGTTCTCCGCCCTAAGGCAGTGTAAGGGGCTTGTTTGTAGAACTGTCTTGATCAAGCAGCCAGTCAACTAAAGGCTGTCGATAGTGTATCTCAGTATCGAAACCGGCCGAATCGAATTTTGCAATGGCATCATATCCCGCGCCCCCCTCATACATGAAACTGTTTATCAGCACGCGGTACGTCTCATCTGTATCTATGAGCCTGCCAGTCTTAGCGAGCAACCAATCGCTCTCGGTGCGAATAAGACCTTCAACAAAGGGGGCCTCCCCTTGGGCAAGTACCTGCAAGATCTGAGCACCACTCAACTCGACAGCAACGATTGTGTTTTCAAAAGGTAGTATTCCAACTACGTCGGCAAGGGTCACCTCTCCTTGCGGGAACGGCGCACGCAAAGCGAGTCGGTTATTTATAGCTAAATCAGCAGCGCTATCGATCTGTAACCAACTCTCGACCACAGCGCGTTGCAATCGATCATCGTTTGCCAGGTACTCTCGCGAGCTGAAACCCAACAGCGCGTTCAACTCCACCTCGGTTGCTGCGCGCCATTTTGCAACAAGCCGCGCTACCTCGTCATCACTGCTGCCCGCCTCATTTTTCTCAGTCGAGAAGCTGGAATTGATCAAACTATCCCGGCCAAGATCGTATTCAAAATGCGCTCGCGCATAACTGCGAAAGTGACCATTACTTTCAAGAAGAATAGTCTCGCCCATTTTTTCTGCAACAAGCTCATTACAATGCCCGCCTCCCATGAGGCTAATATCCAGATCGGCCACAGCCGCAGCTAAAGGGCGTAACGCTGCCATACAGACGTGAGCCACGACGAAGATGAGGTCCGGATCCTCCGCCTCCAGTTGCTCCACGGTTTCGCGCAGTACACTCTCATAATCTAGAAAAGAGAGATCAACAATATTAATAGGGTTTGTAGTGCTTGGCGTGTTAATTGTAGACAGCCCAATAATTCCGATGGTCAGATCATTCACCACGGTTGTGGTAAACGCCAGAATACCTAATTCAGATGGCAGAGTTCCGCTAGCCTTCCATTGAATATTGGCCGCCAGATAAGGAAAGCTAGCCTGACGGATACGCTGTTCCAAGTTATCTAGGCCGAAATCGAATTCATGATTGCCAATGGCGCTAGCGTCATAGCCCATGGTATTCATCACTTCCACCATGCCCTCGCCTTCGAACCAGGTTGAGATGGCCGGCCCTGTCCAATGATCGCCTCCACTGAGCAAGAGAAAGGGCCCGCCTTCGCTATAGCCCTCCTTCTCACGCCACAAACCCAGAAGATCTGCGGCTCCACTGCCGGACTCTCGCCCTTCCATCCAGCCATGCTCGTCGTTGCTATACAGCACGGTCAACTCGCGAACACCCGCACTAGCACTCGACTCTAACGTCGAGGAACCAGGAGATGAACTGCAAGCCAGCAGCAGTGGGAGGGCGAGTAATAGCAGAAGGAATAAGCGCATTGAGCCGAGTCTATCACAGCAATTTCGATGATTACCTTCCGAGATACCTAGGATTATTTATTGCGAGGAGTAGTTAATTCGCTTAACGTATTTGCTTCTAATGGTGACAGCGATGCAACTCGACAGCTCTAACGTTCCAATCTACTTGCCAGAAAAAGAACAGACCTCTGTCTTGCGCCTAGGTTTTGAGAACTGTAGCGGAGATGATTGGATATTTTCCGCCAAAGATCTAAACGTCTTTCAAAGACACAAGACAGAGCTGGGGATTTCACGAAGCGAGGAATGTTTTGCTCAAACTCAAGGTTCGGTAGCCGCTCAATGCGAATTTCATGATTTCCTCTTACGGCATCTGTTAACAAAACCTAAGTCAAGTTATTCCAGGAAAGGCAATCAACTCATTCATGAACAGGAGAAACTCACATGGAAAATAGAAGATAAGAATCTTTGGGAGGCTTCGCTATGGGTGCCAGAAGATTTTTGCCTGCTGGAAAAGGAAAAAAACGGCTACGTGATGACGGCCGCCAGCGTCTGCTCGCCTAGTAACTGGGCTCTGCAGGGCAAGATTGGCCAGACTGTGGACTTCATTCATGACCCTGTGCCTGATTACAACAAGCACCTTAGCAAGAGAGTAAATCGGTTTCTAGAGGGGATACCCAGACATCGGGTCTTGCTGCGTTATAACTGGTCCATTCAATCGGACAACGAACTCTTTTGGCGCGACGATCTAAATCCCAATTCCGATTTTGTGAATAGCAGCAATCCAAATCTTTACTGGCGCATTGAGCGGCAAACCTTCGTCCGGCTTCCAACGAGCGGGGCAATCGTCTTTGGAATCAGAGTTTTCCTGCATAGCTTTGACAGCCTTCGAAATATTGAAGGCTTTAATCAGTCAATAGAACAGCTGTTTACCCAGCTGCCTGAGACCCAGAAACGCTACAAGGGGCTAGCGACTTAACCACCTAGAAAAAGTACACAACTAAAAGATCGTTTAGACTATAATTCGCCCCATTGAAGCTACACCATGTATGAGAAATATTTGAACGAAGCGACAGCTTTTTGTCGAAACTCCGTACTACTCTAGTGAACCCACTACATTCGATTGTCAGCAAAAGGTCTCCACATGAATCTCAGCAGCCTCGCCAGCATGGCTCCAGTCAAATTGTGCCTAGTACTTGCAGTAAGCTTTTTACTTTCCATACAATCCGCCTCTGCAACCACGGTCCGCGTAATTACCTCCTTAGGAGACTTCTCAATAGAGCTGTTTGACGATGACGCGCCCATTACCGTTACCAACTTTTTAAACTATGTAAACTCTGGGCGCTTCAATAGCACGGTGATACATCGTTCCGTCTCGAATTTCATTGTTCAGGGAGGCTCATTCAGCTTCGATGCAAGCAGCGGCAACATAGTATCTGTTGCCACAGATGCAGCAATACAGAATGAGTTCAGCGTCTCTAATACACGAGGAACAGTAGCCATGGCGAAGCTGGGAGGTGACCCAAATAGTGCAACCAGCGGTTGGTTTGTGAATCTTGCTGACAACAGTGGCAATCTTGACGCACAGAATGGCGGCTTCACCGCGTTCGGTCGCGTCATTGGTGATGGCATGACGGTCGTGGACAGTATCGCAGCACAACCGACATATACACTCGCTGGCCTTACTGATTTCCCGCTGATCAACTATATCAGCGGCGCCGTCGTGACTAGTAACTTTGTCAACATCGCAATAGCAGTTGAAACTGAAGAGGAGCCAGCAACTGCTCCCAACTATTTCGATGAAGCCAGCGGCCTGTTGCGCGTCACCGTGGATGCTGGAACATCAGGGCTCGCTTCAATGGCATTCTCCATTACGGCAACCGAACCCAACGTTATAGTGCAACTCGACCTTAGCAGCGTTGTAGTTCTGACCGAGACCGTAGATAAGATAGCGACCTTCGATGCCGAAACTGGCAGGCTGGTCCTGCCAGAGCTTGTCGTGTCTGGAGAGGTTGCGTTTCGTAACCTAAGCTTTATTTTAAGTGATGCAGAGCAGCTCTTGTTTACACTGGAGTCATTCGAAAAAATTTAAGCAGCATTGATTGTCAGCCGCCTAGAATACTGGTGCCAGTGCGCCGTTGACTACGGCTGTCATAGTCATTATTCTCCCTGTAAATCATAAGAACCCGGCGATTCCGGACCACAGGAGAGAATCATGAGCATTAAACGATGGATAACAGCAGCCGTCTCAGCCGCAACATTGGGGGCTGCATTCGTAGTTATACCCGTTCTCGCTCATCATTCGAGCACACCTTTCTACGACCCTGACCAACGCGTCGAAATTGAAGGCCCCGTTACACGCTTCGTATTTAGAAACCCACACGCCTTTCTTTACGTAGATGTTGCCGGCGAAAACGGCGCGACTATCGAATGGCAGATCGAATTAGGTGCTCCTGTAAGCATACGTCGCGCCGGCTGGACTCCAGATTCACTCCCAGTTGGCATGATCGTGAAAGCCTCCGGCAGACCTTCGCGCGCTGAAGGCTCTACCGGCCTGTGCTGTGTACGCATGACTCGCTCCGATGGCACCCCAGTTTTGGAAGGCGGTCGCGTTCAGGAACGGACTCAACCCCCAGAATAATTCGCCAAGGTATTACCCTTACAAACCTGGACGAGGCCGTAGATCAAATTTCCTAGGCGGCTTCGCAAAATAACAAACTAGAATATAACCAGCATTCAAGGCGAGAACAATATGAGAGCAACTAAATTCATGACAGAGAAGTCTATTTTTGTAGTTTTGCTTTCTCTTGCAATTGGCGCTACCGCAGGTCAAGTAAACGCACAAGCTGATAACCAAATTCCAGATATTGCGGGAACCTGGAACGGTGGCTTTAGCGCAAGACCGGTGAATGGCGAGACTGTTCCATGGGGCGAAGAGAATTTTCCCAAGCTGAATGCGCGCGCCCTTGCCTATCAAGAAGTCTGGGAAGAGATCATGGCGCCAAAGTACGACTGCCAGCCCGCCTCTTCGCCTGCGATTCAATACGACCCTTACCACATGGAAGTCGTGCAATGGCCCGACCGAGTCCTGTTTCGTTATGAGAAAGATGATCAGCTACGCACCATATGGCTAGACGGCCGCGAGCCCAAGGCAACGGACTTCGGTGTTCAAGGTTTTTCTGTAGGGCACTATGAAAATGACGCTCTGATAATTACCACTACGCACTTCGTGTTCGATGTTGCCGGCTTCGATGATTACAACGGCATCCCCTCTTCCTCGCAGAAGATAGTCCGCGAACGCTATTGGATCGACGGAGAAGACCTGAAAGTAACATTGGAAGTCGAAGATGCGATGTTCTTACTCGAGCCCACTTCTTACACCACTCGTTGGCTTCCCGCATCCGAGGGCTACAGGCTACAAGCATACGATTGCGACGCTGAATCGTCACGTGCATCTGTGCGCTTTTTTCCATCGAAGTACTAACGAGAAAACGAAACGAATTTGTGTCATCGACCGATGACAACAAATTCGTTTCGTAGTTAGCCAATCTCCCGTCATGAGAAAACCCCGCTCCCTTCTCGATACTAAAAACTCCTTTGGATGGCTTTCAATAGGCCTGCATTGGTTTGCAACACTCGCTATTATTCTGCTTTGGCTCGTCGGTCAAAGCATTTCCTTGCAGTCTGTCGAGCAGATCGATGCTCGTAGGACACTGCACATCACTCTCGGCCTAATCGCCTGGTTACCACTTGTCGCGCGAATGCTATGGCGCTATAAATCAGGCCACCCCCACGTCAACGGGCAAACCCTGCTTGAGCATCGGCTCGCCAAGACAGCACACCATCTTATGCTACTGGTACTGGTAGTAATGTTGATATCTGGACCACTCATGGCCTGGGCAATGCCAGATAGAAGCAGCTTGTCGGAGTTCGCTTTCATCTTTCATTCTAATGCAGCCAAGGCACTTGCCGTGTTAGTAGTACTGCATGTATTGGCGGCGCTGAAACATTTGATGTTTCACGAGGATGAGACTGTAGCTAGGATTTTCGTTCCGCGTAAAGATGATGGGAAGGATGAAGGATAGGAATGCTCTAACCGGTTCCCACATAGGGAATGAGGCGCCCACAAAGCAAAACACCCGTCCAGAGGAAAAGCGAGGTATAGGCTACAAATTTAGCCATCGGCGGTGAAGGAGTCGACGCATCCCAGCCATGCATAATCGGGCTTACTTTCCAGTAGAACAAAGCCGCATTCAGCCCAGCCAGTAACACCAAGCCCATCTTGATCTGAAAACCTATGTTTATCGAATAGCGCATAGGGTCACCATAGAAAAACAGTATGCCAGTGAGGAGGTTGATGCCGAACCCGATTAGGACGAAAGGTAACAAGCGATGAGTAGCAGCCGGATTGAAGCTACGAAAATGCCCTGCCATGCGCAGATCGATAACAAGTAAACCACCCAATAGAAGCGATAAGCCGATGAAATGGCTAATCTCCATGACTGGCCACAGCCAGTAGGTATCCTGAATCAACAAGTTGAGCGAACCACCGACAATTGACTCTGCAAATGCTTCCACGGTTGGGTCCCTAAAAAATATACGCGATCAGGCGACCGGCAATGAGTGCCGCGAGCCAGAGCATGAGTGAAATTGAGGCGATTATTTTTGTCGACTTGCTGATCACCAACGCCGAATCACTTAGACCTATCTCAGCACGTAGGCGTGACTGTATTACACCAGCCAATATCATGCCTACTACGATACAAGCTATCTTCACTAGAAAAGGCACGCTCGTTATAAATACCGTTGCCTGAGAAGCAAACAGGGCGAATCCTGACACGGCATTTACAATGAAACCCACCCAACCCAACTTGCCCAAGCCTAGAAATGCCGATGGCTGAATACCAGAAAATAGCCCCAATAGGGATAGGTCACGCATTGAGAAGATGCCAACAACAACGGCAAGCCCCATCACGTGCAAGCTCAACATAATGGGATATCCCCAGAGCGAGACTGCAACCCATGTCGCTAATTCAGTTGTTTCTAAAGTGGAGAACATAGTATCGAGCTTTTATTAATGTTACGGGAGAACATGGTATCGAGCTTTTACTAATGTTACGAGAAAGAACCTAGTATCGAGCGTTTACAAATGTTACTCGATAGAATCGAATTCAGACTCTAAGAGCAGCAACTCACTTTCAACCGATACTAACAAAATTTTCAGTCTTATTCATTCCACCAGTGTTCTATGGAATTCGCGTAGTAGCGAATCAAGAGCTTGTATTCAGGGTTAATCTGATAATAGTCATCCGCCTCAATGAGAAAGTTTCTCGATAAGAGCATATCCAAGCTTCTAGAGAGCGTTCGTTGCCTCGGCTTCTCATCAGCCTTCATTGCCGCTCCTTTCTCTATCATCTCATCAATCAAGGTATCGCAATCGCCAAAAATCTCCAGGGAAGTTCTGGGCTTATCGCCCGCTCGCATCAACACAGCACAGATTATAGGTACGGGAATAATTGGCATCACATAGCGAAGCGACTGCATTAACGATTCTGCCAATTCTATTACCTTTACAATTCGCTGTTCCTTTTCGAGGTGATTAAATTCAATGCCCCGTTCTTCGCTGTAACTGCGCATGGAAATCGGCACACCGAAATTAACGCTGGCATAGCCATAGCGTTTCCAGCGCTTACGTGATCCGGCAAAAAGATTGATACGCAGAAAGCGCCAAAGCTTAGTTAGATGTCGAGAGGTCGTTAGACGTGCTTCCTTTCTATCCCAAGCTAGGAGGTTTTCATCTTCCAAGACTCGGTCATAGTTAATACCGACGGGCACGAACACAACATCTCGGTCTGTCTTCCAATCATAGTGGCGGAGTATATAATCTAGAAGCCCGAGCTTGGGTTCGCCCAGCATTCCATCGCGGCTCAAGCCCCCTTCTAGAAATACCGCCTGACAGACGCCGCTCTGGGTGGCCATAGCCACATAGCGTTCGAGCACCTTGCGATACAGTGGATCCTGCGATCCGCGGCGCACGAAAAATGCACCCATTGCACGAATTAACATCTCTAAGGGGAATATCCGCGCCCATTCGCCGACCGCATAAGAGAGCGTCACGCGCTACGCGGCAAGATAACTAATCAGCACATAATCCATGTTGCTGCGATGATTCATCACGAAGACTACCGTCGCATCTGGATCGATTGCCTGAAGCTTGTTCGGCTGCGCCGCGGCGACGCGCACTCGATAGATGAAGCGCGAGACCTTCTTCGCTAGCCAGTAAAAGACCTGATAGTAGATGTAGGCATTAAAGGAGGGAACGATCTCACGGGCATAGCTCTTAACCTTTTGCTGCAATACGTCACGAGGAATATTATCGCGCTGCGACTGCTCCTCGATAATTACGAGGATTTCACGATCGAACATTAACTGATCTATCAAAACCTGCCGCTTACTGCGCTGTAACGGACGAATCTTGATTTGCAGGCTGCTGTTTAGCTTGTCGACGGTCCTGTTTAGGCGGCGGCGTAGGTACCAGCGAACACTGGGGAAAAGCACACTCATAATTAATGCGTAGCTGGCGGCCAGCAGTAGTAGTAAGAATATCCAACTAGGTAGGGTGACAGTTGAGGTCAAGGCGGCCTTCCACAGCTCTAATTATTCCCTCGATTGCAGAGGAATACACGCTGTAATTGTCAGAAATACCGGGTTTAATGGTCTATTCCTCTATTTATGAGATGGACTTAACAAGTGATAGTCTCTATCCTACGCACCCTCGTAACTTCCCGTATAGTTATCGGTTTAGATATCGGCTTAATTATGCGTCTAAATATCCCCAGATTACCGGCCCAAGGGCAAAGCAAGGCAATACTATGAGTAGCGAAGAAATCACCTCATTCGAGCAAATGGCGCTGTCTAAGCCTCTATTAAAGGCTCTCGTTGATGTGGGCTACGAAACGCCTTCCCCTATTCAAGCACAAACTATCCCCTTACTGCTTGAGGGCAGGGATGTGCTTGGCCAGGCACAGACTGGTACCGGCAAGACTGCCGCTTTCGCTCTACCCATTCTTTCGAGATTGGATATAAAGCAGAAAGACCCTCAGGTTATGGTTTTGGCACCCACGCGCGAACTCGCTATTCAGGTAGCTGAAGCCTTTCAGAAGTACGCTACTCATATAAAAGATTTTCACGTTCTTCCCGTTTATGGCGGTCAGGATTACAGCGGCCAGATACGCGCTTTGAAACGTGGCGTACATGTGGTGGTCGGAACACCAGGTCGAGTCATGGACCATATGCGTCGCGGCACATTGAAACTCAATCAACTAACCACCCTCGTCCTGGACGAAGCCGATGAGATGTTGCGCATGGGTTTCATCGACGATGTCGAATGGATTCTCGAGCAAATACCCAAGCAGAGGCAGATTGCCCTCTTCTCTGCAACGATGCCTAGCCAGATACGGCGCATTGCCAGTAAGTACCTGACCGACCCCGTTCAAGTTACGGTCAAGATGAAGACCGCCACCGCCGAGTCGATCCGCCAGCGTTTTTGGCCGGTTAGTGGCATGCATAAGCTTGACGCGCTCACTCGAATCTTAGAAGCCGAAACGTTCGATGCCATGCTGATCTTCGTGCGCACCCGCATTCTTACCGTCGACTTAGCAGAAAAATTGTCGGCTAGAGGATTCTCGGCCACAGCACTCAACGGTGATATAGCGCAGAAAACACGCGAGCGGACTATTGAGAGACTTAAAAAAGGACAGCTAGATATTCTGGTCGCAACCGATGTCGCTGCCCGAGGTTTAGACGTAGATCGAATCAGTCACGTAGTGAACTACGACATACCACACGATACTGAATCCTATATACACCGTATCGGCCGCACCGGTAGAGCCGGTCGTGAAGGAGATGCGATCCTATTTGTTGCTCCGCGCGAGAAACGCATGTTAGCCGCCATCGAGAGGGCGACGAACAAGAAGATAGAGATGATGGAGCTACCTTCCACGCAGCTGATCAACGATAAGCGCGTAGAGCAATTCAAACAGTCGATATCAGAGACCATCGCTAACGAGGATCTTTCTCAATACACCAAATTGCTAGAGAAGTTTGAGGCAGAGAACGAATTTCCAATGCTAGGCATCGCAGCGGCACTCGCTAAGCTTTCTCAGGGCGACACGCCTCTCTTGTTACAAAACAAGCCTATGCGACAAACAGAAAAATTCACACGTGTAGATGAAGGTGAACCGCGAGGCCGATCACGCTCAAAGCCTCCCATTGGGGATAGAAGCTCCCGAGGTGAGTCACGCTCACGACCTCCAACAGAAGATAGAAGCCCCAGAGGTGAGTCGCGCTCACGACCTCCAAGAGCCGACAGCCCTCCAGAAAAAGGCATGGAACGATTTCGCTTGGAAGTGGGCCACAACCATGACGTTATGCCCGGCAACATCGTCGGCGCTATCGCCAATGAAGCAGGCTTAGACCTGTCTCTTATACACATCTCCGAGCCCACGAGAC
>OLHZ01000093.1_pt1 | contig 14794 bp, 12 predicted proteins | sample 1609381 | NCBI WGS metagenome assembly OLHZ01 (sample SAMN05416788, study PRJEB24817) | seawater metagenome | isolation source: Sea water | place: Canada:Atlantic | collected 2013-11
GACACAGTCCCTATACCGCTGACGATGGCAGCCAGAAATTTGTGCGTAGCTCGGAGATCGTCGAGATAAAAGGGGTGCAGAATTTCAATGCCTTCAAGGCAATAAAACTGGCTACAGTACCCGTAGCCTACGTGTTTCCGGCAGAGCTCGAAGCGCTCGCTGGCAAATTAGACCAGCACGGAATTCAGGTGAGCACTCTGGAGCAAGATCAGCAATTCAGTGGTGAGAGTTTTAGGGTTGCAGAAATAGAAAAGCAAAATTTCGTGCAGAATAATCACAGAAATTCGCGTTTGCTCGGAGCGTTCGAGCCTGAGAGCAAGAGGTTCTCTGCAGGGGACTTCTATGTAGCCATGAATAACCGACTGGCGAACTTAATTTTCTATCTATTAGAGCCCGAGGCTGACGACGGACTAGCTTACTGGAATATGTTTGATGACTATCTGGAACGAAAGTTAGAAAGCGCGAGTATGGCAGACTATCCAGTGTTCAAAATTTTAGTTAGGTAAGCTTGCGTTTCAGTTTCTATCAAATAATACGCTATAGGGCCCGACGCCACCGCGATCTACAACGAGGTGCTGGTAAGCGGACTGCGGGCCTGAGGTTCGCACATAGCTGGTTGTGCCTAGGGACTTTACATCGGCACGATAGCGTCCATGTAGGTATTGGCTTAGTTCGATAGCTGTCACTTCGCCATTCTCATCCCTATCTGCATAACCTTCTCGAATTGCCTCGTCGAAGAAGACGGAGAGATATCCACCAGCTTGGAACTTAAACGCGACCTGCGAAGTAACGTCTTCTTCGGAGGAGAACAGACCCATGCGACCGGGCTGGGAAATAATATCTTTGGAGAAGCCACCGCTAAAACAGGAATCCATCACCAATAAAATTGTGCCGGCATTGCTATTGCCCAGCAGGGCGGCTAACTCATCATCTAACATAGGGCCATCGTAGAGCTCGATTGTTTCATCCAGCCCATCAGGATCGGAGCTATCTGGGCCGGCTGCTCGCGGCACTCTGTCGCCGTGCCCCGAATAGAAAATCACTAAGGTATCGTCGGCGCCTATGTCTGCATTGATACTAGTCAAGGCAGCGCGAAAATTGTCACCGGTGGCATCGTTGTTAAGCAGCGTATAGGCATTGTCTGCATTCATTCCGGCGCCAGCTATCAGTGCATCTCGAGCTCGGATCGCGTCCTGTTCAGTTAAATCCAGATCGTTAGCTGTGCCGGGATAGTCGGCTATGCCGGCGAAGATGCCATAGACTTGCGATCCGAATGCGAAGGTGGCGGGCGCTGAACTGACTGCGTCGGCGGGGTGAACAGCGAGCTGATAGTCGCCAGTCTCGCCGCTACTATAAGATGATACGAGAATGCCATAGCGACCTGATTCTTGTAGGGTCAGCTGCAGTTGTGATTGATCCGTACTGCCTTGATAGTCATCGTTCTCGAATATTTCGCCGGAAGGTGTCTGCAGAGCGAGTACGGTATCGAAACCATTGGCCGTAAGGTCGATTACTATCGTCTCGCCGTTATTGCCGGTAAAGAAAAAGCTGTCTTGAAATCCATGGTTCTCAGCGACTTGATCGCCATCAACTAAATCGCCAGATACGGAATCGCCAAGGCGTAGGCTACCAGTAGCTACTTCCGAGCTGGCACCTCCAGAGGGATCAGTTGTTTCCGCGATGTTAAGTCGGTATTCGCCGGTTTCTCCGCCTGCGAAGGAGCTAACGACTACTCCATAGTTGCCCGCTTCCGGTAGGATAACTTCGATTCGACTATTCGAGCCATCAGTATCATCATTGGCCAGGTCGACCTTCGAAATCATAGCTGTCAAAGTACTCGCCATCGGTGAATGTTTCGTCCTCAAAGATTAGTACGCCACTAATCTGTTGGTTAAGAGATTCCAGCGGGCTTCCGTCGGTGGTGATTTCTAGTGTGTAGCCGCCACTCTCAGCCTCGGCATAATTCGACACGATCACTTCGTAGACCCCTGTCTCGGTTCTAGGAATAGAAACTAATGAGCGATCGAAGCTTTCTTCATCATCGTCATTGCTGAATTCTTCGCCGTTAGGTCCGAGAATTGTGAGGAAAGTATCGAACTCGCCCGAGCGCAGATCGATAATCGTGGAGTCGCCGCGGTCGGCTATGAAGGTGTAGCTGTCGCTATAACTGCCATTAACTTTGGTGTCGTCGCCCGCGCGGAGGCTGACACGTTCGAAGCGTCCACCAAGCACAACGTTAGACCCAAATAGCAGGCGGATTGAGTCCTGCTCGAATAGATCGCGACAGTCATCGGCATCATGAAACATGTCTGTGTCTACTAGCATTGTCGCCATGTTACGCCCGGCGAAACGTGGATTATCGCACTGATCATCATTTGCCCAGGTGCTGTTATCTTCGAAGTCGATGCCAGCATTGCTAGTTGTGGGATTGCGGTCTGCTAGGTAAATGGAACCCGCTATAAAGAGAGTTCTGCAATCGCTGGCGTCGTGCAGGCGATCCGTCTCGAGCAGAGTGGGCGCCATGCCACTCCCAGCGAAGCGAGGATCGTCGCATTCTTGATCATTCGCTCAGTTGCTTGTGTCGTCACCAAAATTGATGGAAGACGCAGCCGATTGTGCATAGGTGTTTGATACAAGGGACGCAAAAAGGAGCCCAGTGGCGAGTGTGCAGTTCCGCAATGTGCTTATTTCATGGAAATCCCGTGAATTTGCGGATTCGAACATTGTGGTAATCGCCATTAGCTTTGCTTGCTTAGTGTCTTCTTAAGATATTGTCCAGTGTACGACTTCTTCACTTTCGCTACGTCTTCGGGTGTGCCTTTGGCGATGATATAGCCGCCTCCACTGCCACCTTCGGGACCTAAGTCGACGACCCAATCTGCCGTCTTTACTACGTCTAGATTGTGTTCAATGACGACGATGGTATTGCCTGCGTCACGAAGATGATGAAGCACTTTGAGAAGTTGTCGGATGTCTTGGAAATGCAGTCCCGTCGTAGGTTCATCAAGAATGTACAGAGTCTTGCCAGTGTCTCGCTTGGAGAGTTCTCGCGACAGCTTGACGCGCTGTGCCTCACCGCCGGAGAGTGTGGTTGCTGCCTGACCGAGACAGATGTAGGACAGGCCTACTTCCATGAGCGTCTGAAGCTTGCGTGCTATTGTTGGTACGGCATCGAAAAACACGCGTGCGTCTTCGATGGTCATATTTAATACTTCGTTGATGTTCTTACCCTTGTACTTCACTTCTAGGGTTTCGCGGTTGTAACGCTTGCTACGACAAACCTCGCAGGCCACATAGACATCTGGCAGGAAATGCATTTCGACCTTTACTAGGCCATCTCCCTGACAAGCCTCGCAGCGACCGCCTTTTACGTTGAAGCTAAAGCGACCCGGCTTATAGCCACGTGTTCGTGCCTCTTGGGTGCCGGCGAAGAGTTCTCGCACTGGAGTGAAGATGCCAGTATAGGTTGCTGGGTTTGAGCGCGGTGTTCTGCCGATCGGGCTTTGATCTATGTCTACCACCTTGTCTAACTGATCCAACCCTATTATCTCTTCATAGGGTGATGGATTGAGAGTAGTAGCCTTGTTTAATTTCGTAGCGGTAATTGGGTAGAGTGTGTTGTTGACCAGTGTAGATTTTCCCGACCCAGATACGCCGGTGACACAGGTGAATAGGCCTAGGGGGATTGTTAGGTCTACTTTTTGCAAATTATTGCCGGTCGCACCTTTCAGGGTGAGCAATTTCTTGTCGTCGTAGGGAACGCGATTCTTCGGTATATCAATTTTTTCTACACCGGAGAGAAATTTTCCGGTTAGGGACTTCTTTGAGTTCATGATGTCGGCAAGCGTGCCCTCGGCGACAATTTCACCGCCGTGCACGCCCGCGCCAGGACCGATGTCGATGATGTGGTCCGCGCTAGTGATCGCTTCCTCGTCGTGTTCTACCACGATCACCGTATTGCCTAGATCGCGAAGGTGGAAGAGGGTGTCAAGAAGGCGGCTATTGTCGCGCTGATGCAGTCCAATGGAGGGTTCGTCTAGAATATACATCACTCCGACCAGGCCGGCGCCAATCTGGCTGGCCAGGCGAATACGTTGCGCCTCTCCACCAGAGAGCGTGTCTGCGCTGCGATTGAGTGTTAGATAGTTCAGTCCCACATCGATCAAGAACTTCAGGCGATCCTGCAGCTCCTTTAGAATCTTTTCCGCGATCTGGGCACGGGTGCCAGAGAGTTTGAGTTTCTTGAAATAATCGGCCGACTGCGCAACGGTCATCCCGGTGATGCTGGGCAAATTTAATCCCTCGATTAGCACGTGCCGTGCGTCTTTCCTCAGACGCGTGCCGCTGCAGTCCGGGCAGGATTGTGAACTAAGGTATTTGGCTAGTTCCTCGCGCACATGATTCGACTCCGTCTCACGGTAGCGACGATCCATGTTGGGCAAGATGCCTTCGAAGGGGTAGCTGCGCGTGACCGTATCGCCACGATCATTCACATAGTGAAAATCGATGACATCTTTGCCGCTTCCTCTGAGGATAAAATTCTGGTGCTTATTCGAAAGTTTCTTAAAAGGTGTCTCAACGGTGAAGCCGTAGTGAGCGGCCAGGGAGGTGAGCATCTGAAAATAGTAAATGTTGCGACGATCCCATCCACGAATCGCGCCTTCGGCGAGAGCCAATGTCTCGTCGGTGATGATGCGACTCTCGTCGAAAAACTGTTTTACGCCCAGGCCATCGCAGGTGGAGCAGGCGCCGGCTGGGTTGTTGAAGGAGAATAACCGCGGTTCTAGCTCGGAGATGCTGTGTCCGCATTGCGGGCAGGCAAACAGGGAAGAGAACACGAGATCATCTTGCGGTTTTTCGCCATCTTCACTGGTAATACTGACAAGCGCTAAGCCGTCGGCTAATTGAATGGCAGTCTCGAAACTCTCTGCGAGGCGCTGCTCCAGGCCGGGCTTGATCTTCAGGCGATCGACCACCACGTCGATGGAGTGCTTCTTGTTCTTCTCCAGCTCCGGTGGGAATTCTATTTCACACACCAGCCCATCAACCCTGGCGCGTATGAAGCCGCTGCTGTTCAACTCGCTGAAGACGTGAAGGTGTTCTCCCTTGCGCTCGCGAATGATAGGCGCGAGCACCATAATGCGGCTGCCCTCGGGGAGGGCCATGACCTTGTCCACCATCTGGCTGACGGTCTGGGCCTGTAGCTTTATATTGTGCTCTGGGCAGTGCGGCTCTCCCACGCGGGCGAAGAGTAGTCGCAGGTAATCGTAAATCTCGGTAATCGTGCCCACTGTAGAGCGTGGATTGTGGGACGTGGACTTTTGCTCGATGGAAATCGCTGGTGACAGACCCTCGATATGATCGATATCCGGTTTCTCCATCATCGATAGGAACTGGCGCGCATAGGTCGAAAGCGACTCGACATAGCGGCGCTGTCCCTCTGCATACAGGGTGTCGAATGCCAGAGATGACTTGCCAGAGCCAGACAGCCCGGTGATAACGACGAGCTTATCGCGGGGGATAGTGAGGTTAATATTCTTTAGATTATGGGTGCGTGCACCCCGTACGACAATCGAATCCATGACTCACTCACTGCGGTAGGCGGAACCGACCATTATCGACAATTACGCAGGCAGGAGTAAAGGACAGCTTGCGGATTAAAGCAATGAAGTTTATTTCGGCGAAAATTTCTAATGAGTGCGGGCTTGATATACACTTAATACGAAGTTCTGGATCATTTTCAGGCTCCAAATTAACAGCGATGCAGCACCTAGTTCTGTAAGTCCTAATTCAGGCTCTAAACTGGGTACTATAGTGATACAACGGGTTTAGTCGGGGAGACAGATAGTGGCAAGTCGAGGTGTAAATAAAGTTATTCTGGTTGGAAACGCAGGTAATGATCCAGAGTTTAGGGTCATGCCAAACGGCAATGGGGTGGCAAATGTCTCTCTAGCCACCAGTGAAACTTGGAAGGATAAGACGACGGGCGATCAGCAGGAAAAAACTGAATGGCACCGGGTGATTTTCTTTAACCGTCTCGCCGAGATCGTAGAGCAATACATAAAGAAGGGCAGCAAACTGTATATAGAGGGTCGCCTACAGACGCGATCTTGGGAACAGGACGGTGTTAAGCGCTATACCACTGAAATCGTTGCCTCAGAAATGCAGATGCTAGACTCTCGTGGCGGCGGAAACGCTGGCGACAACTCATTTGGTCAATCTCAGAGCCAAGGTCAACCTCAGGGCCAGGGCGGCGGAGCTCCAGCGGCTAGATCTGCATCTGCAGCGCCACAAGCGGCTCCTGCCAACTTCGACAACTTCGATGACGATATACCCTTCTAGGGATTTTCAGATTCCTGTCTAACTTCTTATGGGCTGTCTGCCGCAACGGTCGGACGGCCTAAATAGTTAAAATTCAACTCTCTCGGTTTGGCTCTAGCCCCAGCTTCTGCTTGACTCGAGCCACGTTTGGTCAGACTCTATGCACCTAGATCTTTAATAACGATCATGCAACGTATTTTAGTAATGGAAGTCAGTCAGTAGTGAAGTTGTTCTTAGTAGGAGCGAATAGCCCAGCAGGCAAAGGCCTGATCGAAATTTTGCGGAAAAACAAGATTCGTTTCCTCGCGCCTGCCGATAAGAACTTCGATCCCGTCAACGCGGGCTCTATCTCCAAGATGATTACCGACTTTGCCCCTACTCAGTTGATCAACATGGCTGACTTTATCTCCAGAAACCACAGCGCGCTAAAGCGGGCAGAGTCCTCCGAGCGGCGTTGTGAACGAATCAATTCCTTGCTGCCTGCAATGCTGGCCCAGACCTGCAATCAGCTAGATATTCCTATGCTGCACCTATCCAATTGCTATGTGTTCGATGGTGAGAAAAAACTGGGTTACAACGAGAATGACGAAACAAATCCGAAGGGCGTCTATGGCTATTACACGCTAGCCGGCGAGCAGGCGGTAAGAGATCATCCCAAGCACATAATCATGCGCTCCGGTTGGCTCTTCGGTAGACACAAAATAGGTCTAATCAAATCTTGGATTCATTCGATCAAGAAGCACAATGGTGAGTTGACTGTTTGGCGCCGCAGATTTAGTCCCACATCAACGGCTGATATGGCCTCAGCAATATTGGCAGTCGCTCAGCAGGTTGACTGTGACGCGAATGTTTGGGGCACCTATCACTGCAGCGGATTGGAGATAAAGAAGGAAATCGAATTCGCACGGCAGGTCCTCAAGTACGCCGCAAATCACGACGAAGAAATCTATCAGTTGCTGGACAACACTAAAATTCGCGAGAACCTACCGAGGCTGCCGGAGTTACCCAACTCCACGCTTTCCAATAAAAAGCTATTCGATACCTTTGGCATTAAGCAAAAGTCTTGGCACGGAGATTTGCAGGAGACCATTAAAACGCTCTATGTAGGTCGCCTTCGAACTGAGCCAAGCGAATCGCAGAGTGATATCACCTCATGACAGTTCATCCTTTGAGCCTAAGTTAAGACATGTCACTGACCCCAATTGACACAGCCCTTGAACAACTGGTGCCATTGCTGCCATTGATAACTGAGATGGAAAGAGTGCTCCTAGAGCAGGCGACAGGAAGAGTCTTGGCGGATGATTGTGTATCGCCAATTGATGTTCCTCCACACCGCAATAGCGCGATGGACGGCTATGCTCTGAAAAGCACCGATCTAGGATCCGAGAATATTCAGCTGAAGATCACCCAGAGAATTGCAGCGGGCGAAGTAGGCCAACAGCTAAACTCGGGAGAGGCCGCGCGTATTTTTACGGGCGCCCCGCTACCTGAAGGAGCAGATGCGGTGGTGATGCAAGAAAACTGCAAAGTAAGTGGCGATGTCCTTTGCGTGCTACAGCAGCATGTAAAGCCTGGCGAGAATTTGCGCGAGGCAGGAGATGACATACAAGCCGGCGCGTTGATATTAGCAAAGGGTCATCGGCTGAAACCGCAAGATATCGGCTTGCTTGCCTCCATCGGTTTGGAGTCGGTAAGTGTTACGAGAAAACTACGAGTTAGCCTGTTAACAACCGGCGATGAATTAGTGCAACCTGGCACTAAGCTGGAAGCTGGTCAGATTTATAATTCGAACTACTTCACTCTGCACGCGCTTTTGAAAAGCTTGCAGGTAGAGGTGCTCGATTGCGGCATATTGGCGGATGATTTCGAGGGGACCCGGCGAGCGCTCGTCGCAGCAGCTGAGCGCAGCGACTGTGTAATAACCACCGGTGGAGTGTCTGTTGGTGAGGAAGATCATGTAAAGGCAGTGGTTGAGCTCGAAGGGGAGCTACAGTTGTGGAAGTTAGCCATAAAGCCGGGCAAACCTCTGGCCTGCGGCAAGATTGCGACGACTCAATTCTTCGGTCTGCCTGGTAATCCCGTCTCCGCTTTCGTCACCTTCGCATTAGTTGTTCGGCCCTGTCTGCTGCGAATGTTGGGCGGCAAGCAAACCGCACCGCAGTCATTTCAAGTAGCAGCTGGCTTTACAGCTTCTGCATCAGGAGAGCGACAGGAATATCTGCGTTGTCAGCTAGCACAAGATGCAGAGGGGGTGGCTTCCCTACAGCCTCTACGAAATCAAAGCTCGGGTGTGGCTGCGTCGTTAAGCCGGGCAGACGGATTCGGGGTCGTCCCACCCTATACAGCGGTGACGATCGGCGATAATCTTGAATTCATTCCCTTTTCAGAACTATTGAACTAATTCTGTGACCTGAACCCTATGTCGATACAGCCTCTTAGGCTTTTATTTTTCCTCTTGTGTGTACTGTTGTTAGGCAGTTGCCAAACACCTCCTCTCGAACCGACCCCTGGGGAATCTCGACCCGCGAACGAAGCACTCGATATTCGTGTGCTATCAGAAGCCGAAGTGTATTCCGGGTCGGATATTGCGGGTAACCGGGACATGATTCCGGATATTTTGTATGCAGCATTGCAGGCGCTCAGTGAAGATAGATTGCTAACTCCGGTAGATGATAATGCACACGGGCGATTCAAGCGCGTGCTCGCTATGGATCCTAAGAATGAGCTCGCGTTGGAGGGGCTACAAGACATCGTAGTGCGGTATCTGCAGTTGGCGGGGGAATCGATGAATAGAGGCATTTTCGATGAGGCGGAGACACTATTGGGTAGAGCGCGCTTCGTCGACTCAAGCCATCCGGGGATAGCTAGTGCGGCAGAGGCCCTTCGGCTAGAGATGAATTCCGACGATCTCTTCTTCAAACTGGACTATCCAAGCTATTCGGCTCGTTCTGAGCTGGCTCAGAATGAACTGGCTGATATCGCCAGACAGACGAGAGAGCACGAAGCCTTTTTTCTGATTACTGCGCCCAATGATGACCTAGCAAGATGGATGGTATCGGTGATGCGCGAGGCGGTATCGGGCTATCGACTGCGTGGTAATATCGAGCTCTCGAGCCGCCTTGGCATTCGTCTAAGGATGCCAAGCGAGGAATAGTCTAGCCTCAAGCAGTTGTTTCCTGCTATTTCACTATTCGAGTGGAAATACACTAAGCTATCTCGAGGTGCTAAACTGTGCCTATGTTCTGGACCTCTATGAAAACTAGGCTAGCTTCAGCGTTCTCCTTCTCAGGCGACGGAAGCGTATTTAAGCGAGTATTGCTTACTGGCTTCGGTTTCCTAATCATTTTTATTATTTTTCTCGGCTTCTATTGGAGTAGCGAGCCTGCGCCGTTTTCTGTCCAACAGAAGACGAGTCAGAGACTCGCGTTGATAGGCAATGACTATGTGGTGGGTAGTACCACAACAGTCGCATTAATAACGGTTGCAGAATCGCTGTTGAATAAACCTGGCGGCTATCTTAGCAACGATATTTCTCCGCCCGGCATCTATCTCGACAATATCCCAAGCTGGGAATTCGGCGCCTTAGTACAGGTGCGGGATCTCTCGCGCACATTTCGTGAGAGCTTTAGTCGCTCACAGTCTCAATCAACAGAAGATCCTGATCTAATCATCAGTGAACCAAAATTTCATTTCAGCAATGACAGCTGGTTGTTTCCAGCAACCGAAAGCGAATATGCGAAGGCGATAGATCGCCTCGATTCGTATTTGGCACGTATTTCTGACCCAGCGAACACTGACGCGCAGTTTTATGCCCGAGCCGACAACCTTGCAGATTGGTTGTTGGCCGTCGAGTCTAGACTCGGTAGTTTGTCGCAACGATTAAGCGCGAGTGTTAGGCAGAGCCGAGTGAATACGGACACATCTGGAGAGACGGTTGTTACGCAATCTGCGCAATCTATGCCGGTACGCTCCGAGGTATCGGTAAAGACTCCTTGGCTGCAAATTGATGATATTTTCTATGAGGCGCGCGGAGCGACTTGGGCTTTGATGCATTTTCTCCAAGCTGTTGAAGTAGATTTCAAGGATGTATTGCAGGACAAGAACGCCGAGGCGAGTCTTAGTCAGATTATTCGAGAATTGGAAGCCAGTCAGCGATCGATTTTCTTTCCGATAATTCTAAACGGCTCGGGGTTCGGCATATTCGCAAACCATTCCCTTGCTATGGCGAATTACATATCGCGAGCCAATGCCGCGATCATCGATTTGAGACGTCTGCTTTCGCAAGGATAGGGAGCCTCTGCGTCATGATTCTTTCGCTACTAAAAATCTATAGCCGGCTTCTTATTTTTGCTGGTGGTCTACTGCTAGGTATTCAGGTTCCCAATTTCGTCGATCAGTACGAGCGGCGAATCGATGCGCATTACCTCGAAGTCAGCGCCAATATTAGTGGCTTCCAATCCACTGCTGATCTACTTTTCTCTGGCGACATGGAAGCGCTAATTGCTTATTACGCGGACAGCAACGACTTGGTGTTCGAAAGCGATGCGCAGAGCATACGAAGTATCGTTGCTAGGTACGATCGCATTTCTAATGAGCGAGAGGCCCTGTCCGGTAACATATTTGCAGCCTCGATGCACGTAATCCTCAATGCCGATGATGAATTTATGGACGAGACATTCGAACAATATGGATATACGATTCCCCTAAACCTACTCGCCATTGAGTGGGGCATGGCTATTGCGTTGCTCCTAACAATCGCCATAGACCTTGGGCTATTCGGCTGTGTAAAGTGTGCAGGACTGATCAATCGCAAGAAGAAAAACCAGTTGAAGAGTCTCTAGTCATTGAGTTGAGTGTTTTGAGCTAGATAAGAATTACCCTTAATAAGTTGAGTGACTACTTGAGCAAAACAATTTCAATTTCGCGGTATATGCCCATTCTCCGATGGGGGCGAGATTACGACAAAGCAAAGCTGATTGACGACTCTATGGCTGCGGTTATCGTAGCGATAATGCTAGTGCCGCAAGCATTGGCCCTTGCTCTTGTCGCCGGCTTACCACCTCAGGTGGGGCTCTACGCTAGCATCTTTGGGCTCTCTATCTATGCGCTTTTTGGCACGAGCAATACGCTTTCGGTTGGCCCAGTCGCCGTGCTTTCGTTGATGACAGCTGCCGCTCTGGGAAAACTTGGGATCAGTGATCCTTCACAGCTTGTCGCCGCCGCTCTGACTCTGGCATTCCTCTCTGGCGTCTTCCTGTTGCTATTGGGGCTGATGCGTCTTGGTTTCATGGCGAATTTCTTATCCCATCCAGTGATCAGCGCGTTTATCACTGCCAGCGCGATTATAATCGGACTCAGCCAGGTGCAGCATCTGCTAGGCACGACATCGAGCGGCCAGAATATTATTGAGCTGCTTGCATCCTTGCGTGGTTCGATGGGCGAGATCAATTGGATTACCTTGGGTCTTGGCTTGGCTTCCATAGCGATTATCGTTTGGTGTAGAACAGGACTTGCCTCGTTGCTCACCAAGATGGGTCTGGGTGGCAGGCTTGTAAACAGTATCTCTCGAAGCGGCCCTGTTATCGTTGCCTTACTAACTGGTTTACTCTGCTATGGATTCAGGCTCGATCAGCAGGGCGTGCAGTTACTTGGCGTTGTGCCGGCAGGGCTGCCAGGGCTTACAGTTCCTGATTTCTCACTGGACCTCATTCGCGACTTGTTCTGGTCCGCCGTTTTACTTTCCATTATTGGCTTCGTTGAATCAGTTTCTGTAGCCCAAACGTTGGCGGCTAAACGCAGGGAACAGATCGAGCTCGATCAAGAATTAATTGGCTTGGGTGCCGCTAATATTGCTGTGTCATTCACTGGCGGTTTCCCGGTGTGCGGTGGCTTCTCCCGTTCGGTGGTCAATTTTGATGCAGGTGCGGCAACGCCAGCTGCGGGTTTAATGACGGCAGTGCTCATCGCCAGTGTCGCCTTGCTATTCACGCCCGTGCTGTATTGGCTACCAAAGGTAGCTCTGGCCTCAATTATATTGGTAGCGGTCTATCCGCTCTTGGACTTTTCTGCACTAGGCAAGTCCTGGAAGTATTCGAAAGCTGATTTCATCGCTGTTTCTATTACCTTATTCCTAACTTTGTTAGTAGGTGTCGAAATCGGTATTGCCTCTGGGGTTCTAGCCTCGATCTTGATGCACCTGTACAAGACTTCGCAGCCGCACGTGGCTGTAATAGGCAGGGTTGCTGGAACTGAGCATTTCAGGAACGTAGAGAGGCATGATGTTGAAACCTTCGATAATATCTTGTCGATTCGTATTGATGAGAGTCTCTACTTTGCGAATACGCGTTTCCTTGAAGAGCTTATTTTTAGTCTGATGGCAAAAAAGCCTCAACTAGAGCATGTAATTTTAATGTGCACCGCCGTCAATGCGATTGATATGAGCGCACTCCAGACCTTGGAAAAAATTAATCAGACTCTGAGTGAGATCGGCATAAAGTTACACTTGTCTGAGGTTAAGGGGCCGATCATGGACAAGCTTGTAAAGACAACGTTGCTTGCAAACCTTTCTGGTTCGAACTACCTGAGTCATAACCTAGCTGTCGAGGACCTGAAGGATCATGAGTTACCACTGTCCGGACTATGATGATTTTTAGCAGAACTGTAGATCAGCGTACGAGGTTTTTTCTATGACGATCTGGGTCGACGCAGATGCCTGCCCAAAGCCAATAAAGGCGATTTTGTTTCGTGCAGCGGAACGCACTGGATTATCTCTGTGTTTGATTGCGAATCAGGCCATGCAGACGCCTCCTTTTAAGAACATCACTGCGATTCAGGTCGGTCAGGGATTCGATATGGCAGACGATGAGATCGTGCGTAGGGTGCAGCAGGACGACTTGGTAATCACTAGTGATATTCCCTTAGCGGATGAATTGATAACCAAGGGTGCGCAAGTCTTGAGCCCGCGTGGAGAGATGTTTTCAGCAAGCAGCATCAAGGCGAAGCTCAATATGCGAGACTTCATGGACACGATGCGCAGCAGTGGTATTCATACTGGCGGCCCCGCTCAAATGAGCGAGACCGATAAGAGAGGGTTCGCCAACGCGCTAGATCGCTATCTAACGCGCTATGGCAAAGAGTAAGCAGAGGCTATAGTTTTACAACCATCTTGCCGAAATTCTCGCCGCTAAATAGACCGAGGAATGCGTCAACCGCATTGTCGATGCCCTCGAATACAGTTTCTCGACTCTTCACTTTACCGTCTTGTATCCACGGGATCATCTCACTCAAGAACTGATCGCGCATATCGCCGTGATCAGACACGATGAAACCATTGATACGAATCTTCTTGCCTACAATCAGCATCAGGTTATTCGGCCCCGGTGCGGGCACGGCATTGTTGTAGCTCGCTATCATGCCGCACGCGGCGATACGACCGAAAGGGTTCATAACTTCGAGCGCAGCCTGTAGATGGTCGCCGCCAACATTCTCAAAATAGACGTCTATGCCCTCGGGTGCGGCAGTTGCTAGAGCCTGACTTATATCACCGCAAGTCTTGTAATTAATTACGGCGTCTACGCCGCATTCGTCTAACAGCCACTGCCCTTTCGCATCGCTGCCTACGCTACCAATTACGCGGCAGCCTTTGAGCTTCGCGATCTGACAAACGTTAGCGCCTACGGCACCAGACGCTGCGGAGACGAAGACTGTCTCGCCCTCGATCGGCTCTCCATATTTAAACAAGCCGACATAGGAGGTTAAGCCGGGCATTCCTAGTGTGCCTAGATAGAGTGAGAGTTGTTCAGGATCAAAAGGAATCACCTTACTAACGGTGTTCGCCTTTGCGATGAATTTATCCTGCCATGCAGCTCCATTGAGAACGATATCGCCAGTTTGTAGTGAGGGGTCGGCAGATTCAATGACTTCGCCCACAGCGCCGCCATACATAACTGAATCGAGAGCGTAGGCATCGGCATAGACCGCGTTCTCACGCATGCGGCCGCGCATATAAGGGTCAACCGACATGTAGAGGTTCTTGACTAGCACCTCACCCTCGGCAGGCGAAGGTAATTGGACTTCAACGAGATTGAAATTCGCTTTGGTAGGCATGCCACTAGGGCGACTGATGAGGTGTACTTGCTTCGCTGTGTGATTGCTCATGATTTACTCTTAGATAGCTTGGTAGTCGTTTCGGGAATTTGTATTCTTACTTGTATTTTTTCGATCTAGGCCGGGCTGGCGGCCGCAGCCTTTATCGCGCGGTTTTGCATGAAGACAATGCCGAACAAGATCGCCGCACCTACGAAGTGATAGATGATTGGAAACGGGGTCCACATTAGGAGCGTGGCACTGACTAAAAGTAAAGCAGCGATACCTGCGTTAATCTTTGCCTCAAGATGCCATTGTAGGATTCCTGCAAGGGCATACAATCCCATGCACGACCATATGAAGACTTCTATACGCTCTGGCCAGGTTC
>OLHZ01000101.1_pt1 | contig 14496 bp, 10 predicted proteins | sample 1609381 | NCBI WGS metagenome assembly OLHZ01 (sample SAMN05416788, study PRJEB24817) | seawater metagenome | isolation source: Sea water | place: Canada:Atlantic | collected 2013-11
CCTTTATTCTCATTGAGTAGAGGTTTTTTTTATGTCCAAAACTTTCAAATTGCATTTAAGTATCAGGATAACTTTAATAAAATATATTACATTCGCGCTCTAATATTTTAAATATAAACAAAATGAAAAAATTATTTTTTTTAGTATTAACAGTATTAATCGTTGCTTGTAGTAGTGATGATGATAATACTAGTGAAGTTGTAACTTGTGATGAGTCTAAAATTGTTGGAGCTTGGGATAACCAAGTTATGTATGATAATGGTTCAGCACCACTTGATTCTTGGGAATTTATCAGCGACGGAACTGGTTCGTGGTTTCAAGAAGGCTTTCCAAATGGTGAGGGCTCAACTAACATAACTTGGGTGGTAAATGGAACAGTAATATCTATTAATGCTGTTGAGGCAAATGGTGATCTAGTTTTTTTAGTTGATTTTAATTATTCCTTTTCATCTAATTGTGATGTAATGAATCTTCAGGCTGATGCTAATGAATATTTTCCAGATGCGGTAAACTTTAGTTATGATAGATTTCAGAATTAATTTTTATAAAAAAAGGTTATCATTCTTGATAGCCTTTTTTTTATATCTCTAAGCTACCTTTACCTTCCCTAATTAATTTGGGTTCATCGCCACAAAGGTTAATTACTGTAGATGGGATATTTCCTCCATATCCTCCATCAATTACCAAATCTACTAAATGTTCCCATTTTTCATAAATTAATTCTGGGTCCGTTGTATACTCCACTATTTCATCCTCATCATAAATAGAAGTTGAAATTATAGGGTTTCCTAATTCCCTCACGATAGCTAAAACAATTTCATTATTAGGCACCCGTATCCCTACTTCTTTTTTCTTTTTAAATGCCTTTGGTAAATTATTATTTCCAGGTAAAATAAATGTATAAGGACCAGGCAATGCTCTTTTTAGCATTTTAAAGATGGGGGTACTAATATTAGTTATATAATTTGATATATTACTAATGCTTTCACATACAAATGAAAAATTGGCTTTATCTAATTTCACTCCTTTTATTCTTGCTACTTTTTCTAACGCTTTATAATTAGTGATATCGCAACCTAAAGCATATACACAATCACTTGGATAGATGATCAAACCACCTTTTTTAAGAACGGAAACTACTCTTTTAATTTTTTCTAAGTTAGGATTTTCTTCATATATTTTTATAAACGCTGCCATTGTGAATGATCATTGATTAATCTAGTACTTTCAATTTCGCAAAACGAAGCAGTAACTTTTTAAGCCCACCGTTGGCGAAATTAATTTCTGCCTTTGTATCAGCTCCTACACCTTCAATCTTTGTGATATTTCCTTTTCCGAATCTAACGTGTTCCACTATGGTTCCTACCGATAAATTAAGGTCTTTTAAATTTATGTTTTTTTCGGCAGTACTTGTTACCGGTTTAATTCTTCTTAGTTTTCTTAAATTATTGTTATTAGGTCCTGTTGGAGCTACTCCAGAAGTAGGTTTGCTCAACCTTAATTTACTTCGGTCTATATCATCAAATATATCAGCATCCAATAATGGTTTATAGCGACTTTCAGTGATTGGAGTTAAATACTCTACAAAGCTCTCATCAATTTCTTCAATAAAACGACTCGGTTCCGCATCAATCAATTTCCCCCAACGATATCTAGATTGTGTATAGGTCAAATATGCTTGCTTTTCTGCTCTAGTAACTGCTACATAAAACAAACGTCTTTCTTCTTCTAAGTCGCTTCGAGTATTCATACTCATACCACTAGGAAAAAGATCTTCTTCCATTCCAACAATAAAAACATATGGAAATTCTAGTCCTTTTGCCAAATGGACAGTCATTAAGGCAACCTTGTCTTCATCATTTGTTTCTTTATCTAAATCGGTAGCCAATGCTACATCTTCTAAAAATTCAGCTAATGAGCCAGTGGTATCTGCTATTTCTTTTTGTTCTTCAACAAAATCACGCATTCCATTTAAAAGCTCTTCAATATTTTCTATACGTGCAATTCCTTCAGGAGTACCATCTTTTTTTAGTTCAGTAAACAACCCTGCTTTTTTTACCACATGTTCTGTAATCTGAAAAACATCGTATCCTTCATTTAATACCTGAAAACTCTGAATCATTGTAACAAAATCTTGAAGTTTTGATTTAGCTCCTTTATTAATCTGAATTTCAATTTTATTCAAATTTTGCATGACTTCAAAAATCGAACGATTGTATTGATTCGCAACAACTATTAATCGTTCAACGGTAGTTTGACCAATTCCCCTAGCTGGATAATTGATAATGCGTTTTAGCGCTTCCTCATCTTTAGGATTGATCAATAAACGTAAATAAGACAATACATCTTTTATTTCTTTACGTTGATAAAAACTTAAACCTCCATAAATTCGATAAGGAATATCTTTTTTTCTAAGCGCATCTTCAATTGCTCTAGATTGTGCATTGGTACGGTATAAAATAGCAAAATTTCCATTGAGAAGCTGATGATTCATTTTGGTTTCAAATATGGTATTAGCTACAAACCTGCCTTCATCACCATCCGTCATACTTCGATTAACCAATATTTTAGAACCTTCATCATTAGCAGTCCAAACAATTTTATCCAATCGTGATTTATTCTTTTCAATGATGCTATTAGCAGCATTTACTATATTTTTTGTAGATCGATAGTTTTGCTCTAATCTAAATACTTTAACAGCATCATAATCTTTTTGAAAATTTAAAATATTATTAATATTAGCGCCTCTAAAAGCATAGATGCTTTGAGCATCATCTCCTACCACACAAATATTTTGAAATCGATCGCTTAACGCTTTTATAATTAGGTATTGGCTATGGTTGGTATCTTGATACTCATCTACTAACACATAACGAAATCGATTTTGATATTTTGCCAATACTTCTGGAAACCTAGTTAACAACTCATTGGTTTTCAACAACAAATCATCAAAATCCATAGCTCCTGCTTTAAAACATTTATCCACATACGATTTATAAACATCTCCCATTCTTGGAACTTTTGCCATGGCATCAGCTTCCATTAAATCTGGATTATTAAAATATGCTTTTACAGTTATTAAGCTATTTTTATAAGATGAGATTCTAGAATAAACTTGCTTGTATTTATAAATATCTTTATCCAAGTGCATTTCTTTTATAACTGCTCTTATCACACTCTGCGAGTCTTGAGTATCATAAATAGTAAAGTTTTTAGGATAGCCTAATTTATCAGCTTCAAATCGAAGTATTTTAGCAAACACACTATGGAAGGTTCCCATCCATAAATTTTTAGCTTCACTACTGCCGACGATTCTAGAAATACGAGTTTTCATTTCTCGTGCTGCTTTATTGGTAAAAGTTAAGGACAAAATATTAAAAGCATCAACACCTTGTGACATTAGATAAGCAATTCTAAATGTCAAAACCCTTGTTTTACCGGAGCCAGCACCTGCAATAACAATCATTGCTCCTTCCTTTTGTAGAACAGGAGCTAATTGAGCCTCATTGAGTTGTTTTAAATATTCTTGCACTATTTTTTGATCTTATTTTCTGAAAAAATTCGATGTGAAATTAAAGAAAATATAAAGAATATTTTTATGGTTTTTATATTTTTTACAAACAATTATTTTTAAAAAACTACTATCGTTTTAAACTGTTTTTTTCGTTGAGGATAATAATTAACGCTATTAATACATTTAAAAGTTCATTTTAATTAAATATCTTTAGCTAAATTATAAAAATAGCCGACATGAAATTTCAAAAACTACTTTTATTATTGTTTTGTTCAGCAACAACATTTGCTCAAATGGACCAAAGCTTATTAAACGACATCAATAGTATTGAAGGAAAAGTTATTGATTGGCGTCATTATTTTCACGAAAACCCGGAATTGTCTAATAGAGAATTTAATACGGGTAAAAAAATAGCTGAACATTTAAAAGGTCTCGGTTTTGATGTAACGGAAAACGTTGCTCATACTGGAGTAGTCGGAATTTTAAAAGGTGATTATCCCGGGAAAGTTATAGCGTTAAGAGCAGATATTGATGCGCTTCCAGTAACAGAACGAAATGATTTACCATTCAAAAGTAAGGTCACTACTACTTTTTTAGGACAAGAAACCGGTGTAATGCATGCCTGTGGTCATGATACTCATATTGCTATCTTAATGGGAGTTGCTGAAGTACTTTCTAAGCATAAAGATTTGCTTCATGGAACGGTAAAATTTATTTTCCAACCTGCTGAGGAAGGACCTCCACCAGGTGAAGAGGCTGGAGCATCATTAATGATTAAAGAGGGTGTTTTGAAAAATCCCGATGTGGATGCCATCTTTGGTTTACATATTGGTTCTGGCACACCAGTCGGAACTATTAACTACAAGCCAGGAGGTACTATGGCTGCAGTAGAACAATTTACAGTAAATGTTAAAGGAAAGCAAACTCACGGTTCAAGACCATGGGGCGGTGTAGATCCTATTTATATTTCTGCAAAAATAATTGATGGCTTTCAAAGTATTATTAGTCGTGAATCTGACTTAACAAACGAAGCAGCAGTAATTACTGTTGGAAAAATTACAAGTGGTGTTCGATTTAATATCATACCTGAAAGTGCAGAGCTAGTGGGTACCGTAAGAACTCTTGATTCAGATATGAGAGAAAAAATCATACGGCGTATGAATGAAATGTCTAGAGATATAGCGGCAGCTTATGGAGGCACTGCCACCATAACATGGCAGAGCAATACCGTCATCACTTTTAATGATTTAGCGTTAACAGAACAAATGCTCCCTAGTTTAGAGGCTTCGGCAGGTAAAGATAATGTGTATCTTGTAAAGGCTACTACAGGTGGTGAAGACTTTTCTTATTTTCAAGAAGTAGTTCCAGGATTTTATTTCTTCTTAGGAGGAATGACTCCTGGAAATAAAGAGTCTTTTCCTCATCATACTCCAGATTTTTTAATTGATGACAGTAGTATGTTACTAGGTGTAAAGGTATTTTGCCAATTAACTATGGATTATTTGAACGCAAATTAATTAGTTATTGATTTAACCCCTACAAACTAATATAAAGGGCTATATCTATGGTTTAGAAAAGGTTTTTATATTAAATAGGAACAATCTTGTACATTATTTTAAAACCTATTAAGTTTGTGGTAGAAATTTATATTTATGGAAGATCTTAGCTTAGTTATTAGTTATTTTGCTTATTTATTACCAGCTATTGTAGTTGGCTTCGTAGCGTATTTCTTTTTTAAAGGGCATACCTCCAATGAAGAAGGAAGAAGGCGTTATTTAATTCAAAAAGAAGCTCAAAAAAACTTATTACCTATAAGACTACAAGCTTATGAACGGTTGACACTTCTTTTAGAACGCATCGACCCAAATAAACTTTTAATTAGAGTTCAACCACATTCTGATGATTTACAGAACTATGAAACATTACTTATTCAGAATATTGATAATGAATACGAACATAATCTTTCTCAGCAACTATATGTGAGTCCAGAATGTTGGAATTTAATTACTGCTACAAAAAATGCAACGATACAAGTAATAAGGCAATCTACTATCAATAAGAACGTAAATGATCCAGATAAATTAAGGGCTTTTATGTTAAATTACTTTATGGATGAAGTTACTCCTTCACATAAAGCCTTAATGTATGTTAAGAAAGAAGTTGGTGAAATGTTTTAATCTATCAACTCGTTTAAGTTGATATTTTTTCTTTTAGCATACTCAAACCCTATTTTCCAACACTGTTTCATTTTATCTTGGTCAAAAATTAATGAATTGGTAGTTAATACTGTGGGAGTAAAATAAAAATTAATAATTACATCGTTATTGGAGGCTACAAATTTTCCTGTGCGAATATTCTGTTTTTTTTAAATTATTTTTCATTTAACATCATTTTTAAAAACTTTAAAGAATCAGTATCTAGTTCCTGTTTTAATAACATGAATTGTTCCCGATATTTTTCATCCTCCAATAAACCTTTAAATATGTTTCTAGAAAAATCTCTAAATCTCCAATAATGATGCTGACTTGCATCAATTAGGTTTACTAGTGAATCACGATTCCATACATTTAAATACCCAATATATTCCAATGCTTTTTCACGAATATTATAAGCATATTTAGAAGAAGTATATTCAATTAATTCCTCTAAAAAATATTCTTTTTTAACCGTTTGGTAATCTTCAGTAATCAAGGCTAAAAACAACCAAAACTGCCTTATATTTTTATCACGAAATCCAATAATTCCGTCCATTTTATCTAAATATTTTGATTTATTCTCCGGAAAATTAACCCATAAATTCCCCAATGCCGATTCTTGAGTTAAATAGGAATTATCATATAAAAGGCTTTCATAGTAAGATTTTAATTCTTTAGGGATTTTATCCATTGATAATGCAATGGCCTGTCTAACAAATACATTGTTGCTATTAAAAGCTTTTTTATATAATGGTAGTGTTAAAGATAATGGTTCGTTTATTAATTGATAAACTATTTCTTGGCCAATAAAATCATCAGGGAATACCAATGCTTTTTCAAATTCTGCCATTTTTAATGTAATTGGAGTTTCTCGCAAGGCAGAAATTTTAAAATACTCATTAATAAAATTTGATTTGATCAATGATTGATAAGCTTGTTCTGATTTAAATGCACTTTGCAATATCCAATCCTTTTTATATTCAATAAGCTCTTTACCATAAGCGTGTTCTACCTCAATAATAAAATCATCGATCCTAACATTTTTATACTGGTATTTTTCTATATAATTCTTAATTGCTTTTTTAAAAATAGAATCTCCAATCTTTTCTCTTAAAATATGTAAAGCCCAAGCTCCTTTTTCATAAAATGTCAATGAACTTGCTTTAGGATTATTTAAAGCTTCTCCTTTTCCTTCTTCACTTAATGATTGTAATTGCTCTGCAGATTGAAATAATTTCCAATAATAATAATCCTCACCAAAGACTTCTTTTTCAGCTAATAAGGCATAATAACTAGCAAATCCTTCATGCAGCCAATGACTTTCACTAGAAGTTTCGGTAACTAAGTTTCCAAACCATTGATGTGCTAGTTCGTGAGCATTAACATTCACATAATTTCGATCTACAAACCCAATTGAATCAACTATAAAAGCATCTGAAAAAAAGGTAGCAGACGTATTTTCCATTCCAGCGTATAAAAAATCTTTTAAGGGTACTTGTTTATAATTCTGCCAAGGATAATCAACACCAATTTCATTTTCTAAAAAATCAAAAATTCTTTTTGAATATCTATAAGTCGGCTCTATAAGCAATGAATCACTAGTAGGATAATATAGCTCCATATGGATATTGCTTGAAGAAACTATAGTTTTTTTAGAAAAATCTCCGACTGCAAAGGATACCAAGTAACTTGACATAGGATGCTCCATATTAAAGCTCCATTTTTTAACATTACCATTATCAGTTACAGCAACTAATTTACCGTTTGCAACAATTGTTTTATCTGAAGGAATAATATAACTTATATCAAATTCAATTTTATCGTTCATATCATCAATACTAGGCAGCCAATTAGAGGTATATTTACCTTGTCCTTGTGTCCATATTTGATGATCTAAAAAATACAGTGCTTTTTTAGGACTCGTTTCATATTCAAATGAAACAGTATACGTTTGATTTGGCTTAAAATTAGAAACGAACCAGATCTTCTTATTTTTTAAAATAACAGCTATTTTATGATTCTTTATATTTTTTAATAAAAAAATTCCTTTGGCATCTAAATACACCGAATCACATTTCTTTAATATTTTAAATGTATAAGATGCATTTGCTATAATCTTTTTTTCTTTTAATAATGGCCTCACAACTGCTTTAACACTAATAAAATCGACTATTTCAGTTTGCTGACTAAAAACAAAAGCGCTAAAAAACAGTAATGACAGTAAGCAAAAAAAGCTAGGTTTAACCCTTAATAACTTCATCTTTCGCAGCAGACAAAAAAGATTCATAAATAAAAAAAGATTATTTCTGTTTCTCAAAAATAACCTTTTTAATACCTATTAAGCACTTTATTTATTCTAAAATAATTATAAAATCCATAGTTCTCAATCGCATTATACGTATTTCCATCAATAGATAAAAAATACTAAACCTATAGTATCCAGATTTTAATTGTAGTATTTATAAAGATTGAATATTTCGTTAATTCATTTAGTTACAAAGGGTATTCTTCCCTTAATTGAGTAGTTGATAAAAGTGTAGAAATATTAAAACAAAAAGCGGAAATAAGACAAACAATCTTGATTAAAACAAGTAATTTGTATTTTTTTTATTATAATATTATTAAATCATTGAGTTTCTAAACAAATATATAATTTAGTAACTTATTATTTTTTATAATGCAAAATATTAGTAGCCATAAAATGAACATCAATTTATTTCAAACACCCATAGATTATTTAAAAGGAGTGGGTCCAAATAGGGCCGATTTACTTAAAAAGGAGTTAGGAATATATACGTTTCAAGATTTAGTAAACCTCTTTCCTAATAGGTATTTAGATCGAACTCAGTTTTACAAAATTGACCAACTTCAACGAACCAGTGCAGATGTACAGATTATCGGAAAATTAACGAATATTAAAACGGTAGCACAAAAAAGAGGAAAACGCTTAGTGGCAAACTTTCAAGATAATTCTGGAAAAATGGAATTAGTATGGTTTAAAGGTCATAAGTGGATTAGAGAAAATTTAAAATTAAATGTTGCCTATGTTGTTTTTGGAAAAACCAACTGGTTCAATGGTGTTTTTTCGATGCCACATCCAGAAATGGAATTATTAACGGAATATGAAAAAAATTTACGTCCCGTTATGCAGCCCGTTTATCCTTCTACAGAAAAATTAATAGCTAGAGGATTATCAAATCGAGTTGTCAATTCGATGATGCAACATTTATTTTTAGAAACTAAAAATAGCATCGCAGAAACCTTACCAAATAACATACTAGAATCTTTAAAATTATTAGCTAAAAAAGAAGCGCTTTTAAACATTCATTTTCCTCAAAATCAACAGCTACTTTCAAGGGCGCAATATCGATTAAAATTTGAAGAATTATTCTACATTCAATTGCAATTAATTCGTAAAAATTTAATTCATAAAGCCAAAATTAAAGGCTATCCCTTTACAAAAATTGGAAATCATTTTAATGCCTTTTTTAAAGATCATTTACCCTTCGAATTAACGCAAGCACAAAAACGAGTAATCAAAGAAATTAGAACCGATTTAGGTAGCAATGCTCAAATGAATCGACTATTACAAGGAGATGTAGGTTCTGGTAAAACAATTGTAGCATTAATGTCAATATTAATAGCACTTGACAATGGTTTTCAAACTTGTTTAATGGCTCCTACTGAAATTTTGTCAGTCCAACACTATAATGGTTTAAATAAATTATGTAAACATCTTAATATCAGTATTTACTTGTTAACTGGCTCAACTAAAACTTTAGATAGAAGAATAATCCATGAAAAACTAGAAAATGGAGAAATTGATCTCTTAATTGGCACTCATGCATTGCTAGAAGATAAGGTAAAATTTAAAAATTTAGGGCTTGCAATTATTGATGAACAACACCGGTTTGGAGTTGCTCAAAGAAGTAAACTTTGGCATAAAAACACCTTCCCTCCTCACGTTCTTGTAATGACTGCAACACCCATTCCAAGAACCCTCGCAATGAGCATTTATGGAGACCTAGATATTTCGATAATTGATGAACTTCCGCCAGGTAGAAAAATCATTAAAACAGTACATCGTTTTGACTCAAACAGGCTTCGTGTTTTTAAGTTTATAAAAGATGAAATCTCAAAAGGCAGACAGGTCTATATAGTGTACCCTTTAATACAAGAAAGTGAAGTTTTAGACTATAAAGATTTGATGGATGGCTACGAAAGTATTTCCAGAGAGTTTCAAAAACCCGACTATCAAATATCCATAGTTCATGGAAAAATGAAATCACAAGACAAAGAGTTTGAAATGAATCGCTTTATAAAAGGTGAAACTCAAATCATGGTGGCTACAACTGTTGTTGAGGTTGGCGTTAACGTCTCTAATGCCAGTGTGATGATTATTGAAAGCGCAGAACGCTTTGGCTTAGCTCAGCTACACCAGCTCCGAGGACGAGTTGGAAGAGGTGCTGATCAAAGTTATTGTATTTTAATGACCAGCCACAAACTATCTGAAAATGCAAGAACACGATTAGAAACCATGGTTAAAACTAGTGATGGTTTCGAAATTGCAGAAGTAGATTTAAAACTTAGAGGCCCTGGAGATATTATGGGCACACAACAAAGTGGGGTTTTAAATTTAAAAATAGCAGATATTATAAAAGACCATGAAATATTAAAGATTGCAAGAAGTTATGCCTTTGAAACTTTAAAAAATGACCCTTCCCTTTCATTAGCTGAAAATCTCCCTGTAAAAAGCACTTATATTCAATTAACCAAGTATAAAAACATCTGGAATTATATTTCTTAGTAAAACATTATTTCTTAAACGTAAAATTCCTTCATATAAAAGGTCTGAAGTATTATATTTGCAGATTGTAACAAATTTTAAGCATGAAGATTTCATATAACTGGTTAAAACAATTTATTAAAGTCGATTGGGATGCCAAAAAAACAGGAAATTTATTAACCGACTTAGGGCTAGAAATTGAAGGCATTGAAGCTTTTGAATCGGTAATAGGAGGATTAAAAGGAATTGTAGTTGGACATGTTTTAGAATGCGACCAACATCCAAATGCCGATCGTTTAAAAGTTACAAGCGTAGACATAGGAAATGGAGAAGTTGTACAAATTGTTTGTGGCGCTCCAAATGTGGCTAAAGGGCAAAAAGTGCCGGTAGCTACTATTGGAACCGTACTATATGATGAAGACGGAAACCCTTCGAAAATAAAAAAAGGTAAAATTCGTGGTGAAGAAAGTTACGGAATGATATGTGCTGAAGATGAGTTAGGGCTAGGAAAAAGTCATGATGGCATTATGATTCTTGATAAAAATATTGTTGCAGGCACACTTGGTTCCGATATTTTTGAAATTGAAAACGACCAAGTTTTCGAAATAGGATTAACTCCTAATAGAGCAGACGCCATGAGTCATTTGGGAGTTGCACGTGATTTGAAAGCTGGTTTAGTAAGGAATGAACTTTTATTAGAATTAATCACCCCTTCAAACAGTAGTTTTAGAGTTGAAAACAGAACTCATAAAATTGATGTTCAGGTTAAAGACACTAATTTAGCTCCAAGATATTGTGGAGTTACTATAAGTGGTATTAAAGTCAAAGAATCTCCAAAATGGATTCAAAATAGATTAAAATCCATTGGTTTAGTTCCAATAAACAATATTGTTGATGCTACAAATTACGTTTTACATGAATTAGGGCAACCTTTGCATGCTTTTGATAGCGGAAAAATATCTGGTGATAAAATAATAGTAAAAACCGCTGCAAAGGGTACAAAATTTATCACATTAGATGGAATTGAAAGAGAACTTCACAAAGATGATTTAATGATTTGTGATGCTGAAAAACCAATGTGTATTGCTGGTGTTTTTGGAGGTATAGAAAGTGGAGTTACTGAAAGCACTGAGAATATTTTTTTAGAAAGTGCTTATTTCAACCCTATCAGTATACGCAAAACAGCAAAACGTCACTCCCTAAACACAGATGCTTCTTTTCGTTTTGAAAGAGGTATTGACCCTAACTTAACAGAATACGCATTAATGCGTGCAGCTTTGCTTATAAAAGAAATTGCTGGAGGTAAAATTACAAGCGATGTAGTTGATATTTATCCTAAGAAAATTGAAGACCATCAAGTTTTTCTAAATTTTGACAACGCTAGCAGTCTTATTGGAGAAGAAATCCCAAAAGAAATCATAAAAGAAATATTAACTTCATTAGATATTAAAATCAATAATGTTACGGAAGCTGGATTGGGAATGACTATACCTGCCTACCGAAACGATGTGACTCGTGAAGCTGATGTTATTGAAGAGATTTTAAGAGTATACGGTTATAACAATATTAAATTTACTGAAAAGCTAAATGCTTCTATTTCCGCAAATGAATTAATTGAAGATTATCAAATTCAGAATAAAATTGGAAACCAACTTACTGCTTTAGGATTTCATGAGATGATAGGCAACTCTCTTACCTCACCAAAATACATTGATTTAAGTAAAGCATTAAAGCAGGAACATAACATAGAAATACTAAACCCATTAAGCAATGATTTATCGGTAATGAGACAATCAATGTTATTTAATGCTTTAGAAGTATTATCCTTTAATTCCAACCGGAAAATAAGTGATTTTAAATTATTTGAATTCGGAAAAACATACCATCAATATGATGCTGGCCGTCAAGAACCAAAGCATTTATCATTATTAGTTTCGGGCTTAAAAAATTATGAAAATTGGGCATTGGCTTCTTCAAAAAGCACATTTTTTTATTTTAAAGGATTTATTATAAACATATTAGACAGATTAGGAATTCCTAATTATTCTGAAAATGGAACAAAGGATGAGAATTTCTCTGAAGGCTTATCGTTTTCAAAAAACGGTAAATTATTGGTAGATTTTGGTATTATCAATAAAAGTATTACTGCTACTTTTGGGATTGATACAGAAACTTTTTATGCCGATTTTAAATGGAATGAAGTATTAGCAGAAATAGCTACTGATAATTTTAAACTTAAAGCGATTCCAAAATTTCCAAAAGTAAAACGTGATCTTGCATTGTTAATTGATGAAAGCATAACATTTGATTCTTTAAAAGAAACTGCTCAAAAAACAGAAAGGCAATTACTTAAGAACATTAATTTATTTGATGTTTATAAAGGAAGTAAATTGCCAGAAGGCAAAAAATCGTATGCATTAAGTTTCACACTACAAGACGATAAAAGAACGCTTACAGATAAACAAATTGACAAAATTATGAAAAAGCTACAGCAAAATTTCGAAAGTGAATTCGGTGCTAGCTTGCGATAATTATTAATCTCTATCGGTTTTTAATCAATCTAATTTGGAAGCACAAAACCTTCAACTATATGAAAAATTCCATTTTTATGGTAAAAATCTGTAGCCGAAATCATAGAAGTATTTCCAAGTGAATCAACTAAATATAATTCACCGTTCTCTTCTTTTGCGCCTAATTTAACCCCTTGTAAGGTAGAAAAATACGCAATCCCTCCAGTGCGTTCAACTGCCTTTTTAATAGAATGACTATCAACTCGTCCAGGTATAACATGATACTTTATGATTGCAAGCCTATTAGCCGCTACTGTAATGTCAAATATAGAATCTTTAACACTTTGTAGTTCTTCATAACCATTATTAGTCATTGCAAATACGGTAACCATTTCTTCATCTTCAATTGCTTTTCCACTTAACCCCAATTCCAAGTTTTTTTTCAATATTGTAAAATTTGGAACCTCAGCGATATTTTCAGCAAAGGACTTGGAAGAGTAGAACGTAGTTTTATTCCATTTTCTGGCTATTTCAGAGCTATCCGTCTTGGTGTATTTTTGAGCAAAACCCATTGTACTCATTAACAATGTAAAAAATAATATGTTATAGTTAGTTGCTTTTATCATAAATAGTTTGTTTTAAATTCTACCTGCAACTCTATCTTTAGCGAGTTGTAAAATAATATGAAATTGATCTTCTTCATTTGTTTCTGAATTATCTATTTCTATTGCATCATTTGCTATAATTAACGGAGAATCTTCTCGTGTAGTATCCATTAAATCCCTTTTTTGAACATTTTTCAAGATTTCATCGTACGTAATTGTTTCATCTTTTTCTTTTAATTCGTTAAACCGTCTCATCGCTCTAACCTCAGCATCAGCAGTCATAAATATTTTTAATTCTGCCTTGGAAAAAACAACAGTACCAATATCACGACCATCCATTACAATCCCTTTCTTAATACCCATTTGATGCTGGATAGCAACTAATTTCTTTCTCACTTCTGAAAGAGTCGCTATTGGACTTACAAAATCGGAAACATACATCGTTCTAATTTCCTTCTCTACATTTACGCCATTTAGAAACATATTTGCCTTGGAATCAGCATTTTCTTTTTTGAAATCTAATTGTATTTCTGGGAGTACTTTAATCAAAGATTCTTTATCAAAATTATCTTTTGACAAGTAGTTATTTTGCAATGCAAATAATGTAACAGCTCTATACATAGCACCTGAATCGACATAAATATAATCTAAATAATCGGCCAATTGTTTTGCAACTGTACTTTTTCCAGTAGAAGAATACCCGTCAATAGCAATTATAATTTTTTTCAATTTATATAAAATTAATGTGATTGAAAAATAACAATTTTTAAGTTAAAAAATACAATTATTGAAGATTTAACATCAAACCAAAATAACTTGAAGCAGCAGCTGAGCTATATTTTGCATACGTATAGCTTCTGTCTCTTATACACATCTCCGAGCCCAC
>OLHZ01000109.1_pt1 | contig 14003 bp, 11 predicted proteins | sample 1609381 | NCBI WGS metagenome assembly OLHZ01 (sample SAMN05416788, study PRJEB24817) | seawater metagenome | isolation source: Sea water | place: Canada:Atlantic | collected 2013-11
AGACAGATTGTTACCCATGTGCGCCGTAATTACGGCAGCCTTATCGGCGATGCTACCGCCGAGCGTGTTAAAAAAGAAATCGGCTGTGCTTATCCTCCCGAAAACGGCGAACAGCGCGAAATCGACGTGCGCGGACGTAATTTGGCAGAGGGCGTGCCACGTAGCTTCACGCTTAGCAGCGAGGAAATTCTTGAGGCGTTACAGGAGCCTCTTTCAGCGATTGTTCAGGGGGTTAAAAGTGCCCTTGAGCAGTCGCCTCCCGAACTTGCCTCTGATATTGCCGAAAGCGGTATTGTGTTAACCGGCGGCGGGGCGCTGCTGCGTGACCTAGACAAATTGCTCAGCAATGAGACTGGGCTTCCGGTCATCGTTGCAGAAGATCCCCTCTCCTGCGTCGCCCGAGGCGGGGGTAAGGCGATGGAATTGATGGATGCCTACGATATAGATCTCCTCTCGATCGAATGATCGGCTGATCGCATAACGCTAGGCCGTGTGATGCGGCCTAGAAGAGTGTTGGCCTAACTCTCACTCTCACTCCACTCAGACGCAGCGTGCCCCTGTCCAGTGTTAACCAGCAGGCGTTATCTAACAGGGTTACGGTCATTCCTTCTTTCCGCGCCTCGCTTACGATACTATCTTCTCCTAAGAAGGCAGTCCTCAAAGGGCGTTTTCTACTGTCATAGATCGGCCACTGGAAAGAGGGTTGTGTCATCGATAAGGCTCTGTTTATTAAGGGGGTAGCACTCGAATACCGAGCGTTGGCGCTCGCCTTCTTGTCGTTATGCCTCATGTTTGCTGACAGCAGATTCGATTATCTCCATTCTGTTCGGTTTTTCCTTTCCTATACAGCAACGCCTGTTTACTGGGTTGCCGACATGCCGGCGCGTATCTCTGAACTCTTCGACGATGTTTTCGTCTCGCATAGCGACCTACTTGCGGAGAACGAGCGTCTGAATAATGAGCTGCTTTTAGCGCAGCGAGAACTGCAAGTCTTAGCTAGTTTGGCAAGTGAAAATAGTCGCCTTCGCGCGTTGAGTGAGGCTGTCCGTATCGTTGAAGGCGAAGTCTTGGCAGCAGAGATAGTGAACAGGTCGCCCGATCGAGCAAGCAAGCGAGTCCTCATTAATCGAGGTGCGCTGCAAGGCGTTTTTGTTGGTCAAGCGATGCTTGCCGCTGATGGACTCATGGGCCAGGTGGTGGAAGTCATGCCAAGAAGTAGCTGGGTGTTGCTAGTGTCCGATCCACTCCACGTAACGCCTGTCGAGGTAAACAGAAACGGTGAGCGCGCGCTCGCGCGTGGCGTGAGGGGTGCAGCCGATGAGTTGGAACTCGAATTTGTGACTCAGACCCAAGATGTTCGCGCCGGTGATCTACTAGTGAGTTCAGGAATGGGGCAAATCTTTCCGAAGAATTTTCCCGTTGCCGATGTCATCAGCGTGAACAACGATCCTGGACAAGACTTTGCGGTTATAAAAGCGCGCCCTCGCGCCGAAATTAATAGCACGCGACACGTGATGCTCCTGATACCGCCGAGCGTTGATGAAATGCCTGTGCCTGATGCTGAAGCGCCATCAAGCGAGGTGCAGCAGTGAAGTCGAGGAGCTATACCTATGGGGTTGTCATCATTAGCTTGTTTTTAGCCTATTTGTTGGCGATCGTTCCTCTTCCTGACTGGGCGATGAATTGGCGGCCACAGTGGGTGCTGATGTTCGTCTTTTATTGGACTATGGCGTTGCCTTATCGAGTGGGGCTTGGCTTCGCCTGGGCGGCAGGACTTCTACTTGATGTCTTGGAAGGGACTATGCTCGGCCTTAACGCGTTAACTCTACTCATTGTTGCGTATGTCACGCTAAGCCTCCACCAGCGTCTCCGAATGTATAACCCTATCCAACAGAGCGGCTTGCTCTTTATTTTAGCGCTTGTCGCGCTTGGCTTAAGTCATTGGCTGCGAGTGATAAGTGGTCAGATCGAGCCTGTCGATTCGATGTATTTGCTTGCGGCTTTTTCGAGCGCAGCGATTTGGCCTGCGTTATTTTCTTTGCTGCGCAGTCTCAGGCGCGGGTTCATAAACAATTGATGAAATCCTCACGGTTAATTTTGGCATCCGCATCGCCCCGACGCGCACAGCTGCTTGCACAACTTGGTTTTGAGTGTGAGATCTGCCCGCAGGACATCGATGAAACTCGTCATGAGGCTGAGTCCCCCGAGCAATATGTAGGCCGCATGGCGGAGGAGAAAGCTCAGTCTGGGCGCAGCCTATTGCTCTCCCAGCCTGGGGTTTTGATTGCGGCCGATACCGTGGTTTCGCTCGACGATGCCGTGTTAGCTAAACCTGAATCGGCAGAGGAAGCTGAGAGTTTCTTGCTGCGCTTGGCCAAGAGAACGCACGAAGTCAGAAGTGCAGTTTGTGTGCTTGCGTCGGCCGAGGCCGGCGTGGTCTCGACAATCGGTTTAGCCGTGTCACTCACGCGGGTGACTTTCGGTGAAATTAGTCGCACCGAGGCACGGCGCTACTGGCGCAGCGGAGAGCCTCGCGGAAAAGCAGGCGGTTACGCTATACAAGGCATTGCGGCGGCGTTTATTCGCTCGATCGAAGGCAGCTACAGTGGGGTGATGGGATTGCCGTTATACGAAACCGCAGCCTTACTGAAGCAAGCAGGACTCGACTCCCTTCCCGAATTAGGGGATGAACGACAATGAGCGAGTTACTGATTAACGTCATGCCGGCTGAGACTCGCGTTGCGCTCGTAGAACAGGGTGTCCTTAAGGAACTGATGCTCGAGCGGCATCGTTCGCGCAGCCATGTAGGCGATATATTTCAGGGTAAAGTGTTGCGTGTTATGCCCGGTATGGAAGCGGCGTTCGTCGACATTGGGCTAGAGCGAGCAGGGTTTATTCACGCATCAGACATTAGTGAGCTGGACGCGCAGGGTCTCGAAGTACGGCGAGACAAACCAGCGCGAATAGGCGAGCTTCTGCGCGAAGGCCAATTTCTTACCGTGCAAGTTATGAAGGATGGCATCGCAGGCAAAGGCCCAAGGTTAAGCAATCATCTTACTCTCGCTGCTAGACACCTGGTTCTTTTGCCACGCAGTTTGCATATAGGTGTGTCACAGCGAATTGCCGATCAGAAAGAACGCGTCAGACTCGAAGCGTTGGTGAGAGACAGCTTGATAGAATCCGATTGGAAAGAGTCACGCGGATTTATCGTTAGGACTGTGGCGGAAGGTGCGACACAGGGAGAATTCATAGAAGACCTTGGCCATCTCCACAGGCTGTGGGTAAAGTTAAAGAGTCGATTGCAGCGACCCAATGAGGTGAGATGCGTTTACTCGGAAGAACCGATTTACGTGCGGTCTATGCGCGATCTTTTCGATCTACATGTTACGCGCATCCTTGTCGATGACGCCGAGGCATTCGATAGGCTGAATACTTTTCTCTCAGACTACATTCCTGAAGCAACAACGCTGCTGAAACGAGTGGATCAACAACCGCCGCTGTTCGAACTTAACGGGGGTAACGGAGTCTCAATAGAACAACAAATAGCAGATGCGTTAGAAAAGAAAGTACGCTTACCCAATGGGGGCGATCTCGTGATTGAGCAAACGGAATCGATGGTAACTATCGATGTCAACACGGGCTCTTTCGTTGGGGCGCGTGATCAGGAATCAACGATACTCGAGACCAACCTCGAAGCGGCGGTCGCGATCGCTACTCAATTGAGGCTGCGTAATTTAGGCGGAATTATTGTAATAGATTTTATCGATATGCACTGTGAGGAGCACCGCATTCGGGTGAGGCAGGCGCTGGTCGATGCCCTTGCTAGAGATGGTGCGCATTCAGCTGTTGGAGAGTTCTCGCAGTTCGGTTTGATTGAAATGACTCGCAAGCGTGTGAGAGAAAGCTTGCAACGAGTGCTGAGAGCGCCGTGTGAAGAATGTTCAGGCGACGGTCATGTTGCCTCGATAGACTTTATAGTAGCAGATGCCCACAGACGAATTTTTTCCCTCGCGGCGCAAGGGAAAGGGCTTAGGGTCAACGCGCGAGTCGAAATAATCGACGCCTTGCGCGGCGAGTCTCACGCCTTGGAGCGATTGTTAGATACTCGACTGGAGTTCGTTGCAAAGTCTGAACTCGCTCGTGAGCAGATTGAGATTGAGTTGATCGACCGACTATGGAGTGATTCTTAGCCCGAACGAGTAGCAAAGAGAGGCGGAGTGGTTTTTAACGTAGTGTTTGGCATAGGTAGGTTGCTAAGACGGCTGATGATCGTGGGCATTGTCGCGCTTGCCGCGTACGTCAGTGCCGGGCGACAGTTCATGCCAGCAGTTGCAGACTACACGCAATTTGTCGAAGAAAAAGTGTTCGAATTGACAGGATTGCCCGTGAACATCGCGTCTCTCACAGGGAGTTTTTCTGGGTTCAATCCGACTATTCAAGTGAGCGGTTTAAGCCTGCTCGTGACGGAAGCTCAGATTGGCACGGCAACCGAGTCGGGCGGATTGGTGTTCGATAGAGCGATGCTCACATTGGATGTTCTGGCGAGTCTCTGGCAGCGCCGCTGGGTGTTAGAGGAGTTTGAAGTCGCCGATTTAGACGTTGCGCTAAGGCAATCGCCAAGCGGTGTGTGGCAGCTGCGAGGAGTCAGCAGCACGACCCCGCAGCGGGTAGACATGGATGAGCTTTTCTCGATTCTTCTGGGTGTTTCTTATTTGCAGTTAAGCGACGTTGCGCTGCGCCTTGAGCCGAACACGGGCGCGCCAGTGGTGGTCGATGTGATCGATGCTCGTATTCAAAATCGGGACAGCGATCATGTGTTTCTTTTTGATGCGCGAATTGATGGTGTGCGTCAGCCTCTTCAATTTTCTTACGAGGGGACAGGCGCGACTCTTGCAGACGCATCGGCCTATGCCTATGCCAACATTCCTAGTGGTGATTATCTCCCGCTTTTCGATTCGCTTCTGCCGGCATCAATCCAGCCTGCACTTGCCGGAGTGACCACGCTTAATGCCGGCGGGGAAATTTGGCTTGAACTGTCGAATGGAAAGTTAGTGGAAGCAACGGCAACACTCGATATAGAGTCTTTAGAATTGCAGAGGCCTTCGGCCAAGGAGGCGCAGACAACCGAGCTGTCGAGCTTCCGCAGCGTCGCGACAATTCGGCAGTCTGACGAATCAGTTCAGGCGGGTGGCTTGGCCCCGCGATTCGAATTTGTGATCCAGGCGAATCAAGGAAAATGGGATGGCGAGGAATGGGGTACATTCTCTGCTGGGTTTGTGCTTCGTCAAGACGGTGAGCTCGAACTAAGGGCAGATTCTTTAGACCTTGCCCGAATTCTTAGCCTTACTCAGCGGATGGCTAATGCAGGGTTTATCCCTCTGACACAGTCTCAACTGGCCACGATGAACACATTGTCGCCGCGCGGGCTGCTCAGCAATCTCAGTGTAACGCTTACTGGCCAAGAAAAGGCCGCTTCGCCGTTAGAGGCGCTATCTGGGCCGATTCAAAAACTCTCGCTACGGGCGAATACCGAAGGGGGTGCTGTCGACTCTCTCGGTGCGATTCCGATGTTAGATGGCGTCACAGGTTATCTCGAAATCGAGTATGACGGTGAGACGAAAAGAGCGAGTGGCTTTGCCGAAATCGATACGCCTTTTTTGCAAATGAACCTGCCGAATATTTACACGCGCGATTGGTCATACGACTACGTAAATGGACGTATCGACTTCCTCTCGCTCTTTAATGCAGGACTCGACTTACGACTGTCGAGCAATACGGTGGTCGCTGAATCGGAAAGCACCAAGGGCCGTGTGCAGTTTTCTTCACATTTGGTGAGGCCATTAGAGGGCGTTCCTGAGTCGACCATTGAGCTGCTTATCGGTGTTGAGCAGATGAGTGCCGACGATCGTTACTATTATTTGCCAGACGGCCCTCGAATCGAGTCGGGCCTTAAAACGACAATGTCTTGGGTGGGAGGAGCCGCACTCGGCGGCACGTTCTTCGACAGTGGCGCAATTTTTCGCGGCTCAACGCTACCCGGAGCAGATCCTGCGACGAAAACATTCCAGAGTTTTTACAGACTGCGTGACGGGACCATTCGCTACGCTGACGGCTGGCCTGTTATCGAAGAGGTAGAGGCATTCGTCGCAACCGCCGACAATTTGATCGATGTCGTTGTGACGGCTGGGCAAAGCCACGGCTTGCAGCTGAGCGGGGCTAAAGGCTCGGTAAGACCCGACATCGGCGAAGACGGCGAATTCCGCAACAAGCTCGTTGTCGATGGCGGTGCTGCGGGTCTTACGCAACAGGCTATCGACTTTTTGATTGCTTCTCCGCTGCCAGAGGGGCTCACAACCACCGTGAGCAACTGGCGCGCAGAAGGTGACGCCGAGGTGGCGATCGATGTTGAAATGCTTCTCGGCGCGGGTACGGGAGTCGATGTGCGCACCGAGCTTTCAATTGATGAAAGCGAATTGGCTCTGCTCGACTATGGTCTCAACGTGTCGGGGCTTTCGGGTCGCGTGGTTTTCGATACCCGAACGGGCCTCGATAGCGAAGCATTGCGAGGGGAGATGTTCGACAGTCCGCTCGCAATGCAGTTAGGTTCGGTTCAAGCTAATAGTGTTATTGAGACGATTACGCTTGCCGCGAACGGCAGCGTTGCGCCTGAGCAGTTGGCCGATTTGGCGTTGACCAGTCCGCTTGTCGACACAATGCTGCAACAGGCGGAGGGCGTTTTAGAGTACCAAGGCCTTTTGTCTATTGAGCAGGGTAGTGAGAGTTTATACCCAACGACACTGACAGTTCAGAGTACCTTAGAGGGGGTTACGATCGCAGGACCTGACCCGCTGGCAAAAGAGGCAACCGATGTTATCGACTTCGACCTAAGCCTTGGCTTTGGCGAAAGTGGACAATGGCATAGAGGGCAGTTGGGCAAGCGATTAGCGTTCGACCTTTCGTTTAATGACGAAACGCTGACCCAAGGTTTAGTGTTTCTGGGCGAGTCACCTACACAGCTGAGTGTGCTTAAACAAAACCCCTACGATGGACTCGTTTTGCTGGGTAGTTTGCCCGCCGCTGAATTCGAGCAATGGGAAGGGTTTGTTGCCAAATTTTCCGAAAATCTGCAAACCCTTGCAATTGAACAAGGCGAGGCAGATGGCTCCAGCTACGGCGTAGAAGCATTCGCCAGCAACCTTGGTTTCGTTGATATCGCTGTTGATGAGCTTGGTCTCTTAGGCCAAAGCTTTGCGAATCAATCGCTGAGGGTTAGGCCGAACGTTGAGTCTAAAAACTGGCTTGTAGATCTCGCAGGTCCAGAACTCGAAGGGCATGTCGAAGTGCCTTTCGCTGAGGGTGAAATGCTTGTTGCGTTGCAGAAGCTGCGCTTAGCGGGTGACGAGTCGAGTACGATCGGGCCTCAGCGCAAAGTCGAAAACGCCACAGACGCCGCACCGATTGATTCGCTCGCCGAACTCGACCCACGATTGTTTCCTGCTATGCGCTTTAGTGCGCGTGAAATCATCATTGGGGATAGCCCTTACGGAAGTTGGCGCTTTCGGCTGAAACCCGATGCTAACGGCGCGGGCTTCTCGGCGCTCGCATTCGATTTTAGGGGGCTACAACTTGAGGCGCAGCAGTTGGCAGTAGAGCGAATAGACAACTGGGCTGAGCAAGAAACAGCGAATGCAGATTCTTCGCCGCAGCCCGCGGTTGCGCCTTCGTTCTACTGGCATTTTGACGGAGAGAACCATCGAAGCGAATTTAGTGGTCGGCTACATGTAGCGGATCTTGGCGAGGTGCTTCGGGCCAATGGCTATGCCCCGAGTCTTGAGAGCAATGCCGGTGATTTTGAGTCGCAACTTGAATGGCCTGGCACACCGGCTTTTTTTAATGCGGAGCATCTTAGCGGCGAAATAAAGATCGATATCAAGGAAGGGAGGTTTCTCCAAGGTTCCGGCGGAGCCGGTGCATTGAAATTGATCAGCATCCTTAATTTCGATGCTATTGTGCGACGACTGCGATTCAGTGACGATCTTCTGCGCAGCGGTCTTGCGTTCGAACAAATCGATGGCCATTTACTCTTAGACGAAGGTCAAGTTCAGATTCAAGACCGGCTCGTCATAAGCGGTCCTTCAAGTCTCTATCAGATCACAGGCGATGTTGATCTTGTTGCTGAAACTATCATCGGTGAAATGTATGTCACACTGCCGGTTAGCGACAATATTCCTTGGCTAGGCTTATTGACGGCTAATATTCCCATCGCGGTCGGCGCGTATCTTTTTGATCGAATTTTTGGCGATCAAGTCGACAGTCTCACGAGCGCCGCTTATACATTAGATGGGCCGTGGGAAGGTTTAGAGCCTCAGTTCAAGCAAGCATTCGGCTCGCCCGATGTGCCCGCTGTACCCGAGGCGTCGGCGCCGATCAGAAACCCGTAGTCGCCCATGACAATGGGTCACAAACTATCCATCGACAAGGCATAAGCGAAGCCGAGTGAGCACGCTTACAAGAGAGAGTTAGGTTATGTCGCAAGATGAAATACAGCAAGCAGCGGTGCAAGAAACGACGAGCCGAGAGAATTTGCGCCCAGTAAGAACGCTAAACCTGCTTTCTTATCGTGAAATACAAAGCCTCATGTCTGCGAATGAAGAGGTGCGAAGCTTGTTTCGTCTCTGCGCACTTGCCGTGCTGAATAGCGGAAACGAAATAGATGATGTATCGAGTCTTATGGAGTCTTATCCCGATTTCGAAATAGACGTGAAGCCGCAGTCGCGCGGACCGATTATGGATGTTCGCAACGCCCCTATTTCGGCGTTCGTCGATGGCAATATGATTCGAGGTATTCAAGAACATCTGTTTTCGGTATTGAGAGATGTGGTCTATGTTAACAATGCGCTTAACGGACTCTATGATCTGGACAGCAGGCGCGGCGTTACAGAGGCGGTTTTCGATATATTGCGTAACGCGAATATTGTGAGACCAAATTTGAAGCCTGACTTGGTTGTTTGTTGGGGTGGGCACTCTATTGGTCGTAACGAATACGATTTTACTAAAGAGGTAGGTTATCAGCTCGGTCTTCGGGGGTTGAATATTGCTACTGGTTGCGGACCTGGGGCCATGAAAGGTCCAATGAAAGGCGCCGCTATTGGTCATTCTAAACAGCAGCTAGAATTGCGCCGCTACATTGGCATTACCGAGCCAGGCATAATTGCCGCAGAGGCGCCGAATGCTATCGTCAATGAGCTTGTGATTTTGCCTGATATTGAAAAACGGCTTGAAGCGTTTGTGCGATTAGCGCATTGCATCGTAGTTTTCCCGGGTGGCGCGGGAACAGCCGAAGAACTGTTGTATATTTTAAGTATCCTTATGCATGAACGTAATGCGGGACATCCGTTCGGTTTGATCCTCGCGTCGCCCGAATCTAGTAGCGATTATTTTGAAGAAATCGATTCGTTTGTCCGCGCGACTTTAGGTGATGAGGCCGCTGAATATTACGAAATTATTACCGGCGATGCCGCGTCTGTTGCACGGCGAGCGAAAGAGTGTGTCGATGAGCAGCGCAAACATAGGCTTTCGCTTGGCGCGTCTTACGGGTTCAACTGGGAGCTTTATATTCCCTCTGACCTGCAGGCACCGTTTATTCCTACGCATCAGAATATGGCTGACCTTCGATTGGAATCATCTGTGCCTTCTCAGCAACTGGCGTCGAATTTGCGTAAGGCATTCTCTGGGATTGTTGCAGGCAATGTGAAGTCTCAAGGGGTTGCTCAGATCAAAGAGCATGGACCGTTCCAGATAACCGGAGAGCCTGAGATTATGAAAAGAATGGAGGCTCTGCTGGCCTCGTTTGTAGAACAGAAGCGGATGAAAATCGACTATTCGAATTACACGCCGTGCTGGGAAATAGTCGAGCGATAGAAAGCAAAGCTAAAACACAAAGATAAAGCTGAGAGAGAACGGATGCGACTATGGTTTTGAGAGGTGTATTACGCCCACTACTCACGTCAGTGATTGTTGCTGCAACACTTGCTGGCTGCCAAATTACGCCTCAGAGCGAGCGCAATTTCACAGTGCTTTATACCAACGACGAACACGGTTGGATGGAGGGGATGGGGGAGTCGAATAGCGCGGCGAATTTAATGCAGCTGTGGAAAGATTCCGAGGGTTACTCGGCGACGACGGCGCAGGACTTTCTCCTCTTAAGCGGCGGTGACAATTGGACAGGACCGGCTATTTCTACTTGGAACCAGGGCGAGAGCATGGTCGAGCTAATGAACTCAATGGGCTATGCCGCGTCGGCGGTTGGTAATCATGAATTCGATTTTGGTCTCGACACAATACGCCAGCGCAGTGCCGAAGCCGATTATGCCTATGTGAGCGCGAATACAGCCTGGCGCGAAACAGGACGCGTTCCAGAAGATCTCGGTATCGTAGAATACCGAATCGTCGAGGCTGGCGACGTTCGGATTGCTGTAATAGGCCTGACGACCACAGAGACCACTACCACGACGAATCCCGCCACAGTCGCACCGCTTCAGTTTAACGACTATGAAGCCACTCTTCGCCGAGTGGTGCCGGAGAGTAAGGCGCAAGGGGCAGAGCTCACGTTCGTGATTTCGCATGTGTGTCTCGATGAGTTAGAGCCCCTTGCACTTGCTGTCATCGATCTTAATATTGACCTATTCGGCGCTGGACATTGTAACGAACTCGTCGCCAAACGCCTTGGTGGAACGGTGATTCTTGGCGGCGGTTTTCATTTTGGGGCCTATGCGCGCGCGACGTTTGCGTTGGACGTCGACGGAGAAATAGCTGTCGATTTTTCGACCAAAGAGAACAGTGGTGCCGCGGCCGACCCGGAGTTGGCAGCAATTATCGAAAGATGGCAGTCGCGCTCAGAAGACTCATTGTCTGAGGTGTTGGCCTATGTGGAAGAAGCCGTACCGAGGGGGCCGCTGTTAGACAAGCTTGTGGTCGAGTCTTGGCTATGGGCCGATCCAACTGCGGAGGTGGCTGTGACGAACGCCGGCGGAATTCGTGCGCCATTGCCGAGCGGGGCGGTGACCCTTGGCGATACCGTGGCAATACTGCCTTTCGATAACACTATCGTGGCAGTCGAGATTTCGGGTGCAGAGTTAGTCGCAACGCTTAATGAAGGTAGTCGCCCTCGTGTTGCTGGAATCGCGCAAAGAGAGGGCGAGTGGATCCTTGCTGCAACAGGTGAGCCGCCCGTCGCCAAACGAATCTACCGCGTTCTCGTTAATAGTTTTATGTACGCTGGAGGGGATGGCTACGAACGCTTCGCGTCTGCTGACCCTGCCGCCTATGACACAGGCACGCAATACGGCCTGCCTTTTCGCGATTGGCTAAGGAGTCTTGCGTCGAGTGAAACGCAGCCTTTGACATTACTCGACTAGAGCGGGCGAAGGTTTTTCGCTCTGAGAATCAGTGTAGAAAAACGCAATTAGAATTTCGATTGAGAGGGAGTAGATAACTGTGACATTACGATTGTTCAGAAACAACCTAGGCTCAGGCGTTTTGGCGTCGTTGCTCATCCTGTTTTCCAATGCCGTGACTGCGCAATCTATCGAAGATGAAGCGGTTGCATGGCTGCAAGATTTTATTCGTGTTGATACGGTGAATCCGCCAGGCAATGAGACGCGCGCGGTTGAGTTCTACCGCGAGATATTTGATGCAGAAGGCATTGAATACGAATGGGTAGAGAGTGCACCGGGTCGCGGAAACATTTGGGCGCGATTGGAGGGAGGCGACGAGCCCGGCTTGATGTTACTTCAACATACCGATGTCGTGCCTGCGGATAAGGAATTCTGGACTACCGACCCGCTGTCGGGAGAATTGCGCGATGGGTATATTTTAGGCCGCGGTGCGCGCGATATGAAAGGCACTGGTATTGCGCATTTGGCCACATTCCTCGGCCTCCATCGCAGCGGCCGCGCGCTCAACCGCGATGTGGTTTTTCTGGCGACAGCCGATGAAGAAGCCGGCGGTTTTTATGGCGCAGGATGGCTCATAGAAAATCGTCCTGAAATTTTCGAAGGCATAGGGCTGCTGATCAATGAAGGCGGCGCCGGCAGTGTCAGTGGCGACGAGATTGTGTTTGGCGTTGAGGTGACTCAAAAAGTCCCCGTGTGGCTGCGCCTCAACGCAATAGACGTTCCTGGCCACGGATCGTCCCCACGTGCAACGACCTCGGTTTTGCGCATTGTCGAGGCGCTTAACAGGATTAAAGAAAATCCTTTCGAGCCACGCATCATTCCTGCCGTTGATGCTTATTTTTCCGGTCTCGCCGTGTCGATGGATGATGACTGGGCACAGGCTTATGCCGACATGGGGCGCGCGATTACAGACCCTGAGTTTCTGCCAGCGCTGCAAAATTTTCGCCCTGGGCATCACGCCTTAACGCGTGATATTTGTTCGATCACTCGCATGGGCGGTTCGAGCAAGATCAACACGATTCCTCCTGAGGCTTGGGCTGAATTGGATTGCCGTATGCTCCCAGATCGCCCTGCCGAAGAGTTGATTGCCGATGTCGAAGCGCTGCTCGAGGGCACTGGAGTTAATGTCGAAGTGATTATGGCTTTTACGCCTGCTATCTCGACGACGAATTCAACCCTGTTCGAATCGATAGTGAATGTTACGGGAGAACTCTACCCAGGTTCTCAGGTGCTGTCGGCGGTAAGTACAGGGTTTACCGACAGTCACTTTACCCGCGACCTTGGCATTGTGAGCTATGGGTTCAGCCCCGTGATTACCCGCGCCGACGATCCTACTGGTGTGCACGGAAACGATGAGCGAATTCCTGTTGATGCGTTTCGCGCCGGCGTTACGGATCTCGGAGCCATTGTTCGTAATCTAGTTCACTAGGAGAGTCTTTCTCTGGAGTTCGTTTTGGGAGTTCATCAATGTTCTCTAGAAGCTTTTAGAAAAGAGGGTGGTTAATGCGGGTCGCAGCGATACAAATGGTGAGCACGCCAACTATTGAGCAGAATCTTTCTGAGGCAGCTCGGCTGATCTCACAGGCCGCAGAGAAAGGGGCAGAGCTTATCGTGCTGCCAGAAGTCTTTGCGACTCTCGAAGGATTGTCCCCCCTTGCCGAGGTTGGCGAGATAGCGCATCCCGCTATCCCTTCGCTTGGCGCCACACCCCTGCAAGATTTTCTTGCCTCACAAGCAGCCAAACACGCGCTAGTAATCGTAGGCGGCACTATTCCTTTGCTCTCACGAGCGGACGGAAGCCTAATAGAAGATGGTCGCGTTCGTGCGAGTAGTCTTGTGTTTAATGCCCAAGGCGAAAGAGTCGCGCGTTATGACAAAGTCCATCTGTTCGATGTCCAAGTGAGTGATGCGCAGGCGCAGTATTCTGAATCTTTAAGCTACGAGGCGGGTAGCGAGCTTGCGTGTGTCGAAGTCGAGGGCTGCCAGGTTGGTTTGAGCGTGTGCTATGACCTGAGGTTTGGCGAGCTCTATAGACAGTTAGTGACTCTTGGTGCGCAATTAATCACGGTGCCCGCTGCGTTCACAGCGGTGACGGGTGCTGCACATTGGGAGCCACTGCTGCGGGCGCGAGCTATCGAGAATCAATGCTATATCGTGGCAGCTGCACAAGGGGGAAGACATAGCGAGACAAGAGAGACTTGGGGCCACTCTATGATTATCGATCCTTGGGGAGTGGTGCTCGACTGCGTTAACACTGGCGAAGGCATTGCGATTGCCGATATTGATTTAGCGCGCATCGATGATATTCGCTTGCGCATGCCAATAGCGCAGCAGCGACGACTTATTTAGGAAGATTCATGACAATCGATAAAAGTATTGCGAGCAATGGCATCGCTCTTCTCCTCATAGCACTTGGTGTGTTCCTCGACGGCTCTCTCGGCACGATCGTACTCAGTACTGGACTTTTTGCTTTATCGGGCGGAGTAACTAACTGGCTCGCAATACATATGCTGTCTCTTATACACATCTGACGCTGCCGACGAATAG
>OLHZ01000119.1_pt1 | contig 13771 bp, 9 predicted proteins | sample 1609381 | NCBI WGS metagenome assembly OLHZ01 (sample SAMN05416788, study PRJEB24817) | seawater metagenome | isolation source: Sea water | place: Canada:Atlantic | collected 2013-11
AAGTCGATAGCAATACTTTGAGCCGCAGAAAAGTGCGCCTCCCAAGGTATGTCATTACATTGTTCGTACAAGTCATTTGATTCGTTAAGCATAAAACTGTGTAAGGGCTTCAATACTCTGTTGGCCAAACGCGACCAAAGGCAAGCCCTATACGCAACCTCCATAGAGCCCTTAAATGAGACGGCAGCGACCGTTTCTTTTATTGCTTCAGCACCAATAGCCTGTAATTCTTCAGCCAAAAGCAACTCTAGTCCTTTTGGGCAAGTCGCCAGCCAGTCGGTTTGCGAGGGTACTTGGGACACTTATTTTACCTTTTGATTTGATTGACCGTTGACCTTAAATCCACAAATACAAAAAAATATCTGAACTAAAAGAACAACGGTAAGTCTAAAATTTTGCGTGTTTAAGAAAGCGCACATGATATAGGTGTTTAAACTATTTTGTTTAAAAATAACCCATCTACTACATACAAGTCGTTTAGCTGTGTACTTGCGTAGCATGAGACAGAACCTATATTTCCTTTGATCTAAGTAGAGCAGGAGATGTCTATGAAGAAACACAAGAGAGATCCCGAACATCGTTCGTATGTAAAGGGTTACCAAGCTGCAATTCAGGGTCGTTCACTATCCGTTTGTCCTCATCAAGAAAACACAACAATAGCCTACCACTGGTCGAGGGGTTGGCGTGAGGGCCGAAAAGATGGATGGTCCGGATATAATACCACCGCCTGTCAACACAAAGCCGGCAATCTGGTACTTAACCATTAAATGTTAGCACTTAGTCATTAAAGGCAATGGCGGTGGCAAAAATCATATCTCCGCCATTGCAATAGGCTCAACTACTCATCTACCGATGCCTGCACCAAATTGAGTAATTCTCGCAGCGCTACCGAGATCATTGCAAAATCAGACTGAGGTACCTTACGCAAGTCTTTTATCATCAGCTTCCAGCGACCGATGAGCTCTGCCTGCTGATTTTTCCAAGATTCTATTACTGAGGGATCGGCCCTACTTGATTTAGACAAACACGCAGTGAGCCTGCGGCGTTGACTTTCTAGATCATCAACGTAGGTTTCCCGCGCTAAGTCTTGCCAGCGACTATCAGGCTGTAAGCTCACTATTTGCGCCATAAACCAATCAAGTGACAAGAACTCGCCGAGACTAAAGTAGACCTCCGCAACCTGCTGCACAGGAACTTTTGACAAAATAGCGGTCTGCACAACTCCCATACTCATAAACATACTATCCGTGGCGGCAAGCCTCTCTGCTAGTGTCAGCTCCACTCCCAAGGCTGTCAGCTCATCACGCTCACCCCCCCAGAGTGCTCGCCACTGATCTTTTTGCAGCATTGGTAGTTCAGTCAACAAAGCCTCTGTGGGTTGCGAATACTGAGCAATCAGTGACTCACAACTAAGATTCAATCGATGATTTCTTAAGAACCAACGTGTTGCGCGGCGTGCTAATCTCACTAAAATATGGAGTAGCTCAATCTCCATGGCGGCCGGCAAGCGTGGCTGATGATCCTCAACTTGTTGCCATAACTTTTTAATGCCAAGCACTTCAACGACGATGGTATAGGCCTTTACAACATCTTCTGCAGACGCGCCTGTGGACTCCATCTGCCTAAAGAAAAAACTAAAGCCAACCCGATTAACCAAGTCATTAACGATTTGATTGATCGCAATTTCATTGGCTAATGAATGAGTTTCTAAGGCATCAGGAAAACGCGACACTAAAGCCTCAGGGAAATAGTTCGTTACTGACTGGGCAAGCCATGGATCGCTTAATAAGTCTGATTCCGCCAGAGCTTCCTTCAGTGCCACTTTGGAGTAACAAATGAGCACAGATAATTCTGGTCTTGTCCAACTCGGCTGGTGACGATTAATTCTGTCAGAGAATTGTTCGTCACTGGGCAAAAACTCAAGATCACGATTAATCTTGTCGCTGTTTTCAAGCCAACCAAGATACCGCTGGTACTCTGAATGTTGCTGCTGACTTCGCGCCATCGCTAAACTAATAGCCTTAGTCTGCCGCACATTATTATCTAACACTAAAGCAGCGACATCGTCCGTCATACTGGCCAGTAATATATTTCTTTCTTCAACACTTAGTTCACCAACCGAAACCTGCTTATTAAGCAGTATCTTTATATTCACCTCGTGATCAGAGCAATCAACACCGGCTGCATTATCAATGAAATCTGTATTACACAAGCCGCCGCGCAAGCAAAACTCAACTCGTCCAAGCTGAGTCATACCGAGGTTACCGCCCTCACCCAAAACTCGGCATTGCAAGTCACGGCCATCGACTCGCAATGCATCATTAGCTCGATCGCCAACCTCTGCATTATTTTCTGAAGATGCCTTTACATAAGTCCCAATACCGCCATTCCAAATAAGGTCAACCTTTGCTTTAAGTAGGTAATTGATTAATTCTGTTGGCGTTACTCGATCGTCATCTATGCCAAAGCGTGCTTTGATCTCTGATGTTAAGATCAAGGATTTTGCACTGCGTGAGTACACCGCACTGCCTGGTGACAATAAGGTTTTATCAAAGTCATCCCACGTCGTTCTTGGCGTGTCAAAAAGTCGCTGTCGCTCCGCGAAGGTTGTCTTTGCGTCTGGCGTCGGGTCCACGAATATATGGAGGTGATTAAAGGCTGCGACCAACTGAATATGCTCAGACAGCAGCATACCGTTACCAAATACATCGCCCCCCATGTCGCCAATACCGATCACACTAAAGTCTTCAGTTTGAATATCTACACCAATCTCATGAAAGTGCCTTTGCACGGCGACCCAAGCACCGCGCGCCGTAATGCCCATACCTTTATGATCGTAGCCATTGCCTCCGCCTGAAGCGAAGGCGTCACCCAACCAAAAGTTGTTGGCTTCAGAAATTTCATTAGCAATATCAGAAAATGTTGCCGTACCTTTATCAGCAGCGACAACGAGATAAGGATCGTCAGCATCCCTACGCACGACTTCCAATGGCGGTAACAATTTATCATCGACTATATTGTCACTAATATCTAAGAGAGCCTGAACATAAAGCATATAACTGGCGATACCCTCTTGAATGAACGCCTCACGCCCCGCCGCGGGGTTTGCGTGCTTCGCCACAAAGCCACCTTTGGCCCCGGTTGGCACAATTACTGCATTTTTAACCTGCTGAGCTTTTACCAAACCAAGCACTTCGGTTCTGTAGTCTTCAACTCGGTCCGACCAACGCAACCCACCTCTGGCCACTTTACCACCGCGCAAATGAACACCTTCAACCCGAGGAGAATAGACAAAGATCTCATATGCTGGCCGTGGTTCGGGTGCCAAGCTAATTTGCCTAGCAGCTAGCTTAACTGAAATATAAGACTTGAACGTGCCGTCCTCAACCGTCTGGAAAAAATTGGTCCGCAACGTCGCCTGAACTAATTCAAGATAACCACGAATAACATTATCTTCACTAATATTACTAATTAGATCTAAGCCACTAAGTATCTTTTTTACCAGACCTTCGGCCCTCTCAGAGTGACTTTCTGAGGCATAGCGTGGATCAAAATAACTTTTGAATAAAGCGACTAGATTACGCGTAATGTCTAAGTACTTAGATAGAGTGTCAGCAATAAAATCTTGGCTATAGGGAACGCTTAATTGCTTAAGATAACGCGCATAGAGACGCAACATGGCTACCGAGCGCCAGTCTAATCTCGCACCAATGACCAAACGGTTAAAGTTGTCATTCTCTGCTTCTCCACGCCACACTTGGAGTAATGCATCTTTGAAACTCTGTTGCACGGCAGGGACGTCGACATTCATATCCAAAGAAAATGTTAGTAAAAAATCCTGCATCCATACGGTATTTTCAGCTTCTGCTTGTATCTTATAGGGATGCTCCATAACCACCCTAAAACCGAGGTTTTCGAGCATTGGAATCATATCGGAAAGTTCCAAAGGAGAACCTCTGTGAAACAGTATTAGATTGAGATTTTCACTGTCATTTGCAGAGTCACTTATGAAATCAATCGCCAACTCATCTATACCTTCCAAGGCATCAAACTGAGTAATATGCTGAAGCGCTTGAGCAGGCTCGTAGATTTCCCGATAGGCTCCTGAAAAAGCATTATGAAAACGACGATATACTCCCGATCCGTCGGCCTCGCCAAAGTCGGCAATAGCCAGCTCTTTAAACTCATCGCTCCAATCACGAGTGGTCTTTTCAACCAAGGCTTGCAGCGAAAGAATATCTACTGATAGATACTTTTGACTCTGAATCTTAAACACCAAGTAAAGCCTGACTAGTACTGAGTCAGATATAAATTGAGTGGTAAATTCACTTTCTACCGCATCCAGTTCATGGCCTATTTTTTCTTGTAACTTTTCTCTTAAATCCGTCGTAAATGATTCTCTTGGGAGATAGATTAAGCAGCTAACAAATTTATCAAAAGGGTCGGCATGCATAAATACCTTAACCACCCTGCGCTCATAAATCTGCCAAATACCAATGGCAGTCTCAGATAAAACCTCTTTGTTAACTAACAGGAGTTCGTCCCGCGGATGCGAGTCCAAAATGGTCAGCAATGCTTTGCCATCATGGCTATTAGCGTTTAGGCCCGAATTCTCCATAACCCAATTGACCTTCTCACGAAGAATTGGAATACGCCGTGGGCTGTAAGAATAAAACTGAGTCGTATACAGACCTAAAAACCTGATCTCACCGATGGGCTGGCCATCACTATTAAAGCGCTTCACCACTACATAATCGGAATACACATCGCGATGGACTCGCGAGCGTTTAGAAGACTTTGTCACGGTCAGTATCTGCTCATCTTCGTAAAGCGCCTTGACACCCTCGCTAAGATGATCAACCGATTCATGTCGTAAATCACCGCGATACTTTTGCAACACGCCACAGGCGCTGCCGGCTACTTCTTGGAGAGATACCTGGTCGCTATCAACGTGCAGTTCAAATTCAGCGCAGCCAGTAAATACAAAATAACCGTCATAAATCCATTGCAGAAACGCTATGGATTCATCTAACTGCTCCACCTTGGGCGCATTTTTTTTTAATTCTTCTATTAACTTCTCAACACGCAGTCGCATCGCCGCATAACTATCCACAACCACGCCAACATCATCGAGCACCAGCAGCAGTTCTCTTTCTAACTCATTCATCTCTCGGTCAGACAGTAAATCAACTTCAATGGTAATTAAGGACTCTTTCTCTGCGCCCTCAACAAAACTTGAAGAAATTTCGTGCACGGTACCAGCGGCATCACGCGCAACCCATACGGGATTACTTTGTAAGGTGAATATATTTAATCCGCGCCGATTAAGCGCCATACGCAAAGAGTCAACAAGAAATGGCATATCGAGCTGATTAATATAAATAGTGCAGTATTGACTCGACCATCCATCCACTTTTACCGAAGGATTGAACACCCTCACCTTCGCACCCTGCTTCTCCGGGATATTTAAAGGCTTCTCAGCAAACAAGTACAAACCCCATATATTCCAAAAAATATCCTCAGCAGGACGTTTCAAATAGTCCGCATCGGGATAGAAATGAATGGCATTGGCTGTAAAGTTGTTAAATTGTGCTTGCTGGGACTTATTAATCTTTTTCTTTGCGATCACAGCCAATGATTTGATCAAATCTTGACGACGGTCATCTTTTTTTACGTCCATGAGAAGAATTTGCAACCTTTTAATGTTTTTAAAGTCTGTAAATTAAGCAACCTGTATGCTCGTAGTCTAAGGTAACAAATTGTGGTGCTAAGGTGTGTAAGTATTAGCAGTTTATTTGTATTTTTCAGTACCGTTTTGCTACCACTTTAAAAAATAGTTTAAACCACTCAAACAGAGTTTGTGTGTTGCATCTTAAGATACTAAAATCAACACCCGACCAAATAAGTATAAAACATAGATAGAGGTAGACCTTGCAACAAGATATCGAACAACTCAGACAGTGGCTAGGCGGCAAAATTGTCGGCCAAGAACATCTTATTGAGCGCCTAATGATTGCCCTCCTTGCCGACGGGCATTTGCTGGTCGAAGGTGCGCCAGGCCTCGCAAAGACTAAGGCCATCAAGACGCTCTCTGAAGGCCTAGAAGCTGACTTTCACCGTGTCCAATTTACGCCTGACTTGTTACCTGCTGATATAACGGGCAGTGACATTTATCGTCCTCAAGAGGGTACCTTTGAGTTTCAAGCTGGCCCGCTGTTTCATAACTTGGTACTAGCCGACGAAATCAACCGTGCGCCAGCCAAGGTGCAATCCGCGCTTTTAGAAGCGATGGCAGAGCGTCAAATTTCCGTTGGTAAAAATACCTATCCGCTTCCAGAGTTGTTTTTGGTGATGGCAACGCAAAATCCGATCGAGCAAGAAGGCACTTACCCCTTGCCAGAAGCCCAAATGGATCGCTTTTTAATGCACATCTTGGTTGATTATCCTGCGCCTGAAACTGAGCGAGCGATTCTTGCACTCTCACGACAAGAGGCTCGCCACGAACAGGGCAGTACTATTGAGCCTTTAAGTCAAAAAATCCTGCTCGCTGCACGACAAGAAATTGGCCAGGTACACATGTCCGATGCCGTCGAAGAGTATTTAGTGCAACTGATCTTGGCGACACGTAACTCTGAATCATATGGTGGCGAACTCGCACAATGGTTAGATTATGGGGCAAGTCCTAGAGCCACTATTGCTTTGGACAGTTGTAGTCGAGCATTGGCATGGATGGAAGGTCGAGATTTTGTAACACCTGATGATATTCGTGCGATTGCCCATGACGTATTGCGTCATCGGTTAATATTGAGTTTCGAGGCTGAGGCCAGTGGTATAACCGCTAATCAAGTAATCGATAAACTTTTGGACACAGTGCCCTCTGCCTAGTGAAACCATCGTAATGACAGTGACCCATGAAGACCCACTACACCCGGCCATCGCCAGCCTCAAAGAGATGGTGAAACTGCGCTATGGCGCTCGCGAGCTCACCGGATTCCCTCAAGTACAGGCTCGGCAGATGCTAGCTGGCGGCCATAAATCTCGCTTTCGTGGCCGCGGTATGGATTTTGATCAAGTGCGTATATATCAACCGGGTGATGATGTTCGCAGTATTGACTGGCGTGTTACCGCACGCACCCAGATGCCTCACACTAAGATTTTTAGTGAAGAGCGTGAGAGACCTATATTAGTCATTAGTGATCTCCGGAATCCGATGTTCTTCGGAAGTCAGCGCTTAAAGTCAGTGGTGGCCTGTGAAATATCTGCCGCACTAGCATGGGCTGGATTAGCTGCGAATGATCGCTCCGGCGGATTAATTTTTGGTCAGCAACAACAAATGGATGTCAAACCTCGGCGCAGTCATCACGCTGTGCTTAAATTCATTCATGGTCTGCAGGACTACAGCGCCAAATTATTAAACCTGCAAGACAGTGATAGTTCCAGTGCCGATCGTTATAGTCTTGCTGAAATGCTAGAGGAATCTCGGCGTTTCGTACTCCCCGGCAGCACTGTGTTTATTGTCAGTGATTTCCATGATCTCAATGATGACTGCGAGCGTCATCTTTTTGAACTTGCACGCCACGGTAACCTTAATTTTTGCCACGTGTTTGACAATATTGAAAAGGAACTACCACCACCATCATTGTATGCTGTCAGTGACGGACTGCATCAAACGCTATTAGATACCAGTAACGCTCATTTGCGTGAGCGCTTTCAGCAAGCGTTTGTTGATCGGAGTACGCGCTTACGCAAAATGAGTGAAAAACTCTCTGCTGGTCTGCTGCCCTTCAGCACCGATGATAATGTTATCAATGTACTGCGACGCGCCTATGGCAAAAGACGCAGCAACAGCAGAAGTAATTAATAATGCAAGCCGACCCTCTCGCACAACTTCGTGACATTCAGCTACCTGAAGCTATTTCTTGGTGGCCGCTAGCGCCTGGTTGGTGGATATTGATTATGTTCGCGGCGAGCTTCTTAGGCTGGACTGTGTTTCGGCTCCTAAAACACCATCGCTCTAACCTTTACCGTCGGCAAGCTATTAAAAATCTCTCTCGAATCAATGCTCAACAAGATCTCACCGTCAACCAAAAGCTGGTACTTTTATTTGAGACTCTCAAGCAAACGATCAAAAGCGCTTATCCAGATCAAAATTTTAGTAGTCTTGACTTAAATGCCTTTGTGAACATTTTACAACAAAGCTGTAGTGTGACTATTTTTAAAGACTTACCGGCTGACCTAAATGTAATCCTATACGGCAAAGCTACCGTTGCAGAGACAGGCAATGAGCTTGTCGAAAAACTGATGCTCAGCGCCAAAATCTGGATCGAAAAACATCACACCCAGACTAAATTGGAGGTCACAACCCTATGTTGAGCCTTCTCTGGCCCTGGGCTTTAGCTCTGGCACCCCTCCCCTTTGTTTATCGCTGGTTACAAAAACCCGCAGAGATCAATATTCGTGCTCTGCGCGCACCGATGCTTGCAGCTGTCGCTGCCGTTGAGCCGGTCTCCTTGAAGGTAACAACTTGGCGTAATCGGCTGTTGATGACTTTATTAGCGCTATGCTGGCTTAGCGTCCTACTGGCAATCGCCCGGCCTGTTTATATTGGAGATCCCGTAGCTCTGCCTACCGCCGGACGTGACATACTCATTGCTGTCGACATTTCTGGGAGTATGGAACGCAAGGACATGGTTCTTCGCGGTCAAGCGGTTGATCGTCTAGTGGCCGTTAAAGCGGTGGTTGGCGATTTTGTTGTAGAACGGGCTGGAGATCGATTAGGTCTGGTTCTGTTTGGCGAAAAAGCCTACTTGCAAACGCCTCTGACCTTTGATCGGGAGACCATGCAAACGCTTTTACTAGAGGCTCAGATTGGCTTTGCAGGCAACGGCACTGCAATCGGTGACGCAATTGGTCTGTCAGTAAAACGGCTTCAAGACCGCCCTAAAGATCATCGCGTACTCATTTTACTGACAGATGGCTCTAATAACGCAGGCGCTCTGGAACCCAGTGAAGCTGCTGATCTTGCTCGGCGCGCCAAGGTCAAAATTTATACCATTGGGATAGGCGCAGAGCGTCAAGAACAACGCGGTTTATTTGGTCGTACCACGGTCAATCCAAGCGCCGATTTAGATGAAGCCACCCTGACCGAAATAGCTAGAACAACTGGAGGCCAATATTTTCGGGCACGTGATCCACAAGAGCTCGCTTCAATCTATGAGCAACTCAACAAACTAGAGCCTATCGAACAGGATGCAGAGACTATCCGCCCAGTTGCTACTTTATTTCACTGGCCACTGGCTATCGCTTTTATGCTGAGTCTAATTGTGTTTACCGTTAATCGTCGCAGGGGGGGGGCACGTTAATCTTATGTTTGAGAATTTAACTGAGCTTACTAACAACTTCCACTTTCTGCGGCCTTGGTGGTTTATGGGTCTTCTACCGGTGGCCGCTGTAGTGGCGTTTTACAGCTGGCGTAAACGTAGTGCCGGTAGCTGGGAAAATATCATTAACCCCGAATTACTACCCTTTTTAATGCAGGGCTCAGAGGGTAAGAAAGTGGTCAGTAACACCTGGTTATTGACCATTGTTGTTGGGGCTTGGATCATCTGTTGCCTTAGTCTAGCCGGCCCAACCTGGCAACAGCTGCCTCAACCAGTGCACAAACAGGACGCGGCACTTGTAGTGGTACTCGACTTATCGCCGTCAATGCTCGCCGAAGATATTTCGCCCAGCCGTCTAGTCCGAGCACGCTATAAACTCATTGATATTTTAACGCGGCGAACTGAAGGTGTGGTGGGTCTCATAGTCTATGGTGGTGATGCGCATACTGTTTCGCCTCTAACCGAAGACAGTAATACCATTGTCAGTATAGTGCCAGTGCTCGCACCAAGCCTGCTCCCTCAATATGGCAGTAATATTGAAGAAGCGCTGGCCAACGCGGTTGATCTTGCTGTCACCGGCGGCTATCAGCAGGCCGATATCCTATTAATTAGTGATGGCATAGACCGATCTGCACTGGCTGAACTCACCCCCATTATTTCCCAGCAAGGAGACTTCCGTTTATCCATTCTTGGCGTAGGCACCCAACAAGGGGCACCAATCCCCACCGGCGCTGGAGGTTTTGCAAAGCGACCCAATGGTAATGTTATCGTAGCAAAACTTAATGTTGCGGCAATGCAGCAGCTAGCAGCCAATAATGGCGGCGTCTACCACACTATAAGCGCTGATGATCGTGATGTAGACACTCTTATAACCTCTATGACTAGCCTGTTCTCAGACAACACGCGTGAAACTGATCGATCTTTTGACCTTTGGGATGACCAAGGTTATTGGTTGGCGTTACTATTACTTCCTGTCGTGCTGCTAAGTTTTCGTAAAGGCACCATAGTCGCCGTGCTTTTGTTGCCCTCTATGTTTAGCACTCAGCCGGTGCAGGCCTTTGAATGGAAAGATCTTTGGCAAACCCCTGACCAACAGGCTGCACAAGCACTTCAGAATGGTGATGCGGAGTCCGCTCAAGCTCTTTTTGAAGACCCAATGTGGCGTGGCAGTGCTGCCTATAAAGCCGAAGACTTTGAGCAAGCAAATACCAGCTTTTTAAGTAATAAAAGTGCCAAAGGGCACTATAACAGGGGTAATGCATTAGCTAAAAGCGGTGATTTTCAAGGTGGCATTGATGCCTACGATAGCGCATTGAGTCTGGAACCTAATATGCAAGATGCGATGGCTAATCGTGCATTGCTAGAAAAGCTCAAAGAACAGCAGGAACAGCAGGAACAGCAGGAACAGAGTAAAGAACAGGAAGATCAAAACCAGCAAAACCAGAACCAACAGAGTCAAGATCAGCAGAGTCAAGATCAAGAAGAGTCAGAAGAACAAACTGAACAACAAAAATCAGAACAAGAACAAGAACAAGAACAATCAGATGATAAGGAAGCTGAGGAGCAGGCGGCAAAAGATACTGAAGAGGCCGCTACTGACGCTGAGCTAGAAGAATTAAGTGACGAAGAAAAGCAAGAGCAGCAAGCCATCGAAAAAATGCTACGACGTATTCCCGATGATCCAGGTGGTCTGTTGAGAGCGAAGTTTCGTTACCAGTCACGACAACAAAATCGACAACGTAAACCACCCACTAATCAAGAGCGCTGGTAAATGACTTTGTATTTCAAAAACTCTATTTTACTAATCAGCTTTATTCTTAGCCTTGTATCCTCTTCTAGCTGGGCAGAACTTAGTGCCAAAGTCGACCGATCTGTGCTGGACAGCAACGAAACACTAGGACTCGAGCTTAATTATGACGGCCAGGTATTTACTGGAGAGCCTGATTTTTCTGTCCTAACCGCTGACTTTGAAATTCTGTCTAATAATCGTCAGCAAAGCTATACAAGAACTAATGGTCAGGCAACGTCATTTACCGCATGGACCCTCCAGTTACGGCCCAAGAGAGCAGGCATTCTGTTAATTCCCTCGATTAGTTTCAAGGGTGACGTGAGTAATGCCGTTGAATTGCGAGTGCGCGCAGCGCCAACCAATCCCTCTGCCGCTAATCCGGGAAGCCAACCCATTTATACCGAAACCCTTGTTGATAACGAGACAGTTTATGTCAATCAACAAATTATTCTGACTCACCGGCTTTACACATCGATTAATTTGCGTGACTACAGCCTCTCCGAGCTAAAGATAGACGACGCCATACTTCATCGTCTGGGCGACACAACCTATCAAAAAGTACTCAATGGCAGAAATTATTTAGTTCTTGAAGTTAAGTATGCCGTATTTCCAAAAAATGTCGGCAAAATCAATGTACCAAAACTACGGTTTGGTGCCTATGAGGTCAACAGCCGCAGTCAATTTGGTGTATTTAATAACCGCGGCAACCAGGTCATTAGAGATACCGAAACCGTTAGTGTAAATGTTTTAGCGCAGCCTATTCAGGCAAACGCACGAGGTTGGATGCCTAGTAGTTCTGTCGATCTACAACAGCGCTGGAGTGGTGACCTTAATAACCTTACAGTGGGTGAACCCATTACGCGCACCTTGACGATTGCTGCAGCCGGCTTGAGTTCGGCACAAATAACACCATTAACAGCAGTACAAAGCAATCTCTATAGAAGCTATCCCGATCAACCGCAGCTCACCGAAACAACCAGTAGTAGTGGTCTAGTGGGCACTAGAATTGAGTCCTTGGCATTAGTCCCTAATAAGCCTGGCGATATTGTGTTGCCAGCCATTGAACTGCGCTGGTGGGATACGGGCAAACAACGTGAGCAGGTCGCTCGCCTGCCTGCGATGACCCTGCAAGTAAAGCCCATGGTGATTTCAGCAACACAGCTCTTGGATAGCTCTATGGGTAATATGCCTATTCAAAACATGGCTGAAGGAGCTACTCTGCAGCCCATAACTAGTCCTAGTAAGCAGACCTCTACCCTGACACAAATATCGCTGACCCTAAATGCTCTGATGATCGCACTCGTTGTAATATTGCTCCTGCGGTACAAAAATCAAGCACGCTCAGTCCGTCAATATAAAGAGCAAAAACATGTAGAGTCGGCAAGACTGTCACTTAAACAGCATTTAAAAACTATTCAAGAAAAGGCAAAAAGTGATAACTTGATGGGGATGCGAGATGCGATCTTGGTATGGGGCCAAGTACTCTTTACTAAAAAGCCTCCCGCCACTCTAAAGGCACTGGCAATTTGCCTAGAGGATGCAGATATTGGCGAACAGTTTGAGCAACTTGATCGCCAACTTTATCAGGGCAAAAGCACGGGTGGCGCAACGCTGGATATTGAGCTTCTGCTAACTCGACTTAAAACTCAGTCAACCTTTAGTCGCAAATCTGGTAGCAAGCAACAGACAGGTCGAGCACTGAAGTCGTTATATCCTGAATAAAAACTAAAAATAGAGGGGGTTAAGATGAGCGCTAAAAGCAACACCGATGAAACCCAAGAGACATCGCAGGCTGATAACCAAAAACGTTATTGGCAATCTAATTTACGACTCCTCGGCAAGCTGCTTTTTGTATGGTTTATCGTCTCATTTGGCTGCGGTATTATTTTAGCCGACTGGCTCGACCAATTTTCAATATTCGGTTTTAAACTTGGGTTTTGGTTTGCACAGCAAGGCGCCATTTACGTGTTTGTTGTACTGATCTTCGCCTACGCTCGTCAGATGAAAAGTCTGGATCATAAATTTGGCGTTGGCGATGATAACGGTCCTGAAGAGGAGTCCCAATTATGAGTACACAATTGCTGACTTACCTGTTTGTTGGATCATCTTTCGCACTCTATATTGGCATTGCCATTTGGTCTCGCGCAGGCTCGACCAAAGACTTTTACGTTGCCGGTGGCGGCGTGCATCCAGTGGTCAATGGTATGGCAACCGCCGCTGATTGGATGAGTGCAGCCTCGTTTATTTCTATGGCGGGCATTATTTCTTTTATCGGCCGAGATGGGTCTGTCTATCTATTGGGCTGGACTGGGGGCTATGTGCTCTTAGCTCTGCTATTGGCTCCCTATTTACGTAAATTTGGTCGTTTTACCGTGCCAGACTTTATCGGAGAACGATACTACTCGCAGGCCGCACGCATCGTTGCGGTCATTTGCTTAATCTTTGTTTCGTTCACCTATGTCGCTGGTCAAATGCGTGGTGTGGGCATTGTGTTTTCGCGCTTTCTTGAGGTTGAGGTTACCACTGGCGTCATAATTGGCATGGCCGTAGTGTTTATGTACTCAGTCCTTGGCGGCATGAAAGGCATCACCTACACGCAGGT
>OLHZ01000125.1_pt1 | contig 13534 bp, 10 predicted proteins | sample 1609381 | NCBI WGS metagenome assembly OLHZ01 (sample SAMN05416788, study PRJEB24817) | seawater metagenome | isolation source: Sea water | place: Canada:Atlantic | collected 2013-11
TCCTCTCTGGTCTCGTGGGCTCGGAGATGTGTATAAGAGACAGGACCGAGGTAGGCGCGACACACTTCCGCGATGGGCAAGTAGAGCCATTAGGAACTTTTTCCTTCAGCGGACAGACAGGGCAGTTTGATTATTTGTTGAGCGCACAGGTGGCTTCGAGTTATGAAGGTTTGGAGAGCTACGAGATCAGTGTGTTACCCCCTGGGCTGGGTTTAAACGATGTTCGCGAGATCGAGCAAACTCGGGATGAAACCACTTATACTTTGAACTCCAATATTGCCTATCAAATATCACCTGGGAGTAGAATAGCTTTTAATGGCCTCTATACGAAGAACGATCCGCCGGCGGATTTGGTGCGAACCATTACTAATTTCCAGAACTCACCACCGACTATCCGAGTAGAACGCGAGGAGCTTCCCGCCAGTTCAGATAACTGGGAGTTTGGTGGCGACTATGAATACAATTTTGATAGTGGCGGAAAATACAAAGTCCTCTTCATCGTAAATGAGGATAATAACGCTGTTACCCGCGAGCGATTTTTTTCTTCTGGCCTAGATGGGCCGGAAACCAAGAATCTATTTCTAGATACCAGCCGCCGTGAGCGCGAACGCATAGTCCGTACCTCTTACACGTTTGATCCGGCAGATGATCAGAACTTGGAGCTGGGCATAGAGAGAGCACAGACTATACTCGATTCGTCATTGAAAATTGGTTTACCCCTTGGTGGAATTGCCTCCCCAGATCATGGCGGACTAACCCCAGTCTCCTTGCCGAATGCAGTGTCTACTGTAGAAGAGATTCGTTACGAAGGATTCGCCATACATAATTGGCAGATCAATCAGCGACTGTCTTTGGAGAGCAGTCTGTTCTATGAGGACTCGGAGATATCGCAGTCCGGTGATGTAAATGTAAGTCGACGTTTTGACTTCCTAAAGCCTAAAGTCGATCTAAGATTTAATATGAGTAGTAGCTTTCAGCTTCGCATGTCAGCTGAACTCGATGTGTCGCAACTGCGCTTCTCAGATTTTTCGGCCGCCGCTAATGACAGAGATGAGACTCAAGATATCCTTGCTGGGAATCCGGAGTTAGAACAGGAAGAAGTTTGGCGTTATAACGTCAATCTGGACTATCGGCTCCCTAATGATGGCGGCGTGCTCAATTCCAGACTGTTCTATTACGATGTGGGCAATTCAATAGACCGCATTGATGTTTCAACAAGCGAAACCAATCTTGCGACAACCAACGGCAATGTCGGCGATGGAACAGTCTATGGTCTCAATCTTAATGCCAGCATCCGCTTGGGATTTTTGAATCTCCCTCAGGCGGTAGTTACCGCAGGTGTATTGGTGCAGGATTCGAAAATATTTTCTCCGCTAATTGGCAAGAATAGAAAGGTCGTGCCATTCGACAGAGGGAATTTTCGCCTAGGTTTTCGTCACGATATCCCCTCACAAAATTTCAATTATGGCCTCAATTATCGGGACGGGTTCGACGGCAATCGGCCCTTCTATGATATAGATAATGTTATCTGGCTAGGTTCGGGTATGGTTAGCAATCTAAGTTTGTTCGCGGAGAAGAATAGTGTCGGTAGGTTTACCTTCAGGTTCGAAGCGGACAATCTTCTGAATCAAGATGCTTGCCGAGAGCGAAGACGTTTCAATGGCCGTCTGATCAATGGAGATATCAGAGAGATCGAACGTTTCTGTACTACAACCGGGCCTCGCTTTACGGTCAAGGTCCGAGCCACGTTTTAGCACAGTTTCGTAAAATTCCAATTATTGCCAGTAATCTATTCTTAAATAGTTTCCATTTCCTTAATCCTAGGCATAATAGGCAGCGCCGCCGGCTGGCGTGAATTTATTAGCATAGGAGTAGGAAGCTTGGAATTTGAAACACTGGTACAGACGAGACGGAGCGTGCGTGGTTATCAAGACAAACCCGTAGCACGAGAGCTCATTGAAGAAATAATCCAAGTTGCAAAGGGGGCACCGTCCTCCATGAATACCCAGCCTTGGCACTTGTATGTCGTTACCGGAGAGCCGCTAGATAGAATCCGTAAGGGCAACACGGAGAACATGGTGGCTGGGATAAAGCCGCAGCGCGATTTCCCCACTAAAGAAGCTTACGAGGGAATACACAGGCAACGGCAAATAGAGATCGCCGTGCAGCTGTTCGAGGCAATGGGCATAGAGCGCGATGACAAAGTGAAGCGCACCGATTGGGTGATGCGAGGTTTTCGCCAGTTCGATGCTCCGGTATCTATCGTGCTCACCTACGACAAGGTTCTAGAGCCTGCGGCGATCGCGCAGTTTGATCTCGGTGCTATCTCCTACGGCATCTGTCTTGCTGCATGGGAGAGAGGCTTGGGAACTGTCATTAATGGCCAGGGTGTGATGCAGACACCGGTTGTTAGAGAGCATGCTGGAATTCCCGCTGATCAGAGTATCCTTACCTGTATAGCTATGGGTTATCCGAATGATGAGTTCTCGGCGAATAGTGTAAAGTCGCGCCGGGCCGAGGCTGAGGACTTTGTTAATTTTGTGGGCTTTGAATAGTCCGTGTACGGCTAGCTTACGAAGTAGCGACGCCATTTATTCGTTCAGTAATTTCTGATAAACGTGTGTAGCTCTGTAATGTAGCGGGAAGCACTACCGCCGACTCCATGAGATTGAGAGAATAGGTCACGATAGAAAAGATCTGACCGGGTGTGGCGCCAATCTGAGTTGCTGCAAACCATAGATTGAACCCTAGCATCGACATGAGAACCAGAAAAATTAGACCGTAGACCAGCGCTTCGGTGTCGGAAAGCCGCACCGCCTGCTGACGAAGTATGGCTAAGTGATTTAACAACCCTGGCTCGGAACCCGCAGCTAACACCGTTACCTGATGTTCTGTTTGCTGATTAACCGCTCGATTCAAAGAGAAAAATCGGCTACTGAATACACCATAAATTAATAGTAGCACTGTTATTGAAACCACAACTGATAGAGCTAGAATGCCGTGAAAGAAAAGTAGTACGGTAACGGCGAAAATCAGATTTATAAGAGCTCCCATAAGTTGTGGCAACTCTAGCTCAAGAAACTGAACGAGTTCGCTGCTCATATCAAGATGTGCATTCACCGCCGATACTGATCCACTATTCGATCGACTCACTAGCTCCGTACCTAACTCGACTCCTATGGTTCCATAGACGCGGGTGTCGTAAATCCGTCTTCCTACCGCTACAAATAACAGCGCCGCCATAATGCCCAGCAGGAATAGGAAGGGCGTCGAATCGCTACTTAGCAAACCATCAATAGCGCGGCCGATAAGCAGAGGCAGTGCAACAAGCAGTGCTGTTTCCAGCAGCGTCAGGATCCAAGTGAGTGAGATGGGTCGCCAGAAAACTCGAGCAAGACTAGATAAAGAGAGTCTAGGACAATGATTTAACATTTTTTGCCAGCCTCTGTCTCCCGTGACTCGTTCGATGTCGCGACAATCGCCTCCCCAGGTTTTCCAAACAACACTATTTGTAATTCGTGAAGCGAGGAGGCGCCAGCAATGTCACTGAACAGGCGCGGCAATTCAGAAAACCAGACTTGTAACGGGTTGGTGCTGTCAAAGTCCCGAGCCAGTCCATACTTTGGCGTCTCATCTTCTTGCTGGTAAGTGCCGAATAGGCGATCCCAGATTATTAGGATTCCTCCGTAATTTTTGTCGATGTATTTTTCATCGCAGCCGTGATGAACGCGGTGATTGGACGGCGTGTTTAGTATCCTATCGATGACGCCAAGCTTCCCTATAAGTTCTGTATGAATCCAAGTCTGATAGGCCAGCACAATGAGGATGCCGAAGAGCACGAGCTCGGCTGAAAAGCCTATGAGCACAAGCGGCAGATGAAACAGTGCTGACAGAAGACCCTCGAAGGGACCGAAGCGAACGGCTACCGTGATGTTCATGAAGCGTGAAGAATGATGAACTGCGTGTTGCGTCCAGAATATCCGTACCTCGTGTGCGAAGCGATGCTCCCCGTAGTAAGTCAGGTCGGCGACCAACACGATTAATAGCGCGGTTAGAGTAGTCGTTGGGATGGTCCAAGTGACGAAGCTATCACCGATTACTGAGTAAGAGACATAAATTCCCGAAAACAGAACTACCTCTATAATCACGAAGGGCAGTTGAGTCGACACGTTGGCAAACATGTCGAAGAATGTAGTGCGATGCATCGACTTGGAGAACAGCCCTTTTACTATCTCGATAGAGAGGATCGCGATGGCGATGAGAAATATGCCATCATCGAAATTGCTACTAAACTGAGCGAGCACTTCAATATTCATTTCTTCTTCGCTCCTAGTCCTTGTATGAGTGTTAGCCAGGCGAGATCGGCAGCCTGGTTAGTGGTGGTGTGACCTAGCTTGACGCTTTCCCATGCTGTGAACAAAAGCGAATCAAACACCTGGCTTATCCAGGGGGTGGGTAGGGCTGTGTCGAACAGTCCTTCGCCCTTGGCTGCCTCTACGAGTTCGTTCATTTCCTGATCCAGCCGTTCGAATTCCTTTGCAAGGTCTGGGTCTGCCTCTAGTGGCTCTCTTGCAAGAAAACCGTGTCGGTCACCTAGTGGAATCAAGGCATACAGAGTCGCGCGCAGGGCTTCGCTGTAAGACTTCGCATCCGCGCTGGCAGCATCTGCTGCCGCATTCATCTCTGCTATTGCTAGCCGCGCTAGCGTGCGCAGGAGATCATCCCTATTGGCAAATTGGCGGTGCAACGTGGCGCGGCCCACTCCCGCGCGTTCCGCCACTTCAGACAGTGAGGCCCCGATGTTATGGCTGAACAAGACGAAGGACGCCTCAATGATTGATTCTCGTGCGCTTAGTCGTATTGGTGACTTCATGAGACAATAATGTTTCATATGAGATGATTGTGTCAATATTTATTTTGCAAGGAAGATGATACTGAGGATTCTAGCGAGTAATGCAGCTATAGTTTCGAGGCAATAAGGCGATCAATAATTACGCGGTTTCATTTATCTCTTAATAGTTCACACTTGTCCTAGCTTCCCTAATCTTAGTGCTGTAAAAAGACGCCATGAAAATCCCAAAACGAATCCAGCCTCTCATCGAAGAAGGTCTAATTGATGAAGTCATCAGCAGATTGATGAGCGGTAAAGAGGCGGATGTCTATGTGGTCCGCTGCGATTCCGAAATCCGCTGCGCCAAAGTCTACAAAGAAGCGGCGAAACGCGGATTCAAGCAGGCAGTGCTCTATACAGAAGGCCGTAAGTCACGCAATAGCCGCCGCAGCCGTGCCATGGACAAAGGTTCCAAGTTTGGCCGTGAGCAGCAGGAACAGACTTGGCACAATGCCGAAGTAGATGCGCTGCGTAAACTCGCCGCTGCCGGCGTGCGAGTTCCGGAACCTTATACCTGCGTTGACGGCGTCCTGATCATGGAGCTGGTTACCGACCATGAAGGTCTTGTGGCGCCGCGCCTTAGCGATGTGTCTATGTCAGCCGAAGAGGCTGTTCAAGGCCATGCGGCAGTCATGTGTTTCGTGGTGCAAATGCTCTGTGCCGGTCTGGTACACGGTGACTTGTCCGAATTCAATATATTGGTGGATGAGCACGGGCCCGTGATTATCGACCTGCCGCAGGCGGTTGATGCCGCCGCAAATAACAACGCTGAAGCCATGCTGGAGCGTGACGTTAATAAGATAAGCAGCTACTACGGGCAATTCGCACCAGAGTTGCTGCAGACTGGATACGCTAAGGAAATCTGGAAGCTGTATGAAGAAGGCGACTTGCGGCCAGATACTGAGCTTACTGGGCTGTTTGCTGAGAATACGCAGGCTGCTGATGTGGATGATATGTTGAGGATAATAGAGTCAGCAATTGAAGAAGAGAAGGATAAGCAGGAACGAAAGATTGAGGCGGAAAATCAGCCTTAGCAGCGAAGAGTGTTGCTGCAAAAACGGGGTCATAAAAATGGGGTCAGAGTAAATATCCAGCACTGGATATTTACTCTGACCCCATTTTTATTGGCTGTTCGCTAAGTTCGTATCGATTTAGTCGTAAAACGCGGGCGCTAAATTTAGACTCTCAGCAAGTTGCTTGCTGTGCTCGATCCAGAAAGTTGCTCCGCTCGATATCAATAACTCCTCGATTTTGTCCATAGAGTTCAATGTGTCCTCGACGTTGGTATTGAACACAGGTATGCGGCGCAAGGCCCTGCTTGCCTCAAAGTGATACAAGTCGCCAGACAAAATGAGCGGCCCATAGTTGTCGAGGTCCAAATACAAGGCTTGATGTCCAGGTGTATGTCCTGGGGCTGCGATGATTCTAACGCTACCGTCGCCAAATACATCGTAATCGCCATTTAGGCTACGTCTATCTGCATTTCTAAGCTCATTATAGAGTTCCTCCCTAAACACCGGGTTATCTTCTGGATGCTCAAATGCCGCTACAGCCTCGGTCTCCTGAATAAGCAGCGTGGAATCGGTGAAGGCGTTGGCGGCACCGACATGGTCGTAGTGCATATGAGAGAAAGCCACTAGATCGATATCAGAAGGTGCAATATCCATGTCTGCAAGTTGGTCGAGAAACGATTTCTCGTAGCGTGAATTTCCACTTGTCTGCCCAACATCAGCCAGTGGTAAGCCTGCGTCCCAAACCATAAGATGTTTGTTATGCTGAATCAGATAGCAGGGCACGAATAGTTCGCGCACGGGCGTTTCGTCATTGCTTAGCCCGAAGGGACTGACATCGGCAAAGATTAGTTCGCCGCAATCAAATACAGTAAGTTTCAAGTCGGCATAGACAGAACTTGAAGCGAGTAACGCTAATACTGAAAAAATCTTGAACATGAAAAATCCTTTCCCATCTAAGGGTGTTAGAAATATTGAGATTGAGCCCGAGGGAAAAAGACGGGAGTCACTTTCGCCGTTCCTATTTATACCTTCGGTAGTCGATACACTCGCTGTGCAGTATCGTGAAACATTGCTGCCCGTTCGTCAGCAGAATAGCCTACCGTCAATTTCTTAAATTGATTCCACAACACGGTGTACGAGCACGACAGTTTGTCGACAGGAAAATTACTTTCGAACATGCAACGCTCTGGCCCAAACTGTTCGATTATGTAGTGATACCAGTCTTGATTGGTCTGCAGTAATTGGTCCGATGTTGGCGGTCTGTCCATCTCGTGCCAGCCGTAGCCATTAACCACCATCTGGATTCCACCAACTTTGGCTACAACGTTAGGGCATTTAGCAAGCTCGGTAACGGCAGGCTTCCATGCTGCGAATACTTCGTCACGCCGGCCCGCATAACTACCAATTCCGATAGGGCCTCCGAGGTGGTTAAATATAATAGTTGTATCAGGGAAGGCCTTGGCTAAATCGGTAAGATCGGCAATATGCGTGTGATAGAGCCAAGCTTCAAAGGTAAGTCCATGGGTACGAAGATGTCCGTAGCCCTTACGGAAATCTGGGTCCAATAGAATATGATTGGGTGTGTCGGCAGCCCGGCTCGGGGTCACGGACAGGTCCGCCCAAGCGGCACGATGGCGAATGCCGCGGAAGCGCTGCGGGCTGGCTGCAATCTGTGCTTCCAACACCGGTGCGACTCGATCTCCCAAGCGCAGGTCGGCCGAGCCGACAATGCCTGTCGCCACACGTGTTTCACCATAGCCACCACTGGCACTCTTAGCGGCAACGCCTTGCACAAATTCGGTTTCGCCAACAACCTTGAGCTCTTCTGGTCCGTCTGCGCGGTACATCGACGTGCATTCTACAAAAACAGTCTGCCGAACATTATGTGCGGCGGTGTCAAGAAGCAGGTCCTCGAGCATGTAACGGTTGCCAGGCCTGTCCCATAGATGGTGGTGGGGATCGATTATGGGGAGGTCTGGCTCAAGCGCAGCTTCGTCTGTTAGCGAGAGCCAGTCGGGCATTGGTTGCGCGTGCGCTGCCCCTGGCATGAACCCAGACGAGCTAGCTGCAAGGGCAATGCCCCCAACTGTGTACAAACCTGCATGATTAATGAAATCGCGTCGTGTGATCTTGCTCATCGCAGTATCTCCGGTAGGCTGTTTGTTACTTGTAGGTCGAGTCACTAGTAAGGAATTAGAACTCAAACAAGTGCTGATTATTTATCTTTTGTGGCTTACTGACAAGCTAACTCTCAATTGAGTCTCTAGGCGATAGGGAACATGTGGCTGTTGGGGCGTTACGGGAAAAAATTGGGGTAAGAGTAAAAATACAGTATTCTATCTAGCCTCTACCTCAGAAATGGATCAGGCGAACACTGATGAGAGACTATTCGCGTAGACAATTTTTGTTAGCATCCTCAGTACTTGTCCCTGCTGTGCTTGCCTCTGGCGCCGTGGTGGCCCAAGCAACTGGCGCTGGTGTAGAATTACAGCCGTATCCTGCCACATGGTTGCCTGCAGGAATTCGCTCCCGTTTCGTCAACGATGTGAATGGCCTGCGAATACATGTGCTGGAAGCTGGCTATGAATCTAGCGACAGACCAGCCCTGCTGTTGCTGCACGGCTTTCCTGAGCTCGCCTACAGTTGGCGGCGCATCATGTTGCCCCTGGCTGAGGCTGGCTATCATGTTATCGCACCTGACGTGCGTGGTTATGGGCGTACTACCGGGTGGAGCGCCGATTACGACACAGATCTGACACCCTTCCGTCGCCTCAACAAAGTTCGTGATGCATTGGGTCTGGTTGCTGCCTTTGGCTATGAGTCGGTGGCAGCTGTTATTGGCCACGATGCCGGCGCGCCGCTCGCCGGCTGGTGTGCGCTTACCCGGCCTGACATTTTCAAATCCGTGGTAATGATGAGCGCGCCATTTGGCGGGACCTCAGCTTTGCCTTTTGATACCGTTGATGACCCTCCGCGATCAGCGGTTCCTGCTGTGTCCAATGTCTACGCCGATTTGGCCAACTTGCCACGGCCCCGAAAGCACTATCAGCGTTATTACAGAACCCGTGAAGCGAATGAAAACATGTGGCATGCCGAACAAGGCATCGCTGATTTTATTCGCGGTTACTACCATTTCAAGAGTGCCGACTGGGAAGGAAACCAACCGCATAGACTCGCCGGTCGTACAGCGCAGCAATGGGCGTTGATGCCTGAGTACTACATCATGAACCTCAATGAAGGCATGGCAGAAACAGTGGCGGCGAAAATGCCTTCCGCCGCAGAAGTAGCCGCTAATGTCTGGTTGCCCGATGATGCGCTTGCTGTCTATGCCGCGGAGTATGGACGCACCAGCTTTCAAGGAGGCCTAAATGGCTATCGCATGGGCGGCACCACCCTTGGCCGGGCGGAAGTGGAGCTGTATTCCGGTAAAACGATTGATCAGCCTTCCATGTTTATCAGTGGTGCGAGTGACTGGGGGACTTATCAAAGTCCGGGATCGTTCGAGCGCATGCAGGAGCGAGCCTGCACAGATATGCGAGCTGTGCACCTTATTGATGGTGCGGGACATTGGGTGCAGCAGGAACAAGCCGAAGTTGTTTCTAGATTAGTTCTGAATTTTTTGGAAAACACTAGCTAGAATAACTATCGTTACTTGGAATTATTGATAATCCATTAATAATTGGGAAAATAAAAATGAAAAGACTTGCCGTTTTGATGACGATCATCTCGTTGCCTTTGCTCTCTGCCTGTGTAGAGCTAACACCTGAACGATCTGTATCGATCGCAGCGACTGTTGCTTTCACCGAAGGGCCAACCGTGTCAGAAGACGGCACGGTCTATTTCACGGACCTCTACAGCAGCCGAATTATGCGGCTATCAACTACTGGTGCAGTCTCCGTATTTCGTCAGCCTAGCCACCGTGCAAATGGGCTAATCTTTGACAGCGAATGGCGTCTGCTAGCCTGCGAAGGGGGTGATGGCGATACGATACTGCCACGCGTCACTCGAACCAATATGGACACAGGTGAAATTGAAGTCATCGCCGATGAATACAACGGCAAGCAACTGCACCAACCAAACGATCTAACTTTCGACGCGCTTGGGCGCATCTATTTTACCGATAGGCCGGGTGCGAATGTGACTCCACAGCAGACTGGAGTTCACGGGGTATACCGAATAGATCTAGATGGATCGATTGAACGCATCCTCACTGAGCCGGAGGTAATGCGCCCGAACGGTATAGTTATTTCGCCTGATGATTCGACCTTGTATATCATCGAGACAGAGCAAGCCGAGGGAGGTCCAAGATTGATTCGTGCCTATGATTTGAATGCTCAGGGGCAGGTCAGTAATTCGCGTGTGTTTCACGACTTTTATCCGGGGCGCAGCGGGGATGGCATGACCATCGATAGTGAGGGCAATTTGTATGTCGCTGCGGGTCTAAACAATCTACGCGGCACCAGTGAGACACTAGCGACCGTCGCGGGCATTCATGTGCTTTCACCATCAGGCGAGCTGCTCGAACATATCCCAATTCCCGAAGACACGATTACCAACGCGGCGTTTGGTGGGCCGGATCTGCGTACTTTGTATATTACGGCGGGCAAAACGTTGTTTAGTGTTAGGACAGATATTGTAGGGACTAGGAGATAGTCCTGTATTGATAGAATTATTGGGGGCAGGTTTTATCTGTCCCCAATTGCTAACGCGTCGGGTCTACGAAGACTAGGCTACCGGAGCTTCCCAACAATTTTTGATAGTTACAGATAGCGATCAAGAAATTCCCGAATAGCCCTGTATCCGTTGATTTCATTTTCTTTGTTACGAAAGCCATGCCCCTCATCGGGATAGACATGATAGTCCACGTGAACATCATTGCGTCGTACCGCAGCCACCATTTCATCGGATTCAATCTGTAAGACGCGCGGATCGTTCGCACCTTGTAAAACGATCATGGGTTTTACAATGTTCTCTGCATGAAACAAGGGAGAGATGCGTTCCAAACGTTCGCGGTCCGTTGCTGGGTCGCCCATCTCAGTATAAAGAGCCACTTTCTGTGCTTCCCACCAAGGCGGGATATTCTCTAAAGTACGCAACCAGTTGGTGACGCCGAAGATGTCCACACCAACCTCAAAAGCATCTGGTTCGAATGCTAGGGCTGCAACCACCATATAGCCACCATAGCTACCACCGATAATGCCTATACGTTCCGGATCGACCACTCCGGTATCAATGAGCATCTGCTTGCTGGCAACCACGTCGCCGAGGTCGGCTTCGCCATGGCGTTGATCATCCATAGCATAAAAGGTTTTGCCGTAACCAGAGCTCCCGCGATTATTGATGCCGTAAACGACATAGCCATGGTTGACTAAGAACTGAATAAGAGGGTTGTAACTAGCGCGAGTTTGGCCGCCCGGTCCGCCGTGCACCCATACCATTGCCGCCGCCTTATTGTCAGCGCTGGCGCTATGAGGGACGTAGAGTACACCGGGCACTTCAACGCCATCATAGGAGGAGAAGCGCACGACATCAGCATCTACTAGATGTTCGGAGTCGATGTTAGCGTTCAGACTTTGGGTTAAGCGTCTTGCTTGTTCGTTACTGCTTATAGATTTCACAAAAAGGTCGCTGGGAAAGCGGCTACCGCTGCCATACAGGGCAACTTCGGTATCACCATGTGAGAACTGCACTGAGGTGACATTTACATTATCGATCCCCGGGGCATCTAGAGGCTCCAGAGTATTTGCATCGTACATCAACAGTTGGGTACGGGCTTCGACATTGGCGGCCACAACAAGATAATTTCCTTCTCGCGAAAAGACGCCGTAATAAATATCCCAGTCCATCTCTACGACTGTTTCTTTGTCACCGTTGGCCAAATCATGGCGCATAAGGTGCTGGTATTCACTGCCTTCGTCTGTGGTGTAATAGAAATAGAGATTATCCGGTGAAAAAGCACTGGGTGAAGAAGAGACATTTCCGGTGTGAGGCGTGATCTCGGTGCGCTCACCATTGCTCAAATCTTGCACGTAGAGGTTGGTGTCGTTGGTTGTAATGGCTTTTAACAGAGAAATATACTGGCCGTTGTCAGAGATAGAAGATGGGAAAAATCCTTCCTCATTCAGGAAAAACATTTCACGCGGATAGCCCTCTGAGAGTGAGTATTCATAAACATCGAAGAATCGCGGATCGCGTTCATTGGTCTGAACGTAGAATGATTGATTGTCTCCAGCCCAGCCGCTGAAGGATGCTTTAAGATTTTCGCCAGGGGTAAGGTCAACCACGCTGCCATTTGGCCCTTGTAGGTACAGATGGTTCAATTCGTTTCCGCCTTGATCTGCAGTAAATAGAAAGCGCTCGTCATCTGGGAAGTAAGAGATTGCCACCATGGCATTGGTGGTGGAATCGGTGAGTTGGGTTTCACCGCTGCCATCGGTATTTACAGCATAAACATTGTAGATGCCGGAGCTGTTGTTACTGACTAGAATTTTTGCGTTGTCATGAGAAAAGCTTGCGCCTCGATAGGCGGTGCTGCTCATGAAGTCTTCGATGGTGTAATTCGAGATAGAGGGAATCGAAGACTCGGACTGAGTGTCGCTGATAATCTGGGCAGTAGAGTCGGATTCGGGTCCGCATCCTGAGAGAATTAGCGCTGCAAAAATAAGGCTGATTACTGGTGGGATTCTATGGTCCGACATTAGTGTAACTCCCTAGGGTATTGATGAAAATTTAGGATAGATCGGTCAGTTGGGAGAGTCCATTGTTTTGGAAGCTTTGGTAGATAATCGACTTGATAGGGACGAACTAGGTTAAGGGGGTCGGAGTAAATAGTCAGTGCTGACTATTTACTCCGACCCCCTTAATTAATTCCCACTCTCTCCCGCGGCCGCACGACGCTCTAGCATGCGTTCTCCACGAAGGATATTCTGCATGCCATAGTTGCCTTCATGGCAGCCATACTCATACAAGATGCCTGCCACTTTTGTCATTGGCATCGTCGCAACAATCTTATCCGTAAATGTGGAAGGGTCCTCAAGCGTCCACTCGTACTCAACTGTGAATTGATCTGTACGAGTAAATCGTTCGGTGAGCACCTTGTCTTTGGCATTTCCAAAACGACTGAAGCTAGGCGTGAGGTCGGTGAAATTTCTGGTCGTCACCACCAGCGAATCACCTTCCCAGTAGCCACGAGAATCACCTGACCACTGGCGGATATCATTATCGAGTGCGCCACGTTCATCCAGCGGAACGATGCGGGCGTCGTGAACCATCTCGGTCATAATTACAGCATGGTCCTTGTTCTGAAAAATCTGCACATTTGCGTTGTAGCCACCGCCGGTAAATGGAGGCCCGGCATTGAAGCCTATTAAGCATCTCTCTGATAGACCTCGGTCTTCTGGTCCGTCCTTGCCAATGCCACCGAAGACAGCAAGCACTGGGCGGTCGCCCTCGACATCGGGCCCAAGATTTGCGGTATGTACCGCAGTGCCTTCGACTCGATCGGGAAAGCGGCCGTCTGTAGGATAGACGATAAGTGACGTGCGAACGTTTTCGCCGATGCTCGCAGTTTCATACCAGAAATTGTTATATCCACCAGAATCACTGTCTCTTATACACATCTCCGAGCCCA
>OLHZ01000130.1_pt1 | contig 13386 bp, 11 predicted proteins | sample 1609381 | NCBI WGS metagenome assembly OLHZ01 (sample SAMN05416788, study PRJEB24817) | seawater metagenome | isolation source: Sea water | place: Canada:Atlantic | collected 2013-11
ATAGATATGAGGGGATATACGGATTCCATGACTTCTAAGATCAACACTAATATTATGCTCTTTAAAATTCTTTAACATTTTCTGTTGGTTAACCCCAAAGTCCAATATCATCGTGCCGCCTCTAATTGCCTCTTCCCTTGGAGAGACGAATTCTAAATCAAGCGCATTTGCAGTCTTTTCAATTAAGAGCTGGTTGTGTTTTCTTATGTTTTTTAATCCAACATTTGTAAAGTAATTGATGCTGTGAGTTGCTATGGCGTAGGGCGCAATTGATGGAGTGCCTCCCCAAAATTTAAGTGCACTGTCATGGTAGCGAAAATTATGAATATCAAACTCAAATGGATTCTCATGGCTAAACCAGCCCACATCTTTAGGATTGCAAGTACCTAGGCAATCTGAGTTGACCCATAAATAAGAAGCCCCAGGGCCTCCGCATAACCACTTGACACTCGATCCAATCATAAAATCTGGGTTTAACGCCTTTAGGTCTATCGGCACAACACCCACAGACTGGGCAATGTCTAAAATAGAGATGATATTTCTAGATCTTGCCATTGAAAGCACCTGTGAGATTGGCGACAGCTGACCCGTATTTGAGTATGCATGACTGACGAACACTAAATCAACATCCTTAGTCAGGTACTCGTCCCATACGCTTGCATTCGTTATATCAATATTGGAGGGAATAAATCTAATCTCACAGTCTTCGGGTAATGATTTTTTTAAGGCAAAGCCCATTCCTGGAAAGTCAATTTCACTGACCAAGATGACGCAGTTTTTGCTTTGAGCTCGGTCTAAAGACATCAGTATTTTAGTTAATCCACTTGATAAATTAATTTGCGGGCAGAATTCAGATTGCTTTGCATTAAAGAGCTTCGCTAAAGAGGCTGTAAAATCATTAATAATTTCAAGCCATTGCTCCCAAGGCTCGCTAAGTGAATTTTTCCAAGGAGTATAAAGCTGCTCTGAAAAGTTTTTTTCAGAGGTTTTTAATGGCCTTCCAACAGAGTGATTAAGGAGATAATTTGCTTTCGTTAGAATAAAGTCTTCTTTAAGGCTTGGTTTATTTATTTTTCTACTAGGCGCCAAGCGTTTTTTGAGGAGCGCAATATCATCAAAGCGCGTTCGTATATCACTGCGATCAGCAGCTGCCCTTCGATCCCTTAATTTTTCAAGTGAGTCTAGTAAAACTTTTAATGGCGGACCGCTCGCGGTAATATTACTAAGTTGAGATTCTTTAAGGTCTGTTGAGGGCTGCGCAATATATTTCTCAACGAGCTGATTATGGTGCTGAGTTGCAGCGTCACCATGAAGCTGACAAATTTCAAGGAACAGAGTGAGATTATCCTTGTACCACTTTTTAGAGGAAACGTCAGCACTTAGAAAATCATCCATAATGCTGGTTCTTCTCATGCAGTCTCTTAGAATGCTTTGATCTTCTGGGACCATATATAGAAATTTATCAACGAGCATTTGTGAATATGCGGGCTCATTAGCAAAGCAAAGTCCAAGCAAAATATCAATAACATTTATTCCTGCAAAATCACCTGCATTTGCTCCTCGATAGACCTGAAATCCAACATGATAGGGCTTGTAGTAGGGACGAACGCAGTAAAAGAAGTCATCAACACTAAGCTTATTAAATAATGCAGCATTAGATTCAATGACTTCTTCAAGCGCCTCTTTAACGACTACTAATAGTTCAGGACACATCGGATGCGAAATGCCTAGTGGATGCAATTTAAGTAACGCATCAGCGGCTCTTTTATAGGCAAGAATTGCTTTAGTGTTGTAATCAAGAAATAATTTTTCAGCAGGCAGGTTTGTAAAGCTTTTATAGACTCCATCAACTGCCTTATTATGTGTTGAAAGGTGCGCAGTAGCAAAGCGAGGCGTAACACCAATTGAGGCGCCTATATTCATAGCAAGTCCTGAGGCCTCTTTCAGTGGTGAAGTAGATTGTTTCGAAGGGTCGGTGATTTCATGTCTTCGACATGCCGCCATATAGAGGCCAACATTACCTAATAAATCGAATGCATTATCAAAGCCTTCATCCGTATTTCCCTCGGATAAAAGTGTTTTAATTATCTCCCTGCCTTCATCCTCAAGAGCTTGCTTTAAATCGTCACCAACAGACTCGACATTAGTGCGTTCGCTTTGATTAGAGTAAAGCGCTTCAAGCTCTGAATTTAATTCAACAAAGCGATTTCTAATCCAGTAATCAAAGGTCTGCGAGTTTGGAGTCATTTCTATAGTTATTTATATAAAAAAAATCATAATATCATTATTTATCGAGTTTTAATCACTAAAATTAACTAATAAATAGTATAATAATAGAGATATTCATTAAATTAAAGTATATTATTATTGAATATCGCTAATTTATTGGAAATTAAGAATGAATACTAATATCGATACTAAGGATTTAAGCATATTGTCTATTCTTCAGAATAGGGGAAGAATAGCTATTTCAGAGTTGGCTGCAAAATTAAATATGTCCGATACGCCCTGCCTTAGAAGGGTTAAAAAACTTGAAGAGGCTGGAGTCATTAGTGGATATAGTGCAAATATAAATCCTGAAGCGATGGGCTTTAATGCAATGGTCTATGTCTTTATAAGGCTAACTGAGAATTCAAATATCAGCGCTGATTTATTTGAAAATGCAATGAAAAAATTACCAGAAGTGCTAGAGTGCTCTGTCATAACTGGCTCACATGATTATCTTTTAAAGATTATTGCAAATGATTTACTTGGCTATGAAAGTTTTGTTAAAAAATCGCTTGGTAGTTTGACGTGTATTGCCAGTATTGAATCGACGGTAGTATTAAAGCAGACATTTGCTAGAGGCGAGCTTCCAATAGAGATAATAAACTAATGAAATAACTAAGAGAGGAGATAAAATGGAAATCCAACAACTAGAACCACAATTAGAAAATATGCAAGAAGAATATGAAAAGGCTCAAAAATTTAAAGAGTATGTTCAAGGTATATTCATAGAGAATAACTCTCAAGAGGAGTTTAAAAGAAGAGTAGATGCAATCTTTAATGAAACATTTAAGGATGCGAGGTTATGACACTTGCCAAATATAATACGAAAAATGGCTCTCCAAATGATAGGCGCAAGAGAAAGAGAGCTTTAGAGCAAGAGTTAGAAGAGCTGCGTATTAAGAGTCGCAGTGATAAAGATCTTCATGAAGAGCTTGATCTTCTTGAAAATGAAGAGAGTGAGTAAAAATAACTTTTACTTCTTCCTCTGGATTCTATTTAACGTAATAGTTAGCGTTATCTTTTTGGCTCTGATCTACTAGTCAAATTTTAGTGAGTATGAGGGAATAATAGTTTTTCTTAATACTAATTTATAGCAGTTACTAATCCACAACTTTGATTTGCTGGAACCGATACTTTTATTTTTTTCGGCATGCTTAACTTTAAATTGTTTACATTTTTAATAAATGTTTGTTGATCAAAGGATTCTCTAATCATTGAGTTAAACTTCTTCTCTTCACCAATGGTACTAACTGATAATCCGTTGTAATCATGTGCTGGATATACTTCAGTAGTATCAGGAAATTTAAAAAGCTTATGAATTGATTCATAAAGAGATATCGCTGAACCTCCTTGAAAATCACATCTTCCAGTACTTCGTATAAATAATGCATCACCAGTAAGGATTTTATTACCGATCTTATACGACATGCATCCTAAGGTGTGCCCTGGGGTTTCTATTGCAGTAATATCATAATTACCAATCGAAAGAATATGGCCTTCGCCCGCCATAATATCTGAACATGCTTCAGCGTCAACATTCTCCATGCCTATAACAATTTTAGCTTTAGGATAGAATTTTTTTAGAGGGCACGCACTGGTTATATGGTCAGCATGGATATGTGTTTCAATAATAAATTTTAAGTCTAGATCTAGCTCTTTTAGCAAAGCTGTATCTCTGTCAATCATAATGTCTACCGCATCAACAATTGCGGCTTCTTTAGAATCACTGTCTGCTATAAGATAGGTGTAAGTACAACTTTCTCTTTCAAATAGTTGTTTGAAAATTAAACTCATATTATTGGACTCAATATATTGGAATTAAATTATTAAATAAATATTAACACTCAACACATAAATTTAAGGTACATTTTTTCGGTGTGTATATAGTAATCATACAACTTTAATTCAGATGCTGCAAGACTATCTAAAACAATAACAACATTTTGATGATTTTGAAGGACGCTTCCAGGACAGAAAGAGGATATAGGGCCTTCAACTAAATCTGCAACTGCTTTACTTTTGTGTTTACCTAGGCCAATGAGAATAATATTGTCAGCATCCATAATTGTTCCAATACCCATTGTCACTGCAATGGATGGCTGAAACTCCTTATCATCAAAGAAGCGCGCATTATTTGCAACCGTATTTTCAGTTAGCGTCTTTACTCTGGTCCTTGAGCTGAGGCTAGAAGTAGGCTCATTAAATCCAATATGCCCATTTGTACCTAAGCCTAATAATTGAAGATCTACTCCCCCAATCGATTTAATCTTAGACTCATAGTTTTCACAACAAAGCTCATAATCCTTATTAAAACACTCAGGAATATAAGTATTTTTCTTATCAATATCAATATGATTAAATAATTTATTGTTCATATAATGACGATAGCTTTGAGTGTGTCCTGGCTTTAAGCCAACATACTCATCCAAATTAAAAGTAGTAGTATTTTTAAAGCTTAAGTTATTAGAACGATGCTTTTTAATTAATGCCTCATAAGTTAAAAGCACTGAGCTACCAGTTGCAAGTCCAAGAGTCACATTTTCTTTTTTGACAATAAAATTTTCAATAAATTCTGCTGCAAAACTGCTCGCCTCTTTTTCACTTGGAAGAATAACAACTCTCATGACGCTTCTTGTTTTAAATGTTTGCCAGCAACCCAAACATTATGAATGTTAAAGTCAAGGTCAAAGTGAGCAAGGTCAGCCCGATAACCTGATTTCAAGGAGCCAAGATAATTTCCAACACCTAGGTATTCTGCTGGATAACATGTTGCCATTGAAATAGCATCATTTAATGGAATATTACAACTAAGATAGGCATTTTTAATGGCATCAATTTGTGTTATTGAGGAGCCAGCTAATTTACCTTCTGAATTAACAAGACGGCCATTGGATTCACTAACTACCTCATCATAAAGCTCAAAAGAAGGCTCACCATGATTAATTGTGGCCATAGAATCTGAAACAAAAAATAGTTTCCCTTTAGGTTTTTGATTGTAAGACATCTCAATTAATGATGGATGGACATGATGCAGGTCAGCAATAATACTGGCTGAGGCATTATCAAAATTTAATGCTGAACCCACAACACCAGGCTCACGTGCTGAGATTTGCCCCATCGCATTAAAGAGATGTGTAAAGCCATCAAGTCCATATTTAATTGCCTCTTCTAGCTGATCATAGCTCGCATCAGTATGGCCCGCTAGAATTTTAAAGCCAAGTGATTTAAGATGCTTTAACTGTTTGATAGAAATGCATTCTGGAGCTAATGTAAGCATCACTGGAAAGCCTTGTAGGCTTTCAAATAAGTTTAAGTAATCATTGTTTATCGTATTGATATATTGTTTTTGATGAACCCCTCGATATTTAACATTAAAGAAGGGGCCTTCAATATGAAGCCCTAGGAGGGATTTATTATTATTAACCTCACTAGATATTGTAGAAGTACATCTTTTAAGAACATTCAATGAGTCACTAATGACAGTTGGCATTATGCTGGTCGTACCAAAGTGTTGATGGGCCATTATTATTTCATCTAAGCTCTCTTTATCTGGCGAGTTATTAAACAGTTTTCCACCACCACCATTTACTTGAAGATCAATAAATCCCGGAGAGAGGATGCCACCATTTAATTTTTGAATTTTGAAGTTATTTTGAATAGAATTATCATTAACAATATCAATAATTTTTTCACCATCAATTAGGAGTGCTTTATGATCAAAGAATTCATTACCAGAAAATATTTTAGCACCGGTGATTGCTTGTTTCATCCAAGCTCCACAACATAGTCATAGCGATCACCACGATAATAAGATTGAGTATATTCAACAACTCTTCCGTTAGAATCCTTGCCTCTTCTTTCCACAAACAACACTGCACTACCTGGCTTGATTTCAAGTTTATCTGCTAGGTTGTCATCTGCTATGATGGCATGAATATTTTGTTTTGCAGTAACTGGATTCATATTCTTGGATTCAAGTAACTCATAAAGTGAGTCATCAATTGCAGATGTTATAGATATGATAGCTGCAGGTATTACAGCAATTTCATAAAGTAGTGGCTCATTAACTAAGTACCTTACTCTATTAAGGCGATGAACATATTCATCCTCATCTAAATTTAAAATCAAGGCCTCCTTAGCGCTTGCTTTACCTTCTTCACGCAAGATGGTTCTTGAATAAGATTCGAGACCCCTCTTTTTCATATCCGCAGTGAAGCTGTTTAGCGATGAAAGATTCTTATGAAGAACTAAATCAACACTTTCAGCAACAATCGTTCCAGCACCCTGACGTTTATTTAGAAGACCTATTTCTACCAGCTGATCGATTGCTTTGCGAACAGTAATTCTAGACATATTAAGCTTAGCTGCTAATTCTCTCTCTGGCATTAAAGCGTCTCCAGGCGCTAAAAGACCTTGTTGAATTGCCCTATTAAGTGATTTAGATAATTGTTTATATAGCGACTCTGGCCTGTCAGTAGAGGGCATTAAAAAATTAACTAGATTGTTGATATCATCCATTAGATATAAATAAAATAAAATATTGGTACTAAATTGGTACTATTATATTCTATCTTAATTTAAAAAGTAAATTTTTTATAATAAATTCAATATTAAGTGAAAGGAGCTAAATTATTTTTCTATTTTTCTAATTTAATCCTTTATATAATGAGATATTTAAGGATTATAGGTCTTTTAATATATTATTATTTATAAAATAATTAAACTTATTTACTTTTTAATAAATACCTGTTATATAATACCATTTCATTACCAATTTTTATATAGATTAGTATGCCTGCAAAGCCTTAGGAAGGTTTTTTGTTTTATAACAATACTAGTCAGTGAGGAGAAATATTGATTTCAACAGAGTTTTCTTTGACAACATCTATCAATTCAGATAATTACTTTTGCTCAAAGCTTATTAATAATTCTAATGAGTCGATTGAGAATTTCATGTTCTGTTTCAGCATACTTGCGCCCGTAAAGGTTATTGAAAATTGCAACATTTTTAAAAGTGCTGGTGGTTATATAGAATTAACTCATCTTGAAAATTTCGTTTTAAAACCTGGAGAGGAATGGAGTTTCAAATTCGCCTATAAAGAATCTAGACATAAGCCAATGAATCATAGATGGGCTCCTCAGGGCGTTTTTTTAAAAAATAATAACGGTGAAGTAGTTAATCTTGAAATGATTGATTTAGATCTTAAAAGAATCTCCTCCGTGGCACCAACCCCTAATTATTCAAGTGATAAATTAAATCATGAATCACTAAGATTGGTGCCACATCCTTATTCATGGGAGGCTAGTGCTGGCGTATGTAATTTATGTGCTCCTATCAACATACTATTCAATGACAGTGACATGATAAACAATGCTTACAAGTCAGCCTCTGATTTAGGTGGTCGATTAAATCTTAATCTTTTTTCTGGCCCTGTGAATGAAATTAATGAGAAGGCATCTTCCTCTATAAAACTTAAACTTCAAAACCATTCAAGTGACTCTTCATATCAAATTACTATTACCAGTGATGATGTTGAAATTACTGCTGGAGATGAGTCAGGTTTTTATTATGGCCTTATTTCTTTGATGCAATTAAACCAAACATATCATCAATTAATTCCATGTGGCTCTATCGTTGATAAGCCTCGATTTAGTTGGAGAGGCCAGCATTTGGATACTGTTAGGCATTTTTATTCAGTAGACAGTTTATTAAAATTACTCGATTTAATGAGCCTCTTTAAACTTAATAAGTTTCATTGGCATGGGGTTGATGATGAGGCCTTTCGCTTCAAATTTGATAGAAATCCTGAAGTTGCAACTGCAACTTCTAAAAGAGGAAATGGTTTGCTAGTGCCGCCTGTTTTTGGCTCTGGACCAGATGCAACTGGCGGTTGTTATGATAGAGAAGATATGCATAAAGTTATCAATAGGGCATCAGCTAACTTTATTGAAGTAATGCCAGAGTTTGATTTGCCTGGTCATAATATGGCATTAATTAACCTCTTCCCAGGTTTGCGTGATCCTGAAGACCAAAGTTGTGAGGTCTCAGTGCAAGGCTACTCAGAAAACACACTTAACCCAGCGATGCCAGAAACATTTTCGCTTGTTGAGTCTTTAATTGATGATTTATGTGACATGTTTCCCGGTGAGTATATTCATTTAGGTGGTGATGAGGTTGCACCAGAATCGTGGACAAAATCGCCTGCAATTGATGTGTTGAAGGCAAAGCATAGGCTTAATAATGGTAAAGATGTTGCTTCTTGGTTTATTAATAAGCTTTCTAAGAGGGTAGAGCTTAATAATAAAAAAACAGCTTCCTGGCAGGAGGCTGAAGATGGTCAACACCATGACGATAAGTCAGAAAAATTACTATTTTCTTGGCAGGATCTGGAATCCGGTTTTGATTTAGCAAGAGAAGGTTATAAAGTCGTCCTATGCCCTGCTGAGCACATTTATTTTGATATGGTCCAGAGCAGAAATTACGCTGATCGTGGAGCAAATTGGGCAGCAGTCATACCTTTTGAGAAAGTAGTTGACTGGCCTATTATTCCTAACAATGAGCCAGAACTTGAAGCTAATATCCAGGGAATTCAAGGACATCTTTGGTGTGAAACGATTCTTAAGGATAGCGAAATGGAATCAATGCTATGCCCAAGAATTCTTGGACTAGCAGAAAGCGCCTGGTCGAGTGAATCAAACAGAAGAAAAGGCTCTGAGTTGGGTGATTTAGCTGTAACTAGCTATCGAGAATTATTTGATAAAATTGAATGGGACCACTATAAAGCTGAGAATTTTGATATCATGTCCGATCCATTAACGAATAAGGAGGCTTTGGCCAGTGAGTAGTTTGATACAAATGCTGAAACCCAAAACCAAATCACAAACAACCACAATGTTTGCTTGGGCATTAATTGCGCCTGCTGCAATGGTTATGTTTTGGATTGTACTTTGGCCTTTGTATGAAACCTTCCGCCTGTCTTTTACTAATTCGAACCTTGGAACCCTAATGGGGGGTGCTGATTTTATAGGCTGGGAAAATTATGAAAAAGCCATTGGAGGTCGAAAGTTTCCTGCGATAGTAACTCGAACTTTCTACTGGATGTTTTTATCTGTTGGTTTCAAGATGATTTTAGGTTTAATCGGCGCAACACTTTTAGCGAGTAATATAAGGGGGCGCGGACTTATGCGTGCTTTAGTTATGCCGCCATGGATTGTGCCTATAGCAATTGGCTGCTTTGGTTGGGTGTGGCTTTATAATGGTCATTTTGGCCTGCTCTCAAATTTTATAGAGATGGTCGGTATCACCGATGGTCCCTTTAGTTTCTTAGCTTATAAGCAGAGCGCTTTTTACTCAGCAGTTGTGACCGATGTTTGGATTGGAACTCCAATGGTAACCCTATTCTTTTTGGCGGCAATGCAGGGCGTTCCAAAAGACTTATATGAGGCTGCTTATGTTGATGGTGCTTCGAGGTGGTATCGATTTAGAAGGATTACTTTGCCACAAATTATGCCTACTATTGTCTCTATGGCTTTACTGTCAGCAATCTGGACTTTTAATTCATTTGAAATTATTTGGATCTTGACAGAGGGTGGTCCTCGTGGGGCAACCACTACATTAATTATTGATACCTTTAAAACAGCGATCTTTAATTATAAGTTTGGTGCTGGCGCGACAAGAGCGGTTCTTGTTGTATTAATATTAGGTGTGTTTTCAGTAATTTACCTAACTGTACTAGGAAGATTGAGTAAAAAATATGGCTATGGCGGGGTTCAGAAATGATGGATAAGTACTCATTACTTCATAAGATTGGAATTTATGTCTCTCTCGCAATATTCATATTATTTATGTTGCTTCCTTTTGTTGAAATGTTTGTAGCTTCTCTCAGGCCAATCACTCATTTATTTACTAGGCCAGATGTTCCAATGGGTGAGACGATGAGTTTTTTTGATTTTATGAGCAGGTTTTGGTCAGATACTATGAGTTTTCAGGCATATAGAGATATGTGGGTTACCGTACCTCAATTACCGCGTTATATATTTAATAGCGTATTCATAGCATCAGCTGTTACTCTTTTATCAATGTGCTTTATTGTTCCAGCTGCCTATGCCTATGCACGTTTCAACTTTCGAGGAAAAACTACTAGTCTTACCCTCTTTTTGGCTGTAAACATGTTTTCAGGAGCGGTTCTTTTAATCCCTTTGTATAAATTATTACGCTCTTATGGTTTATTAAATACCTATTGGGCTATGATTATTCCTGGTGTGGCGTTTCTTATACCAACAGGAATATGGCTGCTTAAGTCTTTTTTAGAGAAGATACCCTATGAGTTAGAGGAGGCTGCATTTGTTGATGGTGCATCTCGCCTTTATACCCTTAGACGTGTTATCCTGCCTCTAGCAGTTCCTGGTTTAATTGTGGTTGGTGTTGCAATGTTTATTGGCGCTTATGCGCAACAATTTTTATTTGCAATTACTTTTAATCAAAATAGAGATTACATGCCACTACCAGCTGGTATTTTTGAGTTTATTGGATACCAGACTGTGCTCTGGAATGAAATGATGGCAGCAAGTCTTGTTGGAGTTCTGCCCGTGTTGTTAATTTTCCTGTTTATGCAGAAACATCTCATATCAGGTTTAACTTCAGGGGCGGTAAAGGAGTGAGATTCAAAAGTCTCACATAAAGTGTTATTAGGATAATTTAATTCTAGTAACTTGATGTAAATAGAAAAGGAGAAGTAAATGAAAAATATAAAAAAAGCGCTCTTCTTAGCTGTATTGGGTGCAGGTTTAATGGCTCCAGTGCAAGCTGAAGAAGTGCATATGATAATGTGCGGTGGTGAAATCCGTGAAGCTGATAAAGTAGTAATTTCTACTTTTGAAGCAAAATACTCAGGCGTTACAGTGAATGCTGAAGCGGTTCCTTGGGGAACATGCCAGGACAAAGCAATGACACTAGCAGCAGCTGGTGATCCTGTTGGTTTGGCTTATATGGGTTCACGTACTCTGAAGCAACTAGCTCTAAGCGGTCTGATTGTTCCAGTAGATATTGCTGATGATCAGAAGGAAATGTATCAGCCAGGTATTCTTAATACAGTATCTAGTGGTGGAAAAACTTGGGGCTTCCCTCACGCTTTCTCTACTAAAGCCCTATTTATCAACTGTGGTTTAGTTGAAGAAGCAGGCATGGCTTGTGTTGCTCCTAAGACATGGACAGGTATGTATGCGATGGCTAAAGCTATCAATGATAATACTTCAGCTGCAGGTATTGGCATAACTGGAAAGGACTTTGATAACACTATGCACCAATTCTTAAATTACTTATATAGTAATGGTGGCTCTGTAAATGATGCAGATACTGGTGAGATAACTTTTAATAGTCCTGAGACTATCGAAACTCTTGAGTTCTATGGTAAGTTAGCTGGTGTTGCTCAGGAAGGCCCAATGGGCTATGAGCGTGGACAGTTGACTCAGTTGTATAACGATGGTCAGATTGGAATGTATATTAATGGTCCATGGGGTGCTGGTCAGCATAATGATAATATTGCTGAAATAGTTGTCCCTATTCCTGCTGGTCCTAGTGGTTCAAGTGGAACATTATTAATTACTGACTCAATTGCAGTATTTAAAGGTTCTGCTAATGAAGATCTAGCAATGGAGTTAGCTTCTATGCTTTCATCTGGTGAAGCACAGTATGACCTAGATAAGAGCTGGGGCTTAACACCAATCATGCAGTATGAGAAAATGATGGATGATGTTTACTATACTACTGACTACTGGCAGACGTTTGTTGCGCCAATTGGTAGTGGTGGTCCAGAGCCAATGTTTGAAGACTTTAAAGCATTGCAAGCTGGTATCAATGGTGCTATCCAAGGTATGATCTTGGGTGAAGGTTCTGCTGCTGATCTAGTTGCAGAAGCTGCTGAAATTTTAGCAGAAGGTAATTAAGTCAATTAGTTGACTATTTCAGGGGTAGCTAATTGTTACCCCTGAATTTTTTCAAGGCTTACTTCAAAAAGAGGTTAATTTAAAAGCACCCTTTTGAAGCTTGCTTTAAACATAAGTAATAGATAATTTAATTGCGCACTGAGTATGCGCTCTTTTTAAGGAAGAAAGAATGGCAACAGTAAAACTTGAAAATATTTATAAAAGTTTTGATGAAACAGAAGTTTTATTTGATATTAATTTAGAAATAAAGGATAAAGAATTTGTTGTTTTTGTTGGACCCTCAGGTTGTGGAAAAACAACGTTATTAAGAATCATTTCAGGCTTGGAGGAGGCTACATCAGGCAGTGTAATTATTGATGATAAAGATGTTTCTAATGCACCTCCAGTTGAAAGAGGTATCGCAATGGTTTTTCAATCCTATGCCCTCTATCCCCACCTATCAGTCTTTGAAAATATTGCATTCCCACTTAGGGTTGCAAAACTTAATGAAAAGGAACTGGAAGAAAAAGTATTTAAAGCTGCTGACATTCTTCAGTTAAGAGATCGTTTAGATTTCAAACCAGGCCAACTATCAGGAGGCCAACGCCAAAGGGTAGCCATTGGCCGCTCTATTGTTAGAGATCCAAAAGTATTCCTTTTTGATGAGCCTTTATCCAATCTTGATGCAGCTCTTCGCGGAGATATGCGGGTTGAGCTAGCAAAGCTCCATCAAAATTTAAAGACAACAATGATTTATGTTACTCATGATCAGATTGAAGCGATGACAATGGCTGATAAGATTGTTGTATTGCGTGATGGCGTTATAGAGCAGGTAGGATCACCAATGGATTTATATCATAATCCTAAAACAAAGTTTGTGGCAGGCTTTATCGGCCAACCAAATATGAACTTCCTTAAAACAACTGATACAGAAATTAAAAATAAAAAACTAGTTACAAATATTGGTGACCTGACTTTGGACTTGGTTGTTGACGTCTCAAGTATAAAGGCAGGTGACGAGATAGATATTGGAATAAGACCAGAGGATCTGGGAGTTTCTGCTTCAAAAGTAGGGATTCCAATGAATGTCGATGTTGTTGAACATATTGGAGCAACAGTTATCTTACATGGCTCTGTTTTAGGTAATAGTAATTTCTGTGCCTGTCTCTTATACACATCTGACGCTGCCGACGA
>OLHZ01000131.1_pt1 | contig 13271 bp, 10 predicted proteins | sample 1609381 | NCBI WGS metagenome assembly OLHZ01 (sample SAMN05416788, study PRJEB24817) | seawater metagenome | isolation source: Sea water | place: Canada:Atlantic | collected 2013-11
GAGAAACCGAGCATATCGACGACGAGGTTATTGTAGCCAAAACTACTGCCCCGCTCGCACAGCAAAAGCCTGTCATTGCCCGCGTCTTCGAATTTTTTCAGGATGTGGCGCATCTCTTCCGGCGCTAAAAACTGCGCTTTCTTAATATTAATCACAGCACCGGTCTTAGCCATGGCCATGACAAGATCGGTCTGCCGTGACAAAAATGCGGGTAACTGAATAACGTCGGCAACCTCGGCAGCGGCGTTGGCCTGAGCTTCCGTGTGAACGTCGGTTATTATCGGAACACCGAATGTTTCCTTAATCTCTGCCAGCCACTTCAGCCCTTCATCGAGGCCCGGGCCGCGAAAAGAATTAATCGAAGAGCGATTGGCTTTGTCGAACGACGCCTTAAAGACGAAAGGCAGCTTGAGCTCATCGGTAACGAGCTTAAACTCTTCTGCAATTTTTAGAGCCAGTTCCCGCGACTCTAAAACGTTCATCCCCGCAAATAGCGTAAAGGGTTTCTCATTGGAAACCTCGAGATTCGCTATCGTAATCGTCTTCGCTGTCATTAGTCTTCAGAGGCCTCTACTTGCAATTCGTTCTGCGCGATCGCCGCTTTAATAAATCCCGTGAACAAAGGGTGCCCGTCGCGCGGAGTCGATGTGAATTCAGGGTGAAATTGACAGCCCACAAACCAAGGGTGATCCGGAATCTCGACCACCTCGACTAACATGCCATCTTCAGATTTACCTGTTAGCTTTAGCCCTGCTTTCTGCAGCACGTCTAAATAATCGTTATTGAATTCATAACGATGACGATGCCGCTCTTTTACGCTCGTAGAGCCATAGCAATCGAAGGTAGTGGACCCCTTTTCGACGCGGCAAACCTGCGCGCCTAGGCGCATAGTGCCGCCAAGGTCTGAGTCCTCGTCACGAAATTCAACCTTCCCTTGAGAAGTGGTCCACTCGCTGATAAGTGCAATAACAGGATTATCACAGCTCGGCGCAAATTCGGTGCTATGCGCATCTTTGAGCCCTGCGACATTGCGCGCGTACTCGATTACCGCCACCTGCAGGCCAAGACAAATACCGAGATAAGGTATTTTATTCTCGCGCGCATATTGCACCGTCATTATCTTGCCTTCGACACCGCGCTCGCCGAAACCGCCCGGGACCAATATCGCGTCCATTCCTTTGAGGATGTCTGTGCCTTTGTCGAGCACATCGGCGGAATCGATATAGGTCACTTTTACTTTCGTGCGAGTCTTGATGCCGGCATGGGTAATCGCCTCGTTAAGCGATTTATAGGCATCCAGCAACTCCATGTATTTGCCAACCATGGCGAGGTTAACCTCCCGCTCAGGATGCAAATCAGCATCAACAACAGTATCCCATTCCGATAGGTTGGCGGGCGGACACTCGAGTTGGAATTTTTTGACCACGATATCGTCGAGGCCAGCGGCACCAAGTATTGAGGGAATACGATAGATGGAATCAGAATCAGGGAGAGAAACAACCGCCGGTAACTCAACATTGGTAAATAGCGCGATTTTCTTGCGCGCCGATTCATCGATTTCGAGGTCGGAACGGCAGATCAAAATGTCTGGCTGAATACCGATCGAGCGCAGCTCTTTGACCGAGTGCTGAGTTGGTTTAGTTTTAGTCTCGCCCGCGGTGCTGATATAGGGCACAAGGGTCAAGTGCATGAAAAGAGCCCGCTCTGACCCTAGCTCGACACGCATCTGCCGCACTGCCTCGAGAAACGGTTGAGATTCTATGTCCCCTACCGTGCCACCAATTTCAACCAGAGCCACCTCGGCATCACCCGCACCCAAGACGATGCGGCGTTTAATCTCGTCGGTAATGTGTGGGATAACCTGAATAGTGGCGCCCAGATAGTCTCCGCGACGCTCTCTCTTGAGAACCTCTTCATAGACTTTGCCGGTAGTGAAATTGTTCTTTTTGAGCATAGTCGTACGAATAAATCGTTCGTAATGCCCTAAATCTAAGTCGGTCTCGGCGCCGTCTTCGGTAACAAAAACCTCACCGTGCTGGAATGGGCTCATGGTACCCGGATCCACATTGATATAAGGATCGAGTTTTAACATGGTGATATTGAGACCGCGCGCCTCAAGAACAGCGGCGAGCGAAGCGGCAGTAATGCCCTTGCCCAGTGATGAGACAACACCACCGGTAATGAAGATATATTTTGTCATTGGAGCCCCATCGTAGAGAGTCGGATTAGGAGTTGAACTAACCCAAGCAGATGGAATTATAGCGTACCAGAAGAGCCTTCGACCTACAATCGAGAATTGGCCTCGCGGCTCAGTTCGAGACCCGGCGACAGCCACTCAAAAGTCATTCCTAGGCCCTGTCCCGAAGCGTTAACCTCAGTGTATTTAGCTGCTTCAGCCGTCAGGCCTAGCAGCGCAACCCAGAGGAGTTCATCATCAAGAAAAACCAGCGGCAGACGATCTCTAAGCCAAGGCGCCACGCTTTCTTCATTAAGTGTTTTTTTCAGCGACTTGGAAGGCCTTCCGGGAAGAGAAAGGCGCTCACCACCTTGGCGATAGCGTACGCTTAAGTGGCTATCGCTCACTATCGTTTCGCTTCCCGAAAGCAAAATCAGGATTCCGTTGCCGGGTAATTCGATGCGGACTTCATCGGCCGAGGGCGCGTGTTGTTTTGACATAACCTGCGGCTCAAAATCGTCTTCGCGCACCGCGATCAACTCGCCTTTAAATCGATACAGGCTATAGGCGCCGCACTGCCATTGAGCACTCTGACCAGCGTGCACACAGGTCTCGCTATCTAGCCTGTTAAGCAACTTCCAACTGGGCGCGGAACAGCCTAGGCTTATCAACCAATGCCGCAGCAGATTGCGCCGCCTCGGACTCGAGAGCAACGCCATTTCAGCAACACAGAGCCTACTCGCCCCGGCAGCCAAACAGACTTTAAGATCGATCTCCGCAAGGTCAGCGTTGAGCTCACAGGACTCGCGCACGAGCAGCTGCGACTTACCCCAACTCTGCCTATAACGAGGCCAGCGGCTCTCGATTAGGGGCAACACCTCACCTCTGAGAAGATTGCGGTCATAGTGCGTGTTTTGATTCGATGGATCCTCGACATAAGAGAGCCTCCGCGTGCGCGCCACATCCTCAAGTGATTGCCTGGGGATCTCAAGCCAGGGGCGTATAAGCGCCCCTGCGCCCAAAACACGCGCGGAAGGCATACCTGCCAGCCCGTCGACCCCTGAGCCACGCGCGAGTCGCAGGAGCAGTGTTTCTAGCTGATCGTCTTGATGATGCCCCAGAGCCAGCCATTCGCCGGCGTCAAGCGCACCTTCAAATGCTGTATAACGCGCACGCCGCGCGGCTTCCTCGCTGACAACTGCAGACTCGCCAACCGTTCGCTCTGTTGTCGCGCCAGCGCTATTCAGCGAGCAATCGACGACGCACACCGTTAGATTTACTCCGTGCTGCGAGCAGAGCGTTTCGCAGTGCAGCTGCCATTTGTCTGCGGCTTTTTGTAACCCATGATTAACGTGTATCGCTCGGAGTGGCAGAGTTAACTCGCCGCTAGTGCGAAGGCCGCAGAGCAGCGTGAGAAGTAATGAAGAATCTAAGCCACCGCTAAGCCCGACCATAATACTTGTGGGGTTTAACAGGCGTGAGGCGTCTGCTAAAGAGGTGGGCAAAGAAGTGGCCGGCGCCGAGGCAGCAAGGAGGCGAGGCTCAAAGCAAAAGGCGCGCGTTAGCGCAGCGAGCAGCGTGGTTTCAGCCTTCGCCGCCGCTACGTCTCTAGAAGAGGCGCTAGGAGGGGCGCTAGGCGCTGAGGCCATAGCTCATAAGCCGTTTGTAGCGCCGCTCAATAAGCGTTTCTTTGTCGGTCGAGCTGAGCCGATCCATCTGTTCTAAGAGCGCGGTTTTGATGTTTTCGGCAGTCGCTGCCACATCCCGATGCGCACCTCCCAGCGGCTCTGCAATGGTCTGATCAACTATTCCTAGCTCTTCCAGACGTGTCGAGGTAACGCCCATCGCCTCGGCTGCCGCTGAAGCATACTCCGATGATTTCCAGAGAATTGTTGCACAGCCCTCCGGCGTGATCACCGTGTAAGTCGAATACTGAAGCATGTTTAACTGATCTGAGACGCCGATAGCAATCGCACCCCCTGAATTCGCCTCACCCGTTACCGTTGCGATAAGAGGCGTCTTGACTCGAGACATCATCGCCATATTGACAGCAATTGCTTCATTGATGCCTCGCTCCTCTGCATCGATTCCAGGATAGGCACCCGGCGTATCGATAAAACTTAGCACGGGAAGATTGTATCGCTCGCCGAGCTCAACCAGACGACGAGCCTTGCGATATCCCTCTGGGCGAGGCATACCGAAATTATGCTTAACCTTGGCTTTAGTTCCTCTGCCTTTCTGATGCCCCATAACGACACACGGACGCCCGTCGATTTTAGCTAGCCCACCGATGAGCGCTTGGTCGTCGGCGAAGTAACGATCACCATGAAGCTCGTCGAAGTCTGTAAAAATATGCTCTATATAGTCAAGTGTGTAGGGCCTTTGAGGGTGACGAGCCACCTGAGACACCTGCCAAGAACTCAGATTGGCATAGATTTTCTCTGTGAGTTTCGTGCTCTTAGCGCGGAGATTTTGAATCTCGTCACCGATATTCAAGTCATTGTCGCTGCCCACTAAGCGCAGTTCGCTTATCTTCGCTTCTAATTCCGCAATGGGTTGCTCGAAATCTAAGTAATTGGGATCCATATCCTGTTCGACTCACTCTTTATGATCAGTAGTCTACGACTACGTTCCTGCGCCCGTATTCACTTCTGAGGCGTTGAACTAATTCATTCGATGGCGCTACTCGCCATTCGTTGGACAGCATTATACACCCCTTCGAGGCCTCACGCTGATAACTGATCGCAATACCACAGCCCAAACTTCCGTCTTCTCTACCACTATGATTGGAGGCTGCTGCGCTGCCAAATGGAGATAACTGCATCGAATCGGAAGGCTTAAGACGATGAGATTCCAGCATCTCGGCAAGACGCTCGCTAAAGCCCAAAGCTAGCGCATCGCTGCGCAGGCTTAGCGTGATGCTGCGTGCGCGTCGCTGACGCGCCTGCTCGAGCGTCATAACCTCTTTGCCACGCCCCTGCATGCCCCCACTGTAGTCATCCATGCTCACCGTGCAGTCGACAATGAGTATCTGGTCTTTCTGCAGAATGTCGCGGAAGCGTTCGTACTCCTTAGCAAAGAGGCGGATTTCAAAGCGCGCGCTGCGATCATCTAGCGTCAGAAACGCAATCGTGTCGCCCGCCTTATTGCGCATGGTCCTAACGTCGATCAGCAGCCCAGCGACAGGCTGCGGTGCACGCTCAGGCCGAAGGCTGGAGAGCCTGTCTCGTGAGAGGTGTGAAAGTTCACCTAAATACTCATCGATCGGGTGGCCCGACAAATAGAGACCCAACGTCTCTTTCTCGGACTTCAACCTTTCCTGCTCAGCCCACGGCTTAATCTTTTTCGTTTCGAATGATACATCGCTGGTTGCCGTGCCTTCTGGAGCAATCTCTCCAAACAGGTCAGCAACGCCTGACTCCGCATTCTTGTTCGCCTGATCCGCAGCCTTCATTGCCTGCGGCAAGAGTTCAGAAAGTTTCGCGCGCACCAAATCTGGCACGCCTTCAACTAAGCTGTCTAATGCCCCAGCTTTGACCATCGCCTCTAAGGTTCGTCGATTTAACTGCTGAGAATCGACACGTTGGCAAAGCTCGAGCATGCTTGCAAAGGGTCCGTTCTTACGCGCTTCAAGAATGCCCCCGACAGGCCCCTCGCCTAGTCCTTTGATGGCACCAAGGCCATACACGATTTCATCTGCTTGATTCACCGTGAAATTGAACTGCCCCTTATTTATGTCAGGCGGCACAATCTTCAGCCCCATCGCACGGCATTCATCGATGAGAGTCACCACCTTATCGGTGTTCTGCATATCAGCAGACAACACCGCCGCCATAAAATAGGAAGGGTAATGAGTTTTTAACCACGCAGTCTGATAAGACACTAAGGCATAGGCAGCCGAGTGCGACTTATTAAAACCGTAGCCCGCGAATTTTTCCATCAAGTCAAAAATGGATTCCGCAAGATCGCTTTCGATGCCTCTCTTAATCGCCCCTTCGGTAAACAAGACCCGCTGCTTAGCCATCTCATCTGGGTTTTTCTTACCCATAGCCTTGCGCAAAATATCGGCGCCGCCGAGCGTGTAGTTGCCGAGCACCTGCGCAATCTGCATCACCTGCTCTTGATAGAGGATGACTCCGTAAGTATTAGAGAGCACCGGCTCTAGTTCTGGGTGCGGGTATAACACTTTGGTACGCCCGTGCTTTCTGTCGATAAAATCGTCAACCATGCCCGATTGCAAAGGCCCGGGACGAAATAGCGCAACCAGCGCGATTATGTCTTCAAAACAATTAGGGACCTGTTTCTTAATCAGCTCCTTCATGCCGCGAGATTCGAGCTGGAAAATAGCCGTTGTCTCCCCGCTCTGAAGGAGTTTATAGACGCGCTCGTCGTTTAACTCGAGATGATCAATATTTAGCTCAGGAGCACCCTCCTCGCGGCGCCCATTGATCATTTTCACGGCCCAATCGATTATCGTCAGCGTTCGCAGCCCCAAGAAGTCGAACTTCACAAGCCCTGCGGTTTCAACGTCGTTTTTATCGAACTGTGTAACGAGCCCTTGCCCTGCCTCGTCGGTATAAAGCGGCGTGAAATCAGTCAGTTTAGTCGGCGCGATTACCACGCCACCCGCATGTTTACCTACATTGCGAGTGATGCCTTCGAGCTTAAAGGCCATTTCAATAATTTCTTGCGCCTCTTCATCCGAATCAACGAAAACACCTAACTCAGGCTCTTCCTCAAACGCTTTGGTTAGCGTCATACCTGGCTCGAAAGGAATAAGCTTACTTAACTTTTCTGCAAGCGCATATGGCTTGCCTTGTACCCGCGCGACGTCCCGCACAACTGCTTTCGCCGCCAGCGTACCAAAGGTAATGATCTGCGAAACCGCTTCTTTTCCGTACAATTCGGCGACATGCTGGATCACGCGATCGCGTCCTTCCATACAGAAATCAACGTCGAAGTCGGGCATCGAAACCCTTTCTGGATTTAGGAAACGCTCGAAAAGGAGATCGTATTTAAGCGGATCTAAGTCGGTAATTTTAAGCGCATAGGCGACAATGGAGCCGGCACCGGAGCCACGACCTGGCCCGACGGGAATACCGTTGTCTTTCGACCATTGGATAAACTCCATCACGATTAAAAAATAGCCCGCGAAGCCCATCTGATTAATAATCTTCAGCTCGAACTCTAGTCGTTCCCAATAGAGCGCTATTCCGTCCCGCGTCGCATAGTCCTCACCGTATAAATTGGCCAGCCTAACCTTTAAACCATCGGCGCTGATTTGGGAGAAAAAATCCTCCATTGTTAGCCCGTCTGGAACCGGGTAATTGGGTAGGCGTGGAGTGCCGAGGTCTAGTGACAAACTGCAGCGTTTTGCGATTTCTAAGCTATTTTCCAACGCCGAAGGAATGTCTTCGAATAGCGCAAGCATTTCTGCCGAATCTTTCAAGTACTGCTGATCGGTGTACTCGCGCGACCGGCGCGGATCGTCAAGTGTGCGCCTGTCGTTGATACAAACTCTTACCTCGTGCGCTTCGAAGTCATCTTGTTTGATAAATCGAACGTCGTTGGTTGCAACTACAGGTGTTCTCGTTTCAGCGGCAAGGTCGAGGGCTGCATCGATATAATCCTCTTCGCGATCGCGCCCTACTCGCTGTAACTCAAGATAAAAAGAGCCGGGGAAAATAGCCTCCCATCGAGCCAAGCACTCCACTGCTTTAGCATGATCACCCTCTAAGAGCGACGCGCCAATGTCACTGAATTGACCACCCGACAGCGCGATAACACCCTCGCTATACGCTGCCAATTGATCAAATCGAAGACTCGCGTCGCTGCGGTTTGGGTTTTCTGTGTAAATTGTTGAGATTAACCGTGAGATATTCAGATATCCCTCGCGATCTTTTGCAAGTAACAACAAGCGTGTGTCCGCGGCTCCCTCTTCTCCCTTGACCAGCACATCACAGCCACAGATCGGCTTAATCCCTTCTTTGATCGCACCACTGTAAAACTTGATCAGACCAAACATATTGGCAAGGTCGGTCACTGCAATCGCGGGCATCGCCAATTCGCGTGCGCGCGCAAGCAGCGGCTTTATCCTGACGAGTCCGTCGACTATCGAGAATTCGGTATGCAGTCGCAGGTGCACGAAGCCCAGCGTTGAGTCGCTAGCGAGAGGGTGTTGTTTGGGTGACTCAGGTGAATCAGACATTGAATTAGTTTCGGCGGTTGCTAGGGCAAATCAGGCATTTAGAGTCGCGGCGGATACGACTAAAACGAGAATTGAATATACCGTGTTTGCCTACAAAAGTTTAGCCTGAATAGGGGCATTAAGAACCGGAAGAAATACTCGACCCCTGTATGAGCCTCTGAGCAACTGGCGCAAAAGTACGCCTGTGAGCTGGCGTCGGCCCTAAGCGCTCTAGCGCGGCGAAATGCGCAGCTGTAGGGTAGCCCTTGTGCTGAGCAAAGCCATACTCAGGATACTGCTGATCAAGCAGGAGTAACTCGCGGTCACGTACTACTTTGGCAACAATCGATGCTGCGGATATGCTCGCCACTTTCGCATCGCCCTTCACCACAGCAAGGCTGGCAAAAGACCATTGGGGACAACGGTTGCCATCAACAAAAACAAAATCAGGCCTGATGGGAAGAGCGTCGACCGCGCGAGTCATCGCGAGAAGGCTTGCCTGCAAAATATTGATTTCATCAATTTCTTGCGGCGACGCACTTCCCACGCCAACGGCGATCGCGTTGCTAAGAATGGTCTCGTACAGCGCTTCTCTTTTTTTCTGGCTGAGCTTCTTCGAGTCAGCTAGCCCTTCGATCAGATTACGATGATCTAGAATGACTGCAGCGGCGATCACATTACCCGCAAGGGGCCCACGTCCAGCCTCGTCACATCCGGCCGCTTTGTCGGGGGCTACTCTGACACGCTCCCACGCCTCAGTCACCATTAGGACACAAGCTCCGCGATCGCGGCGGCCGCTCGCTCAGAGGCATTCAATCGAATTGAGGCGTGAATGCGATCGAAAGCTTTCAACATGTCTGCAGTCTCTTTCTCGCCTGCAAAAAATGCCGTTATCTCGGAAACCAAGGCGGCTTCTGTGAGGTTATGTTGAATGTATTCGGGCACTAAACGTGTACCGGCGAGCAGATTGGGTAGCGCCACAAAAGGAATTTTTACGAGCCGGGACGCGATAAAATGCGTCACCGGCGCTAGCTTGTATCCTACGACCATCGGCCGCCTTAGCAGCATCGCTTCGAGTGTCGCAGTGCCCGAGGCTAAGACAACCAGATTCGCCGCCCGCATGGCAAGCTGCGAATCGTCCACAAGCCTAAAGGGCGTCCCATCAACCAAACCATAGCTACGCAACAATGCTTCGAGGCGCGCACGCGATTCGGGCCCGCTTGCAGGGATTAGAAACCTAAGTGATGGATCAATCTCTAACGCAGCGACGGCGCTGGCAAGGAAAACGGGGCCTAAACGTGATATTTCACCGCCGCGACTACCAGGGAGTAACGCGACAACCCGATCCGCAGGCTGCAGGTCGAACAGAGTGCGAGCAAGGCTCGCCTGCTCGCTCGTATCTTCGAGCTTGTCTGCGAGCGGATGGCCGACGCAGCAAACGGGAATGGCGTGCTGATTATAGATCTCAGTTTCGAAGGGAAAAAGCGTAAGCATTAAGTCTACTGCGCGCGCTATTTTATGAATGCGCTTCTTCCGATAGGCCCACACACTAGGACTCACGTAGTGAACGGTTTTCACGCCAAGGTCGTGAAGCTCGCCTTCGAGTCGCAGATTAAAATCGGGGGAATCGATGCCAATGAAAGCATCCACTTTTCGCGCAACCATAAGCTCTCGTAGCGCCTTTTTTAGGCGAAAAAGCTCAGGCAGCCTGCCTAACGGCTCAACAAAACCCATCACTGCCAATCGGTCCATCGGCGTGATGCTCTCACAGCCCTCGCTCAGCATCTCTGGGCCGCCAACGCCGATAAAGTGTGCGTCAGGAAAGCGTGATTTGAGGCTTCGAATAAGCCCTGCACCGAGTATATCGCCGGACTTCTCGCCGGCGACAATACCGAAACACTTAGGCATAACGCCTCCCGCTTTCTTAGCGTTGTATACCTTTGGTAGACGATTCAATCGAGGCGATTAGAGCGGCAACTTCGGGGCAGCGAGCGAGCATTCCGCGGAGTTCTTCAAGCGCCTCACTCAGACTAAGGCCTCGCCGGTAGAGCACTTTAAATGCGGTACGCAAGTCTTTAATCGCCTCGTCACTAAAACCACGGCGAGAAAGGCCGACGGTGTTAATACTTCGCACAGCCGCGGGTTGTCCACTCACTAGCATGTAGGCCGGAACATCCTGTCCTACGTGAGTAACACCCCCAACCATTGCGTGAGCACCGATTTTAACGAACTGGTTAACGCCTGCAAATCCGCCGAGAATAGCCCAGTCATCGACTTCAACATGGCCAGACAAGCCTGCATTATTAGCAAACACAGTGTTATTACCCACCACGCAATCGTGGGCGATATGCACATAAGGCATCAGCAAATTATCATTGCCGATTTTCGTCAACCCACCTCCGAAGCCCGTTCCTCTGTGAAGAGTTACGCCCTCGCGAAAGACATTATTATCACCAATGTCGAGCCATGCCTCCTCGCCCTCGAACTTTTTATCCGACGGATCTTCGCCGATCGAGGAAAACTGAAAGAAGCGATTATTCTTTCCGATACGAGTGTGGCTTCTAATCACCACGTGTGATTCGATGACACTGCCCGCCCCGATAGAAACCGCGGGGCCAACAATACACCAAGGGCCGATGGTCACGCCGTCTTCAATTACCGCGCTCGGATCGATCCGAGAACTAGGATCAATCGACATCCACTTTCCTCTCAGCGCACATAATTGTCATAGACGCAGCTAACTCTTCGCCCACAAAAGCGGTTCCCTTAAATTTGTATATTCCACGGCGATTGGTGATCACCTCCGCTTTTAAGATTAACTGGTCTCCAGGCACGACTGGGCGCCTAAGTCGCAAATCATCTGCGCCAACGAAGTAATACAGAAAACCGTCTTTGGGCTTTTTTTCTTGCGTTTTAAATCCAAGAATCCCTGCAGCCTGAGCGATAGCCTCGATAATCAGCACGCCTGGCATAATGGGATTATCAGGGAAATGGCCTTCGAAGAAAGGCTCGTTATTCGTCACATTCTTATAGGCTACGATCGATTTACCTAGCTCCATCTCCAGCACCCTATCCACCAGCAGGAAAGGGTAGCGTTGGGGCAGGTATTCCTTTATCTCGTTAATGTCTAGAAGCATCTTAGTCTCAATTGTAGTGTCGTCATTTACTTGCGATTAGGAGTCGGCCTTGCGCTCGAGATTCTTGAGCCGCTTGGCAATACTGTCCAATTGTTGAAAACGAAGCGCGTTGCGCTTCCATTCGGGCGTGGGCGACGCCAGAGTGCCTGAGGAAATCATTCCCGCCTCTGTGACCGATTTACTAAGCAGCGCCATAGCACTTACTTGCACGCGGTCGGCGACGGTAATATGACCCACTGCACCCGATCCGCCACCAAAAATGCAGTACTCGCCGACCGTGACACTGCCAGCTAGCGCAGCACAACCACAGATAATCGTATGCTTACCGATGACGCAGTTATGACCAATCTGCACTTGATTGTCGATCTTTACGCCATCGCCAATAATGGTGTCTAACATCGCGCCGCGGTCTATCGTCGACGCCGCGCCGATTTCGACATCATTACCGATACGCACGCCGCCTAGCTGCGCTATTTTAACACTACGCTCGCCGTCAAACGCGAAACCGAAGCCGTCTGCACCAATGACACTCGTTGAGTGAATGATCACTCGATCGCCGAGGGTGACGTCATGATAAAGCACAACATTCGGGTGGATACGCACACTCTCGCCAAGTTGACAGTCACGTCCAATAAAAGCGCCAGCCCCAATCCTCGAGCCCGCACCGATCGTTGCTCCCTCACCAATCACCACATTCGCCTCGATGCTCACATCATCGGCAAGCGTCGCCGACGCAGCGATACTGGCGGTTGAGTGGATACCGGCTACGACAGCGTCTTCGCGCGCGAATAGCTGCGTCGCGTAAGCAAAAGTCACGTAGGGGTTTTGTGCGATAAGTCGATTACCCGAAAACGAATTGGCGGATTTTTCGGCAAGAATAACCGCGCTAGCTTGGCAGTCAGCGAGTTGGGAGGTATAGGCTGGATTGCTAAGAAAACTCAGCTGACCTTCGCCGGCCGAGCTTAAAGGCGACAGTCCGGAGATGATGATGTCTCCATCTCCCTCCAGCTTCGCCCCAAGAAGATCAGCGATTTCGGCAAGTCTGAATTGCTTAGCTTGCGGCAAGGCTCCTCTCCTTAGGTAGAGCGATCACTACTCAAAAAGAATCTGCGACCCGGCTCGCTCGAGCCGGGTGCAACGTCCTAGTTAGCGGCTGCGGTGTTCTGATTCAGTTTCGCTGTCACTTTAGCAGTGATATCAAGTACAGGTGCGAAATAAGGTGCGCTATCAACATTGAGAATGAGGTCATAGCCTCCCTCAGCGACAACATCAGATACAGCCTCGGCTAAAGTACCCTGCATGCTTTGCAAAAACTGCTGGTTCTTTTCCTGAAGCGCTTTCTGAACACGCTCTTGGATTAGTTGCAGCTGTACCTGCAGGTCTTGTGCGTTCGAATTCATGCGACGAATTTCGTCCTGCGTCATCACTGCCTCGTCCTGCTGAAACTTCTCGCTGAGCGCAGTAAGCTGCTCAGATAATTCCTGTGCGCGAGTCTCATCGGCATTGAACTCTTGCTCGAGTTCCTCTTGCACAATACGCGCTGCATCGGAATTAAATAGCGCCTGCAAAGCATTTAAAACACCGATTTTTGTGTCTTGTGCCATCGCAGCTTGAGATGCGGTAACCAAACACACTACGGCAATTAAGGTCTTCAATGTTTTCACTTATGTTCTCCAAATCTAACAAAACTTCGTAAAGAGAGGCTGGCCACACGCCTCTACTCAGTCTGTCTCTTATACACATCTCCGAGCCCACGAGACCAGAGAGGATC
>OLHZ01000137.1_pt1 | contig 13036 bp, 14 predicted proteins | sample 1609381 | NCBI WGS metagenome assembly OLHZ01 (sample SAMN05416788, study PRJEB24817) | seawater metagenome | isolation source: Sea water | place: Canada:Atlantic | collected 2013-11
CACTACTACACCGCGCAACCCATCAGCGCTTGCTCGACGATTTCTGTGTCTCCGCAAAACATCTCGCGGCGATGCAAACCACTTACAAGCAATGGCAGAAGAATGCACAGTTGATCGAGGCGCTAAGCAACCGCTCCCAGGAAGATTCGGCACAGACACAGCTGCTCTCCTACCAATTGGTTGAGCTGGATGAGCTAGGCATCGCCGTTGATGAAGTACCTAAGCTGGAAGCGGAATTTAAGTCATTGAATCATGCAGATGAGACGGTAGCCTCGGTGCAGTCGGCACTGACTCTGTGTAGCGGCGACGATGAGAAAAACGCCACGGCCGCCATGCATCAGGCACTGACAGCGCTCAACGAATTACCCGAGAAGAACGCTCGCGTGACCAGCATCATCGAGCTTCTACAAAGCGCCTCTATCCAGCTGGACGAAGCGGTATCCGATCTTCGCGCCTTCTCTGATGAATTTGAAGCGAACCCAGAACGGCTAGAACAGGTCAACACGCGACTCGGCTTACTCCATGCAATCGCGCGCAAGCACAAGGTCAAACCAAACGAACTAGCACAAGTCATCGCCGATCTGAGGCAGCAATTAAACCTTATCGAAAACAGCGACGCCGAACTCGAGAAGTTGGAAGCCGCCGACAAGCAATTGCGCGTCGACTATATAAAGGTCGCTGGCGAGATCAGCAAGCAGCGCAAGAAAGGCAGCAGCAAACTCGCCAAGCAGGTGAACGAACAACTCAAGCAGCTGGGCATGCCGCATGCGAGCTTAGAAGTGCAGTTACTAACTAGCGAGAAAGACAAACCCTCAGCGAACGGCTTGGAGGTCGTTGAATTTCTAGTAAGCACCAACCCAGGCCAAGCAGCGAAGCCGCTGATCAAGATAGCCTCAGGCGGTGAACTCTCCAGAATCAGTCTCGCGATACAGGTAATCACTGCGCAGACGTCACATATACCAAGCCTGGTATTCGACGAGGTGGATGTAGGTATTGGTGGTGGGGTTGCGAAGGTTGTGGGCCAGCTATTGAGACAGCTTGCCGAGCGCACGCAGATTCTGTGTGTTACGCATCAGGCGCCAGTCGCAGGCCAGGGCCATCATCATTTCTTTGTGAGTAAGCTCACCAAAGCAGGATCTACGTTAACGCAGATAACTGAGCTATCAGAGACTGAAATTGTGCGAGAAGTGGCGCGCATGTTGGGTGGCGAAGACCTCAGTGACGAATCACTCGCCCACGCCGAGCAGATGGTAGCTAGCAACTAGCCAGCCGGTTTTTCTATCTATTTCATTCTATTCTTTGGCTTGACAGTCTTTGCAGATGCCGTAAAGATACATGCTGTGGTCGGTTATCCTAAAACCGTACTTCTCGGCGATCATCTCTTGCTGATTCTCGATAACCTCGTCGTAGAACTCTTCGACGCTGCCGCATGTCTGGCAAACGATATGGTCGTGATGGTCGATACTGGTGAGTTCGAAGACCGAACTGCCGCCCTCGAAATGATGGCGCATCACTAAACCCGCCGATTCAAACTGCGTAAGCACTCGATAAACAGTGGCCAGGCCCACATCTTCGTCGGCTTCGATAAGCGCCTTATAGACGTCTTCCGCACTTAGATGCTTGGTCTCGGAACTTTCCATGATTTGCAAAATCTTAACCCTGGGCAGAGTTACTTTGAGACCTGCTTTTCGAAGTTCCTGGTTTTCTGTAGCCATATCTCACTCTCAGTTATTCATGATCTCTCTTGATCAATGGGGGGGCTTGCGCTTAGAGGCCGTGCCGCGGGTGGTTTTACTGCCCCTAGGAGTAGGGTATTATGCCTGCTGGCTGGGCTTGATGAAAGTTCGATGAAAGATTAAGCCCTCAGTTTCGAAGGTTTAAGACACAAGAAAGCAATAGTGACCTTACATTTACTAGGGTCAAATTAGAGTGAGTCAACGACAGAATTATGAAACAAGCATTTAGAAACAGCGTTCTACTTATCTTGACGTCCCTGCTTTTGGCTTGCGGCAATATTGGCAACATGGACTTTCCCGGTGTGTATAAGATTTCTATTCCACAGGGAAACATCATTACTCAGGAGATGGTCGATCAACTTCGTCCGGGCATGACAAAAAGGCAGGTGATTTTTGTTATGGGTACACCGCTAGTGCGCGACCCCTTCCATCAAGATCGCTGGGACTATGTTTATAATTTTCAGCCCGGTGGCGGCATACGCGGTCAAGAGCGCTTGTCAGTGTTCTTCGTTGAGGACGCACTTACCAATTTCACTGGCGACTTTACACCCACCAGTGAAGCAGACGAGACAACCGAACAAGCCAGCACAATTTAGGGTTCGCCAACCTTTCCAATCACCACTATTGGGTCTCCTGTATTCACAGGGGGTGTACCAAATAGAATAAGCAACACACCTGATGCTGGCGCTGTGACTGTTTCCAACTCGTTGCCAAAATAGTCAGTAATCACACCCAATCTTGTTCCTTGAGTAACATAGTCACCAGTCCTTACCAACGGATCTGCGTACCAGATTCCACTATGCTCACTATATACTCGAGTTCTATCGGCAATAATAAGTGGGCTTTCAGGCAACTCTAGTTTCCCCTCTATCATGTCCAACTCGCGCATTACGTTTAGAACGCCTTTAGTGATGGGGCTTACATACCTATCACCGATGACACCTAGCTCACCTGACTCTACGTCCATCGCCGGAATACCCAGCGTCACCGCTTGCGCGCTGGTGTAGATGGCGTCATTGACTGAATCGTACGATCCAGCGAACTGCACAACTGTACTCAAACCAAAAGCCATAGCGATTCTCTCAGATTCGCGCACGACCTCTTCGCTACCCGCTTCAGCATAGTAGGCACTGTAAGAAGGTCGCAAACTTTCATTTGCATCGCCAGAGTGGATATCGATTACATAGTTGGCCGGCTTGATTACATGAGTTGTCAATTCAAAAGCAATCCGTTCAGTTACGGTTCCACTAGGATTTCCAGGGAAAGAGCGATTCAGATTTTTCAAATCATTTGGACCGAAATAGATTGTCCTCCCAGTAAATGCTGGCATGTTGGCAATATGCACAATAATTACCGTTCCTGACAAATTCGACGGGTCGACTAATAATGGCAGTTTCTGCATCGACAAAATTGGCGAATACTCAGAACCGTGAACCCCTGCGATGAGTGACAATACCGGACCTTCCTGACTACCATGCAACACAGTGACTGGAATGAAGGTACTCGTATCTCCATTTACTGAATTGACAATGATTTCACCCTGCACCATCTTGCCCGGTTCGACAACGAGCTGTGCCAACACAAAAGGGTTCGGGTCGTTCTCAGTACTTACCTGAGCGATCACTGCAGTATTGGTCCACATGATCAAACAAAGTGCGAATGATAGAGAGCAATACCTTACAGCGCTTACATTTCGCATAAAAATTGATCTCTGTACAATAATTTTTCCAACTCCAGATCCTAGGATATTTGCTTACAATAGACAATTTACTAGTAGGACCAGCATCTCACTCCACGTCTAAATCCATAACCGGAGAAAGTTCAGGTATGGTTATTTTTGCCAGACAATCCTTACTAGTGCGTGGCCAAGAGCGCTTGTCAGTGTTCTTCGTCGAAGATGCACTGATCAACTTCACTGGCGACTTCACGCCTACCAGCGAAGTTGATCAATCCAACACTATTTAGCGCTAGCAGTTAACTTTAGAACTCAAGACGCTACCCAAACTCAATAGACCTTACCAGCGCAGGCGCCAAATCCTTCATTAATGAAGTGTGGTGACGAATCTCTTCATCATTAAACTCACTAAATCTTATAAAATATCTGAGAACCAATTACTGGGCTTACAGATTAAAAAGTCTTAACCTTCCTGCCGAAAAATCTTAAGGCACACTCAACTTAACAAAAATTTTTAGAGTAATTGAATAATTTGGGATTTGAATTTCTCATGGATTTTTATTAAATGATTAGACCCTAAAATTTAAGGCTAGCCCTAATACCATAGTTCCTTCCAGGTAAAGGCACTTCATTTTTCACAAAGGATGTGTGATTCCTAGCAACCTCATCAAAAAGATTATTAGCAAATACAGAAAGATTTAACTCGCTCTCATTGACCAGATTAAATGTTTTCTGTATTTTTAAATCTAACATCTGGAACGCCTCTGTCGAAGTCTCACCTACCGCAATATCGTTCTGACTAAATACGTCCTTCAAGTTAAGCGCTACTTTTAAGTCATCGTGAGAATAAGAGATTGTGTAGAAATTTCTTGACGGAATCATCCTTGCTATATTGGACCCATCTTTAAACTTGCCTTGAACAGAATCCTTGGCATACGACACCGTTAAGTCTCCTCTACCTAATTCAAAGACTCCCCCTAACTCGAATTCATAACCCTTCAGCTTTGCATCTTTCTGCATCCAGTTTGCAAGAGTCAGTCCCTCATGATCATCATGCTCTTCTTCATGCTCTTCGTGCTCTTCCTCAGTTTCGTCTTGCAGATAGATATAATTATCAATATCGTTTTTAAACAAGGTAAACGATCCGAAGAAAGCTCCCATGCTGACATTAACAGTCAAATCCAGGTTACTAGCCGATTCAGACTTAAGATTTGTGTTCCCATTTTCAAGCCTGCCGGTTGCTAGATGCGGGCCATTCATAAATAGCTCAACAGCATTAGGAGCTCTCTCAACTCTCGAAATACCGAAGTTAATATCAACATTCTCATTGATATCCCTACCTATGCTAAGTGCAAGGCTCGAGTTATTAAAATCTTTGTTAAAGGAATCAATCTCTTCTGCATGATCATCGTCATGATCATCGTCATGATCATCGTCATGATCGTCGTCATGGTCATCTTCATCGTCATGGTCGTCGTGTTCTTCTTCACGATGAACCACCGATCCGTCTCTACTTATTTGCTCGTATCTTGCACCAAAATCCAGGTGAAACAAATCTAAGTCTGTACTCAAGTAGTAACCAATTGATTTCTCTTTGGTTGCGGTCGGCTGCATGAATGCTTCAGCGCCAATTACTGAAGTATCCTCATCTACAACATTTAGGACCATTTTTTGAGAGAATGAATCCGTAGAAATATCAAAGGTCGTCCAATATTCTCGAGCGTTGTTTGTAAACGTTGTGGGACCTTCTTCGTGATCCTCATGACCCTCCTCTTCATGCTCTTCTTCACCTTCCGCATGTTGCTCGGTTAGCGCGTAGTCTGAATCTCTCACTGAGTAATCGATTCTTTTGATCCAGCTATTATCAAAATTAAAGGCACCCGCAAGATTTATAACGTCCGAGTTTGTTTTTGAGAAAATTCTCTCGCCCTCATGCTCATCGCGGCCCTCTTCCTCATGATCATCGTCATGGCCACCGTGTTCATCGTCATGATCGTCGCCATGAAAAGGTATCCCATAAAGACTTTCATTGTTATTTACTGATACTCCGAAATAACCCCAATCGCCAACTTTTGAAACACCAAACCTCTTAGTTTCCGTTTCGGAATCTGAGTTCATTAGGTACCCTAAATTTTCTTCGTGACCCTCATCCTCATGGCCTTCTTCATGATCTTCCTCATGCTCTTCTTCGTCATGAAGGACTGCACCATCTGGAATATCGAAATCACCAAATTGTGATTTTTTATACCCCAAACTAAAATTTAAGCCACCCATATTATTTTGATAAGAAAAGTCATAAGTCTCACCATCATTGACTGACTGAGACTCCAGACCGAGCCTGAGGTCTGATTCTGAAAAATCTTCTCTTGCAATTGTGCTATCAACAATATTGACTATTCCACCAATACCTCCGTTTGCATAAAGCAGTGAAGACGGCCCTCTGACGACCTCTATTTGATCAACATTATTTAAATCAATTTCGACGTTGTGATCTCCACCTAGACCAGAGACATCTCTGACTACCATTCCATTATTTAAGACTTTTACACGCCCCCCGGAAAGTCCACGAATGATTGGCTGACCAACCGCTGATCCATAATCAGCACTAGAAACACCTAATAAGCCATCTAACGTTTCTCCTAAACTTTGGGTTGCGCTACTTGAAATTTCTTCACCACTTACAATGTGCAAAGGGTTTATTATTTCATCTACTGTGCGGTCTATAAAAGATGACGTTACTACTATTTCTTCTATCTGTACCTGCGCGTCGGCATAGGTAGATGATACTAGGCTAGCTATTGAGGCACTGATGCACATCGAAAGCTTATTCTTCAAAAATCTATTCTTTAATTTCATCATTAATCTCACAAATAAATAAGGTGCAATAAATCAATCGGTCAGAGACAGAAGATTCCCTGATGGTAGCTCCGCCAGCCGATTGATGACTAATACGATTTTGTGTAAGAGGGGGGGCTACGCGCGGCTGCTTTAACTGTCTCGGAGGAAATTTGATTCTGAATCAGAATCGAGAATATTTGATCCCCAGTAGGAAGCCTTAGCCTAGACGCTTCAGCTACATCTATATCTTCAAGCGAGCCAATCTTTATACAGGTCTCACAATCGAACTGCGCCAGCAGATCAGCTTCGTGACTGTGCCCAGGCGCTAAAACCTGCGAGAACAAAAGGAACAGACTCAACGCCACCATCAGCGGCAGCGATCTGGGCGCCGTTATCTGCTTGTGTATACTGCGCACTATTTTAGGGCTTATTTGTATAGATAATTGCATAATAAATTTCACACATAACTAAGATGTAATCTACCAATCGGACAGGCGGAAAAGATCCCTGATGGTCGCTGCTGCTAGCCGATTGATGGCCGAATACGATTATGCGTAAGAAGGGGGACCGCGCACGGAGGCGCTAACAAGCTCGGAGGAGATTTGATTCTGAATCAGAATCGAGAACGTTTGATGTGTACTTGGAAAGCCTAAACTGGGTGCTTCAGCAACGGCGATATCTTCGAGCGTGCCTATCTTGAGACAGATCTCACAATCTAACTGCGCCTGCAGATCAGCCTCGTGACTGTGCCCATGCTCGACAGCCTGTGCAAACAAAAGGAACAGACTCAGCACGGCCATCAACGGCAACGACCTGAGCGCCGTCATCTGATTGCGTATGTCGCGCACTATTTGAGTGCTTGTCTGTGTTGATAGTTGCACGGTTGTCCGTTTAACGCTTCGCTCGCTCAAATGCGACTTAGATGAAATTTAGAATACGTTTTACACCAAATATCAATGTTAGTGCAAGTTCAAAGCACAAATATCCTACTTCGCGATTCGCTCGGCCATTGCCTGCAAGGCATCCATGCCAACAATATCCTGCGCCAGCAAATACAAATCCTGTCGCGGAATCTTCGGCAGGGCCATAATCAATGTCCTCATATGCGCCTCTTCCTGACTGCGACGCTCTTCGAGAAATTCACCCTCCCCAATTGGTGAACGCTTATTCACTACCAGGCAATCGACACTTATCTTCCCCTTCTTCAGCTGCTGCTGCAGCTCGATCGTCTCCAATACCGGTAGGCGCTCGGCAGCAAGCACTATCACAAAGGAAGTTTGATTCTTATCAGATATCTTGTCTCGCAGTGAAGTAAAGCGCAGCCGACGCCGATTCAACAGGCTGCGTATGCCTGACTCGCGTGACTTGCCTTCGTCCGCTGCGTCGTTGCCGAACACCTTGTCCTCGACGCTGGAGTCTCTGCCCATGCCGCGCACGATCTCAGCAAACTTGTCCGCCTTCTCGCGGCGCTGAATCAAGCCTTCAGTCCAGGCCGACATCATCTCCGGCAACACCATCAGCCGTGCGGTATGTCCTGACGGCGCGGTATCGAAAACAATAAGGTCATAGTCCTTGGTGCCCTGCTCCACCACTTCCGCGATACGCTCGAGTATCGCCGCCTCTTGCATGCCCGGCGCATCTTTGGACAACGCCATGTGCTTGTCCACTTCGCTACGCAGTTGAATCGGCATCAGGCGGTGTAAGGAATTAGTAATCTCTTCTAAGTGTAACTTTACGGTCTCGGCAGGGTCTAGCTCTAGGCCATCCAAACCTACCGCGAGGCGAACTGGTTTCGAGCCTATCTTCCGGTCGAACAAGTGGCCCAAGTTGTGTGCGGGGTCTGTCGAGACCAGCAACACCTTCGCGCCCTCATTTGCGCGCGCCAAGGCGGTGGCGGCAGAGATAGTCGTCTTACCGACGCCTCCCTTGCCACCGAAGAAAAGAATTTTACGTGAGCGAGCGAGTTCTAACAGCAATGTACGTGATCCAGGGGTGAGCGTTCCATGCCCATGCGAACATGCCAGTCATGAAAACGGTCGTAGACGATAGGGAGTAATTCCATAGTGTAGAAGGCGGCTGGATTAGGTATGCCTAGGCTCTCTGAAAACACCAACAACATGAATAGATCATCTTCATCGCGCTGCGCGCGAGCAAAGGAACGTCGATAACCCGTGACGTAGTATTCATGCAGGCCATACTCAATACGTTTGAGCAGGCTCTCTTTTTTCACTTCTTCTTCAGACATTGGCTACACCGGAATAAATGGATGGTGGGTAGAATTCTATTATGCGATAGGACAGAACCTAGTCTAAAAGTTTCGACTTCCAAGCGTTTTTCACCAGAATCCAGTCTAAAAATTTCCACTTCTAAGCGTTTTTCACTTGCTAGAAAGTCCTTTGAAAACCCAACGCGTAGAATAGACTATTTCTTCTACTTTTTCTTAGCTGGCTTAGCAGTCTTTGCCCTATCTAAACGCGCCGCCTTCGGATCAATAATCAACGGCCGGTATATCTCAACGCGATCACCGGCACACATCTCGTACTCATCCGGCTTAGGCCTGCCTTTCCCATCCAGCGGCTTGGAGAAGATGCCCATCGGATCCTTCTCAATATTTATCTCTGAAAATTCCGCGGCGATGTTAGAGCGCTGCACAGCCTCAAGAGCGGTAGTGCCCAAGGGGACTTCCAGAGGCACTATAAGCTGACGCTCGGGTGTGGCATAGGCGACCTCCACCGCGATCAAAGGCTCGACCTGATCGTCATCACTGGAGTAGTCGTCATTCACCATCGTAAACCTCATGAGCACGCTTTACGATCGAAGCGACCTGGGTGTTTGCCACGTTACTGATTAGTGTGCCCGCCGCAAAATCCATAAAGCCCAATTGGAGTTCGAACTCCATCTGCAGCGATACCTTGCAGGCTCGATCCGTTAGGGCTTTGAAGTTCCACTGTGAAGAGAAGTTGCGCAAGCTACCCTCGACCAGACGCATCTCGATTCGCTCCGGCCGAAACAGCCGATTGCGAGTAGTGAGCTGCTTGCTGATTCCTCCCATAGAAAGACTTAGCTCACCAACGAGTTCGGTGTCGGACTGACTCAGCACTTTGGCCCCGGTGCAGCCCTGCATGAACTCAGGATAGGCTTCGATGTCATTCACCAGATCAAACATCTGCTCGGCAGAATATTCGACCAGTGCGCTTTGGTTGATCGACGTCATAGACCGACTACAGGTAGATCTGGTAGACGGTACTGAGGAAAACCACCAGCAGCACCGCAGGGATAACAGTGCCTAGAGAGAAGTTGATGTACTTCTGGAGAAGCGAGCCTTCGTAAGCCGGGTCGCCCTTGGAAATCTCCTCAGACAGGCCGCTCGTCTTCCATCTGTAGGAGGCGAAGATACAAACCGTAAAACCTACTAACGGCAAGATCGTCTCATAGAACACATCAGACACCAGATCGAAGAAAGACTTGGTAACCCCGCCATAGCTAGTAAAGTTGGTGAAGAAATCCGACATACCCAACGACATAGTCGCAGGAATCGCGAAAGCCGCCAGCAGGCCTGCCTGTAACAACACCGCCTTTTTACGGCTCATCTTCAGCTCATCAATCCAGCAAGAGATAGGAATTTCGACAATAGAAACCAATGAAGTTAACGCAGCGAAGAACACCAGCGTGAAGAATACTAGCGCGACAATACTCGCACCGGTGTAACCCACCGCCATCTGCATGGACAGGAATATCTTGGGCAAGAAACTAAAGATCAGACCCACGCTACTGGTCGAGAGGTCGTCGGTATTCGTGTTCGGATCAAAGGCGAAGATAGCAGGCAAGATCAACAAGCCAGCGAAAAACGCGATGCTAGTGTCGGCTATGGCAACCATGCGCGTCGACTGCGGAATATTATCCTCACGCCCAAAGTAGGAGCCATAGGTAATCAAGATACCCATGCCTAGAGATAGCGAAAAGAAGGCCTGACTAAGGGCGCCATTAACAACTGTTAGGCTAACCTTGCTGAAATCTGGCACTAGGTAATATTTGATCCCCTCTACCGCGCCATCCAAAGTCAGAACGAAGAGTGTTAGCAGGATCAACATCACCGCCAACGTCGGCATCAACACCCTGGCGAGCCGCTCAATACCGCCCTTCACACCGCCGAGCAAGATCGTAAAAACAATTCCCAACAATAGAATGAGATAGCCAAACAGAGAAGGATCGGCAACCAAAGTGCCGAAGGTCGCCTCATCCGCGAGTGTCTCGAGACCACCCGTTGCGATCTCTTTAAGATACACAACCAACCAGACAGTTATCACCGTGTAGAACACGGCGATCATAAAAGGGGTCAATATCCCGAGCATGCCGACTAGCCGCCACTTTCTATCGCCGTCTGATAAGGCAGAAAATGCACCCACTGGATTGCGCTGAGTCTTACGCCCCATGGAAATCTCGGCAATCATCACGGGGTAACAGATAAAGGCAATAAAGAAGAGATAGATGATAAGGAAGGCGGCACCGCCGTTCTTGGATGCCATAACCGGGAATGCCACGAGGTTGCCAAGACCCACTGCCGAGCCTGCAGCGGCGAGAATAAAACCCAGCCTGGAGCTAAACTGCCCTCTATCTTGTGACATCAAAAACCCCTTTTAGCTCAAACTATTAGCGTATTATTATCGGTCGCCCAGAGGCATCCCAAAGGACTAAGTGAGGGATTCTATCAGCGGTGCCAAAGCAGCACAACGCGCGCCATTTGGGCACAGACGCAAGTATTCGAGCCGAATCAGAAGTAAACCGCTATAATCGCGCCCCATGGCAAAATCCAAGACAACAAGAGTCAAAAGCAAGACGGTAGACACCACTATCGTTGCCAACAAAAGGGCGCGCCACGACTACTATATCGAAGACACTTACGAGGCCGGCGTTGCACTGCTGGGCTGGGAAGTGAAATCCCTGCGCATGAAAAGTGTGCAGCTAGCAGATAGTTATGTGCTGCTAAAAGACGGCGAGGCATTCCTGTTAGGCTGCCATGTCACACCGCTGAACACCGCCAACACCCATGTCATCGCCGACCCAGATAGAACCAAGAAGTTGCTACTTAAAGCTAAGGAACTGTCCAAGCTAATTGCGGCCGTTCAACAGAAGGGCCACACCTGTGTCGCCACCAAGCTGTATTGGAAGGGGCACCTGATCAAAGTGCAGATCGCTCTGGCAAAGGGCAAGCAAGATCACGACAAGCGTGCAGCACAGAAAGACCAAGAATGGGCCGTGGACAAGCAGCGCATCGTGCGTCACGCCAATCGCTAACTAATACTTCCCGATCCAGAAAACCATCACTCCTACCCCTACCCAGCGGAATTAGGGCCTTTGCGCCTTGATTGAAGTCCGTATCCCCAATCTATGCTATTATCAACACTCACTTGGGGGCGATTCGGATTCGACGCCGGTATTGAAGCCTAAGGTGCATGCCGAGAGGGTAGTGACTCTCGTAAATCAATCGCTGCAACTTTATAGTTGCCAACGACGAAAGCTACGCCCTAGCAGCCTAAGAGCTTGCTAGCGATTGCCACAGGGATGTCCGTAAACTTGTGATCGCAATCGTCATCTAGAACGGAATCGCCAGTGGAGCGCGCTTGACGCGAAGCGGTTAAAAAGTATCAAGCTCGCCCAATTCACCCTGCCCGTCGGGCCGATGAGGGTTAACTTAATAGACGACGCTATGCATGTAGACCCGAAGGAAGAGAGCTGACGGACGGGGGTTCAAATCCCCCCGCCTCCACCAAATACAAGTCCACGCAAGTCCAACGAAGTCCTCAAAGCCCTGTTAATCAGGGATTTTTGGGTACTGACAAGTTAATTCCCAATCTGCCAGTATTCAGCTCATGACTCAATCAAAAATGTACAAACGCCACAGATTCCCGCCCGAAATCATTCAGTATGCCGTATGGCTATACCATCGATTCAACCTAAGTCACCGCGATGTTGAAGACTTGATGGCCGAGCGGGGTGTCACGGTCAGCTATGAAGCCATTCGCTTGTGGTGCAATAAGTTTGGCTCGAAATATGCTCAAAGGTTAAGAAGAAAACACCAAGGTTATGGTGACACTTTCTTCATTGATGAGGTGTTCGTGAAGATCCATGGTCAGCGGCACTACTTGTGGAGAGCTGTAGATCAAGACGGTGAAGTAGTTGATGTGTTCTTACAGAAGAGGCGAGATGGAAAGGCTGCAAAGCGCTTATTTACGCGGTTTTTGCGTAAAAACCACGGCGAACCACGTAAGATTGTCACGGACAAATTGCGAAGCTATAACGTAGCTCACAGGGAACTGATTCCAGAGACTATTCACGATACCTCGCAGTATGCGAACAATCGAGCTGAGCTTTCGCATGAGCCGACACGGGTGAGAGAGTGGGGCATGCGTAAATTCAAATCAATGCATCAGGCGCAGCGATTTTTAAGTGCACATGCAGCTGTCCACAATTTGTTTAACCTGGGCAGACATTTGATATCAGCAGAAAATTATCGGCATTTCCGGCTGCGTGCCTTTGCGTCTTGGGAAAAGGCAGTGGCGATGTAAGGAGGGCTTGACGAGAATTTTCGTGGATTTAGAGAGTTAATTTGCCAATACCCTGATTTGCACTCACTGTTAATGGGATTTTTTGACTGGCGTATTCGGTATCTTATTGAAATGGATTGGGAATCAGGTAAAGTCTGGTTTGGTTGATATAGTATGTTATCAACCAAATTGCCTGTTATACACATGTTATGTGTTTCGATGCGGCAGGAACTGCAATGAGA
>OLHZ01000138.1_pt1 | contig 13034 bp, 12 predicted proteins | sample 1609381 | NCBI WGS metagenome assembly OLHZ01 (sample SAMN05416788, study PRJEB24817) | seawater metagenome | isolation source: Sea water | place: Canada:Atlantic | collected 2013-11
TGAATGATATTAAGTTAATAACCTTTGATCTTGATGATACTTTTTGGGATATTGAGCCAGTCATCATTAAGGCTGAAATGGAAACAAGACATTGGCTTGAGGAAAGGGTTGGCGTTGTTGAATGGGGGTCTATGAAAGATCTCCTTAGCTTCAGAAAGGAACTCATTTTAAAAAATCCTATTTTAGAATGGGATATAAGCCTTCTTAGAAAAGAAATTTATAGAGATAAGCTAAAAAATATTATTAAAGATGATTTAGAAAGAGAGAAGACAGTCGAGGAATCTTATAAAATTTTTATAGATAAAAGACATGATGTAACTTTTTATGAAGGTGTGTTTAATGCAATCAAGCAACTTTCTACAAGATACCATTTAGGAGTTTTAACTAACGGCAATGCTGATATATTTAAATTTGATATTGGCAGATATTTTGATTTTTCTATTTGCTCTTCAGATGTACAAAGTAATAAACCTGATAAAGCACACTTTATTAAGGCATTAGAACGCTATAAGAATATAACTTTTAATGAGGTTATTCATATTGGTGATGACCAAGTGAATGATGTTTGTGGTGCTCAAAATCTAGGAATTAATGCTTTATGGTTTAATAATAAAAATGCAAAATGGGACCAAGGTAATGCTGTACCTCTTGAATTTAATCAGTGGGATAAATGCATCGATATAATAGAGAAAATTAATGAGTCAAAGTGAAGTTACAGAAGCTATTTTAAATATTCTGAAAAAAGAAGTTGGGGCGCTAGAAAAGCTTTTACCATCTGATATTTTAAAATCTATAGAAGAAAAGATTAATCCAGAAATAAATAGAATTATTGACGGAAGCGGTTATATCAAAAAGACAAAATACGAGGCTCTTAAAAAAAATATAGACAAGCTAGAAAAAAGAATTATAGAGTTGGAAAAGGAATTATAAAGTAACTATATATTTTGACAGGTCTTTGATATCTTTATCGGACAAGGCCGCAGCCTGAGCGTACATCAAAGCACTTTGAGCTCCCCTTTCTTCTTTGTTTTTGTACTGAACAAGAGCAGCTGCTATATATTCACTCTTTGAACCTTTGAAGGATGGGCCAATCCCGCCTTCTCCTTGAGCTCCATGACATGCAATACATCCAGCATATAGCTTAGTTACTTTAGAGTCAGTTCCTGATGCGGCCTGGGCAATTGCCGCCGAAGAACCACAATCCTGGCCCTCAACACAAATATTTACTTGAAGACTTAATCTTTGTATAACTGAATCATCGTACTTCTTTCCATTAAATAAAAAGAGCGCGCATAAAGGTAAAATATAAAGGTAGTACTTATTTTTCATTTTTTATCCTAGGAATTTGGTCTTTGTAGTTCAATAACATGATCAGCAACTTTTAGCATTTGGGCAAAACTACCCTTTGATTCAATTACATATGTGCCATCAACTACTAGCATTGGAACTGAAGTAATCTTAAGCTGCTTGGCATATTTTATGCCTCGATTAACTTTCTGTTTAACTGTGAATGATTCTAAGTATTGCGCTGTCACTTCAGGGGCAACACCGAAACCAGCTAGAAATTTTTGGATGGCTTTGGGATTTTGAAGAAAATTGCCTTCCTTATGAATAGTCACAAAGACAGCTGAATGAGTTGTGGGATCTAACTTCAGAGCCTCTATTGTATAAAATAATGCCGCATGAAGCTGATGTATTGGGCCCCAAGTTATAGGCATTTTTATTAGTTTTGTATCGTCTGACTGCTTATTTTTCCATGCGTTAATGGACGGTTCAAAAGAGTAACAATGAGCACATCCGTACCAGAAAGATTCAGTAACCTCGACTATGCCATCTTTTTTAACAGGAAGAGGGTTGTCAATTAAACGATAATCTTTCCCAAGTTTATATTCTGCACTTACTGAAACTGCAAAAAAAGCTATTAGAAATAATTTAGAGAATTTTTTTAAATATGGTGTCATTTGTATAGTCCGTGCATGTAGTTTGATAAAGCATCAATTTCTTTATCGGTTAAATTTTCAGCAATTGATTGCATAACAAGGGCTTGTTCGCCTGCATTCCTCTCTTTTGATCTGTATGCTTTTAATGTGGATGTAAGATAACCAACTTGCTGTCCTGCAAGTGATGGGAATCCTGCAAGACTATTACCATCTCCATAAACTGAATGACATGCTGTACATGCTGGAATAGCTTTTTTCATATTGCCTGATCTGTATAAACTTTCACCAAGGGCAAGTAGCTCTTCGTCGTTCTTGGCCTTGCCAACTGTTGCCTGTTGTGCAGAATAAAATGCTGCTATGTTTAATAAATCATCATCTTTAAGGGATTGAAGATATGGGGTAACTGACATCATAAGAGCATTATTTCTTTCGCCATCTTTAAAATATTGAAGTTGTTCGTATACATATCTCTGGTTTTGGCCAGCTAATTTTGGCCAGTCAGAATTTATACTATTACCATCTGATCCGTGACATGCAGCACAAGTTGCAACAAGCTCGCTTCCTTTGTCTGCATTACCTTGTTTGAAGCCATGAGGCATGTCTTCAGAATGCGACGCATTCTCAGCTGCGCTGATATTAAATGTCATGCTGAAAGATGTAATGATTACGAGAAGTAATTTCATATGTTTTAAATAAGTATGTCTTAGTGAGGTGTATTATAAACATAGGTTGGTATGATATAAACGTTTAAATGAAAAACCTTTTTAAAGAATCCGAATTCATGCTTGGTGTAACCAAGTTCAAAAATCTTCCTGAAGACGAAGGTGTGGAAATATTATTGGCCGGGAGATCTAATGCTGGTAAGTCTAGCGCTCTAAACGCACTTACTGAGAACCCTAAGCTTGCACGAATAAGTAAAACTCCTGGAAGAACTACTGAAATAAATTACTTTAGAGTAAATGAAACTTTAAAGTTTGTTGACTTACCTGGTTACGGGTTTGCTAAATCGAGTTTTCATAAAAGAAAGGATTGGGCGCCTCTTTTAGAAGAGTATTTTGCGAAAAGGCAGTCCTTTAAGGCTGTAGTTATTTTTATGGATATTCGACACCCGCTTAAAGACAGTGACAGAGATTTAATTGATTTGTGCAATAATTCAGATGTTGCTTTTATCCCTGTACTAACAAAAAGTGACAAGCTATCAAACAATCAAAAAGCAAAAGCAGTTGCTGCAGTTAATAGACAGATGCAGGATTGCGAGGCTATAGCTGTTTCTTCTAAAGATATTGTGGGTTTTGACAAGTTAACAAGAGCCATATTAGAATTCTGTTAATGCTTGAATATCAAAAACAGGATTGTGGCCTAACTATAGCTGAAGGTCTAGAGTGCTATTACAATTCATTTCCCGAATCTAAAGAGGTTTTTAAAGATAGTCATGAATCAGGCACTTTATTAAGAGACCATGATTCTACTCACGTCATTTTTGGCCTTGATATATCTTTAGAACAAGAAGCTATTCTAGATACATGGGTTCTTTGGGGAAGTAAGTTTAAATGGAAGTATTTACTTGGATATTCTAAGCTTCCTCAGATTGCTGAACTTCAAAAAGGCTTATTAAAAGAATTTGGATTTATTGGTGTTATAAAGCTTTATTGGAAAGTTGGGGCTATAAAAAGAAAGGTTATCTATAGAACTTTTAGAATGAAAAAGAAATGGCCTTTTAAGATGCCAGATGAATATATGTCTATGAAAATATCTGAGCTTAGAGAAACTCATGGAATTAAGGTCCTTCTTCCTGAAGAGATGAATTATTTACCAACCAAATGGTCTGGATCTATAAATAACTAGATATTTGATCAATCACACTATTAATGTAATCTGACTCAGCTTTTGGGTTAGAGTTTTTAGCAGCAAGACCTAAATAGTATGCTCCTTTGTGAATATTTCCTGTATTTATATAAGAGACCCCAAAATAAAAATTGGTCATGGCTAATAGCTCATTATATTTTTTCCTTTCTTTAATATAGTCATTAAACTCTGGCTCTAGCTTGATAAGCTCATCATATTCTCCTAAATTAAATAAGGATGATATAAAAATTATGAAGCTCCTTACATGCATATCCTCCGGTATTTCTCGCTGATCATTTAAAAGCTCATACTTGAATTTATTTAACCAATTCTTGGCTTCAAGATAATTGCCTTGCTGGTATTTTGCATTAGCAATCTGGCTCATAAAGATATAGTCAAATTCTAAATTTGACTCTGCAATGCTTATAGCTTCTTCAAAATTCTTTTTTGATATAGCCTTAAGAGTATCGTTATAAGCTCTAGATTTTCTATTTCTTACAGAAAGATTGTCATCTTCCATTATGAAACTAAATCTATGTAATAAACCCCTTACTTCAATCTTTTTCCCTTCTAATTCTCTAGGTTTATAAGTTAATCTTTTTGCTGCATTTAATGCAGCCTTGTTAAACACATCGCATTTTTTTAATTTGCCATATGGACTCCTAATATTTCCACACCAGCCTTCTTGAATTTCTGTATTAAAAGTTTTGCCTTCCTTGGATAGATTAAATTTTACTACTGCATAACCACTTGTTCCTCTTTCTAGGGCTCGTCTTGGATAAACAGCTGGGAATTTTTTTATTGGTTTATATTCCCCAGAATCATTCCAAACATCATAAGGGCTCAAATTTTTATTATTGTATAGAAAATAAGCTGCATCTTTAAATAGGTCTGATGGGGTACATTTAGTATCTATGAATTCTGGGGATTGAGAGCCTTCTTTTTTAATACAAGCTAAGAGTTCTAATTTTTCATTTTCATAAATCTTTGTAAAGTAATTATCAATATGTTTGTTTGCCTCGACTTGTAAAGGCAGAGCTGCAAACATTATAGAAAGAAATATTTTAATGCGCTTCATTCCAATTAGTTCCTATGGCAGCATCGGCGATGAGAGGTATATCAAGCTTTACAGCTTTTTCCATCATTGCCTTCATTTTTGATAAAACTTCTTCGGCATTTTCTTTGGGCGCCTCAAATATTAATTCATCATGCACCTGCATAATTACCTTAACTTTTGGCATTTCTTTCTCAAGAAAATCCTGAATATCGATCATAGCCTTCTTGATAATATCAGCAGCTGAACCTTGAAGAGGCGCGTTAATAGCCGCCCTTTCTGCTGCCTGCCTTCTTAGTCCATTACCTGCATTAATCTCGTTTAGGTAAAGCCTTCTTCCCATTATTGTTTCAACAAACATGTCTTCTTTTGCCTGAGCTTTGGTATTGGCTATATAGTCCTTAACTCCGGTATATCTTTCAAAATATGTATCAAGGTATTTTTGAGCCTCTGCTCTTGGTATATCTAGCTGGCGAGTTAAGCCAAAGGCTGACATTCCATACATTAAGCCAAAGTTAATAGCCTTGGCACTTCTTCTTTGATCTTGGGTAACATCCTCAAGATTCACACCAAAAACCTCAGCTGCAGTCGCAGAGTGAATATCCAAGTTATTATTAAAGGCATGCGTTAGGTTTTTATCTTTTGATAGATGAGCCATGATTCTTAATTCAATTTGAGAGTAGTCTGCAGAAATAAGAACATTCCCTTTCTCAGGAACAAATGCCTCTCTTATTCTTCTTCCTTCAGCAGTTCTAATTGGAATATTTTGAAGGTTCGGCTCTGTTGATGAGAGCCTTCCCGTTGAAGTTACTGCTTGTTGGTAGGAAGTATGGATCCTCTTCGTCAAAGGGTTTTCTATTTTTATTAAGCTATCTGTGTAAGTAGACTTTAATTTAGCAAGCGTTCTGTATTGTAAAATTATTCCTGGAAGTTCGTATTCCTCTGAAAGCCTCTGGAGGGTTTCCTCATTCGTGGATGGCTGGCCTTTAGGTGTTTTTTTAAGAATTGGCAGCTTAAGCTTTTCATATAAAATTTCTAGCAATTGTTTTGGTGAATCTAGATTAAATTCTTCACCAGAAATAACAAAAGCCTGTGCTGACAAATCAGCTATTTTTTCTGAAAGTTCTTTTGAATGTTCGGCTAGTTTGTCTTTATCTATTTTTGCTCCGTTTTGCTCTATCTTCGAAAGAACATGAACCAAGGGATATTCAATGTCATTTAATAATTTTAATTGTGTTGGTTTATCTTTTAAGAGATCTTCTAGCTTATTAAATAGTCTTAGGGTGATGTCTGCATCTTCAGCTGCATAATTAGAAGCAATCTCTATCTCAACTGCAGAAAAATTTATTTGCTTGGAAGCCGTCCCTGTAACTTCTTTATATTTAACAGTGGTGTAATTTAAATAAAACTCCGCCAGCTTATCCATTCCATGTCTTGTTGCGGTACTGTTAAGAACATAAGACATAAGCATAGTATCGGCATGAAAAGTATCAAGAGTTATCCCATGTCTAGCTAAAATTGGTATATCAAACTTAAGGTTTTGCCCTACAGCCTTATGTTTATTTTTCTCTATAGAAGACCCAATAATGCTCACTGCTAATTCAAGGTCTATTTGAATGGGACAGCCTTCATAATCATGCTTTAGTGGGATATAACAACCTTCTCCTTCTTTAACTGATAATGATATTCCAACTAGATTTGCTGATACTGTGTTTAGCGAATCTGTTTCTGTATCGATTGCAAAAACCTTACAAGCATCTAGTTTCTCTGACCATTCCTTTAAATCTTTTTTGTTTAGAATTGTTTTGTAAGCTCCTATGGGTTTAGAGGGAGCTAGATTCTGAGCAACCTCCTGTACATTAGCAACTTTTTTATCTTCTTTGTTGGCGGGTTTCTTTTTAGGCTTCTTGAATTCTAGATCTGCAAAAAGCTCATCAAGTGTTTCTTGGTTTCCATTGAGCTGCAAAAGGCTCTCAAATGAAACTCCAATATCAACATCATTTTTAAGAGAAACCAATTCAACATTTCTATCTAGATCGTTAAGCGAGTTTCTTAAGTTCTCTCCCACTACTCCCTTTATTGAATCTGCATTAGATTTAATACCTTCAAGATCTCTAAATTCGTTCAGCCATTTTGCTGCTGTCTTTTGGCCAACTTTTGGTACTCCCGGGATGTTATCAGAGGTGTCTCCTGTTAGAGCAAGCATATCTCGTATTTGATTTGGCTTAACGCCAAATTTTTCAAATACTTTTTCCTCATCAAATATTTGATGAGTCATAGTGTTCATCATTTTTGCAGAAGGATCTTCAACTAACTGCATTAAATCCTTATCCAAAGATGAAATAACGCTTTTGAAATTATTTTCCTTAGCAATTCTTACTAATGTTGCAATAACATCATCTGCTTCGACTCCCTCAATCTCTATCAAAGGAAAGCCTATAGCCCTACAAACATTTTTTAGCGGGACTAATTGTTCTCGCAAGTCATCTGGCATTGGTGGTCTATTTGCTTTATACGAATCATATATATCGTTTCTAAACGTCTTTCCTTTGGCATCAAATGTAACAATGATTGGAGAGCCTTCACTATCCTTTTTTAAAGTCATCAGCATGTTTGTTACGCCTTTAATAGCGCCTGTTGGTCTTCCATCCGAAGTGGTTAGAGGCGGCATGGCATGATATGCCCTATAGAGGTAGGAAGAGCCGTCAATTATAAAAATTCTATCTTTCATATTTATCTTTATTTATATGTATTATGGCATGGGGTTTTTATATACTATATAAAGAAAATAACCCAAAGATATGATTAAACATCCTATTAACTTTATTAAAACAGTTTATCAAAACTATTTTGAAATAGCGTCCTGTTTAGGAGCAATTTCTATAATCTTATTAGCTATCTTAATGGATAATCTTCTTGGTCTAGAGGCTTGTCCTATGTGCATAATGACTAGATATGCCTTTGGGGCAATTGCTATAGTTTCTTTTCTTGGGATAGTCACAAAAAAACTTTTTAGATTGAATAAGTTTTTAGTTGTCCTGTCTTCCTTCGCTGGTATAGCTGTTACTGCAAAGCAAGTGTATCTTCAGAATCTTAGTCCCGAGGAAATTGCTAACCTTGCTATGGGTTGTGGCATGCCATTAGAAACTCAAATAGAATATTTTGGCTTAATTGGAGGTATTGCGAACGCATATAAAGGGGGCCCTACGTGTGCCGCAGAGAATTGGAGGTTTATTTTCAATTTTGCAGAGTGGGGATTAATATTCTTTATTATTTTCTTCTTATGTTCAGCTTCCAAGCTCATAAAGGGTAAATAAGCTACTTTCTGTAATAAAACTACATATAAATACCTTTAAAAGTACTATTCTTATAGTATAAATTGATTTTATTGACTTTTTTATGCTGATATATTTTACTTCACTACATGAATATGTAAATTTTTAACAAAAACTTATAATTGTTTCTATATAATAACCTCCCTAAATACTTTAAATAGCTAACTTTAAAAAATATGAACGACCAAAATCACACCTCTCAAGTCTTTGAACTTTCAACAGAGGAATTAATAAAAAAAGCCGTTGAAAATGGTGAAGGTGTTATAGCTAGCAATGGTGCTTTTTCGGCTATTACTGGAGAGAGAACTGGCAGAAGTCCAAATGATAGATTTATAGTTCAAGAATCAGGATCTTCTGATTTAATAGATTGGGGCTCTGTTAATAAGCCTTTTGATGTTGATAAATTTGATAAGCTATGGAATAAGGTTGAATCATATATAGCTGAAAAAAATAGATATGTCTCCAAGGTTCATGTTGGCTCTCATGTCGACCATTACCTTCCCGTAAAAGTTACTACTGAAACAGCTTGGCATGGCTTGTTTGCTAGATTGATCTTTGTTGTTCCTGAGGTCCATAATCCTTCAAATAAAGACCAATGGGAAATTTTAAGTGCTGCAAATTATGAATGTAATCCTCATGAAGATGGAACTAATTCAGAGGGATGTGTAATCATCAACTTTGCTCAAAGAAAGGTTTTACTTGCAGGAATGAAATATGCAGGAGAAATGAAAAAATCTATGTTTTCTGCACAAAACTTTTTATTACCAGCTAAAGATGTCCTTCCTATGCATTGTTCCGCAAATGTTAATGCCGATGGAAAAGTAGCATTATTTTTTGGTCTCTCTGGAACAGGCAAAACAACTTTATCTGCAGATCCTAGTTGTTCACTTATAGGTGATGATGAGCATGGCTGGGGCAAGGGCTCAGTTTTTAATTTTGAAGGTGGCTGTTACGCCAAAACAATTGATCTATCAGAGAAAAATGAACCTGTAATATTTAAGGCCATCAAGCACGGCAGTGTAATTGAGAATGTTTTCCTAGATGAAGCTGGAGTGCCTGATTATTCGAATACTTCTTTGTCAGAAAATGGGAGATGTTGCTACCCAAGATCACATATAGATGATGCAATTGATGAGAATGCAGCAGGAGAACCTGAAACTGTAATCTTTCTGACTTGTGATTTAACTGGTCTTATTCCTCCTGTGTCTATTCTTTCAAAAGAAGCTGCTGCTTATCATTTCCTGAGTGGATACACAGCAAAAGTTGGATCGACAGAAATGGGTTCTAGCTCGGCTATTGAATCAACATTTTCAACATGTTTTGGAGCGCCTTTCTTTCCAAGACCAGCTGGAATTTATGCTGATCTGTTAATGAAAAGAATTGAAGGCTTTGGATCAAAAGTATTTTTAGTAAATACTGGCTGGACTGGAGGTCCATATGGGGTAGGAACAAGGTTTAGTATTCCTACAACTAGAAGAATTGTTAATGCCATTCAAAATGGTGAGCTTAATAATGTTGAGACTCAGCATATATCGGGTTTAAATCTTGAAGTTCCTCTCTCTATAGAGGGTGTTGACCAAAATCTTCTTAACCCGGTTAAGACCTGGGGAAGTGAAGAGGAATATCAAAACTACCTTGCAGAACTTGTTACTAAGTTCAATAATAATTTTGAAAAATTTGATGTAAAAGCTGATATAGTCTCCGCAGGACCGAACCTATAGGGAGTAATGTGGATTTCCACAATCAGTTACAAAAACTTAAAGATAAAAAATTCTTTGCCACACTTGGTATAGAGAGAGGTATAGAAAAAGAATCTTTAAGAGTTACAAGTGATGGCTTTATATCTGAAAAAGCTCATCCATCTTCTTTAGGTGCATCATTTACCAATCCCTCTATCACAACGGATTTTGCTGAATCACTAATTGAGGTTGTGACTCCTGTTTTTACTGATGTTGATGATCTTTATGAATATTTATTAGGCCTCCATATTTTTATTGCTAGTGAACTAGAAGATGGTGAGCTGCTTTGGCCTTTTTCAATGCCTCCAAAAATTACTGACTCATCAAAAATAAATATAGCTACATATTCAGATACAAATATTGGCAAACTTAAGCATATATACAGAAAAGGTCTTGCAATTAGATACGGTAAAACTATGCAGTGTGTTTCTGGTGTTCACTTTAATTTCTCACTTACAGATAATTCCTTAGCAATAATATCTGGATCAAATGCTCAACAAGATATTGATAAAGCCTACCTAGGCCTAATCAGAAACTTTAAAAGATTGTTTTGGTTTGTTCTCTGCGAGTTTGGACACTCCTCTGTGATCGATAAATCTTTCGTTGACGGAAGAGATAATGATTTAGAGCCTTTAAATGATTCTGATTTATTTAAAAAAGGTGCTACTTCTTTGAGAATGAGTGAAATTGGGTATCAAAGTAAAGCGCAGAAAAATCTAAACATAAAATATAATGATCTAGATGAATTTTTAGATGAAGTTAAGTCCGCGATTACAACTCCGTATCCAGAATTTGAAAATTTAGGACTTAAAGATTCAGAAGGAGAGTTTCATCAAATATCTAGTGGCATACTGCAAATTGAAAATGAGCTATATGATTGCATAAGACCAAAAAGGGCTGGATCAAGTGGTGAAAGACCATATGAGCTCTTAAAGAAAGAAGGTATAAAATATTTAGAAGTTAGGGGTATTGATTTAGATCCAGAAGACCTGGCTGGCATATCAAAAGATAAAATTCTTTTGCTTGATTTGATCATGCTTTATTGCGCTATTAAGCCAAGCTCTTTGATGAGTGATGAAGAAAAGTCTGTTATTGAAAGTAATGATATTGCAACTATTAAGAATGGGAGAATGCCAGAGACAATGATCTCATATAAAGATCAACCAACTACCATAGCTGAATCAAGAATAGATGTAATAAAGGACCTAATGCAGATAGCCGCTGCAATGAACGACCCTAAATATATTGAAGTTATTTCAAGTATGAATACTAAAGTTAATATATTTAATCCTGATAAATCGTTCCATAGCTTGGGATTAGAAAAAGCGCGTGAGAATTCACTAGATCTTAAATCTAATATGGAAATTGATACTCATAAGTTTAAAGAAGAAGCAGAGGCATCTTTATTAAAATTTAAAAAAATTCAAGCAACGGCAAATTTTGATAAGATAGATGAGTTCATGAATTCATATAACACTAAAATATAGGTAGGATAAATTATGCGAGCTTTACAATGTACAGAGTTAGGTGGGCCAGATAAACTCGAAATAAATGAAGTTGAATCCCCTTCGGCTATTCCTGGGCATGTTGTCATAGATGTTAAATCAGGCAGTATAAACTTTCCTGATGTTTTGATGATTCAGGGACTGTATCAATATCAGCCTCCTCTACCTTTTACTCCAGGCGGTGAGTCAGCAGGAATTATTTCCGAAATCGGAGATGGTGTAACTAAATTTAAAGTTGGTGATAAAGTTTTTGCTATGACTGGAACCGGAGCTTTTGCAGAGAAGATATTAGCTCATGAAAATAGCTGCACATTAATACCAGACTCAATGGATTATGATTCAGCAGCAGCTCTATCAATGACCTATGGAACTAGTCTATATGCACTTAAGCAAAGAGCAAATATCCAACCAGGTGAGACCTTGCTTGTTCTTGGAGCTTCAGGTGGTGTTGGTATAGCTGCTATAGAACTAGGGAAAGCTATGGGTGCAAGAGTAATCGCAGCTGCGTCTACTCAAGATAAGATTGATATGTGCATGGCTCATGGAGCTGATGAAGGCTTTATATATCCTAGCGGCAATCTTGATAGAGAACAGCAAAAACAATTATCGAACAAGATTAAAGAACTAACAGGTGGAATGGGCGCAAATGTTGTTTATGACCCAATTGGTGATAGTTATGCTGAGCCCTGTCTTAGAGCAACTGCTTGGGAAGGCAGGTATCTTGTTATTGGTTTTGCTGCAGGCGAAATTCCAAAAATTCCTCTGAATATAACGCTTTTGAAAGGATGCCAAATTGTTGGTGTGTTTTGGGGAGCATGGGTTGGCTTATTCCCAGATGAAAATAAAAAGAATTTTGATGAGTTATTTAAGCTGCATGCAGAAGGAAAAATAAATCCAGAAGTTTCGCAAAGATACGCTTTAGAAGACTCTGCTGAGGCTTTCTCGCATTTAGCAAATAGAAAAGCTAAAGGAAAAGTAATAATTAATATCTAGTCTTGGGTAACAGATTGGTAAGTCAGGGAAAGTCTTGAGATATCAAATGGCGGTCTAAATATTCCTGCAAAATCTCCGTCTGGATTTAATAAAATAATATTATTGGCATGACTGTCTAAATGTTTATGCTCCATACCCTGGCTGTTGCTAGGCATAACATTATTTACAGATAGTTGGGTTGCGAGACTTAATAACATAGGCCTTGTATTAGAAACTCCCATAAAATCCTCATCGAAACCTTTGGCATAGGTGTCTATAATCTCTGGGCTATCTCTTTCTGGGTCTATGGAAACAAGAACCCACTGCTTATTGTCTAATTGGTAATTCTTTTCTTTTAAGACCTTAATTAACTTTGAAAGTTGATACATTGTTGTAGGGCATTCATCTGGACACCTGCTAAACCCAAAATACATTAATGTCCATTTCCCAATTAAGTCAGATTTTGTAAAAGAAGAATTATTAGAAGAAAAGAATTCGAAATCAGATATCTGCTTAGGCTTCTCAAATAGAAATAGTCCATTTACCAAAAGCTCATTATTATTTAATACTCTTGGAGTTGTAAGTTTGCTTATAAATAAGCTCATTACAATAATAATAAACAGGGCAATTAAAATAAGATTTCT
>OLHZ01000139.1_pt1 | contig 13007 bp, 10 predicted proteins | sample 1609381 | NCBI WGS metagenome assembly OLHZ01 (sample SAMN05416788, study PRJEB24817) | seawater metagenome | isolation source: Sea water | place: Canada:Atlantic | collected 2013-11
GAGATCCTCTCTGGTCTCGTGGGCTCGGAGATGTGTATAAGAGACAGGTCTATCTAGCCCCTAACCAAAAGCGTCTAGAAATTGTGCAGGATATCTCGCAGCACACGGTCAAATCGATTCAGCAAGCGCAGCGGCTAGGAGGCTGGCAGGCATTGCCAAGTCAGGATTTATTCGATGTTGAATACTGGGAACTGGAACAGGCGAAGCTGAAATCCTCGAGCAAGGCGCCGGAGTTTGAAGGCAAGGTGGTGGTAGTGAGCGGCGCCGCATCGGGTATAGGAAGAGCCTGTGTACAAGAATTCGTAGACAAGGGTGCGGTAGTGTTGGCGCTCGATATAGCGAAAGGGTTCGCTGATCAATTTGAAAGCGGGTGCGTGTTGCCAGTTCACTGCGATGTCACCGATTCTACCTCTATCGATTCCGCGTTACAGCAGATGGTCGTCGAATTCGGCGGCATTGATATCGTGGTTAGCAATGCGGGTAGTTTCCCCGCCAGTCAATTGCTAGAAGATATGGACGACGAAAATTGGGAATCATCACAGCGCTTGAATCTGGGCTCGCACATGAAGCTGTTGCGCTGTGCTGTGCCTTTCCTAAGAAATGGTATCGATCCGGCGGTGATTATCGTTGCATCTAAGAATGTACCTGCGCCAGGGCCGGGCGCTGCCGCTTATTCAGTCGCGAAAGCTGGTCTTACGCAAATGGCGCGCATTGCAGCACTCGAATTGGGCGGGGCAGGCATACGCGTCAACGTGCTGCACCCGAATGCCGTGTATGATACGGCGATATGGACTGACGAAGTATTGGCTAGTCGCGCGGAGAACTACGGACTCACGGTCGAAGAGTATAAGACGTCGAATGTACTGCAGACCGAAATTTCCTCGATCGATGTGGCTAAGGCTGTCGCAATATTTGCAGGAGACGCACTGGCCAAGACTACTGGTGCGCAGCTACCAATCGATGGTGGCAACGAGCGCGTTATCTAATGCCAGCACTTTTTACTCTCACCACAATCTATTTTCACTGCGAGGCAAGTCGACTTTGAACGTGAATGGCCAGCATTTCCAAAGCATCTGGTTCGATGAATCTGATAATAGCGTCAACATCATTGATCAGACTCGCCTGCCTCATCGTTTCGAGATCGTTACACTCAATACCCTGGCCGATGCCTGCCACGCAATCGAAGCTATGCAGGTTCGAGGCGCGCCTCTGATCGGAGTGACTGCCGTCTATGGCGTGTATCTCGCACTTCTTGAAGATCCTAATCAGCTAGCGGTCGCGGTGGATAGATTAGCCGCCACGCGGCCTACCGCCGTAAACCTGCAGTGGGCTCTCGATAGAATGAATGCAGCACTGCGCAATACCTTAGTCGATAAGCGAGTCGAAGTTGCTTTGCGCCAAGCCCAGGCGATGGAGGCGGAGGACAGTGTAATCTGCGCCGACATTGGTGTGCAGGGTGCGAAGCTACTGCAAGAGATATGGGATGCTAAACCTGATCAGAGTAAGCCTTTAAATGTCCTAACTCACTGCAACGCAGGCGCCTTAGCGGCCGTTGATTGGGGAACTGCGCTTTCTGTTATCTACAAGGCTGCCGAGGAGGGAGTGCCAATTCATGTTTGGGTAGATGAGACTCGACCGCGCAATCAGGGAGCGTCGCTTACTTGTTGGGAGCTTGGTCAGCAAGGGATAGCGCATACTCTGATCGTAGACAATGCTGGCGGCCATCTCATGCAGCAGGGCTTAGTAGATTGCTGTGTCGTGGGTAGTGATAGAACCACAATTACCGGTGACGTCTGCAATAAGATTGGTACCTATCTGAAGGCGTTGGCCGCATTCGATAATGACGTGCCATTCTTCGTTGCTCTGCCGGTGTCGAGCATTGATTTTACGCTGACGGACGGCATCAAAGAGATTCCAATAGAAGAGCGCGATGCGCAAGAAGTTAGTCACCTCAGCGGCATCGATGCGAATGGGCTATTAAGCAAGATTAGACTCTGCCCTGAAGGTGTAGCGGCGAGTAACTTTGGATTCGATGTAACGCCCGCGCGCTTGGTCACAAAAATCATTACTGAGAAGGGCGTGTTCGATGCACAGCAATCGCAGCTGCAGCGGCTGCGTAGTTAAGCTTTTTGGTACTTTATTTTCTGATGCTATACTTATCAGTACTAACCTGGAGGCCAGCCAAGCGCGCGACCACCGAGAATGTGCAGATGTAGGTGGAAGACAGTCTGTCCTCCATCGCGGCCAGTATTAATCACGTAGCGAAATCCATCTTTACTTAAGCCTAGGTCTGCGGCGATCTGATTGGCTTTCAATAGCAATTTACCCAGCAGCGCCTCATCTGCGTCATCTGCCGAACTCACGTAGGTCAGATGTTTCTTGGGGATAACAAGGATATGGGTAGGTGCAGCAGGATTAATATCGTGAAAGGCATACACGTCATCGTCGGAATAAACCTTGTTTGAGGGTATTTCCCCTGCGATAATTTTGCAAAACAGGCAGTCGTTCGACATGCAGTGCTCCAATCATTCAGCCGTGATTAATGCGTCCAGGCTATACTATAACATGGGATATCAGGGGAACAGATTTGAGTATCATCTCTAAACTATCAAGGTTATTACTGTTCTTGCTAGCGTGCTGTGCGTCACCGTTGTCACAGGCACAAGAGCAGGTGGTTCGCTATGGCTACAATATCCTGAATACCTATCCGCACAACATTGATTCCTTTACTCAAGGTTTGGTCTATCACGAAGGTTTTCTGTTCGAGGGCACTGGCAAGAACGGCCAGTCAAACTTGAGCAAAATAAACCTCGCTGATGGCGAAGTGCTGATGAACAAGAGCATGTCCCAGCGCTACTTTGGAGAAGGCATCGAAATAGTCGACGATAAAATTTACCAGTTAACCTGGCAGTCTCATCTCGTCTTTGTACACGACAAAACGACTTTCGAATCGAAGGGATCACACTACAATGCAACGCAGGGTTGGGGACTCGCCTACGATGGCAGTCATCTCATCCTCAGTGACGGAACGGCGAATCTACAATTTATGGACCCAGAGACTTTCGCGCCGGTGCGCAAGGTTGAAGTCCAGCTCGACGGCAATGCCATAAACCAATTGAATGAGCTGGAATATATTAACGGCGAGGTCTGGGCGAATGTTTGGCAGACAGATTTTATTCTGCGCATCGATCCCGAAAGCGGCGAGGTCAATTCCATCGTAGACTTGACCGGCTTGTCCGGGCAGACTCAATTGGGAAGTTCCGAGGCGGTGCTTAATGGTATCGCCTGGGACGCCGACGCGAAACGTTTGTTTGTAACCGGCAAACATTGGGCAAACTTGTTTGAGATCGAACTTGTTGGTCTGTAAGCCACAGTGGTCATAAATTGAGCTAGAGGCTCCCTAATATGTGGTTACAGAAGTCGGTCAAACTCCAAGCAAAGCCTCGAGGCTTTCATCTGGTCAGCGATGAAATACTAAAGGCTTTTCCTGAGATTTCGACCATCCATGTTGGATTGCTGCACATCTTTCTACAGCACACCTCGGCCTCGTTGAGCATCAATGAAAATGCCGACAGCTCGGTACGACGCGATATGGAATCACATTTCAATCAGCTCGCGCCGGAAGATGCTCCCTACTATGAGCACACCTATGAGGGCTCTGACGACATGCCCGCTCATATCAAGTCGGCTCTGCTGGGTTGTGAAATGAGCCTACCAATAGCGCAGGGTAGTTTGAAGCTGGGTACATGGCAGGGGATTTATCTGGGCGAGCATCGGAACAGTGCAAGTGCACGAACTCTGATCGCCACGCTTACGGGAGAATAGCTGATGCTGAATTTTCGCAGACTTCTTCGATCGAATAGCGTGAAGGCAGCTCTTCTTCTACTGCTCTCGGTCGCGCTGGTGTCCTGTGAGACGGTGGGCTATTACTCGCAGGCTGCGAGAGGGCAGCTCACAATCGTATTCGGGCGTGAAGATATTCAACGCCTAATAGAGCGGCAAGACTTGTCAGATGAGTTGGCAGATAAATTTGCACGAGTCATGGATATTCGCGAGTTCGCCGAAAGTGAGTTGGGCCTGCCTGTTGGCGGCAACTATTCAAGCTATGTCGACATTGAGCGAGAGCACGTGGTATGGAATGTGTTTGCTGCTCCTGAATTTTCCGTCGAACCAGTGAATTGGTGCTATCCGATAGCGGGCTGCGTAGCCTATCGTGGTTACTTCTCAGAGCGCTCTGCCCTGCGCTATGCCGCGAAGTTGGAGGAAGATGGGCTCGATGTCTATACAGGCGGGGTCGACGCGTATTCAACGCTAGGCTGGTTTGAAGACTCGCTACTTAGCACGGTGCTGAATCGTGCCGACTATCAGCTCGCCGGCTTAATATTTCATGAGCTCGCTCACCAACTCGTTTATTTACCTGGCGATACCACCTTTAATGAGAGCTTCGCCACGGCGGTAGAAAGGGAGGGCGTCCGGCGCTGGCTTGCTAAGAGTAATAAGGACTCTAACATCGCTGCGGCCTTGCTAGACTATGATCGACAGCAGCAGTTTGTTGACTTGGTTACCGACTATAGAGATCGATTTGAATCGCTTTATCAACTTGACCTCAATGCGTCTTCGATGCGCAGCCAGAAACTGGAACTACAGCAGATGCTGCGCGAAGAATATGCGACGTTGAAGCAGCAGTGGCAAGGTTACGAGGGTTACGATGGTTGGTTCTCGCGATCGCTAAACAACGCGCAGCTTTCAACGGTAGCTTCCTACAACGATTTACTGCCATTCTTCGTGGCAGTTTTTGAACAATCGAATCAGGATTTTTCCGCTTTCTATGCAGAAGTTAGTCGCCTAGCAAATCTGCCAGAGCAGGAGCGAGATGAACTAGTCGCGGCTTTGGAGTAAAAGGCTCGCTCATAGCTGAAATCGCTACAAGCGATTACGCGTTGATTCCACAAGGTCATAATAGAAACTCGAATCAGGATTCTTAGCGGCGGCAGATTCGTAGGCCTGAAGTGCGTCCTCGATACGATTCTCCTGTTCCAGAATTCGCCCAAGGCTTCGGTCGAAGAAGGCATTGCCAGGCATGACTTCAATTGCCTTTTGATAGACGGCGATGGCATTGTCGGCCTCGCCTGCGTTGTTATAGGTGTTCGCCATAATATGTACTTGTGAATCGTTGTCGGAATCCAGTTCAATAGCGTGTAAGTCATAGGCAATCGATGCAGCATAGTTACCATCGCCGCGCTCGAGCTCGCCTAATGTCGTTACGGCGGCAATTAGTGAAGCGGTATTGGTTGTTTGCAACCGTATGAAGCGAGCAAGTAAAGGTTTTGCTTCATCAAAGCGTTCCAGATAGTAGTAAGTGTTGGCCAGATTGCGAAGGGCATCTGCAAGACTCGGGTCGGCGCTGATAGCCTTTCTGTATTCGTCGATCGCCTCCTCGAAGCGTTCTAAGTTGCTATAGGTATTGCCGCGGCGCAGGTACTTCTGTCCAAGCTCGGCATCTATGGTGGGACCGGTGCGTTCTAGTTCGAGGTTACCGTAACGCTGTAGTACCGATGCGGCACCATCAATCTGGGCAACGCTAGCTGTGCTCAGGGCGAGGATGGCCAGCGTGATGCTTGTGAGATACATGGCGCAAAATAACTTCATTGTTTAACCCTGTTAGGCAGTATAAATTCTGCTCAGGACTATAACCCAGCTGACATTCATCTTCCAGCAAGCGCATTTTCAATGCAGATGGATAAATGCTGGATCGATGCCTTAGAATAGTTGTAAATGATACGAGGTACAGTAAATACCATGATTAGGCCAAAGCTAATAGATCACATAGTGTTGCGAATCAATCTCTATAGAGAGCTTATCGACTTTTATTGCGATGTGTTGGGCTGTACGCTGGAGCGAGAGACTTCCGATGAGGTGGGATTAACACAACTCAGGGCCGGCGATTCGTTGATCGATATCGTGAATGTCGATGGTGAGTTGGGCAAGGTGGGCGGTCCTTCTCCTGGCGAGAAAGGAAACAATGTCGATTATTTCTGCCTGCAGATCGAGCCAGTTGGAGAAGAGGCATTAAAAGCTTACTTGCTGGAAAACGGCGTAGAAGCAGAAGAGTTCCAGGATCGATATGGCGCTCAGGGGTTGGGAAGAAGCATCTATCTAAAGGACATCGCAGGTAACACTGTTGAGCTACGCAATGTGATGTAGCCAATCGGCTCTCTGTTTTGCCTTATTTCAGTATCAGCGCGGGTAGCTGGCCACCTGTTTTAGCGACTCGCCCAATTGCCTTAGCCTGTGTGTATCCAGATTCACGAAGTTGCTTGATACAATCGTCGGCTTGCGATTCTGCCACGCTTGCTAACAAACCTCCTGCGGTCTGCGGATCAAATAGTAGATCGAAACGTGGATCGCCCTGAAACGCTTCGCTATTGAAGATGTCGCGACTGACGAGAGAGTTATCGGCGTGAAGCGAGCTTAGAATTCCTTGTTTGAGTGTCTCCAATGCGCCGTCAAGTACAGGTAGATCGGCCAGGCTTAGTTCTAACTCCACGTTGTTGGGAGTAAGCATTTCGAATAAATGACCTGCGAGCCCGAAGCCGGTTATATCGGTACAGGCCGTAGCCTTATATTGGACAAAGCACTGTGCCGCTTTCCTATTCGATACCAGCATCTGAGTAAGAGCCTCTTCCATCCAACGATGCTTCGCCTTCAAGCGCATGTCGGCAGCTAAAAGCGTGCCAGTTCCAAGAGGCTTGCAGAGGATGACGATGTCCGCGGTTTGCATTCCGTCTTTGCTAAGCAGGGCATCGCGCTCGGCGAAGCCGTTTACACACAGACCAAATTGCAGATCTGAAGATTCGGCAGAATGGCCGCCCACTAGCGTACAGTCATTTTCCTGAAGCGCCTCGCTACAGCCATGCATTATCTCGCGTAGCTGGCCCTTGCTGATTTTTTTGCTCGCAGGGGGCACACCGACAACAGCAAGAGCGGAATGAGGCATGCAGCCCATCGCATAGATGTCGCTCATGCAGTGGTTGCTTGCGATCTTGGCGAAAAGCCAGGGGTCATTTATGAAGGCGCTAAGTTGATCTACGCTCTGCAGCAAGACGCGACCATCTTCTAATTGTATTAACGCCGCATCTTCGGTTGCGGATCCAGAGGAGAGAATGTCTGGGTTGTCATGACGGGGCAATTCTTGCAGTACTTCTTGTAACGCGTCGCCGGCAATCTTGGCGCCACAGCCGGCACAACGCATCGCGTGTTTTCGAAGTTGCTGCTCCGTCGCATCATCGACTAGGCCCTTGGCGATTTCGAAATTTTCGGGCATCACCGGGAACTCGCTGTATTTCCGAATAAAGCCAGTATCGATAGAGTTTTTTAGCGACCAAACAGAACGCCCCTGAAAGAACAAGTTATTGCGCGATGCGATGGCTCTCTTGTTGCCGAGATTAATCAAAGCCAAGGCGTGCTTCTGTGGGGAATAGGGTTTTAGGTTCCTAGCGGTGGCGAAGCGCTGCAGGTTTTCTGCCAGCGGCTTGCCCTGGCGTACCGCATACACGCCAGACTTCGGTCGGGGCTCGCCTTTGATGGTTGCGGCATCGCCAGCGGCGAAGACGAAATCATGGCTGGTTGATTGCAGAAAATTGTTCACTTCGATGAAGCCATCTTCGCCAATAGCGAGGCCGCATTCTTCCGGCCAGGAGGAAATGCTGGCTCCTGTTGCATAGATCATCGAATCGGCTTCGATGGTGCGGTCATCGTTGCAATGAATTTTCCCTGAGCCAAATTCGATGACTTCGTGCTCCAGTAACACTTCGATCCCGCGGGTGGCGAGCTCGGATTTTACGAAATGACGAACTTTGCTGTTATGAGATTTGAGCACTTCTTTATCAGCTGTGACGATGCCGATTTTCAAAGGCGAGTTTTCGTAATTTTTTATCTTCAATTCATTGTGAATGCGTTGTTGCACAGCAAAGGCGAGTTCTACACTCGCCGGTCCACCGCCTACGATTAAAAACCTGTAAGACTTCTTTTCAGAACCAATGACACGCAGCATATCTGCATGGAGCTTTTGCCATTGTACGAGGAATTGATCGATGGGCTTTATGCCTAGCGCAAACTCCGCTGCTCCAGGAATTTTTATGGCATTCGGCTTTGACCCAATATTCAGTGATATGAGATCGAACTCGATTGTGGGTCTGCCTTCGCAGTGAATAATCTTCTGCTCGAAATCGATGCGAGTGATTTCGCTTTGAATTAGTCGCGCCCCCGCAAATTGCGCCAAGGGTCGCAGGTCGATATGAATCTCATCGCGCTCATAGATGCCACTGATGTGGCCGGGCAGGGAGCCGGAATAGGGTGTTTCTATATCTGCGCTGATCAGCGTGAGGCCAAGCCCAGGAACCGGATTCATGCCAAACTGCTTCAGCACCGCTAGGTGACTGTGGCCGCCGCCAAGCAAAACCAGTTGCTTTACTATTGGACTGTTAGAGTTTGATTTCATGCATGACTACTTATTGCCTGGATTGACTGGAAAGCCTGTAAATCTTCAATGAGATGAATGGGCGGTTAAATTAGGTGGCTGGCTCGTCACTAGCCCGCTGGAGAACCCGATTCTAACTGTTACAGTGCGGCGCTCAAAGCGCTATTGCGCATACTGTGACTCTAGTATTACCAAAGTATGAACACAGTATGACCGTGAAAGTGGAAATTTCTTCAACTTTGATAGTCACCTGTCAGTATTTTGCAGTAAGCTAGGCAGCCTTGAAGTTGATCTACGTAGATGATCACGTAAAGAATCAACCTATTGAGTCACCCAAGTCGCATTTGAGTTAAGACGTTTTGGTTAATACATAACAGGAGTGTAAGAATGATCTCGAAATCACTACAAGCTAGGCTCACAGCTCTATCCGTAGCAGTTTTATTTGCGGGTGCAGCACAGGCCCACTGGTCGCTGGATAACGATGCTTCCACCCTCAGCTTCGTCACTGTCAAGGCAGAACATGTAGCCGAGGTGCATACCTTCGACAGCCTCTCGGGCACAATCGGTGACGATGGCGGTGTCGAAATCACTATAGAGCTGGCTAGTGTGAACACCATGATCCCAATTCGAAACGAGCGCATACAAGAAATGCTGTTCGAGACGAATCTGTTTCCAGATGGCATTATCACTGGTTCGATCGACCTAGATGCGCTCACAGATATGGATGCGGGGTCATCTGTTGCTAGACAAATCGATTTCGAATTATCCCTGCACGGTCAGAGCGTTGCTTTGGCGGCAGATGTTCAGATTACGCGAACTGGCGAGGGCGTTATCGTCTCCACACTGAAGCCTCTCGTTGTTATGGCTGATTCATTCGCTCTAACAGCGGGTGTAGAGATGCTGCGCGAGGTAGCTGGGCTGCCTAGCATTAGCCGTGCAGTTCCTGTGAGTTTTACGGTAGTGTTCGAAGAAGGTCACTAGCACTAGCACCAGCACAAGTTAGAGCATGTAAAAAAGCCTGCCAACAATGTTGGCGGGCTTTTTTATGCCTGCTGCTCTAGAAGCGGTATTTCAATAGTAGGCGAATGTGCCGCGGGTTCGAGGGATGGAAATGAATGTCCTCTACTCCAGTTGTCTCGTTAGCAAGCTGTGACTCGAAGAAGAACGCAATGTCGTCGTCTTCAGCATCCAGCAAGTTTAGTACGTCGACTCCGATCTCCCAGTTGTTGAACTCATAGGACACGCCGGCGTGGACAAGGGTCGAGCCGTCCTTCTGCACTGCCTCGTCCTCGGTAAGTGCGGCATCGCTAAAATGACGGACACGTAGGCTGGCGGTTAGGCCATTGTTGCCGACGTGGGTCAGACCCGCAGCGAGTACTTCCTCGTGTGCGTCGGTAATGCTGTCGGCATTCGAGGGTAATCCGCGGAAATAACCGCTGGTTTTCGCCGCGCTGAAATCGAATACCCAATTCTCGCTAATCTCCCAAAAGGAGTTGATCTCGACACCGCTGCGGCTAGTTGGATCACTAGGTTCGGTAGTTCCGGCGTCGCCAACGAATACCAGTTCTGAGTCTGTGCGTAACTCGAAGGCGGCGATAGCGATATTGAACCCATTTAGCGTGTCGTAGCGAAAGCCGATCTCGCTACCTTTGCCTTCGACTAAAACGTCTTGTGCCTGGGTAGAGTCCCCGGTGACTGGATCAATGGTATTGACCGCGGCGCGGACATCATTCGAATGGAAGCCGTGGCCATAGTTTAGGTATAGCTCAATGTTTTCGTTAACGCGATAAGCGAGTCCGATATTCGGTTGCCAGAGCGAGTCTTGATCGCTGCCAGAGTTGCCCTCGCGCAGTGCGTCGACCTCGAAGTTATAGAAATCTACACGCAAGCCCAGCGTGGCGCGCAGTTTGTCGGTCAGCGAGATCTGCGATTCGGCGAACAGCCCGGCACTGAATTCCTCAGCCTCATCTTCCCGAATGCTGCTAACGCGCCGTCTGCTTATCGTATTGAACAGGTTTAGCTCGTTCACATCATCATAGCGAATGTCGATGCCGACAGTCTGCTTGGCAGGCAGACCGAATGTCTCCGACTCGCTTACTTTGCGTAGTGAGCCACCGAAGAGGCGTCGTTCGTCTTCCTGCTCAAACTCGTCTCCTTCTGCTGGATTGTTAAGAAAATAAGTCGGATTGTTAATCAGGCTCATGTAGTAGGAACTTGCATACAGATTGAGATCCCAGTCATTGATCTCGAAATTGCCGGTTAGAGAGTATCTGTGTGACTCGCCGCCTAGATCGGGGTCAATGAACCCAAAGCGTGAGATTAGGCCGCTGTCTACAGCGCGTTGTGGCACTTGATTCGTTGATATCCACTGCGAGTCATAGGCCGAGAAGGTGATGCGGCTAGGTATGTCAGCAATTGTTCCTGTGTATTTGAGCAGGCCGTTGTATTTACGTACATCTTGATCCAAGTCGAAATGGCCGTCAGAACGATGATGCTCAAAGGCGGCGAGCACGCTGCCGTTCTCTAGCTGAAAGGAATTTGCTGTCACCAAGCGAATTTCATCTTCGGAGCCGAAGGTAATCTCCGTGAAGTTCTTATCTAGAGTGTCGTAGGTCTTCATCGAGTTGGAGCCCGCTAACGAGAAGTCTCCGGTGTCCGCAAAGTAGGGGCCCTTCTGGAAATCCACTCTCTCGATGATCTCTGGAATGATGAAATTCAGGTCCATGTAGCCTTGGGCGTGGGCGTGGGTTCGAAAGTTAACCGGCATGCCATCGAAGTAGGTAGAGAAGTCGGAGCCATGGTCGAGATTGATGCCGCGAAGGAAATATTGATTCGCCTTGCCCGGGCCGCTGTGTTGAGTGGCGATCATGCCGGGCACAACCTCGACCAGCTCCGCGACCCGTGACAGAGGCCGAGTCGAGAAGTCGCTATAGCCGACAACCCCCTGTGATGCAGAATTGGAGTTGCCTAGTAGTTGCAGAGAGCGTCCCCACACGACGATCTCCTCGACCTGCTCGGTATCTTGTGAATGCGCCAGTTGACTGCCTAGGCAGCAGGCAATGGCGGTAGTGATGGTGGAGAATTTAATACGTCTTGTCACGGCTCTCTCGTTTCCTTCTACTTGCTCATTTCCTAGGGCGGTTACGCCCTAATGCATAAGCAGATTGCTAGTTTGGAATCGAAAGATACGGCAAATAATCACGCAGAATAAGTGAAGTAACGTTATTTAACGTTAAGGAAGGCGAATATTAGCTCAGGCGAGAGGTGTGCTGATTAAACGAGTCTCTGCGTCGGGCCGCGGATGGTCTGGTATGAGCTGCGACAAGACTAAGGAGGCGCAGGCAATCGCTGCACCTATCAGGAATACGGCGCTGTGATTAATCATCCATACAAGGCCCAGCAGTGCCGGTAGTACGACTGCCGCTATGTGATTGATGGTAAAGCTGATGCTGGACGTTGCGGCGATATCTGCTGGGTCGGCGATCTTCTGAAAATAGGTCTTGATGGCTATCGCCATCGCAAAGAACATATGGTCAAGTAGATACAGAGCGATTGCGAATTCGATGGTGTCTACGAAGGCGTAGCTGACGAAGACGACTATTAGTCCGATGTATTCAAGCGTGAGTGCGCGCCTCTCGCCAATATAACTGATCAAACGGCCAATCTTGGGCGCTAGATAGAAAGTGAGTGCGGCGTTTACAAGCGTCAGCATCACTACGTCCTCGATCGGAAAATCGAATTTCTCTACGAGCAAAAACCCAGCGAATACAACGAATATCTGACGCCTAGCTCCGGCAAAGAAGGTCAGCAGGTAGAACAGCCAATATTTCTTACGCAGGAACAGTGTTTTCTTCTGCGCGACGCCATCCTCGAAATGTGGGATGGCGAGCCAGCAGAAAATGCCGATGGCAGCGGCGGTGAATCCAGCGAGCATGTAAATGAGGTTGTAGTTTGCTGCGAAGAACATCAGATAGATGTAGAGCGTGCCCAGAATCATAAAATTACACAGTGCGCGGACGCTCAGTATTTTTCCTAGCACTTTCGGTGCTTCGTCTTTACTCAGCCACTGCAGACTTAGGGAATTGTGCAGGGTCTCTAGATAGTGAAAACCTATAGACATAATAACCGTGGCAAAATAGAGCCATAGGGCCGTTGGATAGAAGGCGGTAATGGCGGTGCCTATGCCGAGAGTAAGTAAGGCGAGTATGGCGAAGGTCTGCTGCCTGATGAATATCATCACCAAGATAGCGGTGAAGGCGAGGAAGCCCGGCACTTCGCGGAGACTTTGAAGGATGCCGATCTCTTCGCCGGTAAAGGCGGCATGCTCTACGGCAAAATTATTAAGCATTACCTGCCACGTGGCAAAGGCGATCGTGTTGCCTATCGCCAGAAGGTACAGGAGTGTCTTGCGCTGGGTAAGTAGTTTGCTGAACATGGATGCAATTTCAAGGATTGGTGAGTGGGATCGCTCGATTGCTACGAATAACTGTCTCTTATACACATCTGACGCTGCCGACGAATAGAGAGG
>OLHZ01000144.1_pt1 | contig 12884 bp, 6 predicted proteins | sample 1609381 | NCBI WGS metagenome assembly OLHZ01 (sample SAMN05416788, study PRJEB24817) | seawater metagenome | isolation source: Sea water | place: Canada:Atlantic | collected 2013-11
GGGGTGAGATTGATAGAATAGCTATCCCTATAGAGCAAGATCGCTATGTGAAGTCTGTGGAAATCGTTGAAGTCAACGATGTGAACAACAGTGCCGGCACAGGTCGAGACACCGTTGGCGGCAGGTACATATTTCACCACATGATCTGGTCAACGGCCGAGATAGACGAAAACGGGCAGCGTATCGCAGAGACTGCAACCGGCTGGCCAGTGCATGAAGTAGGGCGCAACGCAGACATTTTCGATGTGGACGGTGGACGCCTACTTAAAGCGGGTACCTTCCTCGTTTCTGATTCTGTTCATATGCATTCCAATGGCAAAGACACTACAGCGCATTTGGAAGTTGGGTTCCGTTTTCATCCGGTTGGTTACGAGCCAAAGTACGAGCGAGCTACTCTGGGCTTGGGTAATGGCGTAGACATTAGTATTGCGGGCAACGAAGACGCTCAGGAACTACATGCCTATACCGTCCTCCAAGATCACCTCAAAATCATTACATTCGAGCCACATTTGCACGCCCCTGGTGAACGCATGTGTCTTGAAGCGATATGGGGCTATACGGTAGAGACACTTTCCTGTGTTGGTTATGACCATAACTGGGTACGTGGCTATGCGTACGATAACGATGCACAGCCTCTGTTGCCGAAGGGGACTATTCTCCACATTGTCGGTTATATGAATAATACTGAAACCAATCCCAATGTCCCTGACCCAAGAAACTGGCAGGGATCTGGCAACCGATCCGTAACCAATATGTTTATCGATTTGGGCATGCGGGTAAAAATGGATGACGAGCAATTTTTTGAAGAAATGGAAAATCGACGTCAGACACTAAATCTTGGACCAAACGATCATGTGATCGGTTGTCCATTATGTTTGGCGCCACTTGTTGCGCCGGTAAATTCCACAGATGAAATAAGTAATGAAGTTGCATTGCAAGGGACAAATTAGATATGCAAAGTTTAAAACTAGGAAGTGCGAGAAAAGCCTTTAGGTTTTTCGTTGTCGCGCTCAGTGCTGTGATTTTATCACCATTAGTATCAGCTGATACTTACCGTAGCGGACAGCACATCGAGCCGGCATTTGAAGGTTGGCGGCCAAACGAAGATGGTACATTCAACATGATGTTCGGTTACATGAACGAAAACTGGGAAGAAGAGCCAAACGTGGATGTTGGCGAAAACAATATGTTTTCTCCGGGCGACGCTGATCGTGGTCAGCCGACTCACTTCCTTCCGCGTCGTAATCGCTTTACCTTCGAAGTTCAGGTTCCTTCTGATTGGGGTGATCGCGAGCTGGTATGGACACTAAATGTGAATGGAGTTGATCGCAAAGCCTACGGAACATTGAAGGATGATTACTTGGTCGACAATATGGTGATTGCATCTGAGACGGGCTCTCTTGGTGCCGGAACTAGTAGCCCTGAATCACGCGCGAATCTTCCGCCGGTAACTACGGTTCAAGGTGATGATATCCGCACAGTAAGAGTGGGCCAGGCTATGGCTTTGCGCACTCATGTTGCAGACGATGGCATTCCCACTCCTACCGATCCAGTGGAGCAAGCTAGAGAGTTTGCGGAGTTTGTCGGCGGCCCTCTTGCGGTTGCTTTTGTAACTGAAGAAAATGTTCGCCAACGCCTGTTGATGTCGCCGCCAATAAAGGTGACGGTCCAAAAAATAAACGGATTGTTCCTATCATGGAATGTTTACCGCGGAGCAGGTGATGTTCAGTTCAGCCCGCAGCAAGCCAAGCCATGGGAGGATACTCGTGCTGGAGCACATTCTCCCTGGGGAACCCTTTGGACGCCGCCAAAAAGCCCGGAAGATGGAATGCATGATGTGGAAGTGACTTTCGATGAGCCTGGAACCTACGTTCTATGGGGACGGGCCGATGACGGTGGTCTCTATGACGATGCTTATATCACGGTAAACGTGACTGAGTAGCATTCGCTTGATATTTTAATGAATGCTAATTTAAAAAGGGCGGTTTACCGCCCTTTTTTGTGGCTGGGATTTCTAGCCATTGCCTTTAAATTGGGGGTGCTTACATATTCCTGCGGTACTGCCCTCCAACCTCGAAGAACGTGTCTGTTATCTGACCCAAGCTGCAATAGCGCACCGCGTTCATCAATTCTTCAAAGACATTCTCGTTATTGATAGCGGCGCGACGCAGACGCTCTAAAGCCCCAACAGAGTGCTCGGCATTTCTAGATTTGAATGCCGCCAAACGGTCTATCTGACTTTGCTTCTCAGTTTCGGTCGAGCGTGCTAATTCTATTTCCACTTCCGCTTCAGGCTCTGGGTTTAGAAAAGTATTAACTCCAATCAAAGGCAGGCTACCATCGTGTTTTCGATGCTCGTAATACATTGATTCGTCCTGAATCTTGCCGCGCTGGTATCCAGTTTCCATAGCCCCTAAAACTCCGCCGCGTTCGGAAATGCGTTCAAATTCCTGAAGCACGGCTTCCTCTAAGAGATCCGTTAATTCATCAATGATGAACGAGCCCTGACTCGAGTTTTCGTTGACAGCTAGACCCCATTCTTTGTTGATGATTAGCTGTATAGCCATCGCCCTACGTACTGACTCTTCAGTAGGTGTGGTTACCGCCTCGTCATAGGCGTTCGTGTGTAGGCTGTTGCAGTTGTCATACACGGCGATCAATGCCTGCAGCGTCGTGCGAATATCATTAAAGGACATCTCCTGTGCATGCAAGGATCTGCCTGATGTCTGTATGTGGTATTTGAGTTTTTGGCTACGCTCGCTAGCGCCATATTTAAAGCGCATGGCTGTAGCCCAAATGCGCCTAGCAACTCGGCCCAAGACTGTGTATTCCGGGTCCATACCATTGGAGAAGAAGAACGATAGATTATGCGCGAAGTCATCCACTTTCATTCCGCGAGCGATATATGCCTCTACGAAGGTGAAGCCATTAGAAAGCGTGAAGGCGAGTTGCGAGATTGGATTCGCACCGGCTTCGGCAATGTGATATCCCGAGATTGAAACAGAATAGAAGTTGCGAATCCTATTGGCAGTGAAATACTCCTGAATATCGCCCATCAACTTGAGGCTAAATTCGGTAGAGAAAATGCAAGTGTTCTGGCCCTGATCCTCTTTCAATATGTCCGCTTGAACAGTGCCGCGGACATTTTCAAGTGCCTGCGCTTTTAGTGATTCGTATTCCTCGGTAGTCGGTGAGGTATCGTTCGCGCCCTTAAATTTTTCCACCTGCTGATCTATCGCGGCATTCATATACATTGCGAGTATCGTTGGCGCGGGCCCATTTATTGTCATCGACACGGATGTTGTAGGGCTGCATAGATCAAAGCCGCTATAGAGTTCTTTCATGTCATCGAGTGTGGCGATAGAGACGCCGGAGTTACCTACCTTGCCGTAGATGTCCGGCTGTACCGCTGGATCGAAACCATACAGCGTCACTGAATCGAATGCGGTGGAGAGGCGTTTGGCTTGGGAGTGTTCGGAGAGCTGCTTGAAGCGCCGGTTAGTGCGAAATGCATCTCCCTCGCCAGCAAACATACGTGTTGGGTCTTCCGACTCACGCTTAAACTGAAACACGCCAGCGGTAAAGGGAAAGCGTCCAGGAACATTTTCCAAGAGCAGCCATTTCAATAACTCGCCGTGATCTTTGTAGCCGGGTAGGGCTACTCGAGGAATCTTTGTGCCAGACAGTGATGTGCGCGTGAGGGCGGTGCGGATCTCTTGGTCTCTAACCTTCAGGACATACTCTTCAGCGGAGTAGTCCTCAACTAGTTGTGGCCAGGTATCCAATAATCGCTTCGCTTTACTATCCATAGCGCTGTCTTTAAGTGCTATGAGTTCATCAAGCTCGGAGCTGTCTTTTGATGCGGCATCCAACATGGTTTTACTGGCGGCGAGTTGCTGCCTCTCGCGAGCGAGTTGTGATTGAGTCTGCACCTGGTTATGGTAGCCACGCACGACTTCAGCTATCTCGGCCAGATAGCGCTGCTGGCCGGCGGGGATAATTAATGTTGTTTGTGTCGACTTTTTAGTGTCCAGTGACTCGATAGACTGGGGATAGTCTCGCAAGCCTTTCTCTCGCAACAACGGAACGAGTGCCTGGTACAGCGCAGTAATACCATCGTCATTGAACTTGGACGCTATAGTGCCGAACACTGGCATCTTATCGGGCATTCTATCGAAGGCTTCGCGATTGCGCTGCACTTGCTTGCAGACGTCCCTGAGTGCGTCCTCGCTTCCTTTTCGATCGAACTTGTTGATAGCAAAGATATCGGCATAGTCCAGCATGTCGATCTTTTCCAGTTGGCTAGCCGCGCCGAATTCGGGAGTCATGACATACAAAGAAGTATCAACAAAAGGAACGATACCTGCGTCACCCTGGCCGATGCCTGGGGTTTCCACAATGATGAGGTCGAATCCTGAGAGCTTAAGAACGGCGATAATCTCGCTCAATCTCTCGGGAATTTCTACGGTAGCATCTCGTGTGGCTATCGAACGCATGAATATATTGGAGTGACCGATAGCGTTCATGCGAATTCGATCGCCGAGCAAGGCGCCACCTGTCTTTTTTCTAGTAGGATCGATAGCTAGCACTGCTATCTTCAGTGAATCACCACTGTCTTGCCTGAACCGCCTTACTATCTCGTCGGTAGACGATGACTTACCTGCACCACCCGTTCCCGTTATGCCCAAAATAGGTGTGGCGTTGGCTGCGTCTGCATTATCCTTAAAGGTAGCTAATTCTTCAGTAGAATATTCGCCATTCTCGATGCCGGTAATTGTGCGCGTTAGCGTGATTCTATCGCCGGTGATGAGCTGCGCTGGATTTGGAGCGGCGGGACGACCATCTCCATCATGGCAGCGCCGCAGCATGTCGTCGATCATGCCTTGTAAACCGATGGTCTGACCATCATTAGGGGAATAGATGCGGCTCACGCCGTAGGCGTGCAGCTCTTCAATCTCTGCTGGAATAATTACACCACCACCACCACCGAAGATTTTGATGTGCCCCGCATCCAATTCTCGGAGACGGTCTACGAGGTATTTGAAGTATTCGATATGACCGCCCTGATAAGAGCTTATGGCGATAGCATCGACATCTTCTTGAATAGCAGAATCTACAATTTCTTGGACAGAGCGATTGTGGGCGAGATGAATGACCTCGGCACCACTGGATTGAAGAATGCGGCGCATGATATTGATGGCAGCATCATGGCCATCGAAAAGGCTCGCGGCAGTAACGAAGCGAAGCCACTTGTGTCCTGGCCTCGACGTTGAAGGATTTTTACTTGGTTTTTGGAATGATACAACTGACAAATTTAAGCCCCTTTTCTACACTAAACTGCATTACGACTTATTCCTCTTAAATCGCAATTCTGAGTCAGTTTAGCGCACTACAGTTTACTGTGCTATGGGAGTAAAATCGGCGCTATTTGAGGGTATTTCTCGATAAGCTCAAGGAAGGTGGCTGTGGTTACTGGGGACGATTCTAGCATTAGCTCCACAAATACGACATTCACTCATTATTTCTTACGATGTTCTGTATAGTTTCCGCATGGAAATTTGGATACTGTTTACATTGCTGGCTGTGACCATGCAGTCGGTGCGCACCGCTGCTCAGAAACAGATAGCGCAAAGTCTGTCCGCATCCACGACGACCCTAATAAGATATCTTTTTGGCTTGCCATTCGCGCTCGCCTATTTTTTCTTTCTACGCTACATCTACCAAGAAGAATCTGTAGCTGGCAATCCTGTATTTTATCGAGCAGCAAGCCTAGCGGCGATGGCACAAATACTTGCTACCGTATTCTTGGTCAAGGCGCTCACGCTTCACAATTTTGCCGTTGGCACCGCGCTTGCTAAAACTGAGGCTCTGCTCACAGCGATAATCGGCGGGCTATTTTTCTCAGCCGCGCTAAGCCCAATCGCTTATCTGTCGGTCGCCCTCGGCGTTGTTGGTGTGCTCATTGCCAGCAACTGGAAGATTAGCCTTGCAGATCTCTTTCAGAATGAGAGTATCAAATTTGGAATCGGCGCAGGACTGGGGTTTGCATTGGCATCGCTTTGGATACGCGAGGCTTCACTATCTTTAGAGTTGCCTCGGCTATTTAGTGCGGCGGCAGTACTTCTCTATATGGTGCTGTTACAGACGGCTATTTGTCTGCTATTTGTCTTTATTCGAGAGAGTAGCCAACTGTCTCTTATGTTGGCACGTTGGCGCGCCTGCGTATTTATAGGTTTTAGTAGTCTTGCTGGATCGATTGGCTGGTTTACTGCGATGAGTCTGCAAGATGCCGCAGTAGTGAAGACGCTAGGCCAGACCGAATTCGCAGTTACTTTGCTGATAACCTATTTCTATTTCGGTGAAAAAATAACGGCGAAGGAATATATCGGTATCATATTGGTTGCGCTGAGTGTCATATTACTCATGATGGCAACTTAACTCATGTCGAAAGGAGCTTATTCTTTTAACAGCTCAGCATCATAACCCAACTCTTTTAGCCTAGCGAGAATTTCTAAATTTTGGGTCGCATCGCGAGTTTCTACTGTGAGATACAATTCGGCTTTCTTAATAGGTACGCTTGCGAACATTCTTTGATGCGAAACATCCAAAATATTTCCACCAAATTCCCCGATGGCTTCGGATACATCTGAAAGAGTGCCGGGCGAGTCATCTATTTCTACGAGAAAGCGCACTATCCGACCCTTGCTCACAAGTCGTCGCATCAATACTGACGCAAGAATGCGCGAGTCGATGTTGGCCCCGCTTAGAATGAGTGCCGTTTTCATGCCGCGGAAGATGTCAGGATTCGAGAGTACCGCCGCGAGTGTGGCCGCGCCGGCTCCTTCGGTGACGGTTTTTTCTATGCTAAGGAATAGCTCTATGGCTTCTTCTATAGATTGTTCACTAACAATGAGTATGTCATCTACCAACCGCCGAATAACTTCTAGGTTTAGATCTCCCGGCTGCTTCACCGCTATGCCCTCAGCAATCGTGGAGCCGCCTTTGCTCAGTTCAATTCCATTTAAGGTATTGTGAACACTAGGGTAAGCCTCGACTTCGACGCCGATGATCCTTATCTCAGGATTGATAGCTTTCGCCGCCGTCGCTACTCCTGCAATCAAACCGCCGCCGCCAATTGGAACGACGATGCAGTCCAGGTCGGGCTCAGCCTCTAACATCTCCAAGGCGACTGTGCCCTGGCCCGCTATGATGTCTAGATCATTGTAAGGATGGACGAATATCAGATTTTCTTTTTCCGCAATCTGTCGCGCATGACTTGCCGCTTCGTCTAGCGTGTCGCCATTCAGAATGACGCGCGCTGCAAAGTTTTTCGTGTCTTCTACTTTTACGTTGGGTGTGTTTATTGGCATGACTATAGTCGCAGGTATGCCAAGGCGCTGTGCATGGTAGGCCACCGCCTTGGCATGATTTCCAGCAGACATGGCAATCACACCTTTAACTTTGCCCTGTTGTTGCAGGATCAAGAGTTTGTTCAGCGCTCCTCTATCTTTGAAGGAGGCTGTGAACTGAAGGTTCTCGAACTTGAGATAGAGATCAGTATCAGCCATCGCAGACAGAGTCCGCGATTGTTCGAATCGCGTATTGATAGTTGCCGAGGCAATACGGGCGGCAGCTGCTCCGATGTCTTTGAGTGTCAGTGTCATGGGCCGCAATGGTAGGGCATAAATGTCAGTTAGTGTAGGTAATTATTAGTAGATTGATCGCCTCGCTTTAGTTTCGTGCAATAAAAAAGCCCAGCGTTTTGGCGCTGAGCTTTTTGTTCCTTGCGGAAGTTTACATCTTCGCTGTATTAGAACTCATAGCCAACGCGAGCATAGAGCATGCGTCCCAATGGGCTCTGAAGCTGCGAGACAACACCTGCGATCATGCCAGTCTTCTGCGCTTCGCGATCGAACAGATTACGTGCACCAAGGCTTAGCGTTGCGTTACCGCCATAGACTTCCAAGTTGTTATACGTATAGAACATGTCAGTCTGTGTCCATGCGCGTATCACGTCGGTGGTTGTCCAAAGGTTCTGAGGACGTAGGTATTGCTGCCAGCTAAACTCGTTAGCATCAAACATCACTTCGTCTATATAACGCACAGTAGTGCTAATGCTGTGATTGCCTAGGCTCCAACCCAAACTTAGGTTGGCACGCCACTCTGGAATGATCGGCACGGCACCAAAGGAGTTGTTCTGATGACCTTTGGCTTCCCGGACTGGCTTGTCAGGACCTTCCTGCCAAGTGTAGGTATCCGTGTAGGTAGCATTCAGACCAGCGCGAAAATCACCCCAGCTGCCAAGGCCAATGGCATCCAGATCGAAGTTGTAATTCGCCTGAACATCCCAAGACTTAACCAGCATAGACGATGCATTCGTATCACTACGGTCGATGCGAGTAGGGCTTGTAATGTCTGCCGGGTCACGCTGAATGCGCGGGTCCGAAAGAGGGTTAGCAACCCATGCCGTTAGCTGTTCAACCGATGGTAGAGGATTTGCATCAGTAGCTACGAAGCCGCTAGAGCCCTGAAAGGCTGCAAAATCCGCTCTTATGATATCTTGCGTAGTGGTATCGACAATACGATCTGAAAAGTCGGTTTCACTGTAGGTCAGATGTATGTCTAAGCCATCGATCGGCGTCAAATCCATGCCTACCGAGAAGCTATCCGCAGTCTCGGATACCAGAGCCGGGTTGCCCGATTTACACGATGTGATGAAACCCGAGAAAGAGGTAAACAGATCGTCCACGTTACTCAGTCCACAGCCTTCCGGCGCATTCAGCTGATTCAGGCTTGGCACAATGAAGGCCTCGCCCTGAGTAGCCCGCAGGGTAGCCCAATCGGTCGGGCTCCAGGTGACACCGAACTTACTCACGACGTCTCCCTGACCGCTACTGAACTGCTCATCGCGGACAGAGGCACTGACCTCAACATTGGCAAGTACTGGGAACGAGAACTCGGCAAAGAATGAGTCACTATTGCGACTAAACTTGGTAGGTAGCGCCTGAATACTATTCAGGCGATCATTTTGCTGTTGGTACGATGTGGGCACGTTTGAGTCGGTCTCATCACGGCGTTGATAACCTATAGCAGCGCCAATTACGCCGCCTGGTAACTCAAATCCGCCCGGGGAGATTTCGCCATTGATCACGAAATCGAAGGTCTGCAGAATGTCTTTGTTATCAATGCGAGCTCGCGTGTAGATAGCATCTGCAATAGCCTGTGAATTTCGATAAGGAGAGACATCAGGAGCGCCGAACGGGTTGAAGCAAGCGCTTGCATCGTTAACCACATCGCAGTTCAGACCATTCTCAACCGCGCTGAAGCTGAAATGCTGCGTTTGTGCGCTGACAACATTATGCTCACCATAAGAATAAGTCGATGTTCCTTCCCAGCCCTCTAAAAAAGGCACCGTGAAGTCGGCAGTAAATGATAGGCGCACGTCGCGTTCATCGTTCTCTTTGCGGCTAATGTCGTCGCTGTCGAATGCCTGAGGCAGCGTGTTGGCTAATCCAAAGGGTAAGTACTGACTACTAAAAGGCACATCTTCGTTGAAGGGTACGCCGCCGTTTGGATCTGTCGCTAAGCTAGTAAACTGATTGGAAGCCAATTGGACTATCCCGGCAGCATTGCGCAAGGGCTGCTGATTGCCATAGGGGTCGGCGAGAATCGCGCCATTGCCATCTAGTCGTGGTTGAGCAAATAGCGCCCGTCCGTCACCGCTCATGGCTCTGAAAGGATTGCCTGGAATTTCGCCGCGTACATCTGACAGATCAGCATAACGCGTGCCTGGATTACCTTGATTCTGGCGGCCGTGACCTTGCCATCTGCCCCAGAGTAGTTGTGAGCTTAATGAAAGATCTTCACTCACTTCCCATGTGATATTGGAATAGAGAGATGCCTGCGTCTTCTGTTCAACAAAGTCTCTGGTGTCGGCAAAAGGAAACCAGCACGAGCCAAATGCGAGGGTTCCAAATTTATTGCCACCCTGCACCAAAGGGTCGGTGACTGGGTCTGTGCCGCAGATAGGGTCCGCAGTTCTTGCGGTTGTTCCAAGCAGGGCGCCACTGTTGTCGCGCTGTGGCACATTCCAGTTGGTTGGATTAGCACCATTGTTATCTGTTAGGCCGGCTAAAGCCAACTTGGGTCTATCGGTCCACTCGAGCGTACCGTTACCCCGGAAGGAGCCTGCAACCACTAGGTTGACATCGCTGCCTAGTTGTTTTCCCCATAGGAAAGAAGTTGTCTGATCTCTGAAATCTCCCTTCCCGTTGAATAGGCCATTATTGTCAGTCTCGTTGAAATGTTCGATCTTTAGGCCTTCATAGGTTTTATAGGGCAGCATGTTTATCACGCCGGCCACCGCATCGGTGCCGTACAGTGCTGCTGCCCCGTCGGTTACAATGTCAAGTCGCTGGATTGCTATGCTAGGCATCAGCCATTGCACATTGGAATTGGTGACACGTTTACCATCGATCAGTTGCAGCGTGGCACGCGTGCCCAATCCTCGAAGATTAAAGGCAGCGCTATTACTAGAGGCGCCACTCGCCTGAATTGAGTTGGTAACACCTGAGCCGTTGTTGAACGTCATGTTCTGAACAATCTGGGCCATATTCAGAGTGCCCTGATCGGTAATGTCATCAGCTGTTAGCGACGTTATAGGTGAAGCGGCGATGATGCCTTCGCTGCGCCGGATGTAGGAGCCGGTAACAACAACTTCTTCGACTTGTGAGTCTTGCTGTGCTGATACGTAAAACGGCGTGCTTAGCAGGCCGAGTGCGATGCTGGTACAGAGGGTTTTGCGTCGAAATCTTTTGTTTTTAAAGTGGGGATTCATATTACCTTCTCCATTGATTTTCTGACTTTTTAATAAGGCGATGCCTTAAATTCCACACTTTATTTTCTTTGTCTAGCCCCCCTCTCAATAAAGTGATAACAGCTATATAGCATATGAGTAATTGGACTGGCAAACATTCATAAATGACTGTTCCTTTGATCGTAATTCGTGTAAAAATTACCCAAATACTGTAACTAAAATACTCATATTAAGAGGTTATTTGAGTAGGCTTATGGAACGGTATGTGTGTAAAAGTTGGGACTTAGGCGCTGCTATAAATTGACCCCTGAGGCGACTACTCTGCGGTATGTCGGACTCAATAATTGGAGAGAGTTGTGTTAATAAAATTTGAAAGTAAAAAGGCAGCGCCTTTCATAATGCAGAGCCAAATTGCAGAGCAGATTCTAGCGATGGCGGGGCAGGGTGGAAGGACAGAGGGCTCGATTAGCGGGGACGCTATTTCGGCGGCGATTGCTAGCCTCGAAAAGGCGCTAGAGCAGCAGAGGGGGATTCCCGATGAGTCGGTCGATGAGGAAAAGGAGGGCCCTATCAGTCTCGGTGCCCGTGCTGCACCTCTGCAAGAGATGTTACAACATGCCCTGCAGATCAATAGCTATGTAATGTGGCGGCCAGAATAATTGACTAACATGTGCAGTATTCTCGTTAAAAAATTGAGCTGATGATATCTAGTATTAGTTGCTACTATGCATCGGTGATAAATTGAATTAAGAAGAGGTTGTCATGCTAAGAAGTACACTGTTTTTGGTTTCAATGGTTCTCAGTGCAGCTTTATACGCGCAAGCATTCGATGAATGGAAAATTATTCATGCAGGCACGCTGCTGGCGGATGCGCGTGAAGACGTCTTAACTGAGCAAAGTATTATTGTCAGAAATAATCAGATTGTCGAAGTGCTAGATGGCTATGTCCAGCCCGGTCAGGTGAGCGGCACCGCCAACGCAAGAGTGATCGATCTAAGTAATCAGTTCGTGATGGCTGGACTCATCGATTCACATACGCATATCCTTAGTCAGCAGGAGCCGAACGGTCGTGAGATTCGAGTTACCCGGTCGTCACAACTTAGCACCTTAATGGGAGTCGAGTTTGGCATGCGGACACTACGTGCTGGGTTTACTACCATACGCAATGTAGGTGCCGATCGAAATGCCATCTTTGCTTTGCGCGATGCAATCAATCAGGGCATCGTTATGGGCCCGCGAATAAAAGCCGCTGGACAGGGACTTACTCCAACAGGCGGTCATGGAGATGGTGGTGGCTATCGCGATGATGTCTTTCCTCATCCCCACTCGGGTGTTTGCGATGGAGTAGCCGAATGCCGCAAAGCGGTGCGTACACAGATCAAATATGGGGCCGACCACATAAAATATGTAGCCACCGGCGGTGTGCTTAGTCAAACGGCTACCGGGACTGGGCAGCAATTTACCGACGAAGAGCAGATCGCTCTAGTACAGGCTGCTCATGCCATGGGCCGAAAAGTAGCGGCGCACGCGCATGGGAAAATCGGCTTGGAAGCTGCTTTGCGAGCAGGCGTAGATTCCATCGAGCATGGCTCCTACCTCGATGAGGAGACTGCTGACTTATTTGTTGCAACAGGCGCCTATCTGGTTCCAACTCTAATTGCAGGCCACACAGTCGAGCGAATCGCTACTGAGCGGCCTGACTTCTTTGTTCCTGCGGTTCGACAGAAGGCCCTTGAAGTAGGTCCGGTCATGAAGAACGCACTGCGCCTCGCCCATGAGCGGGGTGTGAAGATTGCTTTCGGTACAGACGCCGGTGTGAATGACCACGGCACTAATGCTTACGAGATGGTATTGATGAACGAGGCAGGTATGCCTGAGAGGGATATTCTGATTTCCGCAACTATCAATGCTGCGGATCTTATGAGCCTTACCGATATCACTGGAACTATCGAGGCAGGAAAAGATGCGGATATTGTTGCTACGGCTGGCAATCCTCTTGAAAACATCTCGGCGTTGATGAGGCCGACCTTTGTTATGGCTGTCTCTTATACACATCTCCGAGCCCACG
>OLHZ01000153.1_pt1 | contig 12593 bp, 15 predicted proteins | sample 1609381 | NCBI WGS metagenome assembly OLHZ01 (sample SAMN05416788, study PRJEB24817) | seawater metagenome | isolation source: Sea water | place: Canada:Atlantic | collected 2013-11
AGGATCGCCCATAGATGCTGATTAGACGGGTAGATGACCCGGGATTGCGCTCGAGTCTTTGCCGAGCAGGGCCTGCGCGAACGGGCCGAAGTGTTCATTATCTTGCTATTGGCAGACCGTTCTGGTATAAAACGCAGCTCTTTTTTGTACCTAGTTCTCTGTTGAGTCTAGGCTCAAGAAATAGCCAAATAAGACAAGTAAATAGTTAACTCAAACGAGGCAGCAAAATGTCCAGGGTCTGTATGGTTACTGGTAAGAAACCAGTTACAGGAAACAACGTTTCCCACGCAAATAACAAAACACGACGTCGATTTTCGCCAAATATCCATTCTCATCGGTTCTGGGTAGAGTCTGAGAAGCGCTTTGTTAAGCTGCGCTTGTCGACCAAGGGTATGCGTATCATCGATAAGAACGGCATAGACGCAGTTCTAGCGGATATTCGAAACAATGGCGTTCGCGTATAAACGCGTCAGGGCCAAGCTAGCAATATAAAGGCAACGATTATGAGAGATTTGATTAAGCTGGTTTCTAGTGCCAAGACTGGCCACTACTACACCACGGATAAGAACAAGCGCACTATGCCGGATAAAATGGAAATCAAGAAATTTGATCCAGTTGTTCGCAAGCACGTGGTCTACAAAGAAGCAAAAATTAAGTAAGAGCATTTTGGGGTAGAATTTCTATTCCCAGAATCAATAAAGCCGGAATTTTCAATTGAAAACTCCGGCTTTTTGTTGCCTGCCTGATCTTGAATCTAAGAGCCAGTCCTCAGTGCAGAATGGCTCGTACTGAACCGAAGACTTATCGCGTAGAAGGGAATCGTCTTAGCTACAGTGCATTTGCTGGAGTCACTTCCCTTTACTCAACCGCTTCGTCAGCTTCTCCGTGATGGCAACCAATTTCTTGTCTGCAGCAAACTCTTTCTTTAGTTTTCCTACCGTCGTTGAAACAGTGCCATAACGCTTCAGTGTGAACAGCTTGGCGATTGACTGCAGAGTTACGGCGGAGAGCTCCTGACACAGATACATGGCTACCCAGCGTGGCACGTTCTTTGAGCCTGGGCCGCGGGCGGCTTTATAGATACTCGTCTCAGAAACTCTAAATTCCTTAGCCACCGCGCTTATGATCTGTTTGCAAGAAGGTCTCCATTTAGCATTCGCACCTCGGGAAACGCCGCGAGCAGTGGTAGCAGATTTCTTCTTTTGTGTAGCCTTACGAAACTTGTCATCGCCTAGCACGGAAGACAGATTCTTTTTGCCGTAAAAATGCTCTAGTTCTTCTGATACTCCTTGAGCAACTACTTTCTTGTAAGCAGCGGCTCGCTTCACCGAGGCTGTGCGTAACTGTTTAAGCGTTTCGTCACGATTGAACCAGATCGGTGGTCTAGCCTTGCGAGTGAAGTTAGTATAGCTGGACCATGGGTAGCTATTCAGCTCAGAGGCCTTCACTCGCGTGTGTATGTAAGTCGATAGTGGTAGCAGATATTTCTCGGCTTGAACTAGCACGGCTTTGTAACGGCCTCTGAAAAGCGATCCTTCGCTGCCTTTCATTTTTTGATACTGCTGAGTGTATAGGCCATCGACTTGACGCATGAAACGGCTAAGGTTCGCCTCTGGAGTCTTTACGAGAAGATGGTAACCGTCTTTGAGTAGGCAGTAGGCATGCACTTCTACATTGAGTCGAGAACAGGTTTCACCTAGATCCTCTAGGAAAGCCTCATAGTATTTCGCCGAAGGAAAAACGCGTTGTTTACCGAGGCTGCGATTGGATACGTGATAAACAGCATCTGGATATTCAATTCTCAGTGGTCTGGCCATCTTGATGATCTCTTTATTATTAGGGATAGAATTAGAGCTGACCCTCTATGGGGCAGGCGTAGTGTTAACGCAATTGCTCTAGCGCGTCAACAGTGATGCGATTGATGGAATGGAAATTCACTCAAAAGGGGCAAAGAATTGCCAGGACGAGATTGTGTCACTGTAAAGGCAATGTTTTTTACTAATTGTTCCACGAGAAAGAGCGCTTCGTGACCCCTTGAATAGCTGACTATTTCAGTCCGAATTAGAAACGGCTTAGTTGCTGAAGGAGACTAGTTGAGTTGGAAGATCGAGGCTAGGGGCGAATTGCTTTTACTACTACGCGCTTCGGAGCAGGAAGGCCTTCTATAGTGAGCTGTGGATTATTCACATCTAGTGCATCTTCTAGAGAGTCAAAGGGCATCCATTCGGTTTTACGCTGTTCATCTACCGTAGTAGTTGATTCATCGATTACCGAGATTTGTTCCATCCCGCAGCGAGAGAGCCATTGAACTAGGGTGGGGATACTTGGGACGAACCAGACGTTGCCCATGCGCGCGTATTTCTTCTCGGGCGTTAGGCTGTAACCCGCCTCGCCATCGACACAGATCGATTCAATCACCAATTCGCCGCCGGGACGTAGGCAGCTCTTTAATTCCAAAATATGGTCGATCGGTGAGCGCCGGTGATAGATCACGCCCATCGAAAAAACGGTGTCGAAGTAGTTCAGTGAAGGCGGCACCTGTTCCAAAGTGAGGGGCAGCACAAAGATAGGAGACTCGGCTGCAAAATGTTTTAGTAGCCAGAACTGCGCAACATAAGCGATGTGTGGATCGATACCGAGCACCATCTCGGCGCCTTCCTCTAACATACGGAACCCGGAGTAACCGTTGCCGCTTCCGACGTCGAGCACGCGACGCGACTCTAGCGATGAAATCTCTTTCACGAGGCGGTCCCATTTTAGATTGGATTGCCACTCCGTTTCTATGTCTATGCCGAACAACTCGAACGGCCCCTTGCGCCATGGTATAAATTTTAGAAGTTTCTCTCGTAGCTGAGTAAGTGTCTCCGGGTCACTATCACTGGCACTACCGATTCTAACTTTGCTGCCAAACTCAACTGATAGGGGCTGGATCTGGGGCAATTCGGATAGCAACTCACGCCATCTTGGGAAATCACCGTAGCGAATCTGCTGCAGGTACTCATCCTTGGTAAAGGGAAGCAATGCTTCCAGCGGTGATCCGTCAAGCAGTTCTTGCAGAGGTTTCAGGTTCATAAAGATTTACTTAAACGCAACCATGGAGGCGAAGTTAAAACACTGGAACCAGACATCAACAGATTGAAAGCCAATTTTCTGTAGGCGGTCTCGGTGCACGCCTAGGGTCTCTGGGAGTAAGACCTTCTCTAACGCCGCTCTCTTCTGGCTTATCTCCAATTTGCTATAGCCCATGTTTTCTTTAAAGCTGTGGTACATCTTAATAAACAATTGATTGAGCTTCTCATCGGGAAAGGTAATCTTCTCAGAGATGATCAAGACACCGCCTGGCTTCATTCCTGCATAGATTTTGCGTAGTAGAGTAACGCGCTGGTCAATCGGGATGAACTGAAGAGTAAAGTTCAGTACTACGACCGAGGCATCCGTTATTTCTGAGTCACACAGGTCTTCACAGCGACACTCAATCTTGCGGGCGAATTGCGGCAAACTTTTTAGCCTAGTTTGCAGACGATCGATCATGGCAGTTGAGTTGTCGATAGCAATTGCGGAGAAGTCTTGGCACTCTACTTGATCAACTGCGGCCAGAGTGGCGCCTCCTAGGCTGCAGCCCAAGTCGTAGATTCGACTGCGTTCTTGATAATACTCCTCTGCCAACACGCCAATCATAGCTATGATGGTGCTATAACCCGGCACCGACCGATTGATCATGTCTTCAAATACGGAGGCGACGTTTTCATCGAAAACGAAGTCACCTGGAAGCTTCGTCTCTGCGAATATTCGATCTTTGTTCTGGGTGGGTTCAGTCATTGCGAGTTGCTTCGTGAGTTGTCTGATTGAGAATTGGATTCGACTTGCTAAGAATAGTTAGCGCTATTCTACGCAGCCCTTGGCCGTAACTCGAACAGAATTCGAGACGCTTTCCATTCTAGCTGTCTATATCTTCCTATCCAGTGCATTATCCTATTCTAATTCGAACCCGTTAATTATCCTATTGTCTAATTCTCATTCAAATGTCAATGCTTCATCCGTTCTTGTAGATAATATTAGCTTGTTCGACAATCTACAAATAGGCAATGGTGTCTTGGATCTCGCCTGCGGCAATGGGAGAAACGGTTTATTTTTAGTTAGCCATAATGTTCCGGTACTATTTGCAGATAATAATGAAGCCCAACTAGAAACCATTGCGCCCGTGCTAGAGTCAGCAGGGACTAGCGCGAAAAAAAGTGCTTGTTGGTTGATAGACTTTGAGGCTGAGGTGAGTGAGGGCAGGAATCCCCTAATTGGCAAATGTTTCGATGCAGTCATAGTATTCAACTATCTGCACAGGCCGCTTTTTCCTTTTATTAAGGAAGCGATTCGGCCCGGTGGATTGATTGTCTATGAGACATTCACTGTAGATCAGATGCGGTTTGGCAGACCGAGTAACCCAGATTTTCTCCTGGGGCATGACGAATTGGCCCAAACCTTTGCAGGGTGGGAGTTTATCGAGAGCTTTGAAGGCGAGGCCTCGAATCCCCAGCGAGCGATATCAAGATTAATAGCCAGAAAACAGGCTAAATAGTGAGTCTAATGAGCAAGGCAAAAATACTTCCCTTAATTTTTGGCGGCAGAAGCAAGGCTGTGAAGCGTCCGTATGAGTGTGAGATAGTGCGCAGCAAGCGGAAGACGCTCGCTCTGTATATCAAGCAGCAAAAAGTAATCGTTCGTTGCCCGCTGCGTGCGTCTAAATTAGAGGTAGAGGAGTTCATTAGCTCGAACCACGCGTGGATAGAGGGTCGGCTATTCGAAGAATCTCTGCGCGAGAAACAGGCATTGAGAGTCGAGAGAGGCGGCAAGATTTTCTATCGAGCCCGCGAGCGGACCATCGTCTTCAAGGAAGGGCGCAAGCAGCGAGTAATGATAGTTGGCGATGAGTTTATTATTCAGGGGCATAAGCTGACCCCAGCTAAGGCGAAGGTTCAGGTAGAAGACTTTCTAATCGACAAGGCGAGTGAATATATCTTGCCCAGGGCCCGAGGCCTTGCCCGTCATTTAGGCGTCGAGCACAAGATCACTGAAATTAAGCTTAGAAAGACCAAGTCGAAATGGGGGCATTGCACGTCAATGGGTGTACTGCAGTACAACTGGATGATTATGTTGGCGCCCTACAGCATTATCGACTACATGATCACCCATGAAGTCTGCCACCTGTTGCACATGGACCACTCGCAGAGGTTCTGGAATCGAGTTGAGTCCATTTGCCCTGATTGCGACACTTATATTAATTGGCTTAAAGAGCACGAACACCGACTCTGGTTCTAGCTTAATCCTTCTATTGAAACCTTAGCTTGAGACTTTGGCCCTAAACCTTAGGTCCCACACTCCGTGTCCGAGGCGCTGTCCTCTCTTCTCGAATTTTGTGACGGGCCTATCTGGCTCCGGCCAGTAGTTTTGCGCGCCTAGGATGTTTTCCAAACGAGGGTTTGCCTCCAGCACTTCCATCATGTGTTCGGCATAGGCCTGCCAGTCAGTCGCGAAATGAAGCTCCGCCGCCGTATTTAATTTCTCAAGCAGCAGCTCGATGAATTCCGGCTGCACTAGGCGTCGTTTATTGTGTCGCTTCTTGTGCCATGGGTCGGGGAAGAATAGCAGGAGCTTATCTATGCAATTATCGGGTAAGCCAGTCTCCAATATCTCTCTGGCATCGTGACAGATAAGCTTGATGTTCGTGAGTTGATTCTCTGCGATGCCATTCAGGAGTTTCCCTACTCCTGGTTGATGCACTTCGATTCCGAGGAAGTTTTGATCCGGGCCTTGCTTGGCCATCTCTAACAGTGAGTCGCCCATCCCGAATCCAATTTCTACCGTCAGTTTCTGCGGTTTCTCAAACAGTTTGTTTGGATCGAGAGTTTCGTTGTTGAATTCGACGACGTAACTTTCCCAGTAGCTTTCTATTGCTTTACGTTGAGCATCGGTCAACCGCCCGGAGCGAATAACATAGCTGCGAATTGGTCTCTTGTTTTCATCTGGTATTGAATTAGACACTACGTTGTATCGACTCTTCGATTGATTACTATTTCAGTGACTTCGTTTAACTTGGGAACTGTTGCTTCGCTGCGAACCAGACTATGAGTGCCCACGCTGCTAGAAAGCAGAGCCCACCTAAAGGGGTAATCGCACCCAGCCATCGTATTCCAGTAATGCTTAGCAGATAGAGGCTGCCGGAAAATAAAAAAATGCCAGTCATCATCAAGTAGGCGCTGATGCGCAGCAGGCTCGATGCTGGGAAATTAAGCATCAACAAACCGATGCCGAACAGGGCGAGTGTATGGTACATATGGTATTGCACGCCGGTTTGAAATGTATTGAGCAACTCTGGACTCAGCCTATCGCGCAGCATATGTGCTGCGAATGCGCCGATTGATACGGCCAAGAAGCCATTCATTCCGGCTAGGATGATAATAAGTTTGCTCATGGTAGTTTGCACTCAGTGATGCTATCGGCAACAGGTCAAATCGAAGTCAAAAAAAAGCCGCGAGAACTCGCGGCTTTTTTGCTGCTCATTGCTTAGGCTGCCATCTTTACTTTGATCTTATTCATTGCATTTTTTTCGAGTTGACGAATTCGCTCAGCAGAAATGCCGTAGCGATCAGCTAACTCATGCAGCGTAGCTTTGGTGTCACTTAACCAGCGGCTGTTCAAGATGTCTTTGCTGCGATCATCTAGTTCAGACATGGCAGAGTGAAGACTGTTGTTCGTTACTTCTTCCCACTCATCTTCTTCTACATTGGTAGACAGGTCAGACGCCTGATCTTCTAAGTAGTAAGCCGGTGCTTTGTAGGCTGCTTCATCGTCGCTGTCTGAATCGGCATCGAAGGCGGCGTCATAGGAAGCCATTCGTCCTTCCATTTGCCTAACGACTTTGGCATCAACGCCAAGGTCCTGTGCCATTGCTTCGGCTTCTTCGTTGTTCAACCAACCAAGACGTTTCTTAGAGCTGCGCAGATTGAAGAACAGTTTGCGCTGTGCTTTGGTGGTCGCGATTTTGACAATGCGCCAGTTGCGCAGAATGTATTCATGCATCTCTGCTTTGATCCAATGTACGGCGAAGGAAACTAGGCGAACACCCACTTCTGGATTGAATCGCTTAACAGCCTTCATCAGGCCAACATTACCTTCTTGGATCAGGTCGGCCTGAGATAGGCCATAACCGGAAAATGTTTTGGACATGTGTACGACGAAGCGTAGGTGTGCGAGAACCAATTGTCTGGCTGCATCCACTTTATCTTCGTAGTAATACTGCTTGGCAAGCTCTAGCTCTTGCTCAGGCGTAAGCATAGCGATGCTATTCACCGAAGCGATATAAGCAGTTAAATCCTGACCCGGAGTTGTGGGGTCGAAAACTTGTAAACTGTTAGCTGTGCTCATTTGTGTTCACTCTTTCCTGGATAATTCGGAATCTATGATGGATTACGGACTAGTGGACCTATTTTAGCATTCAAATTTTCACTCCGCCAATAATACCTTTTTTCCAAATGTCCGTGTTTACTGGGTTTCGCGGAGGTTTCAGCGCTAAATTTCTAAGTGCTGGCTCATTGGTTTCAAAAAACGTGGATTTAGAGTTGAAACTATAGGGCATGCCTAACCTATAAATGGGGCTGTATTCTCCCATTTCAAGAGCTGCGAGCAAGAAATTGCTGTGTTGCTAGAGCTCTAGGGGTTGATAGCGCGAATATGACGCAAGCTAGCTATGAGTGCTGCCGCCCAGCCAATGGCAGCGCCGACGGCGACGATGAGCAAGGAGCTGATTAACCCGAAGCCGCGCAATTGAAAGTCGCTCTCGTACAGCTGCATCAATACTTCTAAGTTCGAATTAAAAGTAGCTAAGACTATGCCTTGAAGCAGCGTGGCCAAGATTCCACCGGCCAGCCCGTAGAGGAGGCCTGTGTATAAAAAAGGTCTAGCAGCATACATATCGCTGCCACCTACCAATTTAATCACTAGTATCTCGGCCTTACGGCTCTCGATTGCCAATTTTATTGTATTGCCCACCACAAAGAAGAGTCCAAGAATTACGATCACCGCAAGCACACTGCCAATAGCGCTGACCAGATTCGATATCGCCGCCAATCTTTGCAGCCAGAGGTTGTCCACCTGAACCATATCGGCTTGGGGTAGTTCTTGTAGCTGCCTTGCAAGTTCATCTACAGCTGCAGGCGAGATATCGGTTGGAGTAAGGACAATCGCTCCGGGCAATGGGTTGGCGGCCATCTCGATGACCAAATCTTTCAGGCCAGTCGATGCGCCAAACTCTACTAGTGCTTGAGAGGGCGAAACATAGTATGCGAAATCAATATCTATTCGAGTTAGTAAGCCATTACTAACTTCTTGACCGTCCGTCTCCGAAACACTATCTTTTAGATAGAGAGTCACCTGAGCGCTGTCTTGAAAACCGGCAAGAAGACTGGCCAGGTTGCTGTTTAGGCCGAACATCAGGGCAGGCAGCAGTAAGGCTACAGCGACTACGAAGAGCGTCACCGCAGTGGATGCCGGCGTTTGCAGAAGGCGACTAGCGCTGCTTCTTGCAACGCGTCGATGGAGTCTTACTAGATCTAGAAATGATTCGGTCTGTCCTGCGCGCGTGTTGCGCTTCACTCGCGGATGATTCGGGTTCTCAGTGCGGCGCTTAGTGGCACTCATGCCAGTGGCCTAGGTTTCTGGTCTGCTAGCAGCTTCCCGCCTTCGAGCACTAACGTTCTGCAGTTCAAGCGCTCTATGAGTGCTGCGTCATGGCTCGCAACCAATAGGCACACCCCGACACTTTGAAACTGCTGGAATACATTCATGACTTCTGCCGATAGCCCTGGATCCAAATTTCCGGTGGGTTCGTCGGCTAGGATAATGCTAGGTCTATTAACGACCGCCCGTGCGATTCCCACTCGCTGCTGTTCTCCCCCCGAGAGAGCTTCGGGAAAGCTCTTCTCTTTCTTCAACAAGCCAACTTTGTCCAGAGCCGCTCTAACGCGCCGGGCAGCATCTTTCGGTTGATAGCCACAAATTTCTAAAGGGAGCGCAACATTGTCGTAGACACTGCGATCGTGGAGGAGCTGATGGTCTTGAAAAACGGTACCGATCTGGCGGCGATGGTGAGCAATTTGCTTTGCAGAAACTCGATTTAGATTTACACCGTTTGCAATTAATTGCCCTGAGCTGGGTGTTTGCATAGCTAAGATAAGTTTTAGCAGTGTGCTCTTGCCGGCTCCAGAGTGTCCGGTAATGAAAGCGAATTCGCCGCGACTCACTTCGAAACTAATATCAGACAGCGCATCCTGACCATCGGCATAACGTTTGCTGACGTTATCAAATTTGATCATGCCGGTGGCCTGGTATATAAAAATCTAAATTAACGAGAGGGCTCATTCAGAGAATAGAGCATCGACATATTCTTTTGCATTGAACGGTCTTAGGTCATCTATCTTTTCACCCACACCGATAAAGCGAATGGGAAGGGATAACTTTTTGGCAAGTGCAAACACGACTCCACCCTTTGCAGTTCCATCTAGCTTCGTAAGAGCGATACCACTTAGGGTTGTAGTTTTATGAAAACTTTCGGCTTGATTAACTGCGTTCTGGCCGGTAGTTGCGTCGAGTACCAATAAGACCTCGTCTGGCAGACGCTCGTCTTGCTTCTTCAATACTCGAACGATTTTCTCTAGCTCGTTCATGAGATTATCTTTCGTGTGTAAGCGCCCAGCGGTATCTGCGATTAGCACATCGACATTCTTCGCTTTCGCAGATTGATAGGCATCAAAAATAACCGAGGCGCTATCGGCACCGGTGGCCTGAGCGACCACGGGAACAGAGTTCCTCTCTCCCCATACTTGCAATTGCTCCACCGCGGCGGCTCTAAAAGTATCGCCTGCGGCCAGCATGACATTCAATCCCTGGGACTGATAAAGCTTCGCGAGCTTACCAATTGAGGTTGTCTTGCCAACGCCGTTTACTCCGACCATCAAGATGACGAAAGGTTTGGCCTCAGATTTTACGATGAGGGGCACATCTACTGGCTCTAAAATATCGGTGAGTTCTTGCCGGAGCGCTGTCATGAACTGTTCGGGGTCGGCTAACTGCTTTCGCCCGAGTCGCTTTTTAAGATTGCCGATAATTTGATCAGTCGCATCGATGCCAATATCTGCAGAGAGTAGCTGCGATTCTATTTCTTCCAGTAGGTCGAGGTCGATAGCCTTCTCGCCGAGAACAATTTCGGCCAGTCCATCGCTAATTCTACTGCGTGTGCGGCTTAAGCCATTCTTTAGGCGCGCAAAGATTCCGGCCTCGCCTTGATTGGCGGTGCCGTCAATGGAAGCAGACTCATTGGATTCGCCCTCTAAGGCGTCGTTGGACTTGGAGTCCTCAGATTTCTTTTTCTTGCCTAGGCCAAACATGATACGAACACTCAAATAGATACGACTAGAGGGCCGCTATGCTACCACAGCTGTGTGTTTCATCTAATACTACCGTGAGGCCTGAGATGATAGGCTTACGCTTTGGCTCCGTAGCAGATAAGAACATAAACCTATGCCGCAATCGACTTCTCAAAATAACAATAGCGTTCGCATCATTGCGGGTGAGTTCAGAAGCAGAAAGCTAGAATTTCCGAGCTTGGAGGGACTGCGTCCCACTGCAGATAGGATTCGAGAGACGCTCTTCAATTGGCTGCAGGACAGTATTGCCGGAGAAACTTGTCTAGATTTGTTTGCAGGAAGTGGTGCGCTCGGCTTCGAAGCTCTTTCAAGAGGTGCGAGCCAGGTTGATTTTATCGAGCAAAGCTCATCGGCAGTAAACTCGATCCGAGATAATATAGAGCGATTAGGTGCGAAACATGGCAACGTGTATTGTTCCGATGCGTTCGAGTGGCTAGAGCGAAGTGCGCAAGATTCAAAGCAATATGGCTTGGTATTTCTAGATCCTCCATTCAAAGGTGAGACGCTCAACCGCGCAATCGCAAAACTCGAGAGTGCAGACTTGTTAAGAGAAGGCGGGCTTGTGTATATCGAAAAAGAGACGCAATCGATCGATGCTGACTTACCTAGTAATTGGGTAGAAGTGAAAAGCAAGAAAGCAGGGTTAGTTCAATTCGGTTTGTACAGTATTTTAAGAAGCAACAAATAAAAATGACAGCTGGCACTAGCGAAAACGAATTCATTCCCACCTGGTGGTTGCCAGAGGGTCATAGTCAAACTCTGTGGAGAAAATTCTCCCCAGCAAAAAAGGTTGTGCATAAGCGACAACGAATTGAGCTCGATGACAGCGACTATATCGACCTCGATTGGACGACTCTTGACCCCCAAAAATCCAAAGATAATACGATCGTATTTTTTCTCCATGGCTTGTGCGGGTGTTCGAGATCGTCTTACATTCTAGCTATGCAGTCGCTTTTGAATGATCAGGGCATCTCCTCCGTCGCGATGAACTTTCGTGGCTGTAGTGGAGAAATGAATCGACTCGCCCGAGCGTATCATTCAGGAGTCTCGGAAGACGTCAACGAAGTTTTTAGCAAATTAGTGACTGAATATCCCGCGCATAATTTTGTGTTTGTCGGTTATTCGCTAGGTGCGAATGTACTCTTAAAATGGTTAGGCGAGATTGAATCACACCCCAGCATTCGCAAAGCGGTGGCTGTGTCGACCCCCTTCGCATTGCAACATTGCTCGCAAGCCATGTTGCAGGGTGTAAGTCGAATATATGGTCAATATTTTGTGCGCCGCCTAGTGAAAGACTTTCAGAACAAGCAGCAACACTTGCAGTCGTTTAATCCAGAACAGGCGAAACGTATCGCACAATTGGGTGATACGCGCAGTATCTCATCCATATGGGAGTTCGATGATCAGATAACCGCGCCCCTGCATGGATTTGAAGGGGCGGAAGATTATTACCGAAGGTGCAGCAGCTCTGCCTTTCTAAGCTCCATAGCAGTCGACACATTGCTGATTCAGAGTAAGAACGATCCCATGATTCCTCCCAAATCGATTCCGGATAGCGAAATGCTCTCGCCTCAAATACAGATTCAGCTAACGGAGAAGGGAGGGCATGTGGGCTTCGTTTCCTCAAATCCCGATAATTGGCTAGAACAGAGAATATTGAATTTCATGCAAGTGTGAGTGATCATAGGTGCGATCTCGTAGTTCGGAACATAAATGCGCTACATAATCTCGGGACATAAGTCCAAATACTAGTTACAAACCAAGGCCACAGAGCCTGCCCATTATAAAAATGAGAATGTTATGAAAATTGCTGTCTACCCGGGAACGTTTAATCCAATCACCAATGGCCATATGGACCTGGCAGAACGAGCCTCGGGTTTATTCGATAAAATCATCGTGGCAGTAGTAGGTAAGAATCAGCAGAAGCCCAATGCCTTGCCATTGGAGCAGCGTGTGCAGCTCACCAAAAAAGTTCTGGGTCATCTGGAGAATGTTGAAGTTAGATCGTTCGATAGTCTGATAACGCAATTTGTTAAGGAGTGCGACGCTAAAATTATCCTGCGTGTACTGCTCCCAATGCCAAAAATAAATTTTAGCTCTGTCTCTTATACACATCTG
>OLHZ01000169.1_pt1 | contig 12155 bp, 19 predicted proteins | sample 1609381 | NCBI WGS metagenome assembly OLHZ01 (sample SAMN05416788, study PRJEB24817) | seawater metagenome | isolation source: Sea water | place: Canada:Atlantic | collected 2013-11
CGTGGGCTCGGAGATGTGTATAAGAGACAGTATTTGAAGAAGATGTTAAAGATGTAGGCATTTGCACTGAACCATTTCAGGGTGAGTATCGCGCATCAACTACAATTGGTGGACATATTAATAAAGCAAATGATGAGCGTTGGGCAGAAAAATGTAAGCATGAATGGGGTGTGGATCTTCCTCGTGATGATGATAACTATTTAAAAGTATATAATGCTGGTATGGTATTGTTTACAAAAGACGGCTTGCTTAAATGTAAAGATAAGTTTCTTTCATTTCAGAAGTATATTAATACTGCACGTGCAATGAATATAGGCCGGTTCTATACAGTGGATCAAAACTATTTCCATGTTGAAATGATTAAGCACTTAGATTATACAGAATTAAGCAATGATTGGAATTGCTATATACATTACACACGTGGTCCACTTGGAGAAAAAGAACCGATTCATGATAGCCGTGGAGACCATGCGAACTTTGTACACATTCAATTGAGTGGCGCAGATTATTTTGATAATGATTTGCTTGATAAGATAACAAATGAAAATCAAATTGTGTGGAGATCATTACTCAAATGACGTTATGGAATGGATTAAGAGCAAAAATTGCGCATGAGTTTGATCATGCAATAGCAAATAAAAATCATAACTTTTTAAAATATGATACTATTGCAAAAACTTTACATCCACGGAATGAGTTATATTTTGCTATTGATATGCAGAATGAAATGAATAAAATGCCAGAAGCAGCATGGGTATTAAATGTAGACATTTACGATGATCCTGCGGTAGGTGGACCGGCATTGCATGTTGATGGCAAAAGCAGTGGAACAATTCAACAATTGTGGTATATGACTTTAATGAAAAAGTTTTGGGGCAATAGGCAATTTACTAATATTGTTGAAATTGGGGGTGGCTATGGCAATGGCGCAAGAATTTGGCATAAAAATCAATCTAATCTTACATATACAATATGCGACTTTCATGAATTATGGAAAATACAAAAGTATTATTTAAACGCAGTTTTTGGTTCACCATCTGTTATTGATAATATATCTTATCGCGGACTTAAAGATTGTTGGGATCACAAAGGTGGTTTGCTGCAGGCCACTTTTTCTATGAATGAAATGCCATTGGCTGATCGGGTCTGGATCGAAAACAATTTACATCATTATGATTTTATCTTTATTGCATACAATGAACATTTTGATGGCATAGATAATTTAACATATTTTGAAAAGCTAGCTGGCAAGATTCACAGTCGGGGATATAATGTAAAGCATACTTTATGTTCTATTCGAAAGAATAAGCGCTATATACTAGCAGATAGGAAAAAGACATGATTAATGCTGAATTTACAGAAGTAAAAACTGTATTGAAGTTTCATAAACAAATTGTGCAGCAGCAAGAAGAAGCACACGGTGAGCATTATTGTGCAATGCATAAAGCAATTCAACGCTTTTGGGCAGAAGGTAAATGTAAAACGTATATGGAATTGGGTGTGCATCAAGGTGGCACAGCAGCCAATGCTATGATGCTTAAGCCAACTCCTGAAAAGATTACTTTGATTGATATTGATATGGCTAAGTACAATAGCTTTCTCAAGCCTATTGCAGAGAAACATTGCAAGTGGGAAAAGATTGAACTTGATGTAAGGCAGACTGATTCGACTGGATTTGGCGCGGTTGAAAATGTAGATATGCTTGTAATTGATTCTGTACACAAAGCTGCCTGGATGTCAAAAGAACTTGATCTGCACGGTAAAAATGTACGGAAATATATTATTGCACATGATACTATGAGGTTGTTCAATCAAGTCAATGAACAATTACATACTACTCTTACAGAGTGGGGCGATGTAAACGGCTTTCGGGTAGTGGATCGTGGTGAAGCAAGTGTTGGTTATACAGTTATTATGAAAGATTAAAGGGTTGCTAATATGAAGTCCTATGCTATTGTTATGTCAAAGAATAAAATTTCTACTGGGGGATTCACAAACCTGCAGGCCTCTTCTAAATCAGTTAATAATGAGTTTGAAACAATAGCATATGATGCAATAACAGAACCATCCTTTTGGTCTCGTCAAGCCTGGGATTATCCCTGGGAGGGCGAAGTCATTGATATGAAATCAGGTTTAACAAAATCTGCATATCCAACACGCAATCCAGCAAATAGAATTGCATGCGCCGAAAGCCATTATAACTTATGGGTTATGTGCCTTGACGCAATGGAGCCGTTTCTTATACAAGAACATGATTCCATTTGGAAGAAAAAATTAGATGCGACGTTATTTGACAATAAAGAGTTTGATATAATAGGAATCAATAATCCAATTGGTTCTACTCGAAGATCAAACATATATCATCACAAAGTACAATCTGTTCCAGGCGTAGCTTCTGTTGTTCGAGCTCCAAAGATTGATAAACCAAATATTCCGCAAGGAATAGCCGGTAATAGTGCATATATTATATCACCGAATGGTGCGAAAAAAATGATTAGCCTGATCGGGCAATTTGGTCTTTGGCCAAATGACGCTATTATGTGTCGCCAGCTTGTTCCACGCCTCGGTCAAACACGTATTTATTATACAGGGGTGCAAGCATTACCAAGCACAACCACGGAAGCTGGTGGTTAGAATGAAATCATTTGTAATTACAATACTTGAAAATGAACAGTCTATGCAGGTAGCAACTCGCTGCATTCAATCTGGGCAAAAGCATGGATTAGAAATTAAACACTTTGGTGCTATAACACCTCAGCGTAATAATCCGATTCAAATTGCAAAAGATAAAGGCATTCCCTTAGATGGATTTAAAGAAGTGTATTCTCGATTTGAAAACTGTTTATCAGCGTTTTTATCACATTATACTTTATGGGAATACTGTGTAAGAGATAATACTGAATACACAATCTTTGAGCATGATGCAGTATTAGTTAACAAAATCCCTGATTATATTGCATATGATAAAGTTATATCACTTGGGAAACCGAGTTATGGTAAGTTTCGAAATCCGTCAATACTTGGTGTGAATCCTCTTACATCGAAGCCATACTTTCCAGGTGCACATGCCTATAGAATAAACCCGAAAGGTGCGAAAGCATTAATTGAAAGAGCCAAGAAAGATGCCGGTCCTACCGATGTATTTTTATCTTTAAACAAGTTCATATGGTTACAAGAATTTTATCCATGGCCGGTCGAAGCACGAGATAGTTTTACAACAATACAAAAAATAGAAGGTTGCTTAGCAAAGCATAGCTACGGTGAAACATATGAAATTATCTAAGATGTTTGTTACAGGATGTGACAGTAAAACTCGATGGATGGTGCCGTGGTTTCTTGATAATTATCACAAGCATAATCCAGAAGTTAAGATCAAAGTTGTAGACTTTCAAGATGGCATGGGTTGGCTTGAAAAGCCTGCGGCAATGAGACGAGCCGCACTTGAGGCTGATAAGGTTTGTTGGATTGATACAGACTGCGAAGTGCTTGGTGATATATCAGGTATCTTTGATTATACAGTACCCGGCAAACTTACAATGGCCGAGGATAAACCCTGGACAACGCGTCGCGGGGGAGTATGGCATAATTCAGGTATAGTAGCATTTGAAGGTGCCCCGGGTATTCTTATTGAATGGGAAATCATCTGCGCTACACAAGGTGGTGTAGGAGATCAAGAAGTTCTGCATGAAATGATACCTAATCCTATTAAGCGATTGCAATTGATTGAAAATTTACCTAATAAGTATAACGTGCTTCGATTGCAGCATGATGATAAAACCGTCCCGCCAAATCCTTTGATATATCATTGGACTGGGCCGAAAGGAAAAACTCATATTAGAAAGTTAATGAAATGAGCAGAACAATACATGTAATAGGTAATGGTGATAATGCTCAACTGTTTGACCCCCGAGCTAAAGGTGCTAGAATAACCTGTAACCTTCCGCCATTTCCAGTACACAATGTATTTGCAACTTGTATGGTTGACTTTAAAATGATGCGTGCAATGTCAGAAGGAAGTGTTCAAGTACCTGGTGATTGGGTATTAGGCATGCGACCTAAACATTGGTTAGAAGTTAACCCTTCCTGGAGATTGCGTTGGCATAAACAGATTAAAGAGTTTTACACAATTCTTCCTGAATATACTCAAAACTATACTGATTTTAATTGTGGGCATATGGCGACTCATTATGCTTGTAACAAATTGAAAGCTGATACTATTCACATGTATGGCTTTGATTCTATTTTTGATCAAAACTTACGCAGCTGCACAGACTTCTATCTGAATTCAGATAGATCAAATACAAACAACTATCGTCTCGCCGAAAACTGGCGTCCTGTTTGGGCAAATTTGTTTAATGAATTCCCAGATACACAATTTGTATTGTATCATAAACATAATAATATCAAGCTTCCTTTACTACCTGCTAATGTAGCAATCCGAGCTCAGGGGTTTACAAAGTAGGAAAAACATGATATAATAAATATCATACAGCATGATATAATAAATATCATGCAGAAGAGAAATAAACCCTCATCACAAAGGATTAAATAAGTGAAAAACTTACTACTTGCCGGGGCAGCTGTATTGGTATTGCCCTCTTTAGCTTGGGCAGATTCCACAGTCAAAGGTAAAGTCCGAGATCACTATAAAACCGTATATGATTCGGTATCAAAAACTACAACAGAATGTTATAATATAGATGTGCCTATTTACGGGACTGTACGAAAAAACAAAGCAGGGGAAGGTGCCTTGCTTGGTGCACTCCTTGGTGGCGTTGCTGGTAAAGTAATTTCTGGCAATGATAAAGGAGCTGCAGGTGGCGCTCTCTTTGGTGCTATTATTGGTGCTGATAAAGGTGCTAACTCAAATCAAACTGTTGTTACCGGCTATCGAAAAGAACGACGATGCGATGATATAACTGAGTGGGTTGATGTACCTAAATCAGTATATAGCCATTCCACCGTTACTTTTAAACTCGATGGTCAATATATAAAACTTGAATTTTTTAAATAGGAGAAAATAGATGGAAGCATTATTCGCCATATTTATGTTTGGTAGTTTTGTGTTTGGCGCACAGGAACGGGCAGAGCTCGTAGCTACAAATGAAGTAATCGAAAGGAAGCTCGAGTTGTTACGCGACACTGCGGTTGAACAATCGTTGTTTGCAGATAAACTTTATGAAACTCAGCGGAAAATAGCTATATCTCATTCATCTGTGGCAGCTCGCGATCATACACTTGATGAAGCACATACATTGGAAATTAAGCACCTTCGATTGAGAGTAAAGAGTCTTGAAAGTCAACTTGCCCCATGAGCTTAGAGGATTTGCTAAAGTAAAAGGTGATAGGGAATCGAAAGAAATCCTTTTCACTAATAATTGGCATACGTATTTTACGGATGGAACAAATGAGCTAGATTTACAAATGGGTGGGTCTAGCTTTACTTTAGGCTATAATAATTTTTCTGCTTTAAAGAATTTAGAAAATTCAATATTAACAACCGCACGCTGTCAAAGTAATAATCATCACTATAACAAAGAAACAATTCGAGCCGGTGAGATATTGTGTGATGGAGTTTGGGACACTTATGCTTGGGCATTAAGCGGCACAAGTGCTGTTGAAGCTGCTATATCAATGAGTGACGAATATTGGAAAGCTCTCGGTGTAAATAAGCCAAAGATAATATCATTTAGCTTTGCCTGGCACGGCACAAGTTATCTTACAAAAGATATGGGTGCGCCTTTTTTATTAGCAAATCATACTGGGCGTTGTATTAATTTAAAGCAACCCAAATCAAAGGAAGACGAAAATGAAGTTTTGGCAGATATTGAGCGCAATCTTATGGACGTTGGTTGCATTATATTTGATAGCGCGACTTGGATTGGGGGTCTTTGGGGTTACAGTTCCAATTGGTGGACTCGTATAAGACAGATATGCGATGAGCATGACGTATTAATGATTACAGATGATGTGGCCTCATGCTGGGGCAAAACTGGAACCCTGCATCCTTATCAATCTATTGGGTATGGTGTTCAACCAGATATATCAGCACTTGGCAAATCATTAACTGCAGGATATGCACCACTTGGTGCTGCGGTTTGTAATAAAAAAGTTGGTGATATATTAAACAAACCAGGAGTCTGGAACTATAATCATACTTGGCAACCATCAATGATGGGCATTTATATTATGTTGAATGTATATGATTATATTATGAGACATCAACTATTAAATAACGTAACAAAAATTGAAGTTGCATTACGTGAAATTGCATCAGAGTTAAGTATAGATAGTTATAGAGTACAAGGTTGTTTCTTTGCGCTTGATGCAAAAACGGAGCATACCGGATTGAGCTCTACTTTATTGCCTAATAATATTCGAGGTTGTGCACCGCTTCTTGCGAATAACATATACTTTCAAGACTTAAGGGACCATTTGAATGGACTTAGAACATAGTTTACCCACAATGGATATATCACCGCTTCGAGAAATCGGGTTGGCTGACACTGGCATAAGACTACCTCGTTTATCTGAGTTTAAATTTTCCGACGATCCTGAAGTTGATTGGAAGCTATCTAAGTTTGCACATCGAGAACATGGTGAGCAAAGAAATATAAAATGGGATCCGTCTGGCATTGTTAAAAAACAATCCGATGGTGGACTAGATCCACGGTTAATAGTACGACAAGAGCAATCAGGGTTAAAACAAGAAAGCTATTTTGGTGCCATGGGCAACTTAGATGAAAAGAAAAGCAAACTTGTGAGTTACCTATATGATATGCTTGGTGATAATGCAAAGTATTTTGAAGCTGTATTCTTTTTAAAAATGGAATCCGATCAGGGTTTCTTGCCACATAAAGATGGCGGGGGAACTACACGGTTGTATATTCCTGTATCTCCCTTTGGTGAAGATTATAGCCGATTAGAATTTTATTATAATAATCAAATTTATTATGTTTATAACTATATCAACCCACCGCCTGTATATTTGTTCAGCTCACGTCTTATTCATGCTGTATATAACTATGGCTATCCTACAAGATTGAATCTGCAGATTAATTGTAAACTATCTTATTCGGAGGCATTAGCACTATTCGATGAAAATTAAGTTTTTAGCATTTAGTTACACTAAGCCTTATTCATTCAATCCAATCTACTACTGGCTCAAATCATTCTATAAGAAAAATGGTAAACATTATGACTCATATGAATGGTTGCCAACTGAATATTTCTTTACTGAAGACATTGTAGATCGTATTATTGAAGAAGGCACAGACATATTGTGTCTGTCGGTTTATCTATGGAACTTCGAAAGCCAAATGAAGGTTGCAAAAGAAGTACGCGAAAGAAAACCTAACATTCAAGTTATTGTAGGTGGACCTGAGTGCCATGCTAATACAGAAGCTGATTGGTTCGAAATCAATTACTGGGTAGACTTTGCAATATACGGTGATGGAGAAAATGCGTTTCGTAAACTTATGGACTGGTACATTGAGCCAGGCAATGAATTAGAAATACCAAATATTGTTCATCGTGATTATAAGTCAAAGCATGAAATCTTTCGCTTTCGATTATATGATGAGTATAGTCCCTATCTTGATTTAAAAGATGAGTTCTTATCTGAATACAACGCATTTAAAGAGAAAATAAATGGTGCATTCGTTTATCTGCCCTATGAGCGCTCACGTGGGTGTATGTACTCCTGTGCGTTCTGTGACTGGCAATCTGGCTTACATTATAAAGTGAACAGCCGAATCAATCCGTATCAACCAGAGATTGAATTCTTTGCAGAGAATAATATCAAAGGTATGCAGACGGATGCAAATGTAGGTATGCTGAAGGAGGATATTCCTTTGTATGAATACGTTCATGATACAATGAAAAAGTATAATACCACATATATTCCAGTAGAACCACGTAATATGGCAAAGCTGCATAAAGAAAAAGTATCAAAGATTTATGATATTCTATGTCAGGCTACACCAAATTATAATGTAAAAGTGTCGCTCCAATCAATTTATGCTGATGTATTGGAAAATATTGATAGGCCCGATGTGCCCTGGAAGCAGCATCGCGAAATCATTGTTGATCTAAGAAAAAAATATCCTAAAGCAAAAGTTATTCCTGAACTCATTATGGGTTTACCTGGAATGACATTCGACCGCATATTAGAAACACATTTAGACTTTGCTCAAATCCCAATGTCATATATCTTTGCATATGAATGGATACTTTTAAAGAAGAGTCCTGCGTATAATCCCGAGTATCGAAAGAAACATGGTCTTGTCGCGACCAAGACTTATTATCCAGCTATGTTTACTGGAACTGAGGTAGATGTAATTCGAACAGATGAGTTCCATAAAGATCCACATATTTCAATTGAAAAGAGTCAGGCATATTTTATTGATATGGTCTATGATGAGAAGCTAGGCATTGAAGGTGTCATATATAATAAGATACTTACAAAAGCTTATAACGATTTTTATAATCAAAATAAAATCGACAAATATGCTGCGTTTATGAAAGAAAACAATAAATATATCATAGAAGTATCGAAGAAGGAAGCGAACCTTCAGCGCAAACATTACGACAAGTATGGGTTCTATGTTTGGGGCACGATCGATAACGAATACGTACGAAACTACGAACTTAAAATAGCAAGGTATATAGCAGATGGAAGACATTTTTGATTTCGGCTTTACAGCGGTTGACGAGGAAGAGCTCTCATCTGTCCAAGAGGCAACTACTACGGCTGCTGCAGTAGCAACAAAAGCGGCAGGCACACAAGAACAGTTGGATAAATTGTATAATGCAGTTATCCCGCTATTAAATAACCTGAAGAAAAATCCAGAGAAAGAATATATTCTGTGGCCTAAGCGTCTCGATAAAGTGGAGGCTTTTGAAACAATGTTAACAAAGATATATAAAGGATAATCAATATGTGGGTAGCTTTAATATTAGCGTGCGGAACATTAAACGGTGAAGTCACACCAGACTGTCGCAGTTTTGCAGCAGAGAGAAATGTTGCTTCTGAACAAGAATGCTACAAGCAAATAGCAATCGGCTATCAAGTCATGCTTCAACGCAATTGGACAATGATTGATTTCTATTGTTTAAATTGGGAAGAAAAACCTGAGGCAATTAAGGGGGAACCGGCATGAGTATGTGCGGTGAGATTGAAAATACTCAGCATGAAATAAAACAAGTATATGTTAAATTAAATGAACTTTTAATCCGGTTGAAGACGCTTGAAGCAGCAACATATTCATCAGCCCAATATGAAATGGATATATAATGCAAGAACATTATCATGAATGGATTCTACGGAAGCTTTATGAGGAAAGAGAAGCAGATGAAAGTCTACGAGTATGACTCATACGAAGAATACGTAAAAGTACAAACAGAAATAAACAAAGAAAAACTCACCTGGTGTTATGTCAAGAAAAGAGTTATTCAAAAAATAGTCACAAAAATGCCGGAACTTCCAAAAACTGTTCTTTGTCATGGCACACGGAGTGGAATGGAACAAAGATGGTTTCAAGAGTATTTACCTGAAGCGGAAGTCCTGGGTACCGAAATTTCTGATACAGCAACTCAATTTGATTTGACAATTCAATGGGATATGCAAAATCAAAAAGATGAATGGATTGGTAAATGGGATGTTGTATATACTAATGCATTTGATCATTGCATGTATCCACAAAAAACACTTCAAACCTGGAAAGATCAACTTTCAAAGGGTGGTTCTCTTGTTATAGAATATGCAGAGGCAGGTGCAGTACATACAGCTGCGGATCCCGTTGATGCTACTCTTACTGAAGTAGAAGAAATGATGACAAATGTTGGATTCAAGGTTTCTAAAATTCCGGCTGACTGCCGACATAAAGGAGTCCTTATTCGTGGAACTATATAATCCATTTCGAAAGAAAAATAAAAAGTCTCTTGAATTAGTTTGGGCAATCCCACCAGAGACTGCACCTTTTGAAGTGAAACCAATGCAGTTACAACGCGATTGGATGGATAAAACTAATCTCAAATACGCATATCGATGCTTGCCGCTTAACATTGCGAATCAACATGGATGGGCTATCTATCCTAAAAAAGAAATTGTAGTTCGTTGTAAACGTGATGATCGATTAATTCAAGAAGATATTGTATTCGATAAGAATCCAGACAATCTTGCATTAAGTCATTTCGGTTATGGTACACTTACATTCTCTATGCATTTTACACCAAGAGTAGCTGAAGGATATAGCCTCTGGATAGGCGGAGCGCCAAATCACTTCATAAACGGCATCACACCCATGACGGGCTTGTATGAGGCTGACTGGGGTCCGTTCAGCGCTACTATGAACTGGAAGTTTACTCGTAAGAACTTTGACGTAAAATTCACACCAAACGATCCATTTTGTTTTATGTTTCCGATTAAACGTTCAGACATTGAAGAATTTGAAATGGTTAATATTATGGAAGAGGATTATCCAGATAAAGCATGGGTAAAGCAGCATCAAGACTGGAATGAACAACGTAAACAGTTTGGCGAAGATTTAAAAACAGGTAAGGTAGACGGTTGGCAAAAACATTATTTTCAGGGTAAAATGGTAGATGGTACTAAATGCCCATATTCAGGTGCAGATAGACATAGAACAAAACTTGACTTAAGTAATCCAGGGACTAAATTAAAATGATATACAATGATGAATGGGCTTTTATACATATTCCGCGAACAGGTGGAACAAGTCTTAAAATTTCTGCACCGACGGCAATTAATCCAATTGAAGAAGAAAACGTTTTAGCGCAAATATATCAACATCAGCCATATCACCACTGGCAAAAACAAATTGATTTATCGAATAAAACAGTGTTTAGTATTGTACGTAATCCATATAAACGAGCTATTAGCTTATGGTTGTTTTGTACTCAATCTCATCCTATTATTTCAGCACACTTAAAGGGCACAAGTCTTCGTGACTTTTGGGATATTGATGTTGAAAAACTTGTACCAGCAATGCGATATAATATGAGAACAACACAATGTGAATTTCTTACTGGATTAGGCGGTGAATTAGTTGATACAGTTTTTCGAATCGAAGATGGTCTCGAACCAATTAAACATAGACTTGGAATACAATTAAAACGAAAAGCAAATGCATTACCGTCATATAGCTATATGACATATTACACACAAGAAACATATGATATGATAACTGATATGTTTGGTGAAGACTTTGATCAATTTGGCTATGAAAAGCTGAAATGGAATGCTGTGTTATAAATAACGCGTCTTCAAACTAAATGAAATAAAATGAAAATAAGTGTTTACATTCCCTCCATTATGGTTTATATTATACATATAAGACAGTGAAACTATGGAGACTATATTATGAAACTTGAAATGAAAAACGTTAAAGTATATGACGGCATGTCAGAAGAAACAATTTGTTTTGAAGGCAACCTTTATGCAAATGATCGTAAAGTTGGTCGTGTTGAAAATTCTGGCAAAGGTGGTGCTCACCGTTATGAGTTCAACTTCAAACAAGAAGCTGAAATTGATGCATACTGTAAAACACTTCCTGCTATTGAAAGTGAATGGTTTCCTGAAGGTTTAAAAATGGATCTTGAATTATGGATTTCAATGGAAGTTGCTTCAATTGATGATCACAAGTGGATGCAAAAACAACTTAACAAACAAGTTATGATTGTTGATGATACTTGTGATGAAGGTCAATCAATGAATTGGAGTTTCAAAAAACACAATGTGCAATCTAAAGATTCAAACATGATGAAAAAGTTCGTATCTCAAGTTTTAATTGCAAATCGTAAAACTACTAAAAATCCAATTGTGTTAAACCTTCACACTGTTTCTGATGCTTATAAGATCTTAATGAAAAAGTATCGTTATAAAGATGGTGTATTAGCTGCATAATTAACACACATTCAAACTAAATGAATTTGGGGGGTTTACACTCCCCTTTTTTTATGGTATAATGATACTATAACTAAGGAGACTTATATGATTATCGTAAATGACATTCAAGATGCTACAACAATGAAAAACAAACTGTCCAGCCTGCTGCGTCGTTCAAGAACTTTTGGATTGTCTAAGTCCTGTCTCTTATACACATCTGACGCTGCCGACGAATAGAGAGGTGTAG
>OLHZ01000181.1_pt1 | contig 11986 bp, 9 predicted proteins | sample 1609381 | NCBI WGS metagenome assembly OLHZ01 (sample SAMN05416788, study PRJEB24817) | seawater metagenome | isolation source: Sea water | place: Canada:Atlantic | collected 2013-11
AGATCCTCTCTGGTCTCGTGGGCTCGGAGATGTGTATAAGAGACAGCTTTTAAAGGGATGCTAATTTGGTAATAAAATCTATTCCTTACCCAGCTTTGTAGCTGTTCTTTTGATAACTTTCCCTCATACATCATCACATGGAAGGGATGGTATATATGGTAACCCTTCCCCTTCTCTCTTAACTTTTCTTCAAACTCTTTTCGCGGCCATGGTGCTGACATGTAATTACCCTTTATAAAATTATATCCATTCCATCACAAGAAACTTCGATTCCGTTTTTTTCTAGAAGTTTCCGTTCATCGGAATCTTCTCTTAAAATTGGATTTGTATTATTTATGTGAATTAAAATTTTTCTCGGCTTCTTAAGCGAGCTTAGTGTTTCCATAATTCCGCCTTTACTCGATTGATCTAAATGACCCATTTCACTTGCCTTTTTATTACTAATACCATGTCTGGACATCTCGTCATCCGTCCAAACAGTTCCATCAATAAGAACAACGTCGGCATTTTTCATATATTCCAAAACATGATCTTCAATCACACCGAGCCCAGGCGCATAAAAAATATTTTTTCCTTTCTTCGTATCTTCAATTCTATATCCGACATTATCACCTGGGACAGTGTTATGTCTGTGCGGTGAATATGGCGGCGCTTCACTTTTCAATGGGACTGCTGTAAATACTAGATCTTCTGCCTTAGGAATTGTATAGGTGCTTTGATCGGTTAAGACTTCATGCCAAATAATCCCTCTAAAATGCTCTAAAATATTAAAAATAGGAAAACCTGTTGTCATATCCTCATAAACTTCTTTAGTACAATAAATATCCCAAGGTTTGTCATGCTCTCTTAAAATTAAAAGGCCTGTTGTATGGTCTATCTGACCGTCCGTAATTACAATGGAAGAAATTCCAGTGTCGCGAATTTTTCTTGCTGGCTGAAGTGGTGGAAATGATTCAATTTGTGCCCTAATATCTGGCGAAGCATTAAATAAAATCCAATCTTCACCGTTAGAGCTTACTGTTATCGAAGATTGATTTCTTGCTTTAAGATTTGGATTATTCTTTCTTAATCCTGCACAATTCTCACAGTTACAATTCCATTGAGGAAAACCTCCACCGGCACCTGAACCTAGGACGCGTATATGCATGTTTCTCCAATCTTAAATGTTAACCAAAACACGATGATGTATGAGAATACAATTGACAGACAGGGGAAAATGTCTAAAAAAAACTCATGGATATCATGAGTTACTTAGCTATGTCTCTACCTAAAATATTAGCAATGGCAGTAAGCTCTTTCATTAATTCTTTTAACTCAGTTGGAGTTATTGCTTGGTCTGCATCGCACCATGCTTCACTTGGTGTAGGGTGCATTTCAACAAGTAAGCCATCTGCGCCAGCGGCAATTCCTGCTCTTGATAAGGCCGCAACCATCCATGCTTTACCACCTGAATGAGATGGATCAATGATTACAGGTAGATGCGTTTCTTTCTTTAATACAGGGATGGCAGTCACATCAAGTACATTTCTATAATAAGTTTCGAACGTTCTTATTCCTCTTTCACAAAATATGATGTTATGGTTACCGCCCGAGGCGATATATTCGGCAGCCATTAGCCACTCAGAAATTGTGGCTGACATGCCTCTTTTAAGAATAACCGGTACTTTTAATCTTCCAACCTCTCGCAATAATTCAAAATTTTGCATGCTACGTGTACCAATCTGAATCACATCAACCTTATGTTCTAAAAATTTATCTAAGTGCCTAACATCTAGGAGTTCGGTGACTATAGGAAGTCCTGCATTATCTGCAGCCTTTCTAAACATCTCTAAACCTTCAAATCCAGTTCCTTGAAAGCTATAGGGACTTGTTCTTGGCTTAAATGCCCCCCCTCTCATTAATTTGACACCTGCAGCTTTTACTCCTTCTGCAGCATTTTTCATTTGATCAGGCGTTTCTACAGAGCAAGGTCCTGAGATAACTTGTATATTTTTTCCACCAATTGGATGACCATTAATATTAATGACTGTATCTTCAGGATGCCATTCTCGTGCCACAATTTTATATGGCTTTACAATCCTTAAGGCTTGCTCAACACCAGGTAAATTATCAAGAAGCTTAGGATCTAGAAGTCTCTCGTCACCAACGGCTCCGATAACAGTTTTTTCAGTGCCCTTAGAAATGCTCGCATCTAAGCCTTTCTCTTTTATTCTAGAAACAACGAAATCGATCTCTTCATCCGTTGCTGAATTATTCATCACAATAATCATAATTATCCTATTTCTTGAAGCTTCTTAAATATTTAATAAATATATCATTTTCATTCTTAAGGCCTATGCTCACCCTTAAAAAAGAAGGTAGTTCATAGTTCTTGATTGGCCTTACAATGACACCATTTTCTAATAAATGCTGATAATACATCATTGCTTTTGTTTCGTCTCCTAAATTAAAACTTATAAAATTTCCGTAAGAAGGTATAAATTGAATTCTCTGCTCCCTAAAGCACTCTTCTAATTGCTCTCTTCCTTGGTTGTTAATCAATCTACTTTGATTAATAAAGTCATCATCTTTAAGCGATGCTATTGCTGCAGTTTGTGCTACAAGATTGACATTGAACGGTTGCCTAACTCTATTCATTAAATTAATAACTTCTTTATCTCCGACGCCATAACCTACTCTCAATCCAGCTAACCCATGTGCCTTCGAAAAGCTTCGAGATATTAATAAATTTTTATGCTCCGAAAGCCAACTGAAGGCAATTGATTTTTCATCACCATTTAAATATTCATCATATGCTTCATCAAGGACAACCATAATATGTTTGGGAACCCTAGATAAGAAATTCAATATCTCAGATCGTACGATAAGATTACCTGTGGGATTATTCGGATTAGCAATGAAGATAAGCTTCGTCTTTTTAGAAATCAGCTTAATAAATTCATCTAAATTATGACCAAAATCTTCAGAAGGTTTGGCCTTTATACCAATACCACCAACAGCTTTGGTTACAATTTCATACACAGCGAATGCATGTTTCGAGTATATAACCTCATCGCCTGGAGATAAAACAGTCCTTGCTGCGAGCTCCAAGATATCATTTGATCCATTTCCAAGAATAATTTGATCTGGATTTAAGGTAAATTTATTACCGATAGCTAATTTTAGATAGTAACCATTTCCATCAGGATATCTATGGATTTCCCTAATACACTCATCTATAGCAGATTTTGCTTTTGGGCTTATACCAAGAGGGTTTTCATTTGAAGCCAGCTTAACAATTTTTTCAGCAGATATTCCAAGTTCCCTTGAAACTTCCTTTATTGGTCTCCCGCCTTGATAGGGCTCCAATTCTGAAATATATTTTGGAGTAGTTATAGCCATAAATAATTAAGATTTAATTTTTTGGATAAGATCCTAAAAATTTCATAAATGAAGATTTTTTTTCAATATCTGTAAAGAAATATTTTTCGTAAATTAATAATAAGTTATTTATTGAAACACCTGTATTTTTACTAAGACATTGAAGTAATTGTGCCATTTCAGAATTACTATAAGTACCTAATGGATCAAAGATTCCTTGAGATTTTAAAGTAGCCTCATTGATTATTTTACGCACCATTTCTAAACCATAATTTTCTTCCACTAATTCTAAAAATTTAGTAAAGAAGAAACCTTTCATATCTAGATTATTTTTATTTCATTCATACTCCAATAAGACAAGACATTTTTAATTTTCGTAACATAATCGTCATATTTCAAAGGTTTTAAAATATAACCAGCTATTCCTATCATGTAACATTCATCAATATCTTTTTGGTTACCAGAAGTGGTTAAAATAACTATAGGAATATGCTTTAAATATTTATTAGTTTTTAATATCAATAAAAACTCTTTTCCGTTTAGTTTTGGCATATTCAAATCTAATAAGATTAAATCAGGATAATTGGTTTTATCTTCTAAAATACCTAGTGCTTCCTCTCCGTTATTCGCGAAATTAACCGTATGATTTAATTTTAAATATGAAATTGTTCTTTTCATTTTCATTATTTCAATTAAATTATCCTCTATAAGTAATACGTTAAGCTGCTTTTCCATAAATAAATTTTCATATTTTTTTCTAACAACAATAATAAAGTATTAAAGACAATTTAATTTCTAAAGTTGACTAAAACAATCTAAGTGTAGACAAGATACAAATAAGTATAGATGAATGGTAAAAAAATTAAATATTAAAAAAATTAAGAAACTAACGTATTAAAATACTCGAAAATTTCTCCTTTAGAAATACTACTACCTTTTTCTATCAGATCAAAAACTTCTAAATTTCTTTCTGAATTATAAGGTTTAGTCCCTTTAAAAATTTCAACAGAATTATCCATAGGGTTTTGCATCAACCATTCAAATCCTTTTTGTTCTAATAAATTAATATCCCAAGTAATTTTTATAGCAATTCTATGAATTTCGTCATCTTCGCACTTAAATAAATTTACAGATCTTTCAGAGAAGTGCTCTATATAAGCTGTTTTAGTTAGCACATCATCCCAAACAACGTCAGAGAAAACATTCATTTCATCTTCTGCAACAGTAGGCTTTTCCTTTTTAATTTGAGTCCATTCTTTAGCATCTATACTTTGGGTAGCTAAAAAGTGCGCAAATTCTTCATGTAAGCCCTCAAATTGTTCTTTAGTTAATTGTCTGTATTTCATAATTTATAGTAAAAAAAACCGCCCTATTATGGGCGGTTTAAATATCTGAATTTTTATTGTTAATTAAAATGAATATCTCAATCCGAATTGCATTTGCCATCTCGAAATCAAGGTAGAATTATATACAAATGTTTCCTTTAGATTAGAGTTAAAACTATACGTTGGGCTTCCACCAGCATCTACTGAAACGCCTATAGGCTGAACCGCGTTTGGCTGTTGTACTAAACCCCAATCAGAATTTAATAAGTTACCAAAATTTAAAATATCAATACTAAACTCTAATGAATTATTATCCTTTATTTTTAAATTTTGAATAAACTTAACATCCATTTTACCTCTCCATGGTGTAAGAGCTCCATAGCGCTCTGCATATTGCCCTCTTCTACCATTCAAATAGTCATCTTGCTTAATAAAATTCTCTAAATTACTTGCATCCGTTGCGGTGCTGAAGTCCATTTGACCTATTTCTGAAGTAGTAGGAATATATATTAAATCATTTAAATTAGATCCATCGTTATTGATATCTCCTGCATACGTATAATTAAAACGACCTCCTTTTGCTAATTCATAGAAAGAAGAAAGTGTAGTCGTCCATTCTTTGTTTGCCCCATAATTCCAAGATTTAGCTGCAACTGCTATAAAACGATGTCTATCTCCATATTTTGAATGCGCTAATGTCGCGCTATTCGCATTTGATAAAACAGGATTAAAAGCAAAAGCATCTCCTGTTATTTCTGCTTCAATAGAATTTACATCTTTTGAATCTAAAAAATTATAAGCTGCCATTAAGTACAAACCATTGTCAAATGTTTTTTGTGCTTTTAATGATGCATTCAATGTTCTTCCTTTATCTGAATTTGTAAATACATATGCATTGGCTTGACTTCCGTAAGCACCAATTACATGATCATTATCCGTGTATATCGCTCTTGAATCTACCCCTTGTAAAGTTCCAGTAGGTGGTGTTAAACCCCAATTTTGAACGTGAGCACCATTAATATCTTTAGTATAAGCAATATCTGTTGTTAAAATGGTACCATCCTTTAATTTTACATCTGCCCCAAAACTAGTTCTCCAAACTTGTGGGAATTTGTAATCAGGGTCTACATTTTGTTGAAACCAAAAATTTGGATTTCCAATTTGGTTACCTAACCACACAAAAGGAAAACGTCCTGTAAATAGCCCTGTACCACCTCTAAGTTGTATAGAACTATCGCCTTTCACATCATAATTAAATCCTAAACGAGGAGATACCAACCAATCGCTAGATGGCATTTGAGTATTACTCAACTGCTGTACTTGCCCTGAATTAGGATTTATATAAGGAATTCCAGGAAAGTAATCTGGTGTTCCGTCTATAACGTCTTGTGCTTTTTGAGCAGAATCGAAAAACAATGGTTTATCAAAACGGACTCCATAAGAAAATTTAAAATTGTCATTAATATTCCAATCGTCTTGCACATAAAATGCTAATTGACCTACGTTTGTTTCTGCTAATGCCCAAGAATTATTAGCATTCTTATTGTTAAAAGTGTTTTGAGCCGCAGCAAAAGCATCTGCTAATAGACCGCTAGATATTCCTGCTCTAAACCCATCCATATCAGCAAAATCACCACCAAAAGCACCTACATAACCTCGACTGTCACCTAAACCATAGACACCTAAATTAAATGAATTATCAAATTCAAATTTTTCAAAAGAAAAACCAACGGTATAATTATGGTCACCTTTGGTAATATTTAGATTATTGGTTATCTGAAAAACTTTTTGATCTAGCTTATTATGAATTGAAAAAGGTTCATGCCCTGCGATGATGTAATTCCCTCCATTTCCGTCCTGAATTCTAAACGCTGGCATTGGTGCTGATTTAGGAGTTCTAAAATCATCAAAATGTGTGTATCCAACTTGTAATTTGTTGGTTGTATTTTCATCTAGAGTAGAATTTAATTCTACTAAGAAAGACTTTAAATTATTATTAATTTGATACCCGGTGTTTTCGAACTGTAACATTTGAGAACTAGGACCTCTAAAGCCTAATGCCGTTGGATGTGCAGGCAAATCTCTAGAAGCATTTAAAAAGTTATAAACGAATGATACACGATTGTCTTTATTAATGTTCCAGTCTAATTTAAATAATCCTTTTGAACTATTAGAATCATGTGTAAACCCTTCATAAGCTCCTGTGTTATATCCTATACCTGCTAATGCACTTTGTACCTCCGCTAAATCCGCTCTTAAAACTCTAGATTCATTAATTCTATTTGAGCCAGTGTTTGGGAGCCAAGATTGTCCTAAATCGGTTCTTTTATCTTCTTCAAAATTTACAAAAATGAAAAGTTTATCCTTTATTAATGGTGCTCCAACACTTACCCCTGATTGAGATTGTCTTAATTGTGGAACAAAAATATTTTCTCCTTTAATTTTGCCTCCAGTAAAATCCTGATTTCTAAAAAATCCATAAACTGTTCCTGAAACCTTATTTGTACCACTCTTTGTTACTGCATTTACAGAAGCTCCTGTAAAACCAGATAAAGTTACGTCGTATGGTGCCGTAGAAACAGAAATTTGTTCAATTGCATCTAAAGATACAGGTTGAGATCCTGTCTGCCCTCCAGGAGTTGCAGCGTCTAACCCAAATGGGTTATTAAAAATAGAACCATCTAGGGTAAAATTATTATATTGATCATTTCTACCTCCAAAAGAACCTCCAGAAGCGGCAGGGTCTAAACGAGTAAAATCTGATGCCGATCGAGAAATTGTAGGTAATGTTCTCAAATCCTTAGAACGAATACTTGTTTGTGCTCCAGTTCTTCCATTATTAAAAATAGTATTTTTACCAGAGCTAATAACGATTTCATCTAACATGTTTGTATCATCTGATAAAACAGCATCGATATTAGTTGTTTTTCCTAAAGTCAAAAACACATTGGTTATTTTTTGACTTTCAAAACCAACATAACTAATTGTTATCGTATATGGGCCTCCAATTCTTAAATTAGATAATGTGTACCTTCCATTAACTTGTGCTGTAGTACCTGATACTGTACCTGTAGGAGTATGCAACGCTATAATATTTGCTCCGAACAAAGCTTCTCCCGTTTTTTCTGTTATGGTTCCACTAATTTTTGATGTAGTAGTCTGTCCGTATGAACTTATACTAATTATTAAAATTAAAGAACATAAAATAAGTAATTTTAATTTCATTTTATTTGAGTTTAATAGTTTATTGTAAGTAAAAATAATAAAAAAAAGTTAAGTAAAAAATATTATAGATTAAACAACTCTATTCAATTTTTCGAAAAGCCTAATTCTTAAACTGGTATAACCTTTTACAGTTTCTAAATCGATAGCAATTTCTCCAGTAGCTTCTTTTATTAATTCTTCAATTTTCTTTCCAATTAAAACTCTTCTTAAGTTAAAAACAACATCGTTTACTTGTTTTGATAATAAAGCCATTTTAACTTCAATATTTTGTCCTTCCCAGTCACTTAATTGATACTTTTCCTCATCCTCATCCATTAAAATAGAAGTAACAGTGCTTGCAATTTCTTTGTTTTGATGATTTACCAAAGCATTTATTTCTAATTTTTCAGACTGATTTAACTGATGAATAATCTCTGTGTAAATCTCTTGAAAAATAGTATTTGTAAACTCCATTTCGTCGTCTTGCAGATGCACATAAATTTCTGCAGAAACATTATTATTATACTTTCTCGACGTGAGTAGTACCTTCCCTTCTTCATCTTCACTTTCTATTTCTTCGATAAATTCTGCTTCCTTATTACCGTGTAAGAGTAAAATTTTAATAATTTCTTTCTCAAACTTTGAAATTTCATCTATTTTTGCTAAGGAAACTATTCCACCTTTCACTACTCCCATTTGAGCTTGTTCTTGTGCTAAGAAATATTCCGGTGGGGGTGCATTAGGGTCTTGTTGTGCATTATTTTGTTGTCTGCTAACTTTATTTTTTTCTTGAACTCCTTTGGCTATAATTTGTGCCAATTCACTAAACAAAACGCGCTCAGAAATATCCATTATTCTGGCACATTCTTGCACATAGACCTCGCGCTGAATGCCGTCAGGAATTTTAGAAATACTCATTACAATATCTCTAATTACCCCTGCTTTTTTAATAGGATCGTTGTTAGAGTCTTTTAATAAAAGTGATACTTTAAAGTTGATAAAATCTTGCGCAGAATCTTCTAAATACTTTTTAAGTTCTTCATTAGAATGTGACTTTGCAAAACTATCTGGATCTTCACCATCAGGAAACTGAACTACTTTAACGTTCATTCCTTGCTCTAGAATTAAATCAATTCCACGAATAGAAGCTCTAATTCCTGCAGCATCGCCGTCAAAAAGTACAGTAATATTCTTTGTAAGTCTGTTAACTAACCTAATTTGATCTGAAGTTAATGCAGTTCCTGAAGAGGCCACTACATTCTCAATACCAGATTGATGAAAGGAAATTACATCTGTATACCCTTCCACTAAATAACAATTATCTTGCTTTGCTATTTCTTTTTTAGCTTGAAAAAGGCCGTATAAAATTTTACTTTTATGATAAATGTCACTTTCTGGAGAGTTTAAATACTTCGCTGCTTTTTTATCTGCCGTTAAAATTCTACCACCAAATCCTAATATTCTACCAGACATAGAGTGTATTGGAAATAATACACGTCCTTTAAATCGATCAAATTGTCTGTTCTCTTTTACAATAGTTAAGCCTGTAGATGCTAAGTATTTTAAATCATATCCTTTTGCTAAAGCTGCTTTTGTAAAAGCATCCCATTCATCTAAGCAATACCCTAATTCAAATGTTTTTATAATATCATCTCTAAAACCACGTTCTTTAAAATAAGAAAGTCCGATTGCTTTTCCTTTATTAGAATTAAGCATTATATCATGAAAATAATCTTTGGCATAGGTAGAAACCAAAAACATACTTTCTCTCTCATTCATCTGAGCTTTTTCTTCACTAGACTGCTCTGTTTCTTCAATTTCTATATTATACTTTTTTGCTAACCACTTAATTGCCTCTGGGTAGGTATAGTGCTCATGTTCCATTAAAAAGGAAATGGCATTACCTCCTTTTCCGGTAGAAAAATCTTTCCAAATTTGCTTTACAGGAGACACCATAAATGAAGGTGATTTTTCATCTACAAAAGGACTTAGCCCTTTAAAGTTACTTCCTGCTTTTTTAAGTTGAACAAATTCACCAATAACCTCTTCTACTCTTGCAGTTTCGAAAACACGGTCTATGGTACTTCTAGAAATCATTTTATTTTATGGTTAAATAACATACAAATATAAGAAGAACTTCTTTTTATAAAAATAAAGATCTCATAGGTTCTAAAAACGAATGAGATCTCTTATTTAAATTGAGGCTATTTAAGAAGCTGCTCTTAATTTTTTTAAGGTAGTATTCGATAGTTTTGTCTCGGCATATTCTTTAGTTACATTAAATGTTTTTTCATCTGAACTAGGCAAATCAAACATTGCATCTGTAAAAATTGCCTCACACAAAGAGCGCAATCCTCTTGCACCTAATTTATATGCTACTGCTTTTTCTACAATGTAATTTAGTGCTCCTTCTTCAATCGTAAACACAACATCATCCATTGTAAATAACTTAGAATACTGCTTTATAATAGCATTCTTAGGCTCTGTAAGAATAGCTCTTAATGTTTTAGCATCTAAAGGATTCATATAGCTTAAAACTGGTAAACGCCCAATAATTTCAGGAATTAAACCAAAAGCTTTTAAATCTGACGGTATAATATATTGCAACAGGTTTTCTTCATCTACTTTGTCATCGTCTAAAGATGCACCAAAACCTACAGCTTGCATATTTAAACGCTTGCTAATAAATCTTTCGATACCAGAAAACGCACCACCAGCAATAAATAAAATCTCTTTGGTGTCTACCTCTATAAATTTTTGTTCCGGATGTTTTCTTCCACCCTTTGGCGCAACATTTACAACCGTTCCTTCTAGTAATTTTAACAATGCTTGCTGCACTCCTTCTCCAGAAACATCTCTAGTTATTGAGGGATTGTCTCCTTTTCTGGCAATTTTATCAATTTCATCAATAAAAATAATACCTCTTTGTGCCTTTTCTACATCATAATCTGCAGCTTGTAATAATTTACTTAAAATACTTTCCACATCCTCACCAACGTAACCTGCTTGTGTTAAAACAGTTGCGTCTACAATAGCAAAAGGTATGTTTAGCATTCTTGCAATGGTTTTTGCTACTAAAGTTTTTCCTGTTCCGGTTTCACCTACTAAAACAATATTAGATTTTTCTATCTCCACATCGTCCTCGTCGTCATTTTTTGTCTGTAATAATCTTTTGTAGTGATTATATACAGCAACGGACATTGCTCTTTTCGTTTCTGTTTGACCAATAATATATTGATCTAAGAACTCTTTTATCTCTTTTGGTTTTTTTAAAGTTAAATCTTTAGAAAGACTGCTTGTTTTTGTATCCGAAACTTCTTCTTCTACAATACCATGCGCTTGTTCTATACATTTATCACAAATATGAGCATCTATTCCTGCAATTAGCAAGTCAGTTTCTACTTTTTTCCGTCCACAAAATGAACATTCTAAATTTTCTTCTTTCGACATTTATTTCGCTTTTAGCTCTTAGCAATATTGCTACTAACTCATCAACATTATAAAAAGAATCTTTTTTTAAAAAATTACTTTTTACGCATTATATTTAACTTTTTACGAATAGCTAAATACTAATGGGTCTTAAATTTATTACTTCTTTCTCGCTAAAACTTCATCAATCATTCCGTACGCTTTTGCCTCATCTGCTTTCATCCAGTAATCTCTATCAGAATCGTCATGTACCTTTTCTATTGATTGCCCAGAATGATTTGCAATAATTTCATACAACTCACCTTTTAACTTCATTATTTCTCTGGCAGTAATCTCAATATCAGAAGCTTGCCCCTGAGCACCACCCAAAGGTTGGTGAATCATAATTCTAGAGTGCGGCAACGCAGAACGTTTTCCTTTTTCTCCTGCACACATTAAAACAGCACCCATAGAAGCTGCCATTCCTGTACAGATTGTGGCAACATCTGGCTTAATAAACTGCATTGTATCGTAAATACCTAAACCAGCATACACACCACCACCTGGTGAGTTAATATAAATGGAAATATCTTTATTAGCATCTACGCTCTCTAAAAACAACAATTGTGCTTGGATAATATTAGCTACTTGATCATTAATTCCTGTTCCTAAAAAGATAATTCTATCCA
>OLHZ01000191.1_pt1 | contig 11785 bp, 12 predicted proteins | sample 1609381 | NCBI WGS metagenome assembly OLHZ01 (sample SAMN05416788, study PRJEB24817) | seawater metagenome | isolation source: Sea water | place: Canada:Atlantic | collected 2013-11
TCGTGGGCTCGGAGATGTGTATAAGAGACAGATTTCTAGTTTTAGATAAACTTGGAGATGATTTAGGTTCGATTCCCAAATCGAAACCTGAGGCTTATAGCGCCGGAAAAATTGACTTCCCACGATACACAGACAACTCAAAGCCACATTTTAAGGCCTGTTCAAAGGCCTCTGGGCTGACACCGCCAATGTGGCTATGTATTTTGAGTATCTGCTGACCTTAGGCCAAGAGTAGACAGATTAAAACGCAACCTTCCCCAATTAGCTTACTTTGTTCCAACACTATCTAGCGTCTGCACAAGCAATTGTAAGGCCTTGTCAGTAAACGTCTCCATATTTCCTTCACGATCATCCGAATCTGTTCTAATGGTCACCGAGGCATCAACTGGCCCCGATATGGCAATCACACTAATGCCGATAGCATCGCTATAAGGTGTGCCTCCTGGACCCGCCACCCCTAACTCTGCAATGCCCCAAGTGGTATCCAATTTAGCCCGTGCAGCTCTCGCGAATTCAAGCGCCATTTCTTCTGTTAGGGGTTTCAGTTTTTTTATACGCTCTCTATCCAAGTCCAAGAATTCTTGGCGCGACTTGACAGTATAGATAACTGTGCCGCCCATAAAATAACGTGAAGCGCCAGGCACTGACAGCAAGCTTGCTGCAATCAAACCTCCTGTAGAAGACTCTGCCACCGAAATGGAGTGATTATGTTCGGTCAGTAGCTTAGCGGCACTGTTTGTGTGTTGAGAAAAACGAAACATAGTCACTACCGTTTAAAGGATAAGATTATCAGTATAGCGCAAGCTGGGCATTGACAAGTTAACTGCTTAAACCCGAAAGAAACTGAAACTTTTTGAAGGAAAAAGAAGCGGATTTGCTCAATTGTAGCTTTCGATCAGTCGCCAGATACCATACTCCCCGTCTTCATTTCGACCGCTCAAAGGCACAATCTTGTCAGCACCCTAGACTGAGTTCGGTATCGCTAGAGAAACTTCTTATCTGCCGTGTCATAGGATCAGTAAATTGTAGTTGCTGTGCTAATAACTGCAGGGGCTTGCTGTAATCATCTGGCCTGACTGGCTGAAGCAACTGAGGATAGTAAGTATCGTATAGCAATGGCCAGCCAAGGCTCTGCATATGCAGGCGTAGCTGGTGGGTCTTACCTGTTATTGGGTTTAGCTCAAATAGGGCTTTGTCGGCTGAACATTGCAGGCAACGAATACGGGAATGACTATTGGCCAGCCCTTCGACGATATGCATCAAGAACCTCGTCCCAGTTTTCTCCAAACGATTCTTAATTTCCCATTGTTGGTTAGCTATCGGTGCATTGATATTTGTATTGGCAATGGCCTGATAGGTCTTGTTGACTTGGTGTGATTCAAATAGATGGTGGTAGTGCTGACGTGAACTGGGATTAACTGAAAACAATACCAAGCCCGCCGTCGCTTTATCGATGCGATGCACCGCTTGCAGTTCTTGATTCCCAGTCTTGTTACGTAGGCGATTCTGCAGGCACTCTTCAACGTATTCACCACCTGGAGTAACGGGCAGGAAATGAGGCTTGTAGGCAACTAAGATCAACTCGTCCTGAAAGATAATTCTTTCGGCAAAAGGAATGACTGGCTCACTGTCAACCTCACGATAATAGTAAACCCGCTGTTGAGCCGCAAAAAGAGAGCTCGCGCTAATCAGACTCCCGTCATGCCAATGAACTTTTCCATCTGCCATACGCTGTTTCCAAACATCGCTTGTTATAGAGGGGAATTTTAGCGCAAGATATTCTAGAACAGTTGTTACACCGGGATTTTTCTGAGGCAGGCTGAGCTTGGACGGGGAGTTAGCTATAGCCATAATTACATTCGAAATTGAACCTATGAGAGTTTTGTAGAGTACTGGAAAGCTAACTCTCAAGCTAGCAGAACCCCAGAATGAATTCTACAACTATGACGTACACACAGCAGAGGCAACCCCACATACCATCTCACTCTATCAGCCATAACTACTGCATTTTGACTGGCATTGACAAGTTAGCAGTTCAAATTGAGCTTTGCTGCATTTTCGTCGAGAATGATAGAGTTTTGACGTTTTTATGCTAGGATTCTGACAGCTCAAAAGTTGATTTGTCATCACCTCAGCGCCCACAAATTGAATCCGCTAGTTACGTTTCTATTAATAATAAAACCACTAAAAATAGGCAAACCCATGAATTTTCGCCCAAACTTACAAAGCCTGTTTACGCTGGCATTTCTGTACTTTCCCCTCTCTAGTGCACTAGCACAAACCACCTTATCACCCACAGATCACTGCCGAGATTTTTCGGCCGATGCGATCGTCACCTTCGCCGACCAAGACCTAGCCAATGTCGTTAACGACGCACTGGGATTAGCTGTGCAGGCACCACTCACTTGTGGACAGGCAGCGAAATTAGAACGACTGATTGTGGGCACTACGATTGAGCGGGTAGTTTACGGCGGCACCTTAAGACCATCACCCGAAAAACCTTTCGAGAGCCTAGACGGCATTCAAAATCTTACAGGTCTAACCACACTCACCCTGATCAATCGGCTTATTACAGACATTAGCCCGGTTCGCACTTTGAACAAACTCGTTAATCTGAACCTGCACACCAATTGGTTCAGTGACCTCAGCCCTGTAAGCGAGCTGATTAATCTCGAACAGCTTGTCGTCAGTGAAAATCCAATCTGGGATATTACCCCGGTGGCTGGACTCACTAAACTTCGACGACTACATGTGCATGGCCTGTACCCTCATCAACTTCAGCACTATCTCGATATGGATGACGGACGCGACCCCAACGTAATATTTAATGGCATCACTGACATCAGCCCGCTTGCTGGGCTCACTGAAATGCGCTTGCTGCGCATTCATCTCAATGCCATATCTGATATTAGCCCTCTTGCTAATCTCACAAAACTCACTCATTTGCGTATTTATGAGAGTGAGATTAAAGACATTAGCCCGCTAGCGAACATGAATGAACTGATATTACTTTGGGCCAATAACAACCAGATAGAAGACATCAGTGCACTGCGTGGTATGACCAAAATGCAGCAACTAAGCCTGAATGACAACGCCATCTCCGAGGTTAGCGCCCTTCAGGACATGCTCGAATTGGGGTATCTGTTTCTCAGCAATAACAGTATTGAAGATATCGCCCCATTGCGACGACTCCACACATTGCGAGTTCTGCGTCTTGAGAATAACAACATCACTGACGTGAGCGCTCTCGCCGGACTCAATCAACTTAAAGAATTGAGCCTCGCGCAGAACTGGTCTCTGTATAACGTACAAGCTCTACTGCTGAATCAAGGCATCGGGAAGGGCGACGAGCTCGACCTCCGCTTCACCTATGTGCCCTGCTCCGACATAGACGCTTTCGCCAATCTGGGAGTTACTCTGCTCAGAGTCACTTCGATTAATGGCTCGGCTTGTGACGGCCGAAGACTCGAAGATGATCAGGGATTCTGAGTACCCGGCGAAGCCGAGCAGCACTTTGAACTATTTCAAGTGAGATTCGGTGGCGCTTATTAATTCTTGATAAAGCCAATGACCGAACTCTGGCGGATTTTGAGTTAACTGATCAGCACCTTCCAAAGCCTTGCATTTCAGAGTCACGTTGAATGACGGTAGATTCTTTAGACGAACTGCTCAGATTTTTCGACACAGTATTCCTTAAACTACTATATAGATGTACATGGGTCCCCCACCCCATATTAACTTTCCCGCATAGTGATAATGTTCTCAAACAGAATAATAAATCAAATAGACCTGCGCCGAGAAAGGTATGAATTCCATTGATAACAATAAAGTATCCCTAGGCTTTACTCACGACGCGGAACGTAATTGGCTAAGGAAGCTGGCAGGAATCGGTGCTATTTACAGACCCTCCCCTGATTCAATTTTCCTTAAATTCTTCACCCGCACAGACAGGCTTGCATATGCTTTGGAAACTCTTAGCATTGATCTTTGGGCTTGTGCTGTCGCAGCTTGCGAGTCGTTAGAACATTTGCGCTTGGGTAATACAGCATGAAGCTATTCAGAAAAAAGTCTCCATCTCCAACTATTCTCATACTGGGTGCCGGAAAGCGCGCTGGAAACTTGTATAGAGAAAAAGTCGAGCCAAAGCCTAGGGCACAATCACCCATATTAGGATTCGTTCCGCTAGAAGAACCGGATAACGCAATACCAGAAAACCTTATTCTGCCGCGCAAGGAGACACTAATGCAACTGACCAAAAGAATGAAAGTTTCTGAGATTGTCGTAGTTCAAGATCATCCGGCGCAGAAGTCTCCAGTGCAACAAATGCTGAACTGTAAGCTGGCAGGGATCTAACTTAGCGATGTGGCTAGCTTACTAAAGAGAGTTCGTGGCACAAGTAATTTGCATGAGAATAATTTAGGCTCGTCGCTAACCATTTTTGACCGATTTCATTGGCGCTAATGGATCGTAGCGCACAGAACCTCACAGGGGTCCATGAATCTGGACAAGCTAATAGATTGGCGATAGCCTGATACTTCTTGTTTACCCAGAGTAAAAGTGATGCAGCAGATATGCCTGGATTGTGGCATGAGCGTTAGTGAGACTATGCGGTACTGTCCAAAATGTGACAACGCGCTAAATCTGCAGCACGATGGCTCAACAGTCACGGTTGATATCGCGCACCAGGGTGAACGTGTTAGTGAAGCGCTGCAAAAGATGCAAAGTGAAATAGATTTGGCCCGAAAAGGCGTCGCTAAGTGTATTCGTCTTGTTGTTGGTTCAGGATTGATTCGTGACGAAGTATTGTTGGAATTGCGCGACCTAAGCTTCCGCGGTGACATCTTAGGTTTTGAACCCGAATCCTTTAACGCGGGTGCGGTGATGGTAAGACTTAAGTAGGGATATTTTATAGTCGAACTTGATCGAATTACTGAATTATTGCACTACCCTCATTCCTTCGTGGAATTCTAGCGGCTATTTAGCAATCTATATAGTCCTATGTAGCAGATTGGGAAAAGCGCTACATATCCATGTCCGGTTGAAATAAGTTGGTAGCAGGAATAGGGAGGGTGCTGGTACAATTTTCTACGATTGTGTTGTGACGTACAGGCTTAGCCACAAATGCGCATCCAATCCAGAACATCGACTATTCATTTGAGGTAATCAGGGGTAAATCGACAAGCTTTGTAAACAGAAAATTGAGCAGGAAACAAATTCATGTGTGGAATAGTTGGCGCAATTGCAGAACGAGAAGTGAGCGAAATATTGCTGGAGGGGTTGAAACGGCTCGAATACCGCGGTTATGACTCCGCCGGTATAGCCCTTCTAAACGAATCTCGGAGCACAGTGAACGTATTGAAGAAAGCCGGCAAGGTCGATGTGTTGGTGCAGTCAGCCAAGAAGAAATCTGTCAAAGGCAAAGTAGGCATAGCGCACACTCGTTGGGCTACCCACGGCAAACCAACCAACCTCAATGCACACCCGCACTGCAGTGGCGACCAACTAGCTGTGGTGCATAACGGCATCATTGAGAATTATGAGCAGTTACGGGTAAAGCTGATCAAAAAAGGCTATAAATTCGTCACTGAAACAGATAGCGAGGCAATCGTTCATCTTATTCATTCCGAACTCAAAGCTGGCAAGGTGTCCCTACTTTCTGGCGTCAAGAAGGCCATTAAGCAATTTCATGGAGCCTACGGCATCTGTGTGGTGGATGCTTCGCAACCGGATCAGATAATTGTAGCGCGATCTGGTAGCCCGATAGTAATCGGTGTTGGTATTGGAGAAAATTTTGTCGCTTCAGACCCCCTCGCTCTAGGCCAGGTCACAGACCGATTTATTTACTTGGAAGAAGGAGACATCGCCAGAATTACGCTCCACGACATAGATATTTGGAATGGCGAGAAGAAGGTCAAACGCCCCATCAACTTAGTCAAGAATCGTAGAGATGACGCGGATAAGGGTAAATATCGCCATTACATGCTCAAGGAGATCTATGAACAACCACGGGTCATTAGAGATACCCTAAACGGCAGAGTAGCGGACACTAAGGTCTTGGAAAATGCTTTTGGGGTGAATGCTCCCGCCATCTTCGACAAGGTCAAGCACGTGCAAATAGTGGCATGTGGCACGAGTTATCACGCGGGCCAGGTCACCAAGTATTGGATGGAGTCGATAGCGCGCATGTCATGTAGCGTGGATATCGCCAGTGACTATCGCTATCGCAATATTATTGTCCCCGAAGGCACGCTCTTCGTCACCGTTTCACAATCCGGCGAAACCGCTGATACTCTGGCTGCGCTGCGGTATGCCAAAGAGCATTCCTATGTTGGTTATCTTGCTATTTGTAACGTTGCCACGAGCTCTCTTGTGCGCGAGTCTGATTTAAGCATACTCACAATGGCTGGACAGGAAATCGGCGTGGCGTCAACCAAGGCATTTACCACGCAACTCACAATTCTGTTAATTCTCACCATTGTGTTAGCTCGGCGAACTGGGCTCAAGCCTGGCAAGGAAGCTGAACTGGTTAAAGAACTCAACAGGCTTCCCGGGCTCGTCGAGTCAGCACTCAAACTCAACAAAGAAATCCAGAAAATGTCGAATCAGTTTTCCGACAAACATAATTGCTTGTTCCTGGGACGCGGCATTCAATACCCCATCGCTAAAGAAGGCGCATTAAAACTTAAGGAGATTTCCTATATCCATGCAGAAGCTTATCATTCGGGCGAACTCAAGCATGGACCTCTGGCACTCGTAGACGAAAATATGCCAGTAATTGCTGTGGCACCCAATGATATTTTATTGGAAAAACTCCGGGCTAATCTTGCTGAGGTCAGCGCTAGGGGTGGCAAATTGTATGTATTCGCGGATGAAAGCGTCCATTACCAAGGCGATAAAAATTGCAAGGTCACCCACGTCCCCGAGTCACCTGACATTCTCGATCCGATTGTATTTACGATACCGCTACAGTTACTGTCCTATCATGTAGCTATCGTGAAAGGTACTGATGTCGATCAGCCGCGCAACCTGGCTAAGTCGGTGACCGTGGAGTAATCATCACAACCTAGGGCTGCTCACTGACGCTGTACTCTAGAACCTCGTCCCTAGAGTAAAAGACAATGCCTCGGCCCTTTAAGAAATCGAGCTGCCCATCAACCTCTCTCAGCTCAATCCAGGTTTGCTCTCTGAAAGGTATCAGTCTCTTTTAACTCATCTAGAAATGAGTCATTCAAAAAGTCGAGCTCCGCTTTCAGGGATTCGCGATCTGTGCCTGGCGAATCGTCACTGCGCTTTACTGTTTTCTCTTGAAAGATATCAACATAGGCTCTTTGCCAACTTGGCACGTCGGATTGCCAGACTTTCATGCCATTGATGTCGGTTTCTTTCATCTGAATGCGCGCAAAGCTTGCGCTCATGCCCCTTGCGTCTGATGCGGTCATTTTTGCATGCTCGAATTGTGCTTCATTCGCGCTCGAGCCGTAAAAGACCATTCCTATCGCCTTGGTCAGCGTGAAAACAACTTCACTAAGATTAGAGTAGGAGGCGATCACAAAATCCATCTGTGCCGCATTAAAGTTGGCGCGTTCAGAAATATCACTACCAAAAAAGTGAGCGCCTCTCAGGTCGGCGCGCTCGTCCTTATGTTTATTGATCTCGCGGTCTTTGTCTTTTGCCGTTCTCCTATCGTCGCCAGAATGTAAATCCAAGCCCCGAATGTCTAGACGAGATAGGTTAAGAGAATCGTAGATTCCGAACTTATCCATATAGGAAGAGTGCCGATTGAGGTTATTATTCTCGAGCGCATCCTTCAGTTGAGAAGGTATATTCAAGACTTCATTCAAACTCAATTGGTTTTTAATAGTGTCCAATTGGCTAATCCCGCTAATGTTAGATATTTCATAGCATCTACTCTAACTCAACCACCACTAGAATCAGAGGATTCAAGGTGCTATTGCCCCGACAAGCGAAAATGCCATTACCAATACCCATACCAGTCATAAACGCCATAAACACCACTGCCGCACTCCAGCGGCCCTGCCCTGCCTCTTCTTACAATTAACCTTCGGCATAGTGAAACTGGGAAAGCTCTCGACACGAATCAACACGAATACATTTTCAGGCTTTAACTCTCGTTTTTTGAATTTCCCATGGTAAGCTAATGCAGGTAGTGGTTTGTCTTCGATTTCCCCACTACCGCTCACTCAACTACTTAACTATTTACCTATGTCTGTCTCCCTACAAGATCAACTCAAAAAATCCGGCTTGATTGACGACAAGAAAGCCAAGCAACTCAAGCGCGCCAAAAACAAACAGGAAAAACTCGCTCGCAAGACCAAGAACCCTGCCGTGGATGAGCATAAGTCAGAGCTTGATCGGGCAAAGTCGGAGCAGATGGCCAAAGATAGACAGCTGAATCTGGAGAAAAATAGGCAAGCCGAGAAGCATGCGTTGGCGGCGCAGATAAAACAACTTATTGAGATGAACATTGTCGCCAAAGACGGAGATCAGAAATTCAGTTTTACCGATACTAATGTAATTAAGCATATTTATGTTAGTCAAACTCAGATTGACCAACTCAGTCGCGGCACACTTGCAATAGTTACTCAAAAGCAGGGGCAGAAACATAATCACGTAGTAGTCCCCATGGGTGTAGCAAAGAAGATTGAACAGCGTGACGCTAAGCTCGTAGTATTTAAGGCACAACAAAGCACTATTCGCGAAGAAGATGACCCCTATGCGGATTATCAAATTCCGGATGATTTGACTTGGTAAGCGCTGAGCGTTCTAGGTACCGACAAATCACTCTCAACCCATCGTGACCAAACCCTCAGCCAGAAGAAAGATATTTTCCGTCGAAGTAAACCCAGAAAAGCTATAGGCGCAAAGGATCGCAGATGAAAAGATTGTGGGCCAACAAAATGATCGCCATCACGGCTCTCATGACAGTCATACTTGTACCTATTCTAATACTTCTTTGGTGGTATATGTCTACGCTTTAGGATGTGAGCGACACCTATCAATTTCAAGATGGTAGAGCTAAATCAAGATCGTGCTCTGAGTCTCGATAATCTAGATAAAGAAATGTCGTCATAATAATTGTCGCCAGCATAGAGGTGACAATAAGTATGAGAATGAAATCCTCCCAGCCACCTTCTTTATTAGCTACGGCGCCACCAATGAAATCGAACATCATTGCGCCAAAGTAGGCAAATGCATCGATTAAACCAACAAGTAAGCCGCAGTGCTTGCCGCCAAAGCCTATCGAAAAGACACTCATTGGAATGTAATACGCGGGGGAGATCGCGAAGCCAAAAACAAATACCAAAACCACGGTAAGAGCCAATTCTAATCCGGAACCAAAATCGTAGACGCCAAGAAGCCGCAAGCTCAGAAGGCATAAAACAGCGACAATCAAATTGGCGCCCATCGTATAAACAATATTCTTTTTGGAAAGTTTATCGTAAATAAAGCCGCCACTGAAAACCGCAACGAGACATCCCAGCGGAAACGCTGAAGACGCTATACCAGCTTGAGCAGGCGGCAAGGAGAATGTCTCACTAAGATAAATAGGTAGAAAGACTTGAAACTCGAAAAGAACTGCCAGTGAAGAAACACCGAGACTGATTAGCCAGAATCTAGGATTGCTGATAAAAACGCGGATAGCGGCGCGCGTTTCGATTTTACTGAGCGGGTGATCTTTTGACCAAGCAGAAATAGTCTCGGCTGGGTCTTCCACATCTGCGGACAACTTCTCTGGGCCCGGCATTGAGCTCTTCAAGAATCTGGGCAGAATAATAGCACTTACAAGCGCAAGCGCCCCCGCCATATAGAACAAACCTCGCCAGGTCATTATGAGGAGTAGGCTGCTGACCAGCAGAGTGGTAACAACGGAGCTTATTCGCGAACTAGTTGCGATAAAGCCCCATACGCGGCCATGCTTAGCCTGAACAAAACCAACACGAATTATGTTCGCCATCGATGGCCAGCCGGCAGACTTGGCTAATACCGTTAGAAAATACAGCGCAAAGAAAGCAAAGTTGCTCGATAGGCTGCCAAAAATGAATGTAGCGATGGCCGCGAGCCCAACAGCCCAGATAAACACCTTACTCCCGCCTAGCTTGTCAGCGAGAACACCTGTGGTGAGTTTCCCGGTCAAATTACCAGCAGTACCCCAGCCCAAAATAGCCCCGAAAGTTGCGGTATCAAGAGTGAGCATAGGGTCCGCCAGCATTGCAGGCCCGGCGACACCAACAACTGTTCGGCAAAGCATTAGCATGCCGTAGCCTAAGCACATACTGATGACGATTCGCATTTCCCAACGGATATTAGCTGTGCTTAGGGTATTCATTTTATTTGCTCTAGGTAGGGCTAATCAATTCTTCCTCAAATTTCAGGCTTTCACCTTCAACAATGACTCTTACCACATGAATTACCATCTCTTGAGAACCAAAGTTTTCGAAGTACAAAAACATATTGGTGTCGTCGGGTGTATTAACACTTGATAGCGACCCATTCTTATATTGAGTGAAAGAGTGTTTGCGATACAGGTCAGTTGCACTCATAACTGACAGTTGATGGGTATGGCCACAGAAGACGTGCTCAATATTATTTTCTATTACAAACTCTATAACAATTCTCGAATTAAAAAGAGGGTCTGAATCGGTATCGAGAATAGAGTGGTGGTTCAGAAGAATTACCCGATCATAGCTCGCTTTACCAATTGCATGAGAAACTGCCCTTAGCATTTCCCTGTCTGCAAGACCGTTGTCCTCATAGAGTTCGCAGGAGTCGAGGCAAACCACCAGCAGAGATACACCATCAATGATGATGCTCTTAAGGAAGTTGATGTCAGTAAAATGCTCCTTCAATCCGTTAGCATTCGCATCAAGAAAAATATTTTTCTTAGCGCATTTTTCACGATCTAGCGGACGAATTACTTCTATATCATCGATATACTGACGGAAATATTCGGCACTTCGCATATTTCTCTTGTCATGATTTCCAGCAATGGAAACGATGTGATCACAATCAATCGACTTAAGAAACTTGCCTGCAGCTTCAAATTCACTTTCGAGAGCATCAGTCGTATTGTCTCCCGTGTTGACTACAATGTCAGGCGCGTAGCTGTTCAGTTTCTCCAGTAGTAGTTTACTACTTCCATGCCAGTGACGAGGACCAAAATGCATATCTGAAATGTGCAGTAAATTCATTTCTTTTTCGAGCCTGTCCCTATTCCTTAGTAGATCGATTGTGCCCGATAAGCAGCACATAGGCTAGGCCCAAAATCAGCAGAAACCCCCTCTAGATTGTTACTTATAATCTACCATCCCCGACCGGCCTGAGAGCTTGAAGCAAGCTGCTCTGGGCTGGATTACTTATGATTCAGCTGTCCGAAATTGGATACTTACCCGCGCCATATTTTGATCCTATCTAACTCAATCACGAGCGGGCCCATTCTGGATCGAATTGGGCAGGCTGTAATTGGGCCGCGAATTCAATACATCTACCGTCATTGCCGCCCTCTCGTTATGTTCTAACCAACCCTCATAGCTCTGGCAAACTAGCTTGCGAATATAGGTAGAAGAATCAGCTTCGCGCACGCAAAAGACTCGCTCTTCTGCTGGCAGGCCACGATTGTGAGCGGCTAGCTCAATCGCGCTCATATTAACGAAAGAAGGGCTATTGTTACTGCAGGCAGTAACAATGATCGCGGCGCTAACTAGCAATAAAGATTTCATGGCATAGCTCCTAACTCAACAATCAAAAGATAAAGAAGATCTAAGCT
>OLHZ01000193.1_pt1 | contig 11746 bp, 10 predicted proteins | sample 1609381 | NCBI WGS metagenome assembly OLHZ01 (sample SAMN05416788, study PRJEB24817) | seawater metagenome | isolation source: Sea water | place: Canada:Atlantic | collected 2013-11
CATCAGATGGCATGTCTATTAAATGCTCTTTCTGCATTTTCTTCAGCTCTTTATTTTCAAGTAAGCCAATCACATAAGTTGCCTTAGAACCAGATAAACCAGCAATGCGAAGATTCTCCCTAAAATTTTTAGATTGAGTGGACTTGGAAATTAATGGCATCACCCTGCTCCAAATGGTTTTTGCTGCTTTGGTGGAAAGTTGCTGGCTGACTACAACTGATACCAAATACGGCACAAAGTTTAGTGAGGTGGTATTAATTTTGACAGGTTTGGAGTTTTTTAGGTAATCAGAAAGGATCTCGAATTTTTTATTTTTAGAAATCTTTAATAGCTGCTCATAAGCTTTTTTACTTTCCATACTCTTGAAGCTCTTTTATTTGAGATTCTGTTAAATTTGCACAAGCGCCCTCTCGCAGGGTGGAAGGTAAAAAAATTGGCCCAATTCGAACTCTCTTGAGTCGACTCACCTCTAAATCCTGAGATTCAAAAAGCTTTCGGACTTCTCGATTCTTTCCTGTAAGCATGCATACAGAAAACCACTGATTAGAACTTTGTTTTTCCCCAGGGACTACGTCAGAAAATTTATAAATTTCATCTTCAATCGTGACGCCTGCCAACATATTTTTTTTCTTTTGTTCATCAAAATTTCCTCTAGCTCTAACAAGGTATTCTCTATCAACCTCAAAAGATGGATGCATTAGTTGATGCGCTAAGGTTCCATCATTAGTAAATAGCATTAGCCCTGATGTATTAATATCAAGTCGGCCTACAGCTATCCAATCAGGTTCGTTATGGGTTTTGGGTAGATAATCAAAAACTAGTTTTATTTTTTTTTCATCTTTGCGTGAAGATAAAACGCCAGGAGGTTTATTCAGCATGATAACTTTTAGATCTGCAATTTTTAAGCTGACTTTTTTTCCTTCATAGTAAACTTCATCAGATTCTGAGACCTTTGCACCAAGTTCAGCAATATTACCATTCACAAGGATTTTTTTATCCTTAATAAGTTGCTCACATGAACGTCTTGAACCCAAGCCTGCTTGAGCTAAATATTTCTGCAAGCGCAGCATTTATTAACCTGCTTCTAACTGATCTAACGCTTCCTCGACAGGAAGAGCTTCTGGCAGTGGGGGTAAATCATTTAATGTTTTTAAATTTAAATCATTTAAAAATATCTTAGTAGTCTCATAAAGAGCTGGTCGGCCCGGAGCATCTCTGTAGCCAGCTGTTTTAATCCATTCCCTATCAAGCAATGACCTAATCATTTGACTACTAACACTCACACCGCGAACATCTTCAATATCCCCTCTAGTCACTGGCTGCTTGTAAGCAATGATCGAGACAGTCTCCATCAATGCTTTGGAAAGTCTGTTCGAATTATCATTCCATAAAGGATATAAATAATCTCCATACTCATTCTTAATCTGTAAACGGAATCCAGAAGCAACCTCTTTAATCTCCAATGCGCTGCTAAGATATCGCTCTTCTAGAGCATTGATTGCAATTTTAATCTTAGGCAACTCTGCGTCTATATTTTGAGTTCCAAGCAAAGATCTTATTTCTGAGAGCCTCATAGGTCTGCCAGCTCCAAATAAAATAGATTCAACAATATTCGTTAAGTTCTCGGAAGTATTCATTTAGTGAAATCCTCTGTTAGTAGATTTAATGTAAAGCTGATTGGAATCTTCATTTTGAATCAATTCGACATGCCCATCCTTGGCAAGGTCCAACGATGCTAATAATGAAACAACCACTCCTTGGTTGCCCTCTTGTTTTTGATAAGTTTGAAAGAATTGAATTACATTCTGTTTGCTTAGAATAGACAGAATTAACGCAATTCTGTCTTGTGTTGATAGTTCCTCAAACCGAATCTCATGATGAGCGGAGAATTTTGGTCTCGTGGATGCTACCTGAAAAATTTCTGCAAGTTCGCTCGCACTAATTTCAATTTTAGGGCTTTGCTCTCGAAAAGTTGGCAGGGCCGCTGATGCAATAAAAAAATCTCTGTCTACTCTCGGAAGATTAGAAATAGATTCTGATGCTGACTTAAATCTTTGATATTCTTGCAATCTCCTAATCAACTCTGACCGAGGGTCCTGCTCTTCCTCTTCCTCCTCTGACTGAGGAATTAGCATTCTAGACTTTATCTGAGTCAAGGTTGCTGCCATAACAAGATAATCTGCAGCTAATTCAATCTTTAACGCATCCATTAAATCAATGTATTGAATATATTGTCCTGTGATCTCTGATAAATCTAGGTCTAAAATATCTATGTCTTTTTTCTGAATGAGATAAAGCAATACATCCATTGGGCCAGAAAAATCTTCTAAATAGATTTCCAGGGCTTCAGGCGGTATAAATAGATCCTCAGGTAACTGAGTCATAGCCTCCCCTTTAAAAAGAGGGAATTCTAGTTGCGCTTGAGCCTTCATAAGTTCAATAAATACAAGATAGGGTCATTGTAAGCTCTTTTTAACACAACATCTTGTGATTTCGAAGAAAAATGTTGATTTCAAGCCTTTAACAGAAGATTTAAAAAATCATAACTTGATTCACCAAAGTCTACTTTTTTTATTTAATTGCATTAAGATTTCTTCTTATGGAATCTATTTACCACACAGACAATACTAGAATTGTTGAAAAATTCGATTTAATCACACCAAATGATGTGATTGCCGCTCACCCAGTTACTGATGACATCGCAAAACTAGTTTATGGAACAAGGCATGAGATAAGCCAAGTATTGCATGGAAAGGATGATCGTATGATTGTTGTATGTGGCCCATGCTCAATTCATGATAAAAAATCTGCCATGGAATATGCTCATTTGCTACTCAAGGCTAAGGAATCTTTCCAATCAACGCTCTTAATTGTCATGCGAGTTTATTTTGAAAAACCCAGAACAACTGTTGGCTGGAAAGGGTTGATCAATGATCCTGATATGGATGAAAGTTACAATGCCAATAAAGGTTTAATGCTTGCTAGAGAAATCCTGAAAGAGATCACAGATATTGGACTGCCAGTGGGAACAGAATTTTTAGACCCTATTTCACCCCAATACGTTGCTGATTTAGTCTCATGGGGAGCCATTGGAGCTCGAACTGCTGAAAGTCAATCTCATAGAGAGCTCGCCTCAGGAATCTCTTGTCCGATGGGGATTAAAAACGGAACAACTGGCGCATTAAAGCCTGCCATAGATGGGATTCAAGCTGCCAATCATCCGCATGTATTCTTTTCAAATACCAAAGATGGTCGAGTTTCTATTTACAAGACATCTGGAAATTCAGATGCCCATATCATCTTAAGAGGTGGGAAAGAACCTAATTTTGAAGATACAGAAATACAAAAAACATTAACTGCTTTGACTGAGGCTGATGTCAATGAATCCATTATGGTGGATGCCAGTCACGGCAACAGCCAGAAAGAGTTTAAAAAACAAAAAGAAGTTGTTGAGAATTTAGCGCTCCAGGTCTCTCAAGGAAATGGTGCCTTAAGAGGCTTAATGCTAGAAAGTCATCTAGTGGAAGGTAATCAAAAAATTACAGAAAATCTTACGTACGGTCAAAGCATCACTGATGCTTGCATGAATTGGTCTGATACTCTGGAATGCCTTCAACGCATGAGCGAAGCTGTTCAGCAGAGGCGAGGATAGTTGAGCAAGGAGCATTTTACATTTTCCACTCAAGAAGCTGAAACCCTTGGTATTGAAACTGCTGTTGTCTTAGCTGCAGCAAAAGAACTCAGCACCGAGAGTATGGCAGAGCAAGAGATTGTGCGTGCTTTGCAAGATAGTTTAATATTTTTAGATAACGCAAAAATTGCAGCAAATATCCATAGATTAATTGGCTTAAAGCTTATCAAGCCTGCAACACAAGAGTCCAATCCGCCTCCTCAACAAGCTCAAGTGTATAAGCTGAAATTACCAAGTAACAATATTGCAGCCAGTAGAAGAAAGCTTGAGAGTACCTGGAATCCTTCTATACAAGCCTATGAGGTATTAAGTATGGGAGGAATCAATAGAATTTTTATTGATAATAAAATTAATGAATTTAAAATGTACTGGTTAGAAAAGAATCAGCTCCGAGATAACTGGAATGTATTATTTGTAGATTTCATCAGAAGAGAATGGGTTAAAGAGAATTCAGGAAACAAAGGCTTGCCTGTATGCATTGATGATCAATGGACCCCTTCTTCCGATGTATTTGATATTCTTGAATTAGCCCATGTCTCCAAAGTAGATGCTTTAAAACATCTGAAGGAGTTTATACTGTATTGGAAAGAGAATGGAACAGCCTTAAGATCTTGGAATTCAAAGTTTGTTGACTTTGTGAAGAGGAAAGAATTGATTGGGTCTTACGAAGAAAAAAATGACAAAAAAACTAAAAGACATAATGAGCCAGGAGAATTTACACAAAAATTCGACGAAAGGACCAAAGATGAATCTTGGGCAGAAAATCTCGAGCTCTGATCGACAAAAATTTGTTGAGGCTATTGATAATCTGTTTTTAAAACTTGAACTTTCCTATCACTATCAATTTTATAAAGTATTTGGAACAGACGAGAGATTAAGTGAAGCAAAAAGACTCTGGGCGGAAAGCTTAAAAAAATTCCCTCCCTCCGGCATAGATCATGCAGCAGAAGTTGTTATTCAATCAAATGATTACCTTCCTACGCTTACCGAGGTCATTAAAGCATGTGGAGACTCGATAGAGTCGCTAGATATTCCATCTGTGCAAGAAGCATTTATAGAGGCACAAAAATCTTTTTCTCCAAGACAAGAATTTCCTTGGACTGCTCCCATTATTTATTGGGCTGCACGAGAAGTAGGCTGGGATATTGTTAACTCATCGAACAATGCAAACGCTTTAAAAGCTTTCTCAAAAGTATATTTCCGTCTGATAAAGGAAATGGGCACTGGTAAGTCTTTTGATATTAGCCTGAAAGATATTCAAGATGTTGCAGAGCCGCTAGACTTAGATCTTCTGGCAAGCCTGAGAAAAAAACATGATATATAATTTGTAAAGTGTACTTTACAAAATTCATGAACTATAATAATTTTCTTTTTTCTAAGACTGGACAAAGGTAAAAACAAAAAATATGTCAAAAAATGTAAGGATTTCACTCTATATACTTATCCCCATAATCATTTGGATGATTTCTGGTCAATTTGTTGACGACTCTGCTCCTGAGATTAAGGAGAGAAATGGACTCACCTCTGTAATCATTGCCGAAAGTTCTGCTGCTTTTTTTGCTCCTAAAATTACTTTAAATGCATCCGCTACATCTGAAAAAAGAGTTAGGGTGATGGCCAAAACTTCCGGTGAAGTCATGCCGCACAATATTTCTCAAGGTCAGTGGGTCAATAAAGATCAAGTGCTATGCAAACTTGGTGTCGTGGAACTCAATAGAACTGAAGTAAAGGCTCCTTTTAGAGGTTATATCGAAAAAATCATCAAGCCTGGTAATTTATTAAGTCGAGGAGAAGTCTGTGCTGTAATTATTGAGCTGGATCCCCTAACTTTTGTTGCAGAAGTTCCTGAGGCAGATATTAAGAGCGTTGTCCAAGGTCAAAGTGTTTCGATCAAACTGGCAACCGGAGAAACAATTACTAGCAAGCTCAGCTTTGTATCAAAAAGCGCCACCTCCTCAACAAGAAGCTTTAGAGTCGAGGTGGAGGTAAAAAATCCTCAAGGCTCAATTAGGAATGGAATTACAGGCACCATGGAAATTACGACCAACAAAATTCTTGCTAATAAAATATCTCCATCTATTTTGCTTCTCTCTGATGAAGGTATTTTAGGTGTAAGAAAAGTTAATGCTGATAATGTTGTTGAGTTTCTTCCCATAAGTATTATTGAAGATACCAAAGAGGGAATTTGGGTTTCAGGAATACCTAACTCAACTAATCTAATAGTTAGAGGCCAAGGTTTTGTTGAAAACGGTCAAACTGTTGAGGTAACTCAGCTATGATTGGAATAGTAGATTTTGCTTTATCAAAAGCAAAAACTACCCTTGCTTTAGCTCTAGTTATAATTATTGCTGGCTCCTATGCAAGATCAAGCTTAGGGGTTGCCGCTGAACCAAATATTCAATTGCCTCTGGTTAGTGTTTCAGTCTTTCTAGATGGAGCTTCTCCAAGTGATGCCTCAAGATTAATTGCACGGCCATTAGAAACAAGGTTAAGAAGTGTTCCTGGCATCAAAGAACTCTCTTCGTCTGCTCGTCTAAGCTATGCAAGAATCGTTGCAGAATTTGAGGTTGGGTATGACATAGACACTGCTCTCAACGACATAAAACAAGCAGTTGAAGAAGTTAAATTCAAGCTTCCTAGGGAAGCAGAAGATCCTCAAATTAGAGAATATTCATTTGCAATGTTTCCAGTAATGAACCTCAGTTTAGTGGGCTCAGCCTCTTTAAGACAGAAAGTTTTTATTGCAAGGGAATTACAAGATAGATTAGAAGCAATTAGTGAAGTGCTAGGCGCAGATCTTGAAGGTGCGCCCGAAGAAGTCCTTGAGGGAGTTATTGATAAATCCAAAATGGAAACATATGGAATTACTCTCAGGCAGCTTTACACGGCAATTAGCAATAATAATGTAATTATTCCTGGAGGCTCACAAGATACAGGGTCTGGAAAATTTAATATTGAAGTGCCAAGTATTTTTGAAACTGCAGAAGATGTATACAACATTCCAATTAAAGTCACTCAAGATGCTGTCGTCACATTAAGTGATATCGGAGAGATCAGAAGAACTTTTAAAGATTATTCTTCATTCGCAAAAGTTAATGGCGAAGACGCTGTCACGCTAGAGATAAGATTGCGAGTTGGCGCCAATGCTCTTGATGCTAAGGCAGAAATTATGAAGGTCAAAGAGGAATTTGAAGCAACTTTACCCCCGAATCTTTCAATAGTTCGAACCAATGATGAGACTGTATGGGCTGAGGTCATGATTTCCGAATTAGAAGGAAACATTATCACTGCAATATTTTTGGTCATGGTTTTGGTGATTGCAAGCATGGGGCTTAGGGTTGGGCTTCTGGTTGGTCTGTCTATACCTTTTTGCTTTCTGCTTACCTTTGTTATTTTAAAAATGGTTGGGATGGAATTTAATTTCTTGGTCATGATGGGCTTATTGCTAGGTTTAGGGATGCTGATCGATGGGGCGATAGTAGTAACAGAATATGCAGATAGAAAAATATCTGAAGGCTTGGATCGCAAAGAAGCATATCGGCTAGCGTCTAAAAGAATGTTTTATCCAATCCTGTCTTCAACTGCAACTACCATAGCTGCATTTACACCTTTAATTTTTTGGCCAGGGTTTACTGGTCAATTTATGAGCTACCTTCCACGAACTGTATTTATTGTTTTAAGTGCCTCACTTGTATATGCAATGATTGTTACGCCTGTAGTTGGGTCAATATTTGGTCAAAGAAAATCAACATTGGTGTCTGGCGAAAGTGAGCAAACTGGAGAAGTAATATTCGATAAAATTTCAAGCGTATATGGGAAGGCTCTGAAGAAATTCGTTAAAAATCCTGGGGAAACACTTATTGCTGTAGTGATGCTTTTGTGGTTTTTTGGTTTTGCGATGTACGGTAATTTTAATAAGGGCACTCTATATTTTGCTGAAGTTGAGCCAGTTGCAGCAGAGATTTCAATCAGAGCAAGAGGAAATTTTTCTGCGAATGAGTCTAAAGAGATCATGGAAGTCGTTGAGGCTAAAATATTAGAAGTACCAGACATTGAAAACCTATATTTAACGACTGGATCCCAATGGTTTAACTCAGGGGGAGATACCATGGCCAGAGGTTTCATGGAAGTCGTTGACTCAAAATATAGGGATCGCACTGGTTATGACATTATTGATCAGGTCGAAGAAGTTACCTCCAATATTCCTGGAATAATTGTTGAAGTTACTCCCGAGGAGGGAGGGCCATCATTTGGCTCCCCAATTGAATTAGGTATCTTTGGCGATAATGAGGCTGCTGTTGCAAGAACAACAGAAATGATAGAGCAGTACATGAAGAATGATGTCATTGGTTTGGCTAATATTAGATCTACCCTGCCCTATTCGTTGATTGAGTGGAGGGTTGATGTTGATAAGCAAAAGGCTGCTCAGCTTGGGGTCAGCATCTCTGATATAGGTGCCTTGGTTCAAATGCTTACTAATGGTTTTAAGGTCGGAGAATATAGGCCTGATGATTCAAAGGACGAAATTGAAATTAGGGCAAGGTTTAGTGCTCAGATGAGATCATTGAGCGGAGTTGAGGATCTAAAAGTTAATTCAATTAATGGCCTGATTCCTATTAGTACCTTTATTAAGTTAGTGCCTACAGAAAATCGTCAGTCGGTGGTCAGAAGAAATGGAAAATTTTTTCATGAAATAGGCTTGGCAACAGCTTCTTCTGAATTTTTGGTTTCTGCGAAAGTACAAGAAATGAGAGAGTGGATATCAAAACAGGAATTTGAGAAAGGTATCACAACCAAGTTTCGAGGCATGCAAGAAGAGACCGAAGAGGTAACTGAATTTTTAGGCGTGGCAGCCATTACTGCTCTGGCTTTAATGCTAATTTTGCTGGTTACTCAATTTAATAGCTTCTATCAATCGGCATTGGTTTTAAGTGCAGTTTTTATGTCGATAGTAGGCGTGCTAATTGGGTTATTGATAACGGGCAAGCCATTTAGTACTACTATGACAGGGATTGCCATTGTTGCCTTGTCTGGAATCGTAGTGAATAACAACATTGTGTTAATCGATACTTTTAATCGCCTGAAAGAAGAATTTCCAAGCTTATCTAGGGAGGACGTTGTAATAAAAACTTGCAGGCAGAGATTAAGACCAATCTTGTTAACAACTGCTACAACTATCTTTGGGCTTATGCCTTTAGCTATGGGGTTAAGCATAGATGTCATTGGAAGAGAAATTATAGTTGGAAGTCGAGTAGTTGGTTGGTGGGGAGCATTAGCATCTTCAATTGTTTTTGGGCTGGCTTTTAGCACAGTACTTACCCTGATCTTCACTCCTGCTGCACTGGTAATTCCTTCTAGAATTAGAGCTTGGCTGCAAAATAGATATGATTTATTTAAGCCCACAAGTTGAGTGCTGAAAAAAATAGCATAAGTTACAATAAGCAATGACAAAAAAAGACACAGTAAATTTTGAGGCCTCTTTAAAAAAACTCGAGCAAATTGTTGGCAAGCTTGAAGATGGGGATATTAGCTTGGAAGATAGCGTTAAATCTTTTGAAGAAGGCATTGGTCTAGTAAAAGAATGCCAAAAACAACTCTCCGAGGCAGAGCTAAAGGTCAAGAAACTTTTAGACAATGGCGAAACAGTAGATTTAGAAGATTAAATACAGAACATGTCCTCCTCTTTTCTATCTGAATGTAAACAGAAGGTTTTAAATAGAATTGAATCTCTGCTCGTCAATAAAGATCAGGTCACATCTTCAATGCGCTACTCTGCACTTGCAGATAGTAAATGTATAAGGGCAGGTTTAGTATTTGCATCTGGAAAGCTTGAGGGGCACCATGATGAAGTTGGCTTAACAGACATTGCAACCAGCATTGAGTTAATGCATACCTATTCCTTAATTCATGATGATCTGCCAGCCATGGACGATGATGGTATGAGACGAGGACAGCCATCTAATCACGTTAAATTTAATGAGGCTACTGCCATTCTAGCTGGAGATGCATTGCAAGCTCTAGCATTCGAGACCATTGCTTCATCTAAAGGCATAATAGATGCGCATAAAGTAGAGGCTATTAAAATGCTTGCTGTAGCTTGCGGGCACCAAGGAATGGTTTTAGGCCAACAATATGATTTAGACGCAGAAAAAAATGAATTATTAGATATAGAGTTAATTCATTCACTTAAGACCGCAAAATTAATCCAAGTTGCTTTAACCATGCCGTATTTAGGAAATGAAATGTACAAGAAAACACAGGTACTGCTAAATGATTTGGGTGGAAAGATTGGTCTTGCATTTCAAATTATGGATGACGTATTAGAGGTTTCCTCAGACTCTGTCACACTTGGAAAAAGTAACTTGTCTGATATTACCAATAAAAAAATGACATATGTCAGTGTTTATGGTGTTGAGGAATCCATTCAAAAAGCAGAAGCTCTGTCTAATTTCTGTATTGAGCAAATACAAGAAAATTTTGAAATTGATAAAGCGAGAGAATTAATTGAATTGATGCATTTAATGGTTTCTAGGTCTAACTAATATGAAGATATTTTCAGAAATCCCCACAGAGATTCCAGTAACCACTATATTAAATAAGATACTTGTGCCTGCTGATATTAAGAATCTTTCATCTGTTGAGCTTAAAACTTTAGCAGATGATGTAAGAGCACATATGCTGTATTGCGTTGGTCAAAGTGGAGGTCATCTTGGTGGTGGCCTAGGCGTCGTAGAGCTAACAGTTGCATTACAGTATTTATACAATACCCCTGAAGATAAGATAATTTGGGATGTAGGTCACCAAGCTTATCCTCATAAAATTCTTACTGGCAGAAAAGATGAATTAACAACTATTCGGCATAAAGATGGTTTGGCCCCTTTCCCCTCTAGGGCAGAAAGTCCTTATGATGCATTTGGTGTAGGCCATTCAAGCACCTCAATTAGTGCAGCGTTAGGAATGGCAATTGCAAATGCAGAGAATGATAAAAAAGTTGTTGCTGTTATTGGAGATGGAGCTATGACTGCAGGAATGGCATTTGAAGGATTGGCCCATGCTGGTCATATTAAGTCTGATATGTTGATTATTCTTAATGATAATGACATGTCGATATCCGAAAATGTTGGAGGTCTAAATAATTACTTTTCAAGAATTTGGGCGTCAAAGCTTTACAAAGGAATTAGAAAAAGCGGAAAAGGTTTTTTAGAAAATCTTCCCCAAGCTCATCACATTGCTAGAAAGGTTGAAACTCAAATGAAAGCGATGGTCGCGCCTGGGAGTATTTTTGAAGAATTAGGTTTAAATTATATTGGTCCAATAGACGGTCATAACATCAATGAATTAATTTCTGTGATTGGTAATCTCAAGGACTTTGATGGTCCGCAGTTTTTACATGTCATAACAAAAAAAGGTGCTGGTTTAGATCCTGCAGAAGCAGACAGGATAGGTTTCCATGCTATTGGGAAAATCAAACCATTGGATGCAACCAAGAAAAAGAATGGCCCGAAATATCAAGATGTTTTTGGTCAATGGATTGTTGACATGGCTAAGCAAGATGAAGATCTAATAGCAATTACACCAGCCATGAGAGAGGGATCGGGCCTTGTAAACTTTAGCAGAGAATTTCCTGAAAGATTTTTTGATGTTGCTATTGCCGAGCAACATGCGGTAACCCTTGCCGCAGGAATGGCTTGTGAGGACAAAAAACCGGTGGTTGCAATCTATTCAACCTTTCTGCAGCGTGCTTATGATCAATTAATACATGATGTAGCATTACAAAATCTAAACGTATTGTTTGCAATTGATCGAGCTGGGTTAGTTGGCGAAGATGGTCCCACTCACTCTGGGAATTATGACCTTACATATCTTCGATGTATCCCAAATATGATAATTGCCGTTCCAGCAGATGAAAATGAGACCAGGAAATTACTAACCACTGCTTTTATGCATCAAGGGCCAGCTGCCGTAAGATATCCAAGAGGTGGAGGAATTAACTCTGCCATAGATCTTGAGCTAAACCCTCTTGAGGTAGGTAAAGGCAGGGTAATAAGCAAGAAA
>OLHZ01000197.1_pt1 | contig 11725 bp, 14 predicted proteins | sample 1609381 | NCBI WGS metagenome assembly OLHZ01 (sample SAMN05416788, study PRJEB24817) | seawater metagenome | isolation source: Sea water | place: Canada:Atlantic | collected 2013-11
GCAGCGTCAGATGTGTATAAGAGACAGTGCCACAGGCGCGCACGGAGCAGTCGTTGGAATCAAGTGACGGCAGTAATAACAGCCCACCTGAATCTACTTCAGCGGCACGCCAACTCTTCCGTAAGAAGCTACGCGAGGGTGAACTCGATGACAAAGAGATAGAAATCAAGATCAGCGAGACCCCAGCTGGGGTCGAGATCATGGCGCCTCCGGGTCTGGAAGACATGACCAGCCAATTGAAAAGCATGTTCTCGAATATGAATAGCGGCAAGAAAACTGCGCGGCGCCTAACAGTTAAGGCCGCTATGAAGGTCCTGAAAGATGAGGAAGCGTCCAAACTAGTTAATGAAGAAGAGATTCGCAATACAGCGGTAGAAGCTACCGAGCAGACGGGCATTGTCTTCCTTGATGAAATTGATAAGGTGACCAACAAACACGATCAAGGCGGCGCAGGCGTCTCAAGGGAAGGCGTGCAGCGAGACCTGCTACCACTGATCGAGGGATCGACAGTCACAACCAAACACGGCAGCATAAAGACAGATCACGTACTCTTTATTGCATCCGGCGCCTTTCATCTCAGCAAGCCTTCGGATCTTATTCCCGAACTACAGGGCCGACTGCCGATTCGCGTGGAACTCGATGCGCTTACGGCGGGTGACTTCGAGCGAATCCTAGTAGAGCCAGATGCCTCACTCACTGAGCAGTATCAAGCGCTACTCGCGACCGAAGACTTGCAAGTTTCGTTCACCAAAGACGGCATAGAAAAAATTGCAGAGACTGCATGGCAGGTAAACGAGCGTACCGAGAACATAGGTGCCCGACGCCTGCATACGGTAATGGAAAGACTATTAGAAGACGTCTCCTTCTCTGCATCAGATATGGCCATTGGTGACAACAAGGAATTAGTGATCGACAAAGCCTATGTCGAACAGCAATTGGATGAACTGGCTAAAGATGAAGATCTGAGTCGCTACATCCTCTAGACTTCTTCTACAAGTGAACTTAACCGCTGGAATTTTAGATGGCCACGAACGCACCAACAGATATTAAGCTACACAAGAAATCGGCGACGCTCGAACTGGTGTATGGCGATGAGGCGTGCAATACCTTCAGTGCCGAATTTCTGCGCGTGCATTCTCCATCCGCTGAAGTGCGCGGGCACGGCAAGGGACAGGAAATTCTACAAACAGGAAAGCGTCAGGTGAAGATCGTCAATCTTGAGTCGGTAGGCAACTATGCCATCAAGCTCAGTTTCAGTGACGGCCACGATACTGGTATCTATTCCTGGACCTATTTACAGGAACTGGCAGGCGAGCATGACGCCCTCTGGAATAACTACCTAATGAAGCTGGATGCGGTAAAAGCAAGCCGAGAACCATTGCCAGTGGGTACGCAAGTGATTAACATCATGCCCTCATCAAAAGATTAGCTTCTCGACACTCACTTTTTAGGCTACAGCGAACGCTCATGAGCAATACGACAGAGCCCACCGATACCACCCATTTCGGCTACGAAGAAGTACCCACTGCCGAGAAAGAGCAGCGTGTGGGAGAGGTATTTCGTTCGGTAGCGAAACAGTACGACATAATGAACGATGTCATGTCGCTAGGCTCCCACCGGCTCATCAAACGCTTCACGATAGAGCTAAGCGCTCTGCGTAAGGGTCATAAGGTTTTGGACCTCGCGGGAGGAACTGGCGATTTCAGTATTCGTTTCTCGAGCATTGTCGGCGAGACTGGCCAGGTTGTCCTCGCCGATATCAATGAGGCGATGCTACAGGTTGGCCGAGACAGAATTATCGACAAGGGGCTCGCCTCCAATGTCGACATCGCGCAAGTTAACGCTGAACATCTACCCTTCGCAGACAATACATTCGACTGCATCTGTATCGCCTACGGTCTTCGCAATGTCACGAACAAGGAAGCCGCTCTAGCATCAATGGAGCGAGTACTTAAACCAGGCGGGCGCGTGCTAGTCCTCGAGTTTTCCAAACCTACTAACGATCTAGTAGGCAAAGCCTACGATGTCTATTCGAAATTGTGGCCTATCGCTGGCAAGGCTATCACCGGAGATGCGCAGAGCTATCGCTACCTAGTCGAGTCGATTCGCATGCACCCCGATCAAGAGTCGCTCTTGCAAATGATGCAAGACGCTGGTCTTACTAACTGTAAATATCATAATGTGATGGGTGGCGTTTGTGCGATCCATATTGGTTTCAAGTCAATCTAGACCCACGCCAGACTTACCTTTATCTAAAAAAACGAAATCACTGGAACACAATTGAATCAGTTTCTTGGAAGCCTAGCCCTACTACCAGTCGAGAACATACTGAATGCGATTGTCCGGCGCGACCCGCATATTGCAAAGAAGCTCGTTGCATTCGGTTCGAAATGTATCGAGGTCGTTAGTCTCCGGCCGAGTTTTTCTCTCAGCATTCGCTTCGAAGATGACACAATCAAACTCAGCGCCATCGATACCCAAACCTTAGGCATACAAGCCGACGCAACTATCACGGGCAATGCAGAAAACCTGCTTGGCCTGCTAACCAAGAAGTCTGACCAAAGAGCGATGGCCGACGCCGCAATAGACATATCCGGCGATGCGACTCTCGTGCAGGATTTGCACGTGACGATCGAATCGCTAGATGTAGACTGGCAAGACTATCTAGCCCCGATTCTCGGCGATGTGCTCAGCAATGAGCTCGGCGAGATCCAGAGCAATGCGCGAGACTGGAGCAAGTCCACCGGCACCAGCATGCATCGAGGTGTTCGTGACTATTTAAGCGAGGAAGCGCGTCTCGTACCCAGTGAGCTAGAGGTCGATAGCTTCTCAAATCGACTAGATCAACTGCGCTTGAGCATTGACCGGGTTACCGCTAAAACAGAATTGCTTAAGCGTCGCTATTCCCTACTCGAAAATTCCAAATAACTTACTAAAAACAATCGCTTAACAACTATTCAAGCTTGTTAGATCTGCCCGGCAGTGGTATCTTTGCAAGCCCTCAGATCAAGCAGAGCATAGCCGTCATCCGTGTCATATCTTCCCCGACTTAATTCAGTGCTCAATGTCATCGCGAAATACCGTCTCGATGAGTTCATGCATGGTCAGCCGGGCGCTCGAAGGCTAGGCCTGCTTTTGCTGCCCTATCGACTCGCTTGGATATTTAGCTCGCAAGCCTCGACCCACAAGAACGGTCGACTTCGCAAAGCGATGGAAGAACTCGGCCCTATCTACATCAAGTTCGGCCAGCTGCTTTCTACGCGCAGAGATTTCCTCGACATCGAGCTTGCTGACGAACTGCAATCTCTTCAGGACAATGTGCCACCTTTTGCATCACCTTCGATTCATCAGTTGATCGAAGAATCCCTCGGAGTTACGACCGAGTCGATTTTCAGTAGTCTCGATAGTGAACCATTCGCTTCTGCATCCATAGCTCAGGTTTACAGGGCGACCCTTCATAGTGACGAAGAGGTCGTGATCAAAGTAATCCGACCAGGCATCGAAGAGGTCGTAAGCGCTGATATAAAATTGCTGAAATGGATTGCCAGCCTCATTGAGACGCGAACAGAGCTAGGCAAAAAACTTCATCCGGTAGAAATTGTAAATGACTACGAACAGATCATTCATGATGAACTCGATCTACTTTCCGAAGCGGCCAATACCTCACAACTGAAACGTAACTTCGATAATTCTCCCGATCTCTATGTGCCGAAGGTTCATTGGGACTACTGCAGCAAGCGACTCATGGTTATGGAACGCATACACGGCATTCCAGTTGCGGACGTGGATGCACTCAATGCACAGAATACCGACCTGAAAAAACTCGCAGAGACAGGCGTCGACATCTTCTTTACGCAAGTATTCGACCACAATTTTTTCCATGCCGACATGCACCCGGGTAATATTTTCGTTTCTCATGAAGCGCCAGAAAATCCTAAATACATTGCAATCGATTGCGCGATAATCGGCAGTCTTACCAAGGACGATCAGGAATACCTAGCAAAGAATTTACTCGCACTCTTCAGGCGCGAATATAGAAAAGTTGCCGAACTTCATGTTGCCTGTGGCTGGGTGCCGAGGGATACTAAGATACATGAATTCGAATCAGCAATACGCAGTGTCTGCGAACCGATCTTTGAAAAACCCTTAAAAGAAATTTCCTTCGCAAATCTACTGATACAGCTTTTCAGGACGGCGAGTCGTTTCGAAATGGAAGTGCAGCCTTCGCTTGTTCTTCTACAAAAAACCTTATTGAATGTTGAAGGCATAGGCCGGCAACTCTATCCCGATCTCGACCTTTGGACGACCGCCCTTCCCTATCTAGAAAAATGGAACAAAAGGCGGCTCAATCCATTCACCTTGCTAGGAAGGATTCAGGAAAATATTCCGAACTGGATTGACCAACTACCACAGCTTCCCCAGCTCTTCATCGACGCAGCCACCGAAAGCAGGCAGCTTGGTGAGATCAATGCGTCCCTACAATCGCACCAGAAGCAAATTATGCAAAATACCCAGCGCCAGAATCGTAAATTCCGCATCCTTGGCGCAGCCCTAGTCGTCGCCGCTGCCTCTAGCCTCATTCCAGGCCTGCATGAGGCCATGACAAATCTGCCTCTAGCCACGGTATCCCTAGCCTTGGCAGGTGTTTACCTTTTGTGTTTTAGACGGTGAGGCTGCATACTTAAACCATGCCTTCCTATCTCGATCAAATACAATGGAATGAACGGGGCTTAGCGCCCGTAATCACACAGGACGTAGGCTCTGGGCGAGTTCTCACGCAGGCCTGGGTAAATCGAGAGGCTCTGAAAACAACAGTTACTGAGGGCCGCGCAGTATACTGGTCCCGCTCCCGCTCAAAGCTCTGGAGAAAGGGCGAAGAATCCGGCATGGTGCAGAAACTTGTAGAAGTTCTGCTCGATTGCGACAATGACTCACTGTGTTACCGTGTTGAGCAAGTAGGTGGAATCGCCTGTCACACCGGACGGGAAAGCTGCTTTTATAAGAAGCTGACCAATGATACCTGGGAAACGGTTGATCCAGTCTTGATTGACCCTGACCAGCTCTACAAGAAAAGCTCATGAGTGATGTACTAACAGAATTAGCTGCAATTTTGGAGCAACGTAAAAAGTCTTCCAGTAGTGATTCCTATGTTGCCAGCTTGCACGAAAAGGGTCTTAATAAGATCTTAGAAAAAATTGGTGAAGAAGCAACTGAAACAATCTTGGCCGCAAAGGACTTCGGCGAACAAAGAGAGAAAGATCCAAAGGCAGTTATTAATGAAACTGCAGATTTATGGTTTCATACGATGGTAATGTTAAGCCATCTTGATTTGACACCGCAGCAGGTGTTGGATGAATTGAAAGAACGCTTTAAAATATCCGGCCTTGCAGAAAAGGCATCTCGACAAAACTAGTTACCGATATGCAAAGCACTGCGTATCAGATTTGGAGGTTTATCATGGGTGGAATAGGAATTTGGCAACTGCTGATTATTTTAGTGATCGTAATTATGCTTTTTGGCACGAAGAGGCTAAAGAATTTAGGCACAGACCTCGGCGGCGCCTTGAAGGGTTTTAAGACAGCCATCAAGGAAGACGAAGAAGAGCAGACGACTGAGGTCGATGACGGCGTTACTGGTAAGACCATAGACGCCACTGCCGAGAAAGTTGAAACCAAGTAAGTAGTCTCCGCACTGTTTCCTGATGCTATATGCATCGCATCTCTACTCACAGGCTTGACCTGTGATTCCGGTTACGCACTATGTTTAACATCGGCTCATTCGAAGTCCTGCTGATATTTATCATCGCACTGCTTGTGCTTGGCCCAGAGCGACTGCCTGGCGCCGTGCGCACCACCGGTTTATGGATCGGACGGTTTCGTCGCAGCTTCTATAAAGTGAAAAACGAGATCGAAAGAGAGTTGAACGCCGATGAGATTCGGCGCCAGCTCCATAATGAAACTGTTATGTCTGAGATTGAAGACGCCAAGTCCAACATTGAAGGCATCGCTAAAAGCACCGAGAAGTCAGTTAACAATATAGTGAATTCGGCGAATTTCGATCCGGGTGCTTCTCAAGCTGCAACAGATGCCGCCAAAAAGAACAGCAGTGATGAGAGCGCCGCCGTAGAATCTCTAGCTAAAAGTGACAAATCACTTACTGGCGAATTGAAGGACATGAGCAATCAGGTAGAAGAAGCAACCAAGCAAATCTATAGCGGCGGCAAGAACCCCAAGCTAGCTGACCCTGGCGATTCTACTGATAATTCCACCGAATCCCTTGATACTAAGAAAGAAAATGGCAACAGCTGAAGAACAGAAAGAGTTAACACTCATCGATCATCTGGTTGAGTTGAGGGATCGAATTCTTAAAAGTATTATAGCGATAATACTCTTCTTCCTGTGTTTGTTTTACTTCTCCAATGACATCTACACCTACGTTGTCGATCCATTGATCCGGGCCTTGCCTGAAGGATCTACGATGATAGCGATCGACCCCACATCGCCATTTTTCGCACCTTTTAAGCTCACGTTCTATGTTTCATTTCTTCTAGCGGCACCCTACGTGCTCTACCAGCTATGGTCCTTTATAGCGCCAGGCCTGTATAAGAATGAGAAAAGTGTCGCGATACCACTTTTCATATCTAGCGTTCTGCTTTTTTATGGGGGCATTGCGTTCGCTCGTTACGTTCTATTTCCCTTCGCCTTCGCTTTTTTTATATCAGTAGCACCTGAAGGCATCTCGGTAATGCCTGACATCAATAGCGTCCTCAGCTTCGCGCTTACCATATTCCTAGCGTTCGGCATCGCCTTCGAGGTTCCAATAGCCGTGTTCATTCTGATCTGGACAGGTATCGCCGAACCAGATTCTCTTTCAGAGAAGCGCCCTTATGTGATCGTTGGCTGCTTTATCGTTGGCATGTTGTTGACGCCGTCCGACCCATTCACACAGTCGATGCTGGCAATACCGATGTGGCTGTTATTTGAGGTAGGAATAATTGCAGGGCGCATGGTGAAGAAACGCCAACCTAGAGATGAAGCAGACGCCTAAGATTAGGGTGGAAAAATCCTATAGCACTTCTGGCCTTTGGGTTTTTCCGAGATCAAGGCATGTCTTTTTCGACATCCGTCAGCCTGAAAAAATTGAGTAGGACTGGCATACCGACTACTTAAATAAATGAGATTTATTTTGGACCTTTTTCACAGCATACCTAGCGTAATTAAATACCCAATTTATATTTTGTTTATTCTTGTTTTTTTGGTGTTTATTTTCCTCAATTTCTCACCTGTTTTTGGCGCGCATCCAGATAAGGATAGTAAAGCAATTATTGAAAATTCAAGAAACTTTGTTACTGGCAAGTTTCTCAATTTAAAATCAGATTATACAAACATATCATCTCTTTCAGACTCTTCCGATAAGAGTTCAACATTAATGAGCTGGATATCTCCTCCTAAAGATAAAAATCCTATAGCCCCTCTTCCAACGATTCAATTTCATGGAAACACTTTAACCGAAGGTAAGTTTGTTTGGCTAGGACACTCCACATTACTAATGAATACAGCTGGTCTAATTGTAATGACAGATCCCGTCTTCAATAGAGCTTCTCCGGTGCCCATTTTTGGAAAACCTTTTACCTATGAGAACCCAATAAATATCGATGACTTACCAAAAGTTGATGCTGTCATAATTTCTCATGATCACTATGACCATCTTGATTCCAAGGCAATCACGGATCTTTCAAAAATTGTTGATCGATTTTTTGTGCCGTTAGGCGTTAAAGCTCATCTAGAAAGATGGGGGGTTGATGCAGATAAAATTAGCGAGCTTGATTGGCATGACAGTGAGGACTATAAAAATGTTGAATTCACCTTAACACCGGCCCAGCATTTTAGTGGTCGTGCGCCGGGAAAATTAAACTCAACTTTGTGGGGCTCATGGATAGTTTCTTCAGAAAAAGTAAGGATCTACTTTAGTGGAGATGGCGGCTATTCAGAAACATTTAGAGAGCTAGGTGAACGATATGGTCCTTTCGATATAGCCTTTGTTGAAAACGGCGCTTACAACACAGACTGGTCAGACGTTCATATGTTTCCCAATGAAACCGTTCAGGCCAGTATTGACTTAAAAGCCAAGGTTCTTTTCCCAATTCACTGGTCCAAATTTGACCTATCTATTCACCCTTGGGATGAACCAATAATCCACATCACTAAAGAGGCCCATAAAAGAAATGTCAATATTACAACTCCAATGATTGGCGAAGTATTTGACTTAGCCAACTTACCAAACAACCCCTGGTGGGAGGCGCTTAGAAACTAAGGTGAAATCGAGTTCGATATCATTTTGAACCCTCTGATAAAGAGGTGCTATAGAATTATTCAGAGGTGCCCAAGTCAGACTTTGAGAATAAACGTGACTGGCCCATCGTTCTCCAGACTAACTTGCATGTCTGCGCCGAACTTCCCCGACCGTACAAATTCATGCTGCTCGCGCGCGGCTTGTTCTAGCTTGTCGTAGATTACTTCAGCCTCCACTGGAGATTTTGCAGAAGAGAACCCAGGTCGAAGCCCTTTGTGTGTCTCGGCAGCGAGAGTAAATTGCGACACCAGCATGAGGTCACCGCCGATATCCTTTAGATCGAGATTCATCTTGCCGTCTGAATCCTCAAAGATTCTGTAGGCGAGAATCTTGTCGAGCAGCTTCTGTGCAAGCTTGTCGTCATCGTCTTTCTCAATACCAATTAAAGCGAGCAGACCCATACCAATGTCAGCATGCAGCGTGCTATCGATATGAACTTGCGCCCAATTAACGCGTTGAATAAGTGCAATCATATGATCCCCTGGTTCGCCGTTTTGAAGCTCGAACTAACCTACATCAATTAAAATTCTCGAGCTTCTTTGCGATGTCTGCAGTGGCACGTATCAAGGCATCCACAGTTCCGGGTTCGGACGCGGAGTGGCCTGAATCACGAACTATATGCAGCTCGGCTGCCGGCCAGTGCTTATGCAATGCTAGTGCGTTGTCGAGGGGGCAGACCATATCATAGCGGCCGTGGACAATTCGCCCGGGGATATCACGAATAAGATGCATATTATCTAAAATGTGATTCTCGTCAACAAAGCCTTTATTCATGAAATAGTGAATCTCTAAACGAGCCAGCGCGAGGGCATTGTGCGGCTTGGTAAAACTTGCCAATGCTTCTGGGCTTGGTCGCAACTTAGAGCAGCTCCCTTCCCAAGCTGACCAGTGTTTAGCTGCCGCCATTCGCGCGAGCTCATCATCACCCGTTAGCCTTTCATAATAGGCCTTCATTAAATCGCCGCGTTCAGCAATCGGAATAGGGCTAACAAACTCTTCCCAATAGTCTGGGAAGACTCGCCTTGCACCATCCTTATACAACCAATCGAAATCACACTGCCTGCAAAGAAAAATACCGCGCAGGATAAGCGCGAGCACCCTAGCCGGGAATGCCTGTGCATACAGCAGGCTCAGAGTAGAACCCCATGAGCCACCGAATAACACCCATCTATCTACGTCGAGAAACTCGCGCATGACTTCGATGTCACTGATTAAGTCTTGGGTTGTATTGTTTTCAAGCTCGCCGTGGGGAGTCGAACGACCGCAGCCGCGCTGATCGAAGGTAATAATGCCATAGACGGCGGGATCGTAGAAACGACGAGAGCTCGCATCACAAGCTCCACCGGGGCCGCCATGTACAAACAGAATAGGTATGCCGTCAACGTTACCCGCCTCATCGACATACAGCTCATGCTTGTCTGTGACTTTTACTTGGTGGCGTTTATAGGGCTTGAGTTCGGGGAAGACGATCTGCATGGATAGGCCTAATTCTAGCTAAAGGGGCATGCGCGCTTTTAGCTAGAATTAGGCCAGTAAGCTGCGAGACGCTAGCGCGCTGCAGCTCCACGGCCATGACGTTTACGCTCGTTCTCGGTAAGCAACTTCTTGCGCAGACGAATATTCTCTGGAGTCACCTCAACCAATTCGTCCTCGGCAATGAATTCCATAGCCTGCTCGAGTGTATGTGTAGTTGGAGGCGTTAGGACGATATTCTCATCCGTTCCTGACGCACGTACGTTGGTCAGCTGCTTGCCCTTGATTGGGTTAACAGCCAGGTCGTTCTCGCGACTGTGCAAGCCGATGATCATGCCTTCGTAAGTCTCTACGTTAGGCCCTACGAATAATTTGCCGCGGTCCTGCAGATTAAATAGCGAGAAGCCAAGCACTTTACCTTTCACCATAGAGACTAATACGCCTCTGGTGCGCACAGCCAGATCCATATCTTTGTAGTCGCCGTAGTGATCGAATACGTGAGTCATCAAACCCGAGCCCGATGTCATGCTTAAGAACATAGATCGGAAGCCAATCAGTCCACGTGTAGGGATCAAGAACTGTAGCCGTACTCGGCCCTTTCCGTCTGGAAGCATGTCTTGCAAGTCAGCACGACGCTGACCCAACTCTTCCATAACCGAACCCTGATGTTGATCATCGCAATCCACGACTAATGATTCGACAGGCTCTTTCAATACACCGTCTTCTTCATGAAGAATAACTTCTGGTCTGGAAACCGCGAGCTCAAACCCTTCGCGACGCATGCTCTCGATCAACACCGAAAGATGCAATTCTCCGCGACCTGAGACTTTATATTTGTCTGGTGTCTCGCCCTGTTCAACGCGCAACGCGACGTTGTAGAGCAACTCTCTCTCGAGCCGGTCCCTGATCTGTCTCGTAGTAATATACTTGCCTTCGCGTCCTGCAAACGGCGAGTCATTTACCTGAAAGGTCATGCTGATCGTCGGCTCATCTACAGACAGAGGCGTCATCGCTTCTGGATGATCCGGGTCGCAAAGCGTGTCAGAAATATTTAGCTTATCGACACCGGAGATACAAACGATCTCACCAGCCTGTGCCTCTTCTACTTCAATTCGTTCTAGACCTAAATGACTTTTAACTTGGAGGATCTTTCCTTTGCGGGTGTTTCCTTTGTGATCGACAATGACTACTTGCTGATTGCGATGCACTTTACCGCGAGTAACACGGCCTACACCGATAACGCCGACGTAGCTGTTGTAGTCCAATGCACTAATCTGCATCTGAAATGGTCCATCGATAACAACATCCGGCGGCGGAACTTTATCAATCACTGTTTCAAACAGTGGTTCCATGTTGTCCGTCATCTGATCCATCTCATGGCCAGCGAAGCCCTCAAGCGCTGAGGCGTAGATTATTGGAAAGTCTAACTGCTCGTCAGTTGCGCCCAGCTTATCGAATAGATCGAAAACTTCGTTGACCACCCAGTCGGGTCGCGCACCATGGCGATCGATTTTGTTTATCACTACGATTGGATTGAGGCCTTGGGCGAATGCTTTCTGTGTCACGAAACGAGTCTGCGGCATTGGGCCGTCGACGGCATCCACAAGTAGAAGCACACTGTCGACCATCGATAGTACGCGCTCAACCTCGCCACCGAAGTCGGCGTGGCCGGGGGTGTCCACGATGTTGATGCGATAGTCATTCCACTGGATGGCGGTGTTCTTGGACAGAATGGTAATGCCCCGCTCTTTCTCCAGATCGTTGGAGTCCATGACCCGTTCGATGTCGCCGGCGCGATCTCCCAGGGTGCCAGACTGTTGCAGCAGCTTGTCCACCAGGGTGGTCTTGCCGCTGTCTCTTATACACATCTGACGCTGCCGACGAATAGAGAGGTGTAGAT
>OLHZ01000199.1_pt1 | contig 11627 bp, 11 predicted proteins | sample 1609381 | NCBI WGS metagenome assembly OLHZ01 (sample SAMN05416788, study PRJEB24817) | seawater metagenome | isolation source: Sea water | place: Canada:Atlantic | collected 2013-11
CTCTATTCGTCGGCAGCGTCAGATGTGTATAAGAGACAGGATTCTGGCTGCTCTGTAGTGTGCTTTGAGCGCGCTCACCGATTTGTTGAAACTTCAATTGCTTGAATTGGGCCTCTTCCTGAATGCGCTGCATCTCAGTGCTAGCAAGAGTTGGGCTGTTCACTTGGAGGGCATCCTGCAACTCCAATAGTTCTTTTCTCAGTGAGTCCGCTGCGGATTGATCCTCGCTGAGCGCCGATTCTAGTTGTTGTGCCTGTTGCTTCCACGCTTCAGTATTAAAAAAGGCCTCATTAAAATTGAGGACGCCGATGGTTGCATGAGCGAATACGCTGCCAGAAAACAGTAATACGAATAGGGTTAGAGGGATTTTCTTCATTGCTAGCTCCTATCAAGAATTAAGAGAAGGTTGCCGCTGACCGCCTGCGCTGTTGTGGCGGGCAGAGTGAGTAGCAGTCTAGAAATTTGACAGGCTAGCGTGGAACTAGTTCTAGATTACAAAAAGTTGGACACAGCAGACACAAGCATACCCATTGCGAGAAGCAATAAGAGGATAGGAAGTTGGGGAAGGGCAAAAATTAAGCTCCCGACAGCGAAGGGTCGGGAGCTTATTTAAAGCTAATCTGGCAATACTTAGAGAGGGACTACTTTGTTTGCACAAGGTCCTTTCTGACCTTGCCCAACTTCGTACTCTACTTCTTGGCCATCATTTAGCGTGGCGAAACCGCCGTCACTTTTAATTTCTGAGTAGTGAACGAATAGATCGTTACCACCTTCCGCTGGAGTGATGAAACCGAAACCTTTGTCTGCATTAAACCACTTAACTGTACCTTTACTCATGTAACCCTCGATATATAAAAATATATTGCTCTTTAACGTTCAAAATTGCGAAATAGGAATCTGTTTACGATTCTTCTTCTGCTCTGTGGCGAAACTTCGTTCTCTGTTATCTCTCTACCTTGACCAAGCATTTTCATGCAACGACTCGGCAGAATGATTCAGGCCCGTTTCACCTATTCAGACCTGAGCGGGCATTGTAAAGTCTTCTAAGCTAAATTCATAGAGGTGTCGGTCTTCACAGCGGTGTCTAAAGCGTTCGGTCACTTTTCCCTTCTTCGTGAAAATCGCCCGCAGCAGTTGATTCGAGCCTGCAGTCATCACGGCTAGCGTCCCCTCTACGAAACCTCCCTGCAGTGGTTAAAATCATTGTAGCGATTCACCTTGCCGAAACTGATGATTCGCATATCGAACACCACCTCTACGAGCATCATTCTTTAGTATCCTATCCCTTCAGACTATAACCAATTGTTATATATGATATTTCTATGGTCTGGAGAAGCGGGATTCGAAATGCTCAGCAGCCATCGCCAATCCAGTGCTCTGGTTTCGAGCGCATCAAAGCAGCCGATGCCTGGCATTTCTGAGGAGGTTTCGCCGCCGCTTACGGCCACCTTCGATGGTGGGAATCTCGCCGTTTTCTGGCTCAGAAAATTTAAAAATGCAGTTTTTGCCTCTCACCAGGCTCAATTTTTAGCTGGTTTTCAGCCAAAAATAAATAGCATCTCATGTTGAAAAAGCAGCGTTTTGTTCGTCGTTATCGATTAAATCTGTTTTTTGAGCGCTATTGGCGCGCCATCAGCCACCATTTTAGGGTGTTGGTTACCAGTTCTGCCGCGTCTTGTTGCACGAAATGGCTCGCTCCAGGGGCAGTAACGATGGTTGTGTCGGCGTCTATCCAGTCCCACGTGTTGTTCAGACCATCGGAATGCAGTGCAGTATCCTCTAAACCATGAAATATGAGCACTGGCATATTTAACCTTGGAGCACTGGGTGCGGCATTCGAGCTATCGCCGCGCGGATAATTCTGCTTGTAGTAAGCGAGCATGCCATCGAAGCTGGAGCGCCCGAATGCTTCTACGTACTTCTCCTTTGCTGCCGGATCTGTCACCCAGCCGGAAAGGGTCTGTGGGTTCATGGGGAGGCCAAAGAAGATATCGGGATCAGACGGTTTGCCGGCAATAAATATACGAGCGTAACCGCTATTATCTTGCTGTTCCTTGTTGTTCGCTAATTCTCTGGCCATGCCATTGGGGTGAGGAAGGTTCAGTATGACTAGATTTTCCACCATCTCGGGCAGTGCAAAGGCGAATTGCCAGGAGACGATACCGCCCCAGTCGTGGCCAACAATATTGGCTTTTTCTTCGCCGAAGTGTCGAATTACGGCGGCTACATCGCCGATCAGATTACGCATCGCGTAGCTAGACTCTTCTTGGGGCTGATCGCTTAGGTTGTAGCCCCGCTGATCTATCGCTACCACCTTGAAATTGTCCTTTAGTCCTTCCATCTGATGGCGCCAGCTATACCAAAAGTCAGGAAAGCCATGAATCATAACTACCAGCGGTCCTTCACCGACGGTCGCATAGTGAATTTTCACACCGTTATTGTCTGCGTAACCGTGCTCCACTTCGTCGAGGATATCGGCCTGTGCGGTAACTATGAATGAGGTGAAGACTGCAAGAGCGGTGAGTTTTTTGACGAGGTTGAAGTGCTTTAGGAATTGCATGAATTGCCCCTAGTGTTGCGCCATTTGCTGCGCGGGTATTCTGGTGTCCGCCAGAGCGCTTTTCGTATCGGTGGACTGATTGCTTGATTAGAACAGATAACTGGTAAAATGTTGATGGATATTCCTGCTGATAGGGCCCTTTGGCGCGCCTACAATTTCGTCTCGGCCGATCTATCTCCCTCCTACCGCTCTCCTATGTATCTGTAAATGAGTACGAATGTTAGAATTCACGCAGAATTTAACAAGCAGTAAATCGCTGCCCGTGTAAGTGAGATAGGGGAACAAGGAACATGATTAAATTGAAATTGGCGAGCGCAATTCTGGGAAGTGGCGTTGCCATGGCTTTGGGCCAGATTGTCATTGCGCATGATTACGTTGCACCTCGCACAAGCTTTGGCGCACCAGATCTGCAAGGTGTCTACAGCATTGCCACTGTAACTATGCTAGAGCGTGGCGAGCAGTTCAATGGGAATCTCACCATTACAGCCGAAGAGGCAGCAAGAATCGGCCAGACTGGTGACAGCTATCTCGAAGATCTTACAACGGCACCAAGCGATGGCGAGCCCGATGTTGGCGGCTATACCACTTTTTGGATGGATCCAGGTGAGCGCATGGCCACTATCAACGGCGAGATTCGTACCTCGATTTTAGTTGAGCCTGAGAACGGTCGTCTACCGTGGGCGGAAGGAGCGCTGCGCGCTATTTTTGGAGCCCGTGCATCTGGACCTGGCGAGTTTGCGGGTCCTGAAGCGCGTCCATTAGGTGAACGCTGTTTAGTGGGATTTGGCTCTTCCGGTGGTCCGCCGATGTTGCCAGTCTTATACAACAACCACAGCCAAATCGTCCAGACTGAAGACTATGTGATGATCATGGCAGAGATGAACCATGATGCTCGCATCATTCGGATGCGCGGCGATGAGCATCTAGATACTCCGAAGTGGCTAGGCGATTCGATTGGCTATTACGAAGGGGACACCTTGGTAGTTGAAACAACTAATTATCATCCGCAGCAGAGCTTTCGAGGTGCGCTGCGCCATTACTTCTTCTTATCGCCAGACGCGAAGGTTACCGAGCGTTTCACACGTGTAGCAGACGAGACTCTCTTGTATCAATTTACCGTTGAGGACCCGAAGGTCTATGCAACAGCATGGAAGGGTGAGCTTCCTATGAATGCCGTAGAAGACAGGATATACGAGTACGCCTGTCACGAAGGCAACTACGCGCTGCCGGGAATATTGGCAGGAGCAAGATTAGAAGAGAAAGAAGCCGCAGAGGCTCAATAGCTACTCGCGCTTTACAAAAAAGCCGGCTCGAAAGTCGGCTTTTTTGTGTCATGGGATGTTGATACAGCGCATTAACGCAAGGTCATGCTCATGTAATGATGCACAAACTGTTAGGCGACCAAAATATTTATTGGAGTGATGAAAGATGAATAAAAAGTTTACGATTGTTGCAGTCAGCCTTTTTAGCCTGCTCTGTTTGAGCGTGAGCCTCGCACAGACGGATGAACAGCGGCCCTTATTAACTGTGAAAGAAATCATGAATGGATTAATCACTCCGACCACGACGACGATATGGGGTGCCTACCAGTTAGAGACAGATGTACAGTGGCAGGAAGTTAGGAATGCCGCGCTCTCTGTTATCGCTGCAGGAAACTTGCTGCAGTTTGGCGGAGCGGGGGAGGGCGAAGTGGCAACAGCTGCAGAGACAGACTGGAAAACCTATAACCAGCAGATGATAGAGGCGGCGAGACTTGTCATCCTAGCCACAGACAATAAAGATGAAGAGGCATTGTCCGCCGCAGGCAACGATGCGCTATATCCACCTTGCGAGTCCTGTCACCAGCAATACCAGGCGCGATGAGTAGATTCATTTTCGCTTTTGGAATAGAGAAGGGCGTTAAGTTCTGCTTTCCGCCAAAGTCGGATAACAGACACAGTGGCCCTAATAGTTTACGGTTATGGTCTCCTTGGCGTGAAATAGTCATTTTTTCTTTGACTCGCAATTAAATATACCAAGAGCAGGTCTCTTACACCCCAACAGGTACATCTCTTCAATGGCAACGAGGAAATTATGAATACATATCAAAAATCACAGGATGCAATTTCTGCCCTGACGCCAGAGCAGTTCCGAGTGACCCAAGAAAGTGGTACTGAGCGTCCTGGAACTGGCGAACTATTGAAAAACACATCCCCTGGCATATACGTCGATGTGGTTTCTGGAGAGCCTTTGTTTGCGTCGTCTGCCAAGTATGAGTCGGGATGTGGCTGGCCAAGCTTTACTAAAGCGATAGACTCCGTCAATGTTAATGAAATTACTGATACAGCACACGGCATGGTTCGTACTGAAGTGCGCTCTACGCATGGTGATAGTCATCTAGGGCATGTGTTTCCAGATGGGCCCACAGAGCATGGCGGTCTGCGTTATTGTATTAATTCAGCTTCACTGCGCTTCATCCCCCTGGATGAGATGAGCAACAAGGGCTATGAAGCCTATATAGATCAAGTAGAGGACATTTAGTAATGGCAAATGAACGTGCAGTATTAGCCGGTGGTTGTTTCTGGGGCATGCAGGATCTTATTCGCAAGCATCCCGGCGTCACCACAACGCGTGTTGGTTATACTGGTGGTGAAGTGGCCAATGCAACTTACCGCAATCATGGTAATCATGCCGAAGGTATCGAAATACTGTTCGATAATGAGGTTGTCAGCTATCGACAGATTTTGGAGCTTTTCTTTCAAATCCATGACCCTAGTACACAAGATAGACAAGGTAACGACAGCGGAGCGTCCTATCGCTCAGCTATTTATTATGAGTCGGATGCACAGCAAGCAGAAGCATTAAAAACTATTGCTGATGTGGATGCCTCAGGATTGTGGCCTGGAAAAGTAGTAACCGAAGTAGAATCTGTGAGTGACTTTTGGGAAGCTGAAGCTGAACACCAAGATTATTTAGAAAAAAGCCCCAATGGCTACACCTGTCACTTCCCCAGACCTGACTGGAAACTACCTTCGGCCTAATGAGTTTGCGTCCAAAAAATGCCGAGCCTGTTCTTCAATTATAGTCAGGCAATGAACAGGCTGGGAATCCGTTCGATGAACCAGTAACTCGCAATACCACCCAAACCATAGGCTAGCCCGCGTTGCAGGCTTGGCCAGAGATGTTTGAAGTATTTCGTGAAGACGAAATGTAAGGCAAGCAACGCAGAAATAAATGCTACCTGACCCACTTCCACTCCAATATTGAAAAATAGCAATGCCAGCGGGATGTCGGGATCGCTGAGTCCAAGCTCGCCGAGGGCTCCTGCGAAACCAAACCCGTGTATCAGACCAAATGCGAAGGCGACTATCCACGGCTCCTGATGCACTAGTGTGATTTTACCCTGCTGCGCCATCAGAATCTCTCGGGCGAGAAATGCTATAGACAGTGCTATCAAAACTTCTATGGGTGCGCCGGGTACTGGAAAGATTCCCAACACGGCGCAGGCGAGGGTGATGCTGTGGGCGATAGTAAATGCAGTGATGGTCTTTAATAACTTCCAAAATCCTTGCAGTAGTAGCAATAAGCCGAGAATAAAGAGCAGGTGATCGACTCCGAACAATATGTGCTCGCCACCTAGCTCTATATAACGAAGAGCCAAGTTGCCCAGCGAGGATGCTCCAGCCTTCATCTGCGACATTGGCACCTCGATGATGTTGCCATCCCCAGGGAAGTAGCCGGACACATCACTGCCATCGCTCCAGCGGGTTATCAGGACTAATCCTTCCAATGACCAAGGGAAAACCAGCACGTCATCAAGGTTTAGCTCAGGCGCGCATTGAAAGCGATAGCTGAACCTGCCCGGTGATAGTCCGGTACAGCGCTCAGGGAGGATGCGTTCGATATTAAATAAAGGGGGAACTTGTTGGTCGACGATGGATAGCTGGTATTGATTCTCCTCGAGCTCGTCCAAGAACGCGCGGGCGACGCCGGTCACATCAATGTCGTGAGCCATCGCAGTAGGGAGCAATATTATGCCTGATAGAAGCAGCCCGCAGCAGGAGGCTAAGATCGGGCGAATTAGTTTTAGAATGACTCCACGCATGGTCAGTTAGTCGGGCTCGCTATTGTTAATCACGATGGTGTATTCGTTCCAGAGCTTGCCCACTTCCTGCTGCAGACGTGACTCTTCTTCTGTGGAGATCCATTCGAGCCGCACCAGATCGGCAATCTCGTCTAGTGCCGGAATGCCTGCAGGGGTGTGTTCTATTACGCGTAACCAATGTTGTCCGCGGTTGCTAACATACGGGCCCTGCCATTGGTTTAGGTCGGCAGCCAGAACCCGGTCGGCGAACTCCTGCTCGAAGATGTTAGCGAGATCGATGCTATTAACATTTGGTAGCGGAGCGACCGTGCCTTGGGACATCGACAGCAAGGTGGCGGAGTCGGCACCTTGTCGTAGGGCGGCGACTATCGAATCTGCTAAGGGATCTCTAGAATCGAAAACCAACTCATCGAGAGTCAGCGAGGCAGGTGTCTCGAAGCGGGTGCTATTTTCCTGAAAGTATTCTCGCAGCTCAGCATCTGTCGGCTGAATAATGTTGCCGCTCAGAACGTGGCGCATTTTCTGCGCCAAGATGTCATGTATACGTTCGTCGTTGTCCAATTCCATGGACAGAGCTTCACGCACTAAGATCTGTTCTTCTATATAGAAGGCGGTGACTAGCTCTCGTTGCTCTAGACTAAGCTCCTCGCCGCGAGATAATTCCTGCATGAAGATGCGCGCATCGATTTCGCGCTGGTCGATCTCCAATAAATTCTCGTTTCCTGATTGAGTGATTGCATACAGGGAAAAAATGAATAGGGCGATGATAAAGAAATGTACCGTGGGTTCTCTCATTAGTTTTTGAAGGAGAGGCGTGCTTGTCGGTATTAATTCTTTTTCAATAGTCATGGGCTGGGTATCTTTTGGCTAGGGCTTTAATCGTGCCTACCTGTTCGAAGTGGGTTCAGATTCGTGTCATACGGGATGTTATACGCACAAGAGAGTAATTTTAGTCCTGCGCGGATGCAAGTCTTTGTAAGCTGACTTGGTGTCCTCCAGGCTAAACAATCTTGCAAATAATACATACTTAAGGTTCCATGGCGCTCAGTAATAACTGAATGAGGCCAAATCTATGGAGCAGCGATTGCTACGTACACTACTGACAGCATGTCTGCTCGCATCCGCTTTTCTTGCACAGGCGGTAGTTGGGCAAGCTCCCACTGTTGTGCGCTTGGCGGGCGGGCCTATCATCGTTCCCAATATGGATGCGCGCATGGGTAGCAATATCCAAGGCCCTTCACTGATCCGAGTGCCGGATTGGATAGATAATCCGCTGGGCAGGTATTACCTGTATTTCGCCGATCACCGCGGCACTTATATCAGATTGGCCTATGCGGATGACATCACCGGCCCTTGGCGTACGCATGAAGCGGGCTCTTTGAAGCTTGAGGACTCGTTCTTTCCCACGACCTGCCCGCCCTGTTCGTTGGCGCCAGGTGCCGGCGGATCACTCTATGCGCACATCGCCTCACCCGACGTTCATGTGGGTGAAGAGAATCAACAGATTGTTATGTATATCCACGGGCGTGGAGCAGGGGAGCAGATGACTCGATTGGCCATATCCCACGACGGCCTATACTTTGAGGGTGCGCCAGAGGTGTTAGGGCGACCCTATTTTCGTGTCATCGAACATGGTGACTATCACTATGCGCTGTCCATGCCTGGGTTTATGTACCGGTCGAAAGATGGCCTGAGTGATTTTCAGAAAGGGCCGCGATTCTTCAATGACAACATGAGGCACAATGCATTATTAATTCGCGATAATACGCTGCACGTCTTCTGGACACAGGCGGGCCATGCGCCCGAAAGGATATTCCTCTCAACCATCGACATGGCCGGAGATTGGATGCAGTGGCAAGAATCAGAACCTGTAGAGGTGCTCAGACCGGAGATGGAATGGGAGGGTGCAGAACTTGAGGTCGCGCCTTCCAGGCGTGGACATATCGATGAGCGAGTCAATCAGCTCCGAGACCCAGCGATTTTCGAGGAAGACGGTAAGGTCTACCTGCTTTACTCTATTGCAGGCGAGCATGGGCTAGCGATAGCAGAGCTGTTTTTCGAATAGGACAGGTATGCAAAAACTCTCAGATGAATTTCTCGATTCTTGTAGGCGCGAAGATGGTCGTATCTTGCGCGGCGAGAATATGACGCGTATCGAAACGTTTGTGGATGCGGCCTTCGCATTTGTCTTTACCATGCTAGTCATCAGCATCGATGAAATACCGAAAACGGTGCCGGGGTTGCTCGATCTTTCTCAGGATATTCCGGCATTCCTAATTAGCGCAACAATTATCGGCTTGATCTGGGTAGCTCACACAGTTTGGAGTAGGACTTTTGGTTTGCAAGATCGTGCCACACTCTACTTGAATCTGGGTTTGGCTATGCTCGTACTGATTTTCGTTTACCCAATTAAACTGGTTGTACAGCTGAGCATTTCTTATTTTTCTGGGGGAGTTCTGCAGCAAAATCTAGAGATAATGGACGTGTCTGAGGTAATCAATCTCTTCATCTATTTCGGACTGGGGCTTATGGCGTTGTCATTTATCTTGATTGCTCTCTATCAGAGCGCGCTAAGGCTGCGGGAGCAGCTTGTGCTAAGCGAGTTTGAGATAGCGTTCTGTAAAGTAGCTTGCATAACCTGGGCGATCGTAGGTGCGACTGCCTTGGTTTCTAGTCTAGTTGCCCCAGTGCTGGGAGAATATTTACAATGGGCGGGCTTGGTTTACTTTTCACTGTGGCTTATCATTCCGTTGGGGAGTGGTCTCTATGCGAAAAGACTTGGCATCGATGGATTAAAGCAAGCTGTCTAAAATTGAGTAATGCCACCACGGGAATCTATACAAGCGGCTGCTGTCTCTGTATAATTTCCGTTTTGTAGAAGGTGGTAATCTCATGTTACGTATTGCTGAAGAGGCTTTAACATTTGATGATGTTCTACTCCTGCCTGCTCACTCCATTGTTCTTCCCAAAACTGTAGCACTAACTACCCAGTTGACGCGTTCGATCGCGCTCAATATTCCTCTCATATCATCTGCGATGGACACGGTTACCGAGTCTCGTCTAGCGATTGCTATGGCTCAAGAGGGTGGTCTGGGTGTGCTCCATAAGAGCATGAGTGTAGAGAATCAGGCCCGAGAAGTTCGTCTCGTAAAGAAATATGAAAGCGGTGTAGTGAAGGATCCTATTACGATCTCAAGCGATGCCACTATCAGAGACCTTGTTGCTCTAATGAACGAGCACAATATCTCTGGTATGCCGGTATTAGACTCCTCGGGTCTAGCCGGTATCGTTACTAGTCGCGATGTGCGCTTCGAGGCTAATCTCGATGCTAAGGTCTCGACTATTATGACTGCCAAAGATTCACTGGTAACAGTCCAAGAAGACTTCGAGCTAGACGATGTGAAGGAGCTACTGCATCGGCACCGCATCGAAAAGATTTTGGTAGTCGATCAAGGTTTTGTTCTAAAAGGCCTTATTACGCTGAAAGATATCCGTAAGTCCGAAGACTATCCCAATGCCTGTAAAGATGAGCAGGGCAGACTGCGCGTAGCAGCAGCCATAGGCACTGGTCCCGACACCCCTGATCGCATCGATGCGATAATCGGAGCGGGTGTCGATGTTGTTGTCGTCGATACGGCTCATGGTCATTCGCAGTTTGTGTTGGATCAGGTGAAATACGTAAAGGACAAATATCCAGAGGTTTCTGTGATTGGAGGCAACATTGCCACAGCAGATGCTGCTAGAGATTTGGCAAAGGCAGGCGCCGACGCGGTTAAAGTCGGTATCGGCCCCGGCTCCATCTGTACCACGCGTATCGTAACGGGCGTTGGCGTTCCGCAGATTTCGGCAGTAGCCAATGTTGTCGAGGCGCTGAAAGACACCGATGTCTGCGTGATAGCTGACGGAGGCATTCGCTATTCTGGCGATATCGCGAAGGTGATCGCTGCAGGCGCACACGTCGTGATGGTTGGTAGTATGCTTGCTGGCTCCGAAGAGGCGCCAGGTGAGGTTGAACTCTATCAAGGCCGAAGCTACAAAGCCTATCGCGGCATGGGTTCTTTGGGCGCCATGTCGCACTCACAAGGATCAAGTGATCGATATTTTCAGGATGTAGATTCGGGTACTGAAAAGCTGGTTCCCGAAGGCATCGAAGGACGCGTACCTTATAAGGGCACGATGTCGGCTATTGTTCATCAGTTGATGGGTGGGCTGCGTTCTAGCATGGGGTATACCGGTTCTGCGAATATTGAGGAGATGCGTACTAAGACTCAATTCGTAAAAATCACGGCATCGGGCATGAACGAGTCCCACGTCCACGACGTAAGTATTACCAAGGAAGCTCCGAATTATCGCGTGAGTTGAGACGGATAAACCCTTGATGCTCAGTTGCTTAGTTAAAAAGCCTGCCCAAGCCAGTCACTTACTTAATGTAAGCTCCTGACTTGGGCAGGCTTTTTGCTTCGCCTCTGAGTCTCAATGATTCATCCTCAGGTTAGTAGGCTCAGAGATGGATTCAAATTGTAGTAACTATTTTGAGATTGAGATTTCATGACAACAGCTAATATTCATAGCCAGAAAATTCTTATTCTGGATTTTGGTTCCCAGTACACTCAACTGATAGCAAGAAGAATTAGAGAGTTATTCATCTACTGTGAAATCTCTCCTTTCAATAACATACCCAAAGACTTAGATCAATTCAAGGCAGTTGTTTTATCAGGATCCCCATTCTCTGTCAATCAAAAAGACTCACCAATTATTAATCTTGAAAGTATTTTAGGAAAAAAACCTGTACTAGCTATTTGCTATGGAGCTCAATTAATTGCAAAGAGTTTAAATGGAAATGTTGAAAATTCTAATTCACGAGAGTATGGAAGAGCAAAACTTTCTTTTATAGATAGCAACTGTAAATTATTTAAGAATATTAATATTGATAATCAAGTTTGGATGAGTCATGGAGCTGTCTCTTATACACATCTGACGCTG
>OLHZ01000204.1_pt1 | contig 11583 bp, 9 predicted proteins | sample 1609381 | NCBI WGS metagenome assembly OLHZ01 (sample SAMN05416788, study PRJEB24817) | seawater metagenome | isolation source: Sea water | place: Canada:Atlantic | collected 2013-11
TCTACACCTCTCTATTCGTCGGCAGCGTCAGATGTGTATAAGAGACAGCAATAGTCGCGGCCAGGTTCGCCAGAAGCAGATCTATAGCGATTTGGGGTAGGTAATATTTCTTCCAATTGACGAAATTTATCGACAAAGTCGCCTTTAGTTTGATTCACCGCGCTGGCATGTGATATTGAAGAAATGAGTGCAAGGCTGAGTAATAGTAGTTTGTAGCGCAAAATTAGTTCCTCTTTGTATAGGCAAGGTTATTTTAGACGAATCTATGCTTTACCGTATACCCAATTTGGGTTAATTGGCACTATGCAGTGCATCATTAAGTTCGACAGCAGTTTTATTGGTCAAGCACTCAACCTTTCCCGTGATGGAGTTCCGTCGGAAGAGCAGATCACTCTGCCCCGAGAGGTCTCGGGCTTTAATTTTTCCGCTAACTCCTTTGTGGTCATCCAAAAGGGTGACAATGGTGCCGCCAGTCACATAGAGACCTGCTTCAATGGTGCACCGATCTCCGAGCGATATTCCAGCGCCCGCATTAGCGCCAAGCAGGCATTTTTCACCCAGTGAAATAACTTCAGTACCGCCGCCGGATAAAGTTCCCATTATTGATGCACCTCCACCAATGTCTGAGCCTGCACCGCAGAATACACCCGCTGAAATGCGACCTTCAACCATATTCGGCCCCTGAGTGCCGGCGTTGAAGTTAATGAAGCCCTCATGCATGACGGTAGTGCCCTCGCCAACATAAGCGCCCAGCCTGACTCGGCTGGTATCAGCAATACGTATGCCAGTGGGCACTACGTAGTCGACCATTTTGGGGAATTTATCCACACAGTCTACCTGTATTGGGTTTCCCGCCATACGCGCGGCTAACGCACGATCAGGAAGCTCTTGAATATCTATGGCACCGACGTTGGTCCATGCGATATTTTTTAATACGCCAAAAATTCCTGAAATATTGGTTTGATGTGGCTTGACCAATCGGTGCGACAGCAGGTGTAGCTTAAGATAGCCTTGCGGCACTGACATTGGTGCTGCATCGCTAGAGAGCATTACAGCGACGATCTGTTTTTCTGAAGCTTGCAGGGCGAAGACAGTCTCGGCTAGTTGTTTATAGCCGTTTTGGTCTAGTGCACTTGCTAGCGAGGAAAGCTGTTGGCTCGAGGGCTCTATATCACCGTTGTTTAAATCTAGGCTTGAGGTGAGAATCGCCGCTAAGTCATTGTCTGGATTGAGCATTGGCACAGGGTAAAAAACCTCCAGCCATTCTCCAGCGGTGTTTTTAGTGCCAATACCAATGCCAAACGCGTAAAGATTGTTCATAAGATCGTTATTTTCCTGTTGGTTTTACTTAAAAATTGAGTGGTAGTGCTCTGGCTTAAAGCCGATAGTAATAATACCGTTGTTATCCAGAATAGGGCGTTTAATCATGGCAGGATTGGCCAGTAACAGTGCGGCTACATTATCACAGGTGGTGCTTTGCTGAATACTAAGATCGAGCTTGCGCCAGGTGGTGCCACGACGATTCAACACCGTTTCCCAGCCCGCGCTGTCAATCCATTGGTTTATTTGATCAATGCTTAGGCCATCTGCTCTGACATCATGAAAATTATGCTCAACGTTTTGCTCAGTTAGCCAAAGGCGTGCTTTTTTTACGGTATCGCAGTTTTTGATGCCAAATAGGGTAGTCATGGGTAATGTGTTGCTCTATTTTTGGCCTGCAATAGTAGCAAAAGTTACGCGTCATATCCGCAAATAAGCGCAGCCTTTTAGGCGGCCAAAATTGAGCACAAAAAAAGCCCCTCACAGGGAGGGGCTTTTGGCGTATTACAAACGTTAAATCTAGAATGCAAACTTCAATCTAACATAAGCCATACGACCTCGTGCATCGTGCTGACGCGAGTCATAACTAAAGTTAGCTGCATCCCATACCAACGGTGGCTCTTCATCAGTTAAGTTCAAAACACCCATAGTGATTTGTGTATCCACAGAAGACATTGTTAACTGATAGTTATATTGAGCATCCCAGGTAAGATGGCTGTCGATGTTACTAGAGTAGCCTGCTGGAGGAGCTGCTCGTGTAGTCTCATAAGCACTAATATAACGTGCGGTTACAGACGCTTGGTGAGCTCCAGTTTCCCAACGTAATGACGCATTAGCTTTTGTATCCGGCAACGATCGTGCAAAGTTGTCATGGTTAAAGAGACCAACTACATCCGTTGTTTGGCCATTGACCGGAATTTCATAGCTCAAGTAATGACTTAGGTCGACAGTCAAGCCGAGGTCACCTAGGCTGCTCTCAGGGAAGTCATAGGCCACTTCAATATCAATTCCATCGGCATTTACGGAGGCGGCATTAAAGTAATTAGTGGTGATACCGAATAGTGTGCCGCCCTCAGTACGTTTTATATCAGATTGACTTGGATCAGCAACAACTTTGCCTTGCGCGCTTTCAATCGTAATTAAGTCCGTGTAATCAACGGCCCAGTAGTCTAGCGTCACCTGCAAGTTATCAGTTGCCGTCCAAACCGCACCAAGGTTGATGTTGTCTGCTTCTTCGGCCTTGAGATTAGCATTAGCATTTTGCGCAACACGAATGAACGCGGTGCCACCTTTAGCGGTTCCGTCAGCATTGAAGTCTTGAATACCCTGAAGACTCACTTGACTGGCGTAAAGCTGTGCAAGCGAGGCTTCGCGATAAGAGGTAGACGCAGATGCACGCAATATTAAGTTATCTGTGGCTTCAAAGCGCATAGAAATCTTAGGGTCAAAGGTAGAGCCTGAGTCAAGATTTTCATATCGCCCGGCGAATCCAATATCAAAAGAATCAGTAATGCTGCGCTGAAATTCTGCGAACACAGCCCATGCTGTTCTGGCTTCATCAACGTTAACACCACCACCTAAGAATAGGAGATCCGCTGGTTTTGTTAAGTTGCCTTCAGCATCGAATTCAACGCGGCTGATATCATTGCGATTGACCTCTAACGACTCGTCTCGTACCTGAATACCCGATGCGAAATCAAATCCACCAATTTCACCATCTACAACGAAGTCGAAAACGGTTAGTGCTGTATCAGTAGCGGTTTCCTGCTGAACAGATATGTGGTCGATTAGCGCCTGACTATTCGCCAGGGGGTCAAATAGATTAAAGCTCTCATTGCCATTCGGCCCACCAGTTCCTGCTATGGCAGCTGTAAATCTGGAGGTGCTGGTGTCCGGTTGAACGCCATAGCCATCATAGTTACTATGAGTCAAAGCAGTGTTGAAGTGATAGTCACCAAAATCACCATCGAGTTCGAATGCTGCTCTGAAGTGCGTGTTGTCGCGGGTTGCCAATGGTGAGTCAAAGGCTGAGCCAAGAGGGCGGCCTAACCACAACACTGGCACGCCAAACGGATTTCCCGCTTGACCAGGCATTATGGCGCGAGACGGGCTCAAATAGGATAATGCAGGATAGCTGGGAGACTGGGGGTTATCCAGAACCTCAACATTAGCCCACATGGCTTCAGCATTGAGTTCCATACCGTTGTCGAGATCATGCTGCACGCTGCCAAAAAAGTGTGTACGCTTCTCTTCATTGACGATATTGAATCTTGGCCCGTATTTAAAGCCACATCGTTGGCCACTTGCTTGCGGTATAAGGATCCCACCATTTTCGACACAGCCAGCATCGGCAACATTTTCAAACGGAGTATAGGTACCGGCATAAGGACCAGATTCAACGGTAGATGGACCGAATAGGAGAAAGGAATTGCCCAGACCAGAATTCGCATTTTCAATTAGTGTGGGGCGATCCGCACCGCTCAAATTTGAGCGATCCATGTATTGAGCTGCAACGACAACGTTAGTTTTTTCGTCAGCCCAACCTTGCAAGAAGCTGATTTGGGTGTCTGTTTGACTGTCTGAGGTGGTTGACTGTTGAAATACGCTAATCTCAGTTCCCTCAAAATCGCTTCTAGTAATATAGTTTACTACTCCCGCAATGGCATCAGACCCATAGACTGCAGCAGCACCTTCTTTAAGAACTTCCACACGCTCTATTGCAATAGCAGGAATCATACTAGTGTCGACAAAGCTAGATCCATCATTAGCTACGGCTGCGGCCAATGTGTTACGGCGACCATTTACGAGTACGAGCGTTGAACCCAGTCCAAGTCCCCTTAAATTAACATTACTCGTACCCTGAGTAGAGCCAGAGGTAAATGAGTCAGGTACGTTCTCTGCACCAGAGTTGGCCGTCATGTTTCTAGTAATATCGGAGATAGACATAGCACCCATTTGGTCAATATTATCTCTGTCAACAACGACTATTGGTGATGCTCCGTCTTTTGCGCTCGACTTTAAATAGGAACCAGTGACTAGCACCTCCTCTATCTTGGTGTCTGCGGCTTCTTGAGATACTGCGAATGAACTTGCTGTGATTAGCGGAATTAATACTAATGATGGTAGCTTTTTAAACTTCATAGACTGCCCCTGGTTGTTTAAATCGATTTATTTTTATAAACATTCCTACTATGCACATGTAAAAGTAGAAGTACAGGTAGACCATAATATAATGACTATTCACTGCGCAAGTACTTATTGCTTTTTGAAAGGAAATACGACAGATGTTGTCGTAAGTGTCAATATAGTTTGCATCCAGTATTATTCTGAAAACCCATATCGTCATCCACTCCATCATTAAAGCCTAAACGTTATGCTTAGTTTATTTATCGATCTAATGACATATCTATTTTTGAACAATAGGAGAGGAGCGGCGTAATTATTCACCTCGGTCTAGGGCTTTTTCGCAGTAAAGGGGTTTTTTCTTTTGGGATAGCAGGTTGTGCAGATATCGCAGACACGGCCATCACAGCCGCGCGCCGAGCAGAATTCACGGCCGTAAAAGATAATTTGTAAGTGAAGGCTATTCCAATGGTCTCGATGGAAAAGTTGCTTTAGATCACGCTCTGTTTGGGTGACATTTTTACCTTTGGTAAGCCCCCAACGCTGCGCAAGGCGATGAATGTGCGTATCCACTGGAAAGGCAGGGTGCCCAAACCCTTGAGACATAACTACTCCGGCGGTTTTATGACCTACGCCCGGGAGACTCTCTAAATCCTCAAAATTAGAGGGCACTATGCCATCAAACTGGTCGACAAGAATTTTTGATAATCTTGAAATTGCTGAAGATTTTTGTGGGGCTAGCCCGCAGGGCCGCACTACCTTGTAGATGCTTTCGATCGGCACATATTGCATATCAAATGGATTGTCTGCTAGGTCAAAGAGGGCTGGCGTGACTTTATTGACGCGCTCATCTGTGCATTGAGCGCTTAAAAGCACAGCGACCAACAGCGAAAAGTTATCTTTGTGGTCAAGTGGCACGGGGGTTTCTGGGTACAATGCAGTTAATCGTTCTAAAATAAACGCGGCACGTTCTTTTTTGAGCATCAGTTATTGACCTTGGAATTCGGCAGAGAGCGGATAAACTGCTTAATACGCAACGCCGCTTCTACGCATTCTTGTGTATTAGCCACGAGGGCCATGCGCACACGATTTTGACCTGGATTACCCGTGGCAGAAGGTCTTGATAAAAATTGACCGGGTAAAAGTGTGACATTTTGTTGTGCAAAAAGCTGTTGTGCAAAATCTACATCATCGATAGGGGTTTTAGGCCACAGATAAAAGCTCGCGTGGGGTTCTGGAAAATCCATGCAGGTTCCTAATATCTCGGTAACAGCGCCAAACTTATGTCGGTATAACGCTCTATTTTCAATCGTATGGTTTTCATCTTTCCATGCCGCTATAGATGCTTTTTGCACCGGTATCGACATACTGCAGCCATGATAGGTTCTGTAGCTAAAAAAGTGTTCGATTAGCGATTGATCTCCGGCCACAAAGCCTGAGCGCAATCCAGGTAAATTTGATCGCTTAGAGAGGCTGTGAAAAACCACACAGCGCGCATAGTCATGACGACCTAATTGCTGGCAGGCCTGTAAAAGTCCAGGTGGTGGTGTTGATTCGTTAAGATAAACTTCGGAGTAACATTCGTCGCTGGCGACGACAAAATCATAACGATCGGCTAGCTCAAGAGCGTATTGCATTTGCTCTAGGCTCATTACTGCGCCGGTCGGGTTACCCGGAGAGCAGAGCTGCAGTAATTGGCAGCGTTGCCATATTTCTTCGGGTACTGCTGACAGATCCGGGATAAACCCTTGTCTGGGGTCGCAATCAAGATAGTGAGGTTGAGCGCCCGCTAATAAGGCAGCGCCTTCATAAATTTGATAAAAAGGGTTGGGTGCAACCACCAGCGGTTGAATGTCCGAGTCCTCGGTGGAGATTGTTGCCTGGGTAAAAGCGAAAATAGCTTCTCGGGTGCCGCAGACAGGTAGTACTTGATGCTCGTAATTGATGCTGCCGGGCTCCAAATTAAAGCGATCCTCCAGCCAGCCACTAATCGTTTCTCGAAGCTCTCTAGTCCCTCTTGTCGTAGGGTATTGATCGATGCTCTGAATGTTATTGATCAAGGCTTGCTTAACAAACTCTGGGGCAGGATGCTTAGGCTCGCCAATAGATAGTGAGATATGGCTCAAATGAGCGGGAGGGGTAATGCCCGACTTTAAATGAGCTAGCCGCTCAAATGGGTAGGGGTGTAATTTACTTAAATAACTATTCATGCGCTCAGTGCCGTATTTTCATTTGCTGGAGTTCATTTCCTTGGGCATCTTCGCGATTGCGTGCATCTAATTCGTTACAAATGGTTTGCTGTAACTCGCGGTTGAATACAGTATCAGTCAGCGGTTGATGATTAGAATCGGTGAGATGAAAAACGTCTTCGACTCTTTCGCCTAGGGTAGCGATTTTAGCGTTATATACATTAATTTCATAGCGTAAAAATATGCTAGCAATATGAGCTAAAAGACCGGGTCGGTCTGGCGTTATAACCTCAAGAATAGTTGCGTTAGAGTCATTGTCATTACGCAATGATACGACCGTTTTGAGGGCAAAATGCTTTAATTGCCTAGACGTTCGACGCTGTATATCCATAGTTATTTTTTTAGGCTGTGCGATCTCCTGCGTTAAGCTGGTAATAATTTTTTTACACAGGTTCACATTCTTTCCTAGGGGTTCACCCTCGTCGTCTAAAACGTAAAAAACATCGAATGCACGCCCATCACTGGTGGTCTGCAGTCTAGCGTCTTGAATGTTAAGCTGCAATTTGTCGAGTACGGCTGCAATAATGGAGAATATGCTTTGTTTGTCTTTGGTATGCACAAATATCTGAGTGGCAATGGGTACTTCTACCCCTAGATCTCTTATCAGAATCACAGGTTCATTAGCATCAGGGTTGTTGAAGATAGCCTCTGTGAATCCAGCGATATCATCCGCACGCTCACGTAAGAAAAGTTCATCATCTACATCATGCCATATTTGTAGGGCTTCGCTTTGAGATATACCCTTGGTCTCGAGTCGTTGCAAAACGGCCGTTTTTGCCGAGGCTACCCAGGTGGCTTTTTTGGATGGAGCGCTAAGTCCTTCTTGCAGTACACGTTTTGTCTCAAAATATAAGTTGTGCATCAAAGAACCTTTCCAGTCCGTCCATAGCTTCGGGTTAGTAGCATTAATGTCAGCAACTGTTAGTAGGTAAAGGTGTTCTAAATGCATGACATCGCCGACATTGTTAGCAAATTTGTAAATAACGTCGGGGTCAGAGGTGTCTTGTCGCTGGGAAACGGTAGACATTAGTAAGTGGTTCTCAACTAACCAATGTAAGAGTTCTATTTCTTCAGGTTGCATACCGTGACGTTCGGCAAAAGCAACGATATCAATCGCACCAAGTTTGGAGTGATCACCGCCTCGTCCCTTAGCTACATCATGATAGAGCGCGGCTATAATAATCAGTTCGGGTTTGGCTAAATTTTTATAAATGTGTGAGGCAATAGGGAATAGCTTACTCATCTCCGGACGAACGAACCGTCGAAGGTTTTTTACTACTTGCAGAGTGTGCACATCCACAGGATATATATGGAACAGGTCATGCTGTGTCTGCCCAACAATGCGCCCGAACTCAGGGAGATATTTGCCAAGAATGCCATAACGATTCATCCGCTGTAGCTGAAAAGAAAGCTTAAATGGCACACGAAGCAGGCGCATAAATAGTTGTTTATTGGCAGGGTCCGAACGAAAACCGTCATTGATTAAATTTCTATGCAGCCGAATTTGACGAATGGTGGCTGCCCGAATGCCTAAAATATTATCATTCTCGCCAAGAATCACGAATAGCTCGAGCAATGCTGAGGGCTGCTTGATGAACACTGATTCGTCTACTGTATCTAAATAGTTGTCTCGGACAAGAAATCGATCGTTAATGACAGCAACCTTTTTTGTTTTTCCCTTTCGATAAATGGCTTCGTCAAGATATTGCAGCAGTACATCGTTGAGTTCCCGGATGGACAGAACGACTTGGTAGTAGCGCTGCATAAATTTTTCAACGCCTAATTTACCTTCACTGTCGGAGTAACCGAGCATCGTCGCAAGCTGTCGCTGGTAGTCAAACAGCAGTCGCTCCTCTGGCCGCCCCGCAATCAGGTGCAGACCATATCGGACACGCCATAAGAATTCTTCATCCCGGCGAAGCGTCAGGTATTCTTCTTCACTGAGAAATCCTTTTTGAACCAGTTGGGAGCGACGATGCACGTCAAAGTGGCGCTTGGCAGTCCAGTTGGCAAGCTGTATATCTCGTAATCCACCGGGTGCCTCTTTGACGTTCGGCTCGAGGTTGTACTCTGTATCATCATGTTTATGGTGGCGGGCGATCTGTTCATCGATTTTCCCACGGTAAAAATCTGCCGAAGCCCATATTTTATTGGGGCCGGTTTTTTTAAGCATCGCAAGCCTAATATTCATGTCGCCGCAGATAAGCCGAGTTTCCATCAGGTTTGTTGCAATAGTAATGTCGCGCTTTGCTTCACTAACGCACTGGGCCAGTGATCTAACGCTATGACCAATTTTTAACTGAATATCCCAAAGAAAGGTTAAAAATTGTTCAATGCTGTTTTTATGCCGAGCGGCATGGTCTGCCCTCATTAAAATTAAAAGATCAATATCTGAGTGCGGGTGCAATTCCCCACGCCCATAACCACCGACCGCTAGGAGGCATATGCCGTCATCCCAGTCGAACTGTAGCCAGGCTAAGGAAATCAATAGGTCTGCGAAGCGAGCCGATTCATTGACCAGAGTATGGATGTCTTCGCCTTCGTGAAAACGATTGTTAAAATGTGCCCTTGATGCGTCGATGGCATTACGGAATACTTTTATTGGTTCTTGTGCTTCTAGATCAAGAAGAAAACGCTTTTGATCGAAGAAAAGAGGCGCATTGAGCATCGTATTTTGGGGTGGCACCAACGATTTGGTGGGCATTAGTGACACGGTAGTAAGCTCCAGATTAAAGTGATTCTTCTTGGCGAGCAGTAAAAATTTCACAGCCATTGGCTGTTACTGCCATTGTATGTTCCCATTGGGACGAGAGTCGACCATCTCTGGTTTCAACCGTCCAGCCGTCCGGTTTCAGTTTGGTCGTAAACTTCCCTGCATTAACCATCGGTTCTATCGTAAAGGTCATGCCTTCTTTAAGTTCCATTCCAGTGCCAGGTCTCCCGTAATGCACAATTTGTGGCTCTTCATGGAAGTCTGTACCAATACCATGCCCGCAATAATCTCGTACGACTGAGTAGTAATTTTTTTCTGCATGATCTTGAATCACATACCCGATATCCCCGAGACGGACGCCTGGCCCCACTAACTCAATGGCCTTATAAAGGCATTCTTGGCTGACTTTTAATAAGCGTTCTGCATGGGGTGCCACTTGACCCACGCAGTACATTTTGCTGGTATCGCCATACCAGCCATCTTTGATAACGGTCACATCGATATTAATGACGTCACCTGACTTGAGAATCTTTTTATCCGAGGGGATCCCGTGGCAAATTACCTGATTAATTGATGTGCATATTGATTTTGGGAATCCGTTGTAGCCAAGACACGCTGGAATTGCTTTTTGGACATTAACAATATGATTATGACAAATTTGGTCGAGCTGTTCTGTGCTTACACCCGCAATTACGTGTTCTTCTATTAGTTCAAGGACCTCTGCAGCCATACGGCCTGCGATGCGCATTTTAACGAAATCATCCTTGCTGCGTAGCTTGATTGTCATGTGGTCTCCATAGCCCAGTTTTTTAGGCTGTTATTGTACTCATCTTATGGCGCTTGAGGGAATGTTCAGCGTTTTTTTATCAGTTGGTCAAAAGTAGTGGGCATCCCAGTTAATTATGTAGCGCCGTCACAGACGGAAACCACGATAAGAGTTACTTTTTTCTTTAACTCGAGGCTACCATATGATATAAAGCGCGCCGTTGTGGGAATGAACTCACAACAAATTTAATGTTACATAAACGACACACACATTCCGACACGAAGGTCTGGGTGCTTGCATAGCGCAGTTACTGCTTTGTGAGTTGATCTTTGGGGGATGTGGAGGCTTAACCCCAAGAGGAAAAATTATGTCTATTGTCAGTATGCGCGATATGTTGCAGGCTGGTGTGCACTTTGGCCACCAAACCCGCTTCTGGAACCCCAAAATGAGTCAGTTTATTTTCGGCTCACGTAACAAAGTACACGTCATTAATTTAGAACACACAGTTCCAGCTTTTAACGAAGCCTTGGAAATCTTGCGTGTTGAAGCAGCAAAGGGTAACCAGATATTGTTTGTGGGAACCAAGAGAGCTGCGCAAAAAATTATCAAAGAGCAAGCTGAACGCTGTGATATGCCTTATGTTAGTCATCGTTGGTTGGGTGGTATGTTAACTAACTACAAGACTATCAGAGCATCTATCCGTCGTTTCCGAGATCTAGAAGCTCAGGAAAGTAACGGTACGTTCGACAAGCTAAACAAGAAAGAAGTTCTAACGCGAACCCGTATGAAAGACAAGCTCGAGAATTCTATCGGTGGTATTAAGGATATGAATGGCTTGCCTGATATTTTATTTGTGGTTGATGTTGATCACGAGCGTATTGCGATCAATGAAGCTAACAAGCTAGGTATCCCAGTGGTCGGTATTGTTGATTCCAATAGTAATCCCGATGGTGTTGATTACATCATTCCAGGGAATGATGATTCTATTCGCGCGATCAAACTTTATGCTGCGTCCATCGCAGATGCAGTGCTAGAAGGAAAAGCGCAGTCTGCTGCTATCACTAGCAAAGATGAGTTTGTAGAAGAGGCGGCAGTTGAGCCAGAAGTCAAAGCCGAAGCAGAAGCCGCAGCCGAAGTAGAGGTTGTTGCTGAGGTTGCTCAGGTTGCTGCTGAAGCGCCAAAGGCTGACGAAGCGGTATAGCTTTTAGTGAGCTCATAGCTATCTAAAGGGGGTTTTGCCCCCTTTATTTTAAATAAAAAAACGATTTTGAGAGGCATATGATGTCACAGGTAACATCAGCATTAGTGAAAGATCTGCGTGAACGCACAGGTCTAGGAATGATGGAATGTAAGAGAGCTCTGGTTGAGGCTGGAGCTGATATAGACAAAGCCATTGAAGAGTTGCGTAAGTC
>OLHZ01000213.1_pt1 | contig 11389 bp, 12 predicted proteins | sample 1609381 | NCBI WGS metagenome assembly OLHZ01 (sample SAMN05416788, study PRJEB24817) | seawater metagenome | isolation source: Sea water | place: Canada:Atlantic | collected 2013-11
TCAACGATCAAGAAAGTGCCGAAGCTATCGAATAGAAGGCCTCCGAGCTGATCGAGCTCGCGACCGGCGGCAATTTGCCAACCTTCGTACACGATCGAATTCTCAAGTTACAGATTCTGCTAAACATGATTAGAGACACAGAGTGGAAACTTACGGAAGCAGAGAGACAGAGTATTCGCGGGGCGCTCTATTACTTCGTCGATCCAGACGACTTGATCCCGGACCACATCCCTGGAATTGGCTTCCTAGATGATGCAATGTATGCGGAGATCATCGTTCAAGAACTTAAAACCGAGATTAAAATGTATCAGGAATTCTGTCAATTTCGAATCTCTGAGGAAAATCGCCAAAGAAATAAGGGCATAGACCCCCATGTCGGACGCGAAGACTGGATCTCTGAAAAGCGTACAATGCTCCACGCGCGCATGCGTGAGCGTCGCTCCTTAAGCACTGGAGGCCGTAGCCTTCGTATGCGAATATTTTAGCAAGCTGGAGTTATCCTTGAAAATCAATACAGTCTTCTTTGCTCTTAGTTTCGCCGTACTGCTTAGCTTGTTCCACCCATCCGTGTTGGCGCAGCAATCAGTAGTCCCCATCGACAATGCAATTCGAAGCTCGTTCGATGCAATTTCCTCCGATCCACGCGTCACCGCAGGCCTGATCAGAATACAGGACAGAGAAGCAGAGATGATTCGGGAACAGTTTCGACTAACCGAGATTCCCGCCCCTCCGTTTAAAGAAGAGGTACGAGCCGCCTACTACCTAACATTGATGCAGGATCGCGGCCTCGAAGATGCCTATATCGATAGTGAGGGAAACGCTATCGGAATACGTCGCGGAAACGGTGACGGCCCTACTCTACTCATTGCCGCTCACCTAGACACAGTGTTCCCGGAAGGCGTGGATACCAGCATTGAACTGCGCGGAGGACGCTACTATGCGCCCGGCATAGGTGACGACACCCGTGGTCTAGCTGCCATGCTTTCCATTATCGAGACACTAAACGATTCTGGGATACAGACTCACGGCGATATCATGTTTGCCGCGAACGTCGGAGAGGAAGGCAGAGGTGATTTACGCGGTATCAAGGCAATCTTTCGAGACCATCCCCAGATCGATGGTTTCGTCTCCATAGATGGCGTTCGACTTAGGCGTATTACCACGGGCGGCACGGGCAGCAGGCGCTTCGAATTCCAGTTTAGCGGACCCGGCGGACACTCCTTCGGCGCCTTTGGCCTAGCGAGTGCGATACATGCGATGGGCAGGACTATCAACAAGATAGCTGACTTTGAAACTCCCAGTTTCCCCAAGACTACATTCACCGTTGGCACGGTAGCCGGCGGCACGTCAGTTAATTCAATCGCAGCCGATGCAGTATTCGCTCTTGATATGCGATCCAACGATCGTGCGCAACTTGAACTTCTAGAAGAACGCGCCAAGGCGGCAGCTATCGAGGCCGTGGCCGAAGAGAATGCACGCTGGGATAACGGAGAAATTAGTGTGGACTTTGTATTGATCGGAGACCGCCCGGCAGGACGAACCGCTACCGAGGATTCACTAGTGCAGGCTGCTGCTCTGGCCTTCGACAAAGTTGGTATTGAATTACAACAGCTGGGTATCTCCAGTACCGATTCGAATGTCCCCATGTCGCTGGGAATTCCAGCGATAACCATCGCCGGAGGTGGCAATGGCGGCGGGGCACACTCCCCCGATGAGTGGTTCGTGCCGACGAACTCCCATGAAGGGCCGCAGACTTCGTTTCTCATCGCCCTGGCCATGGTAGGAATCCAAGGCGTCGACACTGGTCTGCTTGAACAACAGAATCGCTGACTCCTTCAGCCGATCCAAAATGAGGCCGTGCGAACGCGCACTTCCTATGCGCTCAGTCTAACGAGGATTCAACATCTAGGGGCAACTTCTTCTGCGCCCTCTCCTTCTTTTCGGTCAATGCTAACTTACCAAAACTAAGAGGGTATTGGTGATAGAAACGATAGAAGCCCTTCAGACTGAATTCGCTCAACACTTTTTGACTGTAGCCTCTACGCCTGTTTCCGAATTCATCGTAGTCCCTATAACGTAGCGTATGTAACCAGTGCTTGCAGACCGCGAGCCCATGTTCTGACAACGACACTTAACCACTACTGCGAATCTTGAGCAGTTTGTAGTCATCTGAAATCTTTGTAGTAACGAGGTATTCCAGCACTGGGTGTTCCGCTAACTGGGTCTCTAATTGAGAATACCATGCTATATGGTAGGTGGGATATTCTCTGTGATTCCTATACCAAGTCTCATCCGAGATATAGGCCAGCACCCTGCTATTTTTGATTGCCAAGTTCTTGTCTGGCAGCATTTTCATTGCATCAGCCGTAAGCAAAATATCCGGGTTTTCCAACGCCGAACGCTCGCTGCCGGTTAGGTGAATAGCAGGATCGAACAACTCGAAATAGCCTAGCTCTTGGGTACCAATCTTCTTGCGTAGCTCGTTGAAGGATTCGAAGCCTCTGAAGTCGGGTAGTTTCATGCCGACTTTCCTAGCGAATCTCTTCTAGAATCGTAGAGAGGCGCTTTTCGGCATCCGTCACTACAACAAATTCAACGCGCCGCGATCGCCGCGCATCCTCTTGCAGAATTAACTGAGAGGATGATATTGATCAAGTCGGAGACCGTAGCCAGCTTTGCAACGCTGCCGGAATCTTTCCTAATCGAAGACCAGGTATTGCGCAGCCTGATACTCAAGCCGCCCAATATCCCAACGATTGAGGACCACACTGCTACGCCCAATCCATCTATCATTATTGGAACGCTGGCCTTTACATCTGCGCTATCGAAGCGCATCAAGCCAAACGCGATACCCAAGAAGGTACCGAAGATACCGAAACTAGTCAGTATGGAGGGTGCGCTGCGCACGGTCTGCGCCGAATAACTAGGCCCCGTGGAAATAGGCGATAAGTAGAGCATGAAGCCTATTAGGCCCCAAATTAAATAACTCAAATTAGTTAATTCAGTCATTCTCTTTCACTTACGCAACCGCTGCTCGTCGGCACTCTCTGCATTGAAATCAAATTTTAGCATCCGATAAAAAACCCGCTGTGAAGCGGGTCTCAATGTAGGGACAACTCAAAAAGGTCAAATAACTAGGCTGCTGCCCTATTCTGCGTCCGCACCCTTGCGCAGATGACCGTAGATGAGCTCCTCTGTAAATTCAACGCATTTGAATTCAAGTAGCTGCATATTTTCATCTAGTCTTCTGTAGAGCGGGAACTTCAACGTCCACGCTTGCGTATAGACATTCGGATCCTCTAGCGTTGCCTCGTACATGAGGGTGTTCGGCCCCACATGTGTGTAACGCTCAGTTACTCGCAGCGCATCGCTGTGATGATTGCCTGCACGATCTAACCATGTGTCAGGCACTTGATCAGTTACATCAATGACCAAGCTATCTCCTTCGAAATGTCCGCGAGAATGCCCCATCCAGCTAAATATCGGTGCCTCGAAATCGGGGCGATCCATATAAACAATACGGCTCGCACTAGCAAACTCATAAGCCATAACAACATGCTCTGGAGACTGAATAATCTGGAAAGGAAACGGCAGATAGGTTGCTCTAGGCACACCCGGCATATAGCACTTCACCACTGGATCTAACGCCAACCAGTCCGCCTTATTCTCCTGCTGCTTCGCGCGAGCCTCGGAGGTATAAGGAATACTTCCACCCTCGACGATGCCCAATCCAGCAGGAATTGCCCCTATCGCCCCTAATTCAACGAGTGGGCTAAAGTCCGCCGCATGTGGCTCTATATTCCAATGCGCACTGCCGATTGCCTGCCAAATACCGTTGAAGTCTGGTTTTTGATCAGCGGTTCTTGGTACAAAATCACCCTCTGCGGCTACGCTGATAGAGCTAAGCATCACTAAAAGTGGTGCCGCTAGCAGTGCATAAAAGCGCGATTTTAGACCGTTTTTTGGCAAATAATGTGTCATTTTTAACTCCCATATTCTTGTTTTCAGCTACCATATCACTTTCAGGAGAGCAGCCAAATCCTAAATAGTAAGTAATATTGCGAATCTGACGGTTTCGTGTTGACAGCAGTGCTACGCTCAGCTAAATATTCAACATCGGAAATACTCAACTCCTCAAGCAATTCTGGAGCTAACAGGTGCAAACCTTCGTACTGAAATGGGAGGCTTCATCGGTTCGATTCTTGCCTAAATATGATTGCCACATAATGAATAGAGCCTCACAAAGAAGGGTTGGATAAACTGGAAACACTCGCCAGACTCGAAGAAACAGCACTAAGCATACTGATGCGGGAATCAGGAGTCGCGTTCTTCAGTTCACTGACTCTGCATTCGCTCGCTATGGCGTTCGTCGTGGGAATAAATTTCGCGGTCGCATTGCGACTCGTGGGCGTCGCGCCTCGGCTAGAGATATCAGCCCTAAGCCGCTTCTACGTAATTCACTGGTACGCTGCAGCCCTGATATTCATCTCCGGGGCCGCCCTGCTGCTCGCGTACCCGGCCAAGGCACTTACCAATCCAGTGTTCTATATAAAGCTTTGTGCAGTAATTATTGGGCTGCTGATAAGCAAACGCTTTCAAAGTACATTCACAAATAAACCTGAGGTCTCTATCGACCGCACCTCCATCAAACTCGCCTATCTCTCTATCGCGCTATGGATAATTACGTTAACCGCTGGGCGATTCCTCGCCTACACCCACAGCACCCTTCTTGCTTCGCGATTTTATTGAGCAGCCATGATTGATTTTCTACTTAATTTCTCGCAGGCAACAGGCATTTATGCCTTCATGAATTCGCCCTGGGGTTGGCCTATCGCTGAGTCCATCCACTTCTTCGGCCTGTGTTTGCTAATCGGAACCGTCGGTTTATTCGATCTACGAATGATGGGTTTTGCGAAGAAGATTACGCTATCCGAGCTGCACCGATTGATACCCATAGGAGTAGCCGGCTATTTATTAAATGTGATTACTGGCACCATGTTCCTAAGTAGCGCCCCAGATCAATATCTCCACAACCCTGCTGTGCAATCAAAACTATTCTTCATGCTGATCGCCGGTATTAATATGCTGTTTTTCTATGCGACCACAGCCTCAGATGTTAAATCTGGAGCTGGCGCCTCACCGGTAATTCTACGCGCCAAAATCATGGCCGGTGTCTCCCTCGCTTGCTGGTGTGCTGTAATAGTTTGCGGCCGGCTTATAACTTACTATCGCCCTCCCTATCACTGGTGCCTATGGTGTTAGTAGGGCAGTTAAGTTCGCGTTCTAATTGAATTTTCGACTGATCTGAATTAGTCTTCCTGCGCTTGTTGGAGTACTGATTATTTAACACAGCAACAAATCTGTAGTAGCGCTCTCACCGTAGTGTAAACATTAACTAGTCAATGGCTCAAAATGAAACTTCGATCAGAACATTCCATCGGGATATTCCACATCCGCATCAACTGGTTATTCGCAGTCTGCGTGTTTATGACCGCCACCGCCTTTGCCCGGCTCGGCTTGTGGCAACTTGATCGGGCTGCAGAAAAGGTCGAAGCACAAGCTGCCCTAGTGATTGAATCCAGCTTGAACGCCGCCCCGATCGAGAGCATACCCGCAGGGCATTTGCATCGTGCAAACCTAGAATTACAGAACCGACATGTCTCAATGAAGGGAGAGTTTGTGAATGACCGAGCTATCCTCTTATTGGCCGAATTCTTTCAGGGGATGATTGGCTACGGAGTGGTGACGCCATTTCGGCTCGAAAGCAACGATCAACTCATTCTGGTCAACCGGGGATGGACCACGGGTATCCTGCCGCCGGATATCCCGCCGGATCTGCGCCCTGTATCCGGGCCAGTGGAGATTACCGGCCAGATCTTCGTACCCCTCGAAAATGCGCGGGTCCTTGCTAGCCAGATCGATGCTTCGATCTGGCCATTGAGTATGCGCAGCCTGGAAATCGACGTAATTGCCGATATTATCGATGAACCGTTGTTTCCCTTCGAAATTCGACTCACTGAAGATCAAGATGGCGTGCTTGTGCGCCATTGGCCTGCCGTGAATGCGGATGTTAACCAGAACTTATCTTATTCAGTTCAATGGTTTAGCCTCGGTTTGTTAGTTCTTTTCGCAAGTTTACTTGCCAGTAGCAACCTCTGGGCTCTACTGCGCGGCAGCAAGCCTTAGAACGGTAATACGTCCCTTATTGCTCTAGAACTGACTGGTTTCGGAATATTTCGAAAAATGAACCGATTTTCAGCTTGTTAGCAGAATTGAGTTACTGATTATTCGATCTATTCAACGTCTAGAACAATTCAACTACAAGCCGAATAATGCTATCGTTCGTTGGTTTTCTAACAAGCACTGAATTCAATTTTTACACTCAATAGATTTACGATCGAACGAGCTATGAGGAGTAGCAAACTATGCGAATAATTTCAGCCAAATCACTGCTGAGCGGTATTGCAGTAGTAGCAGTAATGTCCATTCCTGGTCTATCGCTGGCACAATCCAGTGAAGTCACATTCCACAAGGATATAGAGCCAATTCTACAGCGCAGCTGTCAGAACTGTCACCGAGACGGTGGCGCCGGACCTATGCCTCTAGTGACTTATGATCAAGTTGCTCCATTCGCTGGTTTGATCGAGTACAAGACAGCTCTACGTGACCGTGCAGGCGCCATGCCTCCTTGGTACATGGAGAAGGACATCGGTATACAGGAATTCAAAGATGACCCCTCTCTAAACGATGAAGAGTTAGCACTAATTTCGACTTGGGCACGCAGCGGCACACCTAAGGGCAACACAGCTGACGCTCCACAAGCTTTAGTTTTCGATGACAGCTTGAAGTGGAAGGCCGGTGAGCCTGATCTTGTTGTTGTTATGAACGAGGTCACCAAACTAGCCGGCACGCCTGATTGGTGGGGTGAGATCGATTACATTCCTACAAATTTAGAAGAAGATCGCTACGTTAAATCTGTCGAAGTCGTCGAAGTAAATGATGTCAACAACCAGGCCGGCACTGGCCGAGATACTGTCGGTGGAGCATATATCTTCCACCACATGATCTGGGGCACAGCGATGCTAGACGAAAATGGCGAACGTGGTTCTGCAATTTCGCTTCCATGGCCTGTACATGAAGTTGGCAGAAACGCTGACATCTTCGACCAAGATGCTGGCCGCCTTCTGAAGGCCGGGTCATCCATCGTTTCCGACTCCGTGCATATGCACTCCAACGGTCGTGATACGACTGCTCACATGGAAGTAGGTTTTCGTTTCCATCCCGTCGGTTATGAGCCCAAGTATCAGAACGCTTTTATCGGTTTAGGCAACGGTGTAGACATCAGCATTACTGGAAACACCAAAGACCAAGAACTTCACGCCTATACTGTACTAAATCAGCACACCAAGGTTGTGACCTTCGAACCACACCTGCACGCTCCGGGCGAACGCATGTGTCTCGAGGCAATATGGGGCTACACGGTAGAAACCCTTTCTTGCGTAGGCTACGACCACAACTGGGTACGCGGCTATCCTTACGCAGAAAACGCAGCACCCCTGCTGCCTAAGGGCACTATCCTGCACATCGTCGGCTACATGAACAACACGGAAACTAATCCGAACGTTCCTGATCCACGCAACTGGCAGGGTTCTGGTAACCGCTCTGTGACGAACATGTTCATCGATTTAGGCATTCGCGTTACTCTAACTGATGATCAGTTCTTCGAAGCTATGGAAGAAAGGCGTCAGGCACTCAATCTGGGCCCGAACGATCACGTGATCGGCTGTCCTCTTTGCTTAGCACCTCTAGTTGCTCCTGTAGCCGAGGCTGATAGCACCGATGCAAACGACGTTGCAGGAAATTAATTGAGGTTGTAGTAGAAATATGAGCAAGCATATTAGTGTAGCAATCAGCAGAGTGAACACTCTGCTGATTGCAGTTTTTTTGTTAGGCACTTCAAGCGTGGTTGTCGCTGATACTTTTCAGTATGGGCAACACGTTGAACCGGCCTACGAAGGCTGGCGCCCCAACGCCGATGGCACGTTCAGTTTCATGTTTGGTTACATGAACGAAAACTGGACAGAGCAGCCAGATGTAACAATTGGAGAGAGTAACTCTTTCTCTCCTGGGGATGCCGATCGAGGTCAACCAACCCATTTCCTTCCACGTAGAAACCGCTTCACATTTGAGGTCGTCGTTCCCTCCGATTGGGGAGAGCGCGAATTGGTTTGGACGCTGAATGTCAACGGAATCGAACGCAAAGCCTATGCGACACTGAAAGACGATTACCTTGTAGATAATATGGTCATCGCGTCTGAAACTGGTTCATTAGGTGCTGGCACTAGCAGCCCTGAATCACGAGCTAATATCGCACCCACTGTGACAATTCAAGGTGATGATAGTCGCACGGCTCTGGTTGGTGAAGAAATCAGCTTCGTTGCTCAAGTTGAAGATGACGGCCTTCCTGCAGCGCGCAGAGAGAGCACCATCGAAGCTGACGCCCTCATGCGTCGGATGATGCGCCCTCCAACACGCATCACAGTTGGCAAGGTGAATGGCCTGTTCTTATCCTGGAACAAGTACCGTGGTCCAGGCAATGTAACTTTTGATCCGCCGATGCCAAAGCCTTGGGAAGACACGCGAACTTCAGCGAATTCACCTTGGGGTGCACTTTGGTTGCCACCCGAAGCACCAGAGAATGGCTTGCACGAAATCACGGTAACTTTTGACGAGCCCGGGACGTATATACTCTGGGGTCGTGCTGATGATGGTGGCCTCTATCACGACAGCTACATCACAGTAAATGTTCGTGAATAACTAATAGATAGAAAAAAGGAGAACATATGCCCACTGCTGCTCCGCAAATCCAGCAGGCAGGGATCCAAGAATCGGGCTTATCTTATTCATGCCTTGGCACGAAAGGTAAGAGGCCTAAAGCCCGAACTGTCCTAGTCACTAAAAAAATACTTAATGAAATTATGGGATACTAATGACTAATGTGTCCCTTTTTTATTGCCAAAAATTTGGCAAGTTTCCGATACAATAAAAATCGTGATTAGGGAAAGATATGAATAAATATTCGAAAAATAAAATCAAATGGCTTGCAGGATTTATTCTCTTTTCAACTTTTGGCATGCCGTCGGCTTCCGCTCAACTAAGCTACCGTTCTGGTGCTGAAATCGAACCAGGCTATGAAGGCTGGCGACCGAATGATGATGGATCATTTAGTCTGCTTTTTGGATACATGAATGAGAATTGGGAAGAACAACCCGACGTCCAGGTTGGCGATAATAACTTTTTTACACCCGGTATTGCCGATCGAGGTCAGCCCACCCACTTTCTGCCAAGGCGCAACAGGTTTACCTTTGAAGTGGTCGTCCCTTCTGATTGGGGCGACAGAGAACTAGTCTGGACCATTACCCACAATGGCGAGACAAACAAAGCCTACGGAACGTTAGTCCCCGATTACCTGATAGACAACATGGTGATTGCATCGGAAACTGGATCTTTGGGAGCGGGAACTAGCAGCCCGGAGTCACGCGCAAATATCGCTCCTGTGGTAAGTGTACAAGGCGAGACAGTTAATGGCTCGAATGTCAGAAATGCAAAAGTTGGCGAAGAAGTCATACTCCTAACAAAGGTCGCAGATGACGGCCTGCCAAAGCCGCGCGGCAGAACTGTCACAAGAACCGAAACCAGTGTTCAGGAGCGCATGATGCAACCACCGCGTCGTACCACTGTCGGCAAGACCAACGGCCTATTCCTGTCTTGGAATAAATTCAGAGGCCCAGGCGAAGTTAACTTCGAACCTGCTCAGGTAAAACCCTGGGAAGATACCCGCACGTCAGCTAATTCACCCTGGGGAGCTCTTTGGGTTCCGCCTACAATTCCAGATGATGACATGTACGAGGTTAGAGCGACGTTTACAGAACCAGGGGTGTATATTCTTTGGGCGCGGGCTGACGATGGAGGTCTTTATCACGATCAGTATGTCACCGTGAATGTAAGCCCCTAAAATTTAGGTTCTAGGCTTAGCGAGGATCGGCGGGAGAGCCCAGTGTTTGTTCCGCCTGCCCATCTTCCAACTTAATCGTAAAAGGCGGATCGTAGCTTGGCTCATCTTGATTAAGGATGATATTGGTACGTGGCGGCCTAACAAAACGAGTATTCGGACCAGCACTTATGGAATCTAGTATCAGCGCTTCTGCCGCTTTAATCACCGAAGGCGCCTGTGCCTCGGGACCAAAAGAAAAACTAAAACTCCCTCTTACAAGACGATCATTCGTAGCAAGAATTGCCCAGTCAGCGGTGTAATAGGTAGCCGGCGTCAACTCGGGAATATTCCATTGGAATTTCTCTTGTATCGTAGGATCGTAACGAAAATCAATATCCACCCAGTCTCGCAATTCATTCCTAAGAGTCAATTTGACTAGACGCACATCGTAAGGGAACTCCAATTGGAGTTGATCTGGTGCTTCGAGCAAAACGCTATCATCCGCAGGCGCTGTTTCTGTTTCTATGCTTATTCCTGTAATATCTTCATGCTGAAGAGACAGGCCAATCTGAGAAGGTTGCGCTACGGCAGGATGCCATAGCCCTAGTCCTATCCCTAGGAGGGCAGCACTTAGTATCTGGAAAGAGTATGAATTCAATGCTATTCCACTTTTAGTCCCGTCCACAGCAACAAAAACCATTACCACGACAACGAAAAACTGATGACGAAGAATATCATCGTCGACCATATTTGGGAAATATGACGGTGAAATTCAGAAGCGAATTACAGGGGTTAAAAAGTCAATAATGCAGGATACAAATCTAGGCGACATACTCGCAGGCCTCGAAAATAGCGACTCGAATAGCACGCGATTTAGTGAGAATTGGTCACAAGGGCGCTCCGCATTTGGTGGCCTGTCAGCCGCGTTTGCGGTAACTACAATGCGGAAAAAACTGGCTCAGCCGCAGACCATTCGCTCCCTCATGGTTTCCTTTATTGCCCCGGTCATCCCCGGCGAGGTCAATGTGGAAGCTACCGTTCTACGTCAGGGTAGGAACGTCACACAGTGTAGCGCGAACGTTATATCTGAGGGACAGATCGCTCTACAAGCTATGGCGGCATTTGGCAATTCTCGTGAAGCCTTCAAGCCAGCTACAGCAGGCCATAAGATCTTGCCTAGCCGAGATAACGGCATAACTTGTAGTGATAATGCCAAACGCCTGCCGCATTTTCTTCAGTATTTCGATGGTTGCTGGATCGACGGCGGCATCCCATTTTCTGGAAGCTACAAACCTTATTTAAATATGTGGGTGCGCCACAAACAAGATGTCTCGCGCTTTCCCATCGAGAAACTCGTCGCCATAGCCTGTCTCTTATACACATCTCCGAGCCCAC
>OLHZ01000241.1_pt1 | contig 10912 bp, 10 predicted proteins | sample 1609381 | NCBI WGS metagenome assembly OLHZ01 (sample SAMN05416788, study PRJEB24817) | seawater metagenome | isolation source: Sea water | place: Canada:Atlantic | collected 2013-11
GCCTACTTCGATCATGGGCATTCGTTTCCCGAACCCACTAAAGCGCTATGCGATTCTGCAGATGCGATCTTAAAAGGACCGATAGGGCTCAATCACGAGGAGTCGAAGAAGATTCCTGTGGACATGCAGCCTGAGCGCGGTGCGTTGCTACCACTTAGGCGCCGTTACAACACCTTCGCCAATATTAGACCCGTCTATCTTCCAAAGGACCTCTCGCACTTCTCTCCGCTTAAGCCAGAAATCATCGGTGACGGAATCGATTTCATCATTATTCGCGAGCTTGTCGGCGGATTGTATTTCGGCAAGAAAGAGACCGGCATCAATGCGCAGGGAAAACGTTACGTCAATGAAATGCTTGAGTACGATGAAGACCAGATAGCCGCTATCTCGAAGGTAGCTTTCGAGACGTCGATGAAGCGCAAGAAGGTACTGCACAACATCCACAAATCGAATGTTCTTAAATCTAGCGTTCTATGGAACGAAGTTCTCGGAGAAGTCGGTCAAGATTATCCGGAAGTAGAAGTGAAGCATATACTGGTCGATGCGGCGGCGACCTACATGTGTCTAAACCCAGGCCAGTTCGACGTGATGGTCATGGAGAATATGTTCGGCGACATATTGAGTGACCAAGCTGGCGGTATTCTTGGATCACTAGGACTCATGCCTTCGGCATGCCTAGGACCAGACAAAGCCTACTACGAACCATCTCACGGCTCTGCCCCCGACATTGCTGGCCAGAACATAGCAAACCCTTATTCCATGATCGGCTCTGTCGCGATGATGCTAGAAATGAGCTTTGGTTTAGAGGCAGAGGCAAGGAACGTTTGGAGCGCGATGCAGAGTGTTTTCGCTCAGGGAAATTCTACTTCCGACCTTTCCAAGCCGGGAGAGGGTGTAAAGATGATAAGCACCCAGGCGTTCGGAGACTTAGTCGTCAGTGAGTTAGACAAGACCCCTATTCCTGCATAAAAAAATCAGGAAGCGAAAAAGGGGGAGTGCTAACTAGTTCTTGTCGGCCTGCATGCGCAGATTAATCATGCGCATTGCAGCCTTAACGCCCGCAAGAACCTGGTTAGAGTCGACACCACGCGTCTTGAATTCCTGCTCCTGCCATTCCCAAGTAATGATACATTCTGTGAGCGCATCGATATTTCCACCGCGGGGAATATGGACCTCGTAGTCCAGTAGCGCAGGCATTTCGAAATTGCTTTCCTTCAATATTTTCTCGATAGCATCGAAGAAGGCGGCGAAGCCACCGTTACCAGAACCCGAGCCCTGCAATTCTTTGCCTTCTAGCTCGACACGGATACTCGCCGTGCTCTCAACATTTAAGCCGCTATTAATATAACAATTGAGAAGCGTGATGTTATGGAAGTCACGACTCTGCATGACATCGGCGATGATGAAAGGCAGATCTTCGGAGGTAATGATGTGCTTCGAATCGCCTAATTTAACGATCCTCTTCAGTACCTTCGCTTGATCATCTTTAGAGAGACTTATGCCCAACTCGTCTAGATTGTTGATCAAGGAAGCCTTGCCACTCATCTTGCCTAGTGCATAGACGCGTTTTCTTGCAAAGCGCTCTGGACTGAGTTCAGTTACGTAGAGGTCGCCTTTCAGGTCACCGTCGGCATGAATACCTGCAGTCTGAGTAAACACATCAGCTCCAACAACGGGCGTATTTGCAGCTATCCATTTGCCTGAAAAGTTTTCGACCATGCGGCTAAGCAATCCGATCCGAGTCTCGTCGATTGATAACTGCATGCCCATCTTGTCTTTCAATACGACGGCCACCTCGGCAAGCGATGCGTTTCCGGCGCGTTCGCCTAGGCAATTTATGGTGCAGTGAATGGTATTAATCCCAGCATTTACTGCCGCCATTACATTGGCGGTTGCCAGTCCGTAGTCATTGTGAGGATGAAAGTCGAATGTTAAATCCGGAAACCTTTCCAGCATATCCTGCAATGAGACGGAGACCTCCTCTGGCGACATCAGGCCTAGGGTATCAGGCAAAAGATAATGTACTATCCCGCATTTTTGGGTGCCTTCAACTAGCCCCATCACATAGTCTTTGCTATTCGCATAGCCATTCGACCAGTCTTCCAAATACATATTAACGCGCAGGCCCTGCTCGGCCGCATAGCTTGCTGTTTTCTCAATGTCCGCTACGTGCTCCTCAAGTGTTTTACCTAATTGCTCGCGGCAGTGTTTCTCGCTGCCCTTCGCGAGCAGGTTGATAACCTTGCCGCCAGCACTCACAATCCAGTCCACGCTACGCTTGTGATCTACAAATCCCAGTACCTCAACACGATCCAGCTTGCCGACCGAATCGGCCCACTCAGTAATCTTTGACACCGCAAGCTTTTCACCATCTGACACACAGGCAGAAGCAACTTCGATGCGATCCACCTTAAGGGATTGCAGAAGTGCGCGGGCAATATTCACCTTCTCATTAACTAAAAAAGAAACACCCTGAGTTTGTTCTCCGTCGCGCAGTGTTGTATCTAACAAACTGATATGACGTGTATGCGCTTGGGCAGCCATGCTGAAGTCCTGATGCGAATTAAAATTTAGGTGTCCTGAGATACCTAGTGTGTGAGCCATAGAATCTGGTGGGGAACGGATTCTAGCAAAATCTACAGGCTGAGATAAGCCGAAAACTCATTAATTACGCCAACTTGCACCAACTTGGACTAGCTTGCACTTGATGAGGATCGTTATATACTGCGCCATTCATGGAAAATTGAGCATCTGAGGTTCAGTATGACGATCAAAATTGGTGTCCCTAAAGAAGTTCGCGAAGGCGAACAGCGGGTCGCATTAGTGCCAGATATCGTAAATCGACTAGCCAAGCAAGATATCCAGGTTTCTCTGGAAACCGGGGCTGGGGCACTTGCAGGCTATACTGATGACTATTACGAAAATGCTGAGATTGCTGCCTCATCCGCTGATATTCTTGGCAAGTCCGATATCTGCCTGACAGTGAATCCTGCTACCAACGAGCAAATTGAGCAGCTCAAGGAAGGCTCGATCCTGATCGGATACCTGAACCCTCACTCAGATCTAGAGCGCTTTAACAAACTCAAAGCAAAAAAGATCAGCGCGTTCTCGATGGAATTAATCCCTCGAATATCCAGAGCGCAGGCCATGGATGCACTTTCATCACAGGCGTCCATTGCCGGCTATAAGGCCGTGCTTCTAGCGAGCAACCTACTCGGCAAGTTCTTCCCCATGTTGACGACTGCCGCAGGTACGATCAGACCATCAAAGGTCTTAGTTATCGGTGCTGGTGTCGCTGGACTACAGGCTATCGCCACCGCTCGGCGCCTTGGCGCGATAGTGGAAGGCTACGATGTTCGAGCCGCCGTAAAAGAGCAGGTCGAATCGTTAGGCGCAAAATTTGTCGACATTGAGATCAAGGCAGAAGGCGACGGCGGTTATGCAAGAGAGCTAACCGACGAAGAACGCCAGCAACAGCAAGCTATTCTCGCCAAACACGTAGCAGCCGCGGATGTTGTGGTAAGCACGGCAGCGATACCAGGACGCCCTTCTCCTCTAATCATCAATACACAGATGGTCGAAGGAATGCGTGGCGGCTCCGTTATCGTAGATCTCGCAGCTGAGGGCGGTGGCAACTGTGAACTGACAAAAATTGACGAGACTGTTCTGCACAACGGCGTAAAGATCTATGGCCCAGCCAACGTGCCCAGCATGCTTGGCAATCATGCCAGCGAGCTGTACGCAAAGAACCTCCTCAACTTTTTGGAACTATTGATACAAGATGGCGCCATCAATATCGATCTCGAAGACGAGATCCTCAGTGCAAGTTTGATTACCCATGGCGGTGAGATTCACCATCCCGGCATCAAAGAACAGCTAGAAGGAGCATCCTCATGATCGAAGGTCTCGCGGCAATCTACATATTCATGCTAGCCGGCTTCACAGGCTACGAAATTATCAGCAAGGTGCCAGTTATTCTGCACACGCCTCTCATGTCCGGATCAAACTTCGTACACGGCATTGTTTTAGTTGGTGCGATGGTAGCGCTGGGTATTGCCGAAACAACCGCGCAGCAGGTCATCGGTTTTATCGCCGTACTCTTAGGCGCAGGCAACGCAGTAGGCGGCTATGTGGTCACAGAACGCATGCTGGAGATGTTTAGGCCTAGCGAAAAGAAAACAAAAGGCGAGGACTCTTAGATGGAAACGCTAATCCAAGCAGCCTATCTGATAGCAGCCGCTCTTTTCATCCTAGGCCTCAAGCAGATGAGTTCGCCGGTTACCGCAAGGCGCGGAATACTCTGGGCAGGCGCAGGCATGGTTCTCGCAACCCTAGCCACGTTCATGTCGCCGCAAATACTCGATAGCGATCAGGTCAGCATTAATATCATGTTGATAATCATCGCTATAGCCCTAGGCGGTGGATATGCCTGGTATAGCGGCAAGAAAGTTGCCATGACCGACATGCCACAGATGATAGCCATGTATAACGGTATGGGCGGCGGAGCAGCCGCTGCAATTGCCGCTGTCGAATTGATCAAGGCAAGCAACGAGGCAGCGCATGATGTAACTGGAACCGCAACGGTTGCGGACATGCTCGGCACTGATGTAGCGGTGCTCGGCATCCTCGGCGCCATCATCGGCACAATCTCATTCAGCGGAAGCATCATCGCCTGGGCTAAACTCGATGGCCGATTGAATCGCAGCAAATTACTGCCGATGCAGCATGTCATCAATGCCCTGCTCGCAATCGTAACCGCAGGCTTTGGTGTCGCTATTTTCTTCACTAATAGCATCGACACAATCATCATTTTCTATGTGCTTGCCCTAGTGCTAGGCGTTTTCATAACCGTTCCGGTTGGTGGGGCGGATATGCCCGTGATCATCTCACTATTTAATGCACTAACTGGTCTCGCGGTGGGTTTCGAAGGCTACGTACTAGGCAACGCAGCGATGATCATCGCTGGTATTGTTGTCGGCTCGGCCGGCTCCCTGCTGACACAGTTAATGGCGAAGGCAATGAATCGCTCGGTTGCGAACGTTTTCTTCGCTGGCGTCGGTACAGATGCGGCCGCCGTAAGCGGCGACGGCAGCGAAGGCGTCATGAAGGAGATTCAGGCGCAGGACGCCGGCATTCTTATGTCTTTCGCTAGCCAGGTTGTCATCATCCCCGGATATGGCATGGCGGTGGCTCAAGCGCAGCATAAAATCTGGGAACTCACACAAATCCTCTCTGAGAAAGGCGTCACCGTGAAGTTCGCGATTCACCCTGTAGCCGGTCGCATGCCCGGACATATGAACGTATTGCTCGCCGAAGCCGGTGTACCCTATGACATGATTTATGACATGGAAGACATCAATGCCGACTTTAAGAACACGACTGTGGCACTGGTTATCGGAGCCAACGATGTCGTAAATCCTTCGGCGAAGACCGACAGTAGCAGCCCACTATTCGGCATGCCTATTTTAGATGCCATCGATGCGGACAACGTAATCGTTATCAAACGCGGGCGCGGAACTGGATTCTCGGGCGTAGAAAACCCACTGTTCTTTGCGGACAACACAAAGATGTTATTCGGAGATGGGCAGAAGGCAGCAAGCGAGTTAATTCAGGCTGTTAAAGAGCTTTAAGCATCTCTAGAGTTACTAACCATTGACTGAAGTAGAATTGTTAGGCGAAGCATCGGAGCCCCTTGCTAGAGCGGGCCTGATGAGGCGTCTGGCTGCCCTGCTCTACGATGGTTTTCTCGTAGCGGCCATCTGGATGGTGCTTGGATTTATACTGCAGCTCATTGTCGGCACTGAGTCGAATCAGTTAGTCGATGGCGTGGTGCAGACCGACCCCCTACTCGACGCACTGCTGTTCACCATCATGGTAGCAAGCGGCAGCGGTTTCTATATCTGGTTTTGGACAAAGAGCGGTCAGACTCTCGGCATGATCGCATGGCGGATCAAACTTGAATCTCTTGATGGCGGACTAATTGATTTCAGGCAAGGCGTAATTCGCTATGTCGCTGCCTGGCCTGCATTCTTCCTCTTCGGGCTGGGCTATCTATCACTCTATCTCGATAGTAAAGGCGATGCGGCGCACGACAAAGTGTCTCGCAGCAAGGTGGTCGTATTACCCAAGTCTCACCGCCCTTTCGATTAGAGCCTCAGTCTTGCTGTGGTACAAACTGGGCGAAGAGCTCTTCTCCTGTTAAATCCTCGGTCTTATTTGAATACTGATAGTAGTGAGGCCTCTCATCGATAAATACCTGCCGCTGAAAAACCAAACTGCTATCATCATCGGACAGGCCAACTGGAATCATGTGCTCCTGCGCCAACTCTAGTTTCTGTCATAGCTACATCCCCATTACTACTGCGTACCGTCTACCAACAATAACTTGCTGGTGGTCGCTTTATGCCGAATAACAAACAGTGCCTGAGCTTCTGGATCCGCTAAGAATGCCTTCTCATTGTCTCGCGAAGGGAATTCGATTACGACCAGTCGATCGGGCTTCCAATCACCTTCCAACACCGTGGGTATTTGTCCCTGTACCGCGTAACTTCTCATTATGCTTGCTAATTACCGCGGGAATCTTCTCCACATATTCAGTAAAACTTTCCATGTCGTGAATCGTGAGGTCTAAAACTAAGTAAGCATTCATGAATTGTTCTCTATCCAAATAATTTATAAAAAAAGTAACATTGTGCGTTCATTTTACAACGAGATGATCAGCGCACACGCCTCATAAAAAACAGCCCCAGCAATCCACAGATAGAAATCGGTGTCAGCACTGCAAGTAACGGGCTAAACCCATACAGCAAACTCGCCGGCTCCATCAGCCGCTGTATGATAGTAAACACTAGGCCAATACCAAGTGCTACAAACACTCTAAATCCCATTGTCGATTCCCGAAGCGGCCCGAAGACAAACGATATGGCAAGAATTACCAACGCGAGCGTCGCAAGAGGTTGCAGCAGTTTTTTCCAGAACGCGAGAAAATAGGTGGCTGAATCCAGGCCCTGGGCATCGAAGAATTTCGCAAACCGATAAAGTCCAGAAATTGACTGCCGGTCTGGCTCCACCAGCAACACTGCAAGCAATTCGGGCGACAGGTCAATATACCAGTCTTTCTGCAGATACTCTTGAGCCGTGATCGAACTAGATCCAAAACGACTCTCTCTCACATTATTAAGCTGCCAGTGACTCGAGTCTTCTCTGGCTATGTAGGTAGCAGTTTCTGCGAAACTACTAGACACAATATTGCGATTACTACCCACTTCATAACGCGTCACACCATAAAGCAGCTCGCCACCAGGCGCGATAGCGTTGATGTGAATATATTCGTTATCGACTTTACGCCACGTCCCTTGCTCGGATGCGATCGAGTCATTGCCGCTTAACTGCACTGCCTTGTTGCTCTGCGCAAGCTGCTCCAGAGGAGGTGCGATGTACTCTCCCAGCAATAGACTCAGCAGCATAATTAACATAGTAGGCTTCAGTACAGACCAGACAATTCGCCATACGCTTACCCCGGCGGCCTGCAGCACTATCAACTCATTGTTGGATGCCAATATTCCAAGCCCGATTAGAGCTCCACCTAGCGCGATAAAAGGCAACAACTCATAGATGCTTGTCGGAAGCGTCAAGCCAATAAAACTAAGAGCATTTATCAGCGAGTAATTTTCATCGGTATCAGAGATCTCTTCGGCTAAACCGAATACTAGATCAACCGAGATGATAAGCGAAACGACAACCAGCATAGCGAGCAGTACGGTGTTACGAATATGGTTATCAATCTTGACCATGGTGCGAGGCTAGCCTTTCCTTGATTTATGAGATAGCCCGTTCAACTAGAACCACCTAGTGCGAACGATCTGCTGAAGCTTGGGAATCGGTAACACAATACTGCTATGCCGATGAACAGAGCATGCACCCACCACATGCCAACTAAAGCCGACAGGTTCTCTGCGGCGATCATATCCCTAGAAAATTGCAGCAACACGAAATAGGCAGCATATAGACAAGCTGCTGGCACCAACTTGCTGTAGCGACCCTGTCGCGGATCAACCTTACTGAGAGGAACCGCAATAAGAGTAATTATAGGAATGAGTAGCAGTGTCGAAATTCGCCACTGCAATTCTGCTTGGTGCTCGGGCAGATCTGAACCAATGAGTTGCATCGTGGTGAGCGACTCTTCTTCCAATAGTGGTTCGATACTGGTCGAATCGGGCAAAAGGATAGATTGCACATCGAACTGACCTATACTGAAATCTAAGGCGCCGGGTGCCCCATCATATTGTAATACATTCTCGAGGCGCATGAAGCGCGCGCCAGTGTCGAGGTCAATCTCAGGCCGCGCCGACTCGGCGACTATAATTCGTGGACTGCTTTGCCCTGCCTCATCTTCGGCGCCACTAACGGCGACAAAGACATTCTGTAGCTTCCGCTCACCGACCGAAGAGGAATCGATACCCTCAGCATAGGTCACGCGATTCCCATCTCCGAAGCTTTGAAATTGCCCTGCGACTATTAGATCCAGCTCCGTAAGCTGATCCTGGTTCTGCTTCAATTGTTCTGTGTTACGCACTCCCCAAGGCGCCAGCTGAAGACTGAGCACTGCCACAATTACCATCACGATCGACGAGGTCCCCAGCGTAGCAAGCAGAAGCTTTCTCTGACTAAACCCGCTACTGATCAGAATTACCATCTCATTGTCTGCGTACATCCTGCCATAGGCTAATAGGATTCCGAGAAAGAGCGCGAGAGGAAGAATAACCAAGAGAAAATCGGGCAATCTGTAGAACATGAGCAAGAACAGAACGTCAGATGCTAGCTCTCCAGCTACTGCCTGAGATAGATATTGGATGAAACGGCTGGTTAGCGCCACGACTAGAAGGATTAGTGTGACTGCCGCCATTATTTGCAGAATTTGCTTACTGAGGTAGCGGAATATGATCAAACTGGGGTACGTCCGTTACTTGGAAGAGCCCACAGTTTACTCGAAATAAGGGTGTAACGTTAGGCTGAAAAACTCGGAGTAGCGAATCAAGCGACCTGAGATTCCTGACGCCCGAGTAGTGCCTTAAATGCGGGTGGCACGTCTATGATTTGATGCTTATCGAAGTCAAAGAAGACAACACCCATCTTGCCGTTACAGACCACCGTCTCAAGCGCACTATTAGTGACCTGTAGGCCAATATCAAATCCATAGCGATTAAATCCGCTAACGCCCACATCAATGACAAGCACGTCATTGGCGAACGATTCGGAGCGATATTCAACTGCGAGGTCGGTGACCACCATACCCAAACCAAAGATATTACCTTCGGTAAAGCCAAGACTCGCCAGAAACTGTAATCTAGCCTCGTGCAGGATTTTCACCATCGCTATGCTATCGAGGTGTTTAGCGTAATTCACATCACTGATGCCAATACGACGTTCCATGCTGAACAAAAATTGATCAGGCGGGGTGACCTTTACTCTTGGCATAGTTATTCCTTTAAACGTTATTGCACGAACACTAGTAAGACAGGCATAGAGCGAATTGGTTCAAGATTTTAGTCAATTTACCCTAAAAAAGTGAACTTTTTACCTCTAAATATCGCCCTCTTTCCTTCAGAGCCATCGTTGTTGCTTAAGTGTCTGAATATCATTAGGATTATCTCTCAATAGAATTCAGGCCGGTTTTCGGCCTTAGTAGGGGCTCATCAAAACATGAAGTATTCAATCAAGGCCGGTGCCACAGATAAGATTAATTCCGATTGCATCGCTGTCGTCGTCTGGAACAAGGGGGGCTTAAGCGAGGAAGCACAGCTTGCCGATAAAGTGAGCAATAAAGGCATTAGCAAGATCGTCCACTGCGAAGACTTCACCGGCACGCTGGGTCAGACACAACTCGTGTACAACCCTATTGGCTTAAAGAGCAAGCGCCTGCTGCTAATTGGAGGCGGAGATAGCAAGAAATTAGATGCTAAAAATGCCGCTAAAATGATCACCGCTGGACTCAAGGCTGTGTTTGCATCGAACGCTGCCAGTGTCCACTTTGCTATAGCCAGCCTAGCTGTAAAAGACGAAACCTCTGCATGGGTCTGCCAGCGACTCGCCCAGGAAGCCGAAACAGCTAGCTATAGATACAACGCAACCAAGAGCAAGAAGAGCAAGGCAGTTAGTGCGAATCTAATCAGCGTCTCGCCCAGCAAGGGGGCGCGCAAGAAGTCACTGGAGGAAGCGCTCAAATCTGGCAGCGCAATTGGCGCCGGCATCAATCGTGCACGCCACCTCGGCAATCTGCCCGGCAATGTCTGCACGCCAAGCTATCTAGCTGATGAGGCAGTTGCCTTGGGCAATAAGTACAGCTCAATGAAGGTAAAGATCCTCGGCGAGAAGCAGATGTCCCGACTGAAAATGGGCTCACTGCTTTCAGTCTCCGCCGGCTCCGCTGAAGAAGCAAAGCTGATTGTGATGGAATACAAGGGAGCCAAAGCGGATAGCAAACCCCATGTACTGGTTGGCAAGGGAGTAACCTTCGACACCGGCGGCATCAGTCTGAAAGGCGGTGGCGGGATGGATGAGATGAAATTCGATATGTGTGGAGCGGCGAGTGTTATTGGAGTCATGGCAACTGTTGCTCAACTGAAGTTGCCTATAAATATAGTCGGCCTAGTTGGCGCTGTTGAGAACATGCCTAGCAGCACTGCAACCAAACCCGGTGATATCGTAACCAGCATGGCCGGCAAGACTATCGAAGTGCTCAATACTGATGCCGAAGGCCGCCTCGTATTGTGCGATGTACTCACCTACGCAGAACGCTACAAGCCCCGTAGTGTTATCGATATTGCGACGCTAACTGGAGCCGCGGTTGCGACATTTGGATTCCATGTAAGCGCCCTACTCCTGTCTCTTATACACATCTCCGAGCCCACGA
>OLHZ01000252.1_pt1 | contig 10797 bp, 8 predicted proteins | sample 1609381 | NCBI WGS metagenome assembly OLHZ01 (sample SAMN05416788, study PRJEB24817) | seawater metagenome | isolation source: Sea water | place: Canada:Atlantic | collected 2013-11
CCTCTCTATTCGTCGGCAGCGTCAGATGTGTATAAGAGACAGGTGAACAATTTATTTTGGTCGACGACTCTCACGCAGCGATCAGTGCGGCGGATTTGGTTGTGCTGTCTTCTGGTACCGCCACTTTGGAGGTGTTGCTGTTAAGACGGCCCATGATCGTCGGTTATAAACTCGCAGCAATCACATTTGCCATCGCCTCGCGCTTAGTGAAGATCCCTTATGTTGCTTTGCCAAACCTTCTCGCCGGACGGCAGCTGGTGCCCGAATATATTCAGCATGACCTCACCGCGGAGAAAGTCGGTGAAGGGATAGTTGGGCATATGACTGGTGCAGAGGATCACGGAGCGTTAATGCGGGATTTTGAGCAAATACATAAGAGCCTTCGCCTGGATGCCTCCTCGGCGGCTGCGCAAGCCGTAGCAGCTCTTATAGAGAAAGATAGTAGTCAGTAAATGACGAGAGAGCCCCCTTTTTCTCCAGCTAGCGAACCTTATATGTTGATAGCGGGCACCGATGAAGTGGGCCGTGGGCCATTGGCCTGGGACGTGGTCGCCGCTGCCGTGATACTCGATCCCGCAAAACCCATCAGCGGTCTAGCAGACTCGAAGAAGTTGTCCCACAAGCAGAGGCTAGTATGTTTCGATGCCATCGTGAGGAACGCGCACTGCTACGCGGTAGGTAGAGCATCAGTGCAAGAGATTGAGAGAATCAATATATTGCATGCGAGCATGCTGGCAATGAGTAGGGCCGTCGCAGGCTTGAAGATTCAGCCCGAGTTCGTCTACGTCGATGGTAACCGCTGCCCGAAATGGAAGTACCCCTGCGAGGCTGTAACCAAAGGCGACTCTTTAGTCCCGAGCATCTCAGCTGCCTCGATTATTGCGAAGGTGACTCGCGACAAGGAGATGCAGGAGCTGGATCTGCAATACCCAGGCTATGGCTTTGCAAGTAATATGGGATACCCAACACCGGCGCACCTAGCAGCGCTGAAATCTCTTGGGGCAACGCCTATTCATAGGCGCACATTCGCGCCCGTCGCGAGGATTCTGAAAGCATCAGAAAGCGGGTAAACTTTTGTCCCGTTCTCAATCAAAAAAAGGTATATTGGAGCCTTCTTCGCCACTCGATAATTAGATTGTTAAATGTCTGAAAACTTGCCTAATCAGCCCTTCGCGCACCTCAGACTTCACACCGAATTTTCAATCAATGATGGTATCGTTACCATCAAGCCTCTCATCGCGAGACTTCGCAAGAATTCAATGCCGGCGGTTGCTGTTACCGACTTGGCGAATATGTTCTCCCTTATTAAATTTTACACCGCCTCCCTCAATGCCGGCATCAAGCCCGTCTGTGGCTGTGATGTATTGGTCGAGAGCGACGACGGGTCGAAACAGACTCGCCTTGTGCTATTGGTCAAGAACGAGGTCGGCTACCTTAGCCTGACTAAGCTTATCTCTGAGTTGTACACCGAGAATCCGAGTCAGAGTGAGCCGTCTGTACGCAAGTCACAATTAGTAGGACGTGTCGAAGGCCTGATTGCTTTATCGGGTGCGCAGAACAGCGATATCGGACTAGCACTCCTGGCAGATGAAAAAGACTTAGCGAAGCAGTTGCTGGCTGAATGGGAGGAATTGTTTCCGCAAAGTTTCTATCTAGAGTTGCAGCGCGTAGGCAAAGCAGATGAGGAAGACTACATCGATGCGGCTGTCGCGCTGGCTATCCAGACGAACTCGCCAGTAGTCGCAACTAATGATGTGCGCTTCATCGATCAGGATGATTTCGATGCACACGAGGTGCGTGTGTGCATCAATGAGAGGCGCACTCTAGATGACTCGAGACGACCTCACAATTACACCGACCAGCAGTACTTAAAGACCCGCGATGAGATGGCGGAGCTGTTCAGCGATATTCCTGAGGCGCTGGAAAACTCCTGGGAAATCGTAAAACGCTGCAATCTGTCATTGGTACTAGACGTGCCCTGTTTGCCGAACTATCCCGTACCTGAAGGCATGGGTATGGAACAGTATTTCTCCGAGCTGAGCTCCGACGGTCTGAAAGAACGACTGCGTAGCCTCTATGGCGACGACTATGAGACGAAAGACGTCGAGAAGCCCTACTGGGAGCGTTTGGAGTTTGAGTTGGGCGTCATCAACCAGATGGGCTTCGCGGGCTATTTTCTGATCGTGATGGAATTTATTCAGTGGTCCAAAGACAACGATATACCTGTCGGGCCAGGGCGTGGCTCGGGTGCAGGTTCCATTGTCGCCTATGCGCTGAGAATTACCGACCTAGACCCGCTTAAATACGATTTGCTGTTCGAGCGCTTTCTCAATCCGGAAAGGGTGTCTATGCCCGACTTCGATGTGGATTTTTGTATTGAGGGTCGCGACCGCGTTATACAGCACGTAGCTGAGCTGTACGGCAAAGATGCGGTATCGCAGATCATTACCTTCGGCACCATGGCGGCGAAGGCGGTAGTGCGTGATGTGGCTCGGGTGCAGGGCAAGCCTTATATGCTGGCTGACAAACTTTCGAAGTTGATTCCCTTCGAGCCCGGCATAACTCTGAAGAAAGCGTTTGAAATTGAGCCGCAGCTGGGCGAATTCGTCGATTCTGATGAGGACGCGCAGGAAATCATGGAAATGGCCTACAAGCTTGAGGGGATAACTCGCAATGTCGGCAAGCATGCAGGTGGTGTGGTAATTGCGCCTACGAAGTTAACGGACTTCACACCGCTGTATTGCGACGAATCTGGTGAAGGCCTAGTTACCCAATTCGATAAGAACGATGTGGAGACGGCAGGTCTAGTGAAGTTCGACTTCCTCGGGCTGCGTACCCTAACCATCATCGATTGTGCTGTGAAGATGATTAACGCTAGGGCGGATGAAGGCGAGCCACTTGTCGATATCACAATGCTGCCTCTAACCGACGAGCGTGTATATAGACTGTTGCAGAAGGGACAGACAACGGCGGTTTTTCAACTCGAATCTCGCGGAATGAAGGACCTGATTAAGCGGCAGGTGCCAAGTAGCTTCGAGGACATCATTGCATTAGTGGCCTTATTCCGGCCCGGTCCATTGCAGTCGGGCATGGTGGATGACTTTATCGATCGCAAGCACGGTCGTACACAGGTGGTCTATCCGCACGCGGAGCTGGAGCCGGTCCTAGGAAATACCTACGGGGTAATTCTTTATCAAGAACAGGTGATGCAGATCGCCCAAGTCCTCGCGAACTACTCACTGGCTGGCGCAGATATTCTGCGTAAGGCCATGGGAAAGAAAAACCCAGAAGTGATGGCGAAGCAGCGCAGCTTGTTCCAAACCGGCGCCGAGGCGAGAGGGATCGATGCTGACTTAGCAGCCTCCATCTTCGACCTGATGGAGAAGTTTGCAGGGTATGGCTTTAACAAGTCGCACTCGGCAGCGTATGCGCTAGTCTCTTATCAGACGGCATGGCTGAAGACGCATCACCCAGCCTGCTTCATGGCGGCGGTGCTCACGGCTGAAATGCAGAATACCGATAAGATTGTAACCTTGATCGACGAGTGTCGCTCGATGAAGCTGGTCATAGTGCCTCCGGATATCAATCGTGGTCAGTTTAATTTTACGGTAAACGAGAAGGGCGAGATTGTGTACGGTCTCGGTGCCATCAAGGGTTTGGGGGAAGGGCCTGTTGGCGGTATTCTCGCCGCAAGAGAAGAGCGACCGTTTACGAATCTATTGGATATCTGCCAGCGAGTGGATACACAGAACGTCAATAAGCGCACCATGGAAGCCTTGGTCCGCTCCGGCGCTCTGGACAACATGGTGGAGGGTGATCTCGACTATGCTCGCGCCTTACTCTCGGCACTTTTGCCACAGGCCATGCAGGCAGCTGAGCAATCTAGTCGAAATCAGGCCAGTGGCGTTGAGGATATGTTTGGCGAGATTGCACCGGCAGGCACAGAAGATGCTGATCTCAGCGCCTCTAACATTACAGTTCGCGCCTGGGCAGAACAGCATCGCCTCAAGGTAGAGAAGGACACTTTGGGTTTGTGGCTGTCAGGTCATCCTATCGACGAATTCTTGGATGAGCTTTCCCATATTACAAAGAATAGGTTGGTTAATTTGAGGCCAGAGAGAGGGCCACAGACGATTGCTGGTGTACTGCATAGCATGCGTACTATGAAGAACAAGGCAGGAGATACCATAGCCTTCCTAGTGTTGGACGATAGCTCCGCACGCTTTGAGTTCTCCTTGTTTGCAAAAGAATATGAGAAGTACCGAGAGACTCTGGTCAAAGATGTGATCATGGTGGTGGAGTGCGCCGTAAGCATTGATGACTATAGCGGCGGTATGCGCGGCCGTGGCAAGAGCGTAATGACATTATCTCAAGCGCGTAAACGTAATGCACATCGCGTGGCATTGAATCTCCAATCGGAGTCGCTGGGCAACGATTTCTGCGAGCACCTCGCGCGCATCCTCGAGCCTTACCGTAAACCAGCCGATGTTTTAGAAGTGGGGGGTGCAGCCGTTGTTAACGGTTCGGAGGTTAGCTCTGCTACGGGCACCAGTACTCGTCATCAGCATCCCGGACAGTTCCCGCCCAGTGGCAACGCCGTCTGGGGCGCGGCGGACGAAGGGGAGGGATGTCAGGTCATGGTGCGCTATCAGCGTGCTGACTCCATAGGGTGTATAATGCTGGGTCAAGATTGGGTCGTGTCGCCCGCTGATGACCTCATTCAGCGTTTGCGGATGGAGTACGGCAAAGACAAAGTAGTGTTAAGTTACAAATAGACAGCATTGACAATCAAGCTAGCAGGAAAAGTTGAGAGCAGTATGGATCCTAATTATCTAGATTTTGAACAACCCATTGCGGAGTTAGAAGCTAAGATCAGTGAGCTGAGATTGGTGGGCAGTGACAATGAGTTGAATATCGGCGAAGAAATTCAGAACCTCAAAGATAAGAGTACGAAGCTCACTGAGAAAATATACTCGAACCTCTCTTCGTGGCAGATATCCCAAGTCGCGCGTCATCCCCTGCGACCTTATACGCTCGATTATCTCGAGCACATCTTTACAGACTTCGATGAGTTACATGGTGATCGTCTGTTCGCCGACGATCAGGCTCTAATCGGTGGGTTGGCAAAGATAGATGGTCGTCCAGTTGTGGTAATCGGTCATCAGAAGGGTAGAGGAACAAAAGAAAAAGTTAGGCACAATTTTGGCATGCCTAGACCGGAAGGTTATAGAAAGGCGAGGCGACTGGTGCTGCTCGCAGAACAATACAGGCTTCCTGTATTGAGCTTTATAGATACACCTGGCGCTTATCCGGGAATGGATTCGGAAGAGCGTGGAATTAACGAAGCAATCGCCGTTAATATGGCGATGATGTCGCACGTAAGAACGCCACTCATTGCGACGGTTACCGGTGAGGCAAACTCTGGTGGCGCTATTGCTATCGGCGTCTCTGATCAGCTTAATATGCTGCAGTATTCGACTTATACGGTTATAACCCCCGAGGGTTGTGCGACCATTCTGTGGAAGTCTTCCGATCATGCAGCCGCCGCTGCAGAAGCTATGGGTGTGACTTCTAAGCGATTAGAAGAGCTAGGCATTGTCGATCACACAATACCGGAGCCGCTAGGTGGTGCGCATAGAGACGTCGCTGCGACGGCAGCAAGTATTAAGGCCGCGCTAATAGAGCAGCTAGATCGCCTGACGACTTTGGGCCTTGATGAACTGGTGGAGCGTCGCTATAAGCGACTGATGAGCTACGGTATATCTAGCTAATTGCCTGATTGTTGCGGGCTCGCGTGAAGATGTAATACAGCAATAATTGACTGGGGAGGCGGAAATCCTCCCTCTATTATGAATGGACCAAACCATAGCGTTGCTATGCCTGCAGGCCATGAACTATTCTCCCCAAAGACTCCATGACAAGCTAAAAGCAGCTCTGAATGAGTTTGCCTTCGCGCATAAATTTCTAATCGGATTGAGCGGAGGCTTGGACTCTATCGTGCTCTTGCATGCGATGGCGAAACTGCGCGATCAGTCCGGCGCGAATTTTCAGTTACGTGCACTTCATATCAATCATCAACTGCAGGGTGAGGCTCTCAGCTGGGAGATGCACTGTTTAGATCTCTGTGCAAAACTAAACGTAGAGTTCACTAGCACCAAGGTGGAAATATCAGCTAGCTCAGGCCTAGAGAATGCTGCCAGAGAGGCTCGCTATCGCGAATTCGAGGCTGCCTTATTGATTGATGAGGAGCTGCTACTGGCTCACCACCGCGACGATCAGATGGAAACCCTTTTGCTGCGCCTGATTCGCGGTTCTGGGAGTCGTGGGCTCAGTGGGATTCCACGAAGCCGAGTGTTGGGAGCGAACCGACTGCTGCGTCCGCTATTGGATATAGACCGAGAAGAACTCCAAAACTACGCTGAGTCTGAGCAGCTTATCTGGGTAGAGGATCACTCGAACAAAGATGAGGGCTTTGATAGGAATTACTGTCGTCACAGTTTGTTGCCACTTATCGAGGCGCGTTGGCCGGAGTTTAGGCAGAGCTGGTCGAAATCGGTAGTGCTCGCCAACGAGAGCGAGGTCTTGCTTCAGGAGCTAGCTGCGATCGACTTACTGCAGATAACCGGGGAAGTGAAATCAATTGTCAGCAGGGAAAAACTGTTAGCGCTGCCGGAGCCAAGGCGGCGCAATGTTCTGCGTCATTGGCTTGCAAGCCTAGGCGCGAAGGAGCTGGGTTGGAATCAGCTGCAGCAGCTGAGCAAGGAGGTTTTGCCGGGTGCTAGCGGTCAATTTATAGCGGAGGGTTTTCAGATCTTTTGCTTTCGCGAGAATGTGTATGTATTGGACTCAGCGGAGCTCGATCGCGTTGTAGATACAATCGAGTTAGATCTTATGCCGGAATTGCCCGTCGCAGGCGAAGTCATGCTGCCCGGCAATGGCCAACTTCGAATTCATGAGGCGCTGGGCGAGGGGATCTGCGCAGACAAACTCACTAACTTGTCGGTCCGTTATAGGCGCGGTGGAGAAACTTGTCGTCTTGCTGGACGGCCGAGCAAGACGCTGAAAAAAATTCTTTCTGAAAGCGATGTCCCGCCGTGGTTGAGAAGCCGCATTCCTTTGTTTTATGACGGCGAAGACCTGTCTTATATTCCGGGTGTCGGGGTAAGTGAGGAATTCGCAGCGAAGGGCACGCAGCCGGGCTGCATCATCGAATGGGAGTCGCCCAACTTTACACTGCGCTCTTGAATTGTTGCTGCGCGGCTGGATACATTTTGGCTCCCCTGGTTTAGTCCAGAGGAACATTTCAGATTGTTCTATCGAGGGGCTTCTGGTACGCTGCAACTCCATCTGTGTGGGTTGGTGCACGACCAATTTTTCTTATCCGATGGGGCTAGTATGACGCGTTATATATTCATTACCGGTGGCGTAGTTTCTTCGCTGGGCAAAGGCATTACTTCTGCATCTCTCGCGGCAATTCTCGAAGCCCGCGGCCTAAATATCACAATGTTAAAACTGGATCCCTATATCAATGTGGATCCTGGCACTATGAGTCCGTTTCAACATGGCGAGGTCTACGTAACCGAAGACGGCGCAGAGACCGATCTGGACTTGGGTCACTATGAGCGCTTCAGTCGGACTACCATGTTGCAAAAGAACAACTTCACCACCGGCAAGGTGTATGAAGAGGTTCTGAAGCGCGAACGCCGAGGAGACTACCTCGGGGCCACAATTCAGGTCATTCCGCACATTACTAATGAGATAAAGCGTCGCGTGATTCTCGGCGCCGGTGATGCCGACGTCGCACTTGTGGAGATTGGCGGCACGGTAGGTGACATCGAATCGCAACCCTTCCTTGAGGCCATACGCCAGCTGCGTGTAGAGGTGGGCCCTGAACGCGCGTTGTTCATGCACCTAACACTGGTACCCTATATAGCCACGGCCGGTGAGACCAAGACTAAGCCTACGCAGCACTCGGTGAAAGAATTGCGCTCTATCGGTATTCAGCCGGATATCCTGATCTGTCGCTCCGATGTGGAGATCGACGAATCGGCACGGCAGAAGATCGCGTTGTTTACCAACGTTGAGCCAAGGGCCGTAGTTTCTCTGCCTGATTCTGACTCGATCTACAGAATCCCCTCGATTCTAGGTGAGGCGAACCTCGACGATATCGTTATCAATAAATTTAAGTTGGACTGCCCGCCTGCTGACTTCTCCGAATGGAATCGCGTCGTCGATGCGCACCTGAATCCGGTCAAGGAAGTGAATCTTGCTATGGTAGGCAAGTACATGGAGTTGCTGGATGCGTACAAGTCTCTGAACGAGGCAATAATTCACGCGGGCATTCATACTAGAACCAAGGTGAATATCACCTACATCGACTCTGCCGACGTTATAGACAAGGGCGTCGAAGTGCTGGCCAATCAAGATGCGATCTTAGTGCCTGGCGGCTTCGGTGAGCGCGGGGTAGAGGGTAAGATCATGACCGTGCAATACGCGCGGGAGAACAAAGTTCCTTACCTAGGCATTTGTCTAGGCCTGCAGGCTGCAGTTATCGAATACGCAAGAAACGTAGCGGGCTTGAAAGACGCGCACAGCTCTGAATTCTCGCCCGCTTGTGATAATCCGGTTATCGCGCTGATTAGTGAATGGACGACGCGTGCTGGATCTACAGAATTTCGTGATGAAGATTCTGATCTTGGCGGCACGATGCGCCTGGGCGCACAGACCTGCGTTCTAGACAAAGACTCGACAACTTTTGCCAGCTACGGTAAGGAAGAGATTGTTGAGCGTCATCGTCACCGTTATGAATTTAACAACGACTACATCGACGTGCTATCCGAGGCGGGCTTGAAGCTCGTGGGTAAATCTGTCGACGGCATGCTGGTGGAGGTCGTGGAAATTCCTGATCACCCTTGGTTTGTTGGATGTCAGTTCCATCCGGAGTTCACTTCTACGCCACGCTACGGCCATCCGCTGTTCACAGGCTTTATCGAGGCAGCCATAGCGCATCATGAGGCAGCCGTTGAGTCCGAAGCCGCCATTGAATCCCCGACGCTAGCGGTGAATAACACTCAGGTCTGAGCGCTAGAAAAAAGGATCCGGTAGCTACCCATGACAGCAAAGCAAATTAAACTTGGGAATTTCACCATTGCCAATGACCAGCCCTTTGTCCTATTTGCAGGGATGAACGTGTTGGAATCCAGAGACTTGGCAATGACTGTGGCCGAGCAGTTTCACCGAGCCGCTAACGAACTCAAAATTCCCTACGTTTTTAAGGCCTCATTCGACAAAGCCAATCGCTCCTCTAAAGATTCCTATCGCGGGCCTGGTCTGGACGAGGGTCTAAAGATACTCGCCGAGATCAAAGAACAGTTTTGTGTTCCCGTGATCACCGACGTGCATGAAATATCACAGGTAGGGCCGGCATCTGAGGTGGCAGATATTTTGCAGTTGCCTGCATTCCTGTCTAGGCAAACGGATCTCGTCGTCGCCATGGCCGAAAGTGGCGCGATCATCAATATCAAGAAGGCGCAGTTTCTGGCGCCGCAGGAAATGGGGCACATCCTTAAGAAATTTGAGTCGGCAGGCAATGATCGCCTGATTCTCTGCGAGCGTGGTAGCAGCTTCGGCTACAACAACCTAGTTGTCGACATGCTGGGTTTCGCGATAATGAAGCAATTTGGGAGTCCGCTGATGTTTGATGCGACACATGCCCTGCAGAAACCTGGCGGCCTAGGCAATGCGGCAGGAGGTCGCCGAGGTGACGTTACTGCTCTGTCTCGAGCTGGTCTATCGCAGGGTATAGCGGGGCTGTTCATCGAGGCGCACCCTGATCCGGACAAAGCATTGTGCGATGGGCCCTGTGCATTAAGGTTAGAAGCTGTTCGGCCCTTCTTGCGGCAAATGCGAGACTTGGATGTTCTGATCAAATCACAGCCGGCGCTGGATACGGCTTAAGATTCTAGGTGTTTTAAAATTTATTTTTTGATTTAAGTAATAGTGATAAGGTGTTGAAATGGCTAGCATTAAAAATATCATAGCGCGCGAAGTGCTCGACTCCCGCGGTAATCCAACCATTGAGGCCGATGTCGAACTAGACAGTGGTGTCATGGGTTCGGCCTGTGCCCCCTCAGGTGCATCCACTGGCTCACGCGAGGCGTTGGAGCTAAGAGACCAAGACCCAGCACGCTATCTAGGTAAGGGTGTGTTGAAGGCTGTTCAGAACGTGAACACTGAAATCAGGCAGGCGCTTATCGGGCAGGATGCTGCAGACCAGAAAGCTCTTGATGGTGTAATGCTAGAGCTAGATGGCACAGAGAATAAGGCCAAGCTCGGTGCGAACGCGATATTGTCAGTGTCACTAGCGGCAGCCAAGGCGGCAGCACTTGATGCTGGCCTGCCTTTGTATGCACACATTGCCCAATTGAACGGCAGCGCGGGTAATTATTCGCTTCCAGTGCCGATGATGAACATCGTTAATGGTGGGGAGCACGCCGATAATAACGTTGATATTCAAGAGTTTATGGTTCAGCCCACGGGTGCGGCTAGCTTCAGTGAGGCGCTGCGTTACGGTGCTGAGATATTTCATGCTCTGAAGTCTGTCTTGAAGAAGCAGGGTTTGAGCACGGCCGTAGGAGACGAAGGCGGATTTGCCCCTAACCTTCCTTCGAATGCCGCCGCACTCGACAGCATTCTGCAAGCCATTGAAATTGCAGGCTTTCGCCCGGGAGCCGATATCCACCTGGCGCTAGACCTGTCTCTTATACACATCTGACGCTGCCGACGAATAGAGAGGTG
>OLHZ01000253.1_pt1 | contig 10795 bp, 8 predicted proteins | sample 1609381 | NCBI WGS metagenome assembly OLHZ01 (sample SAMN05416788, study PRJEB24817) | seawater metagenome | isolation source: Sea water | place: Canada:Atlantic | collected 2013-11
AAGAGACAGGTATTATTCAAACTCCTTAGCTACTAAATTTGCTTCCGAGCAACGCCCTATTGGCACCTTCATGTTTGAATGAGATATCAAAGCCGCAATGTCACTGAGGAGTTGTCATAAAGGTACTAGGCAAGATTTCGTTATTGAGTTATCTATTGGTTTTCGTTACTAGCTGCACCGAAATTCGCGTCGGCAACGTGAATCAGTCTCGCCTTCTTCCTGGCTCGAGCACAGGGATCGCCCACTCCAGCCCTTTCGTAGACGGCTTCCCCAGTGTTGTCTACCCGACGAATTTGACACCCGACTTGGAAACGAGTCTGCGCAGCTGGACTATGAACAGATTTATACAAATGATAAGAGTTGGAACGACCGATCACAGCTCGCGCAGCCTGCCCGTCATGCCTTGGCCTGCCTTCTTGAACATAACCGAGGAAAATGCCTTTGCGATTGCGGCATATCTAAAGAGTCTCACACCAGTTCGGTATAAGCATATGCTATGCACGTCAAAGCTGTGGCGTTAGGAATATTTTAGTATCCCACCTATTGAATTATTGAAGCCTGGCGCAATACCGTTATGACTTTTCAGCCATAGGGCGCGAAGAATCATTTACACACTTGAAGAGACTTTTCCCGCACCCGATAAAGTCTGTGGAACTCAATTGGAACTGAATGTTGGTGCGTTGCGCTATTTGCGCATAAGTGAAAGCTTATTGAGAATTAAAGAAAGGCAAGACTTGCTGAAGGGTTACTTAGACCCTTACCTGCAGAATCAGCCAATGTCGATAGGGTGGATTAAATAATCCGCAATTCGTAGTACTGGGTTAGCAATTGTCGGCCTTGTGCCAGTAGCAGACCTTCTGACTATACCAATGTGCGGGAACCCGCAAACAAATTGACCAAATTGAAAAATGCTTTACCTACAACCTGCAGCTTGTATTTTGAATCACTCAATCAACACATATCGATAGAGAATTGAAATGCTACTTACCCACCCAACAAGTGCTCAGGGATTTCCACTCCATTTTCTTTATAGTAGCGCAGTGCTCCTTTATGTAGCGGTACGGGAATGCCCTTCAGTGCCGCTTCAATGACCATCGATTTGGTGGCGCTATGAATCTCCTGCAATGTAGCCAAGTTGTCCCATAACAATTTTGTCATGTTGTAGACAACTTCTTCTGAAACGTCATCTCGAACTACAAAAACATTGGAACTGTAGGCTGTTGTAACCGGCTTATCCTGGCGCGGATACGTGCCTGGAAGCAATTCATAGAAATCCCACAATGGAAATGGCTGATTGATGGCCGCCATTTCTTCTTCGGAAAACTCCAGAATCGTCATGCCCTCACCTAGTAGTGCATAAGCACGAGCTATGGCAGTTACTGGTGGGCCTGCGGGTACATTCATGCCAACGATATTGCCGTCCTGCAGGGCATTGGTAGACGGACCGTATCCTAAATAGGCAATAGACAGATCTTCAGTGTAATCGATTCCAAGCGCATCGAAGATGTAGAGGCCGGTGTGCTCGGCTCCTGAATTGCGCATCCCGATGGAATACCGCTCGCCTTTCAGTTTCGCAAGATCTGAAACAGTACCGTCGATAACTAAATCGGAACGTAATACGAAGTGCTCCACATTGGGCCACATCGCGCTGATACTGCGAATATGGGATTGGGGAGTGCTAATTGGCCCAACGCCGTCGTAGGCCCAGGCTGCAAAGACGCCTAGTATCAGCCCAAACTGCGCCTGATTATCCCGCAGTAGTTTTATGTTTTCCATCGAGCCAGCTGAACTTATTGCGGTCAAAGAAAAACCTTCCTCGCCCCTGGCTGAAACCAAAGTCGAAAGAGCAACCCCCACCGGGTAAAACGTTCCGCCAGTTGTACCCGTTGTCAGCACGTAGGTGCGCTGGTCATTGGCTCCATCGGAACAAGCGCTGACAAGGCAAACTAGCAGTACACCAACGGCTGAGAATCGCGACATGGAGTCCTCCACAATGTATTCCGGTTCTGTTAGGCAAAACTCGGCCTAGTGTCTAAATTTAGGGGACATATATGTCCCCTAGTACTAAAGCCATAATGCCTCGTAGAGCTATAACAAGACAGCTTTGTTAATTGTAGAAAGAATCTTATAGAATGATCTATCCCCTTTAACTTCTCACGAGCCGCTAATTACGAACTAGCCCAATAATACCGAAAACAAGATAGCCCTTGCCGCAAACAACTAAAACCAATAAAGAGCTCAAGCTATGCATCCAAGTCATTTTGCTAAATCCACTCCTGATAAACCTGCCTTTATTATGGCCGGCAGCGGCGAAGTGGTGACCTATCTGCAACTAGAGCAGCGCTCGAATCAGCTTGCACAATTATTTCGCTCGCTAGGCTTGCAGCCCGACGATCACATCGCCATCCATATGGAAAACAATCGTCACTTTATGGAAATTGTATGGGCTGCTCAGCGCTCTGGCATTATCTACACAGCAATCAGCACTCACCTACGTGAGGAGGAGATTGCCTACATTGTCGACAACTGTGAAGCCAAAGTATTAATAAGCTCAAATGCACTCGGCGACTTGGCCAGCAATATTCGCAGTCGCTGCAATGGCCTTCAAGATTGCTTTATGGTTGGCGGTACGTCCCATGGCTACCTGTCATTGGAGGACGCAATTAAATCACAGCCAGATACACCCATAAGCGACGAAGAACGCGGCGTACAAATGTTGTATTCATCAGGCACCACGGGTCGACCCAAAGGCGTGTTACCCAAGCGCGTACCGGGTGAATCTATTCAAGTTATGACACCGTCTGCGGCCACGCTGGGAGTTAAATTTGGTTTTGGTGAAAACACCGTATATCTGTCACCAGCGCCGCTTTATCACGCCGCTCCATTGACCTATAACACGATTACTATGCACTCTGGTGGCACTAGCATCATTATGGAACGCTTTGATGCTGAGCGCAGTTTAGAGCTCATAGAGAAATACCAGATCACCCACAGCCAATGGGTGCCGATCATGTTTATCCGTATGCTGCGCTTAGATGAAAAGCTCAGAACTCAATTCGATTTCAGCTCTCATAAGGTCGCCATTCATGCCGCTGCTCCTTGTCCGATTGAAATAAAGCAGCAGATGATTACATGGTGGGGGCCGATCATTAACGAATACTACGGCTCCACCGAAGGCATGGGCTTTACCGCGCTAAACTCCGAGCAATGGTTGAACCATCCAGGCTCAGTAGGGCCACCATTGGGATGTCGGATTAAGATTCTTGACGATGAGGGTCAGGAATTGCCAGATGGCGAGATAGGTACGGTCTATTTTGCAGACCGCATAGGCGATTTCAGTTACTACGGTGAACCAGAAAAAACCGCCGCTTGCATATCACCTGAAGGCTGGGGCACAGTGGGTGATGCAGGCTATCTAGATGACGACGGTTATCTGTATCTCAGTGACCGAAAGGATTTCATGATCATCTCAGGTGGCGTCAATATTTATCCTCAAGAGATTGAAAATCAATTAATTCTCCATAACGCCGTTGCCGATGTGGCGGTGTTTGGCATACCCAATGTAGAGTTTGGTGAAGAGGTGAAAGCGGTTGTGCAACCAATACAATGGCCAGATGATGAGAAAGCAGTGGAGCAAGAATTGTTGATTTGGCTGCGCGGGTTTTTATCACCAGTGAAAGTGCCGCGTTCCATTGATTTTGTGCAAGAATTGCCGCGCTTGGATAACGGGAAGCTTTATAAGCGTTATCTTCAGCAGCAGTATCGAGATAAAGCGACGCTGTTAAGTTGACTCGGGTCTAGGAGAGAGGGAATTTGAGACGCAAAGTAAGTCACTAACTTTACTGGCTGCCCTAGATAATTCGTTTGATCTAGATCTATAGAGCAAGGCCATTCAGAAGTAATAGGTAGCCCAATACAGGGCCACCTTCGGGTGAGTCCAGTTAGTAGTGCACCTATTTTTTCTCATCTAACAATGTCTTGCCAAGGTCAGATAGGTCATAGACACCGCGGGACACTTTCTGAAACCAACCGTAATGATTGTCGTAGACTATGGCTCTGGACTTAGGAATATCCAGTTGCTTCGCAATATCAGCGGCCTTGGTAGCTCCGTGTGTACTCAGGTAGTTGGCTATTTCGATGGCTTGTTGCTTGTAGGCGGTCATTCGTCCTGCTTTGGTAGAGGCTCCGCCCAGGTTGGGGTCACCAGCTCGTGCCACAAACTCATCGATTAGCCATTGTTGTCTCGGCCTGGATTGCCGAGGCTGGTAGGAAGTGGGGTCGACAACAATCTCCACAATGTTGCGCTTGGGATTGATAGCGACCAAACCTAAGCCGAGCATCTTCAAGAGCTTAACAATGCGTTTGCGTTTCGTCTTTTTTAGAGCGCCACAAGAACTGGGCACACCAATGTAAACAACCGGGCTATATATCAAACGGTCAACGGCTTGTAGAATCACTTCCAGATTAAGCGACAGTTTTAGTTCAATGATAGTGGGCGGTTGTTCTTTTTCGTTTGAGGCTGGCTTTTTAACTGCAACCACATCGCAGTTTTCAACTTCGGCTTTAACTTCGTAGCCTTGTTTTTCGAGAAACTTTTTTACAGGAAGGTAGAGATCAGTTTCTTTCATGGTGTAGGAGGCATAGTCTTCGAATCAAGGTTATATACCTAGGGAATTATAGGTGATACTCACAGCTTAACAACTTTAGCAATATTAGGGGACACTGATAGCTTCATGGCTTAAGCATAGTTTTATGCGGTTGAATTATCGTTAAGTTATTAAACTATCAGTGTCCCCAAGTATCCCTGAAAGTAACTCATATCTCATTGATAAAAGTTACTTACTACTTATAAAGAGGAAATCAAAGGGATCAGAGTAACTTGATCGATCACGAGAGATTGATTCGTAATTTGGCGTAGCCAAACTCCTCACCCTTTCGGGGCAGCCTTTGGCTGTCTGCGCTGCTACGCAGCTTTCGAACTGGAGAGTCTTTCTTCTGAACTCGCCCCAATCAATCGTCCGACCTAGCCCGAAGAATCCGACTCCAGATGTTCTTGTCAGTCGTCTCTATGAGCTCCCGCAGCACCAAACGAAAGTTCAGATTAGTTTGCGCCGTCTTCTCGATCTGGTCGATGTATTCCACACCATGGAGTTCGACCAGTTCTTCCAGGGGCCCTGCCGCGAGACTGTGTATCACGGTATCGGATGTGGTTAGAGAGATAATCTGCAGCATGGCCGCCCAGTTCAGATCTGGGTGGTCCATTTCCATATCCGCGAACTTTTCGATCGCCCAATAGGATGAGTGACCCTCGTTCGACGAATTTTCGCTCTCGTGGACTTCAATGTAGGCATTGACCCACTCGTTTAATTCTTCCATTTCCATGCTGCGTTATCTCTTTATCTGGTCTAGATTTATCGATCTACATTCTGTGCAAAGCGCATATCTTGTTGCCAGATGGGTCACGCAGGTAGGCTAGGAACATTGAGCCGGTGCTTCCCTCGCGTAGCCCTGGCGCATCCTCGCAGTCTGTTCCGCCGTTCTCAAGACCAGCAGCATGCCATGCATTCCCTGCATCGATGCTCTCGACACTAAAGCCAAGAGTGCTGCCATTGCCATGGCAAGCTGGCTCGCCGTCGATGGGCTTACTAATAGAGAATATGCCCGTCTTGTTCATCCAAAATACGCGACCCTTGTCGTCGGCTACACCGGGCTCGTAGCCTATTGCGCCCAAGATGGCATCATAAAAGGATTTGGATTTTTCGAGGTCATTGGCACCTAGCATTACATGACTAAACATTTGGTATTCCTTATCTTATCTACTGGTTATTTCTTACGAAAGAAGCTGTTCGCTGATTTGGTTCGGAATAATACCTAGCCAAGTAGCTATCAGCCAGCTATCACTGCAAATTGTTTGAATTTCTACGGCAATTCAGATTAATCCTAGTCTACCAAGTTACCCAGCTGACCTAGAAAATCATCCACATTGCGCAGACAGCGCAGATCAAACAGCAGGCGACCGTCGGAGACCCGCCCTATGACTGGTTTTGGCAAGGCACGAAAAGCCGAGGACAAGCGTTGCAAGGCCTCGTCAGTTTTGCCCTTCCGAGCTATCGGCGTAATACACAGCGCTCGGCTCTCCATGAGGTCTAAAGGCAATGCACCGCTACCAATCTGGCTCTTACAGGGCTGTACGATTACTGATGCCCTACCTGCCAGACGCTCGCTTATAGCGGCAATCACCTTTGCAGCGACCTCCTCGATCTCAGCAACGGGCCGCGCGAGGTCAGCCAACATCGGCAGACGAGATTCCAACCGGTCTGGGTCTTTATAGATATTGATTACTGCCAGCAACGCCGCCAGCGTAATCTTGTCGACTCTAAGGGCGCGCTTCAATGGGTTGCTCTTCACCCGCTCTATCAGCTCGCGCTTACCCACGATAATGCCAGCCTGAGGACCGCCAAGCAGCTTATCCCCGCTAAAGGTAACTAGGTCGGCGCCCATGTCGACTGTGTCTTTGACCGTAGGCTCATATGGCAGATTAAACCGGCGCAGATCAACCAGCGAGCCACTACCCAGGTCCGAGACGAAGGGAATGCCCTTCTCTTTAGCTAACTCACTCAAGTCGGACTCGGGCACAGAATTGGTAAAGCCCCTGATCTCGTAGTTACTGGTATGCACCTTCATCAACAGGCCAGTATCGCTATTGATCGCTGCCGCATAGTCTTTCAGGTGCGTTCGATTAGTCGTACCGATCTCACGCAGCGTGCAATGCGCACTCTCCATCACATCGGGTATACGAAAGGCGCCACCGATCTCAACCAACTCGCCACGAGAGATAATGACTTCCTTGTTCAATGCCAAGGTATTGAGCACCAACAGCACCGCCGCAGCGTTGTTATTCACAACGGTCGCCGCCTCAGCGCCGGTCATCTCGCAAATGGCGCGTTCTAAGTGTGAATCTCTATCGCCCCGCTTTCCACTTAGCAGGTCGTATTCAAGGTTTGTGGCATGAGTTGCGGCCGTAACCATAGAATCCACCGCCTCCGCAGGCAGGCTAGACCTACCCAGATTCGTGTGCACAACCGTGCCTGTGAGGTTAAAAACCGGTATGAGTGTGCTGGAAAACTGCGCCTCGACGGCTTTGGATATTTGCAGACAGAACTCTTCGAGAAAATCAGGCTTGGACATCCAAGTCGATGCACTATCTTCTTTTTGTAGCAGGGAATCTCTCAGAATGTCGATCTGACGCCTTGCTTCATCCTTGACGCTTTTGTGGCCGTATTTATCTATCTGCACCGAGAGCAAGACTGATTGAAGGAGCCTATCAATTGACGGGAGATTCTGAAGATGATTTTGCAATTTTATAACGCCGGCTAGAATTGGGAGAGTGAATATCGGTATGTCGAGATTGAGAGCGCTGCAGTAATTGTGCGTATAATCCAAGAATTTCTAATCTATGCAATATACTAAACGGTTGCAACCAATTGAGAAACAAAAAAATTCTATTGCGCACACGGCGTTCAAATGAATACACTCAATAGCTGAATTAATATCTAGAAGATAATCCTATGAGCCCTAGACCCACAGTACTCTTAGTAAATGATTTTCATCCTGAGACTATTCAAAAATTAGATGAAAAATTTCAGACACATCATCTATGGAAACTATCTTCCGATGAAAAGAAACAGCTCATCCGAGAGCTCCAAGGAAAGTGTGAAGCCATAGCCACCGCGTCTTGGATGGTTGATGAAGTCATTTATGAACTGGATTCGCTCAAAATTATTTCTTGCTTCGGCGTCGGAGTCGACGGAGTAAATTTTAAAGTAACTCGCAGCAGAAATATTCGTGTCAGCAACACACCTGATGTGCTCAACGATGCAGTTGCCGATATAGCTATCGCCCTTGTACTAGCGACCACCAGAAACATTGTAAATGCCGACCGTTTTGTACGCGAGAAAAAATGGTCACAAGGCCCGTTTCCATTCGGAATGGGATTAGCCGATAAAACTCTGGGAATAGTAGGTTGCGGCCGGATAGGCGAAGAGATTGCTAGCCGGGCACTCACATTTGGACTAAAGATTGCGTACCACAATCGAAGCCCAAAAGACTTGCCCTATAGCTACTATTCCAGCATAGCTGACTTAGCCGAGGCCTCTGATATTTTGCTCTGCATGTTGCCAGGAGGCGAAGGCACCAGAAATGTCATTAATGCAGACATACTGAAAAAATTGGGCCCCGCAGGAATCTTCATCAATGTAGGTAGAGGATCCAGCGTTGATGAAGCAGCGCTAGCAGCTGCCTTGCAGAAGCAGCATATTTTTGCAGCCGGTTTAGATGTCTATGCCGACGAACCCAATGTCCCGGAAGAGCTGCTCGAGAAAGACAACATTGTATTGCTACCCCATATTGGTAGCGCCACTGCTGAAGCAAGAAGAGCAATGGGCCAGCTAGTAATCGATAATCTGGATGCCTACTTTTCAGACAAACCACTCATCACCGAAGTGAGCTAGCATGCTTTTTCAGGAAAGTGTAGAAACCTATTGCCCCTCTTGCGGCGAACCTATCCAACTACTTATAGACTGCTCCATTCCCGAACAGGAATATATTGAAGACTGCCAAGTATGCTGCCGCCCTATTCAAATAAGGACTCAAGTAGACTCTCAGGGGATCCCTGCAATCACGGTACGCAACGAATCGGAGTAAGCTTATTGGCGACTATTCCAACACTTTAAAGTAGATGTATTTTGCTTCGGTGTCATACATTAATTGAAAGTCTCTCTCCACCAGCCGCTTATCAGTCAGGTCAATTTCTGTAAGCATATCCCGATAAGAGTTACTTAGGGAGTTATAGACAAACTCCTAAACGATCAAGATATTGAAGTTTTCCAGCCCCATTTCACGAGCTTGCTCACAGAAAACATCCCAAAGCACTGGCTGCTTCCTCAGGTCCTCATACTTTACGGCCTGCCCAAACAAATCATAGGAAAGGATACCACCACTCTGGAACGTTCACTGAACCGAATTATAGGCCAACCACATAGCCCCCTTTATTGACCTCGAGTAGTTAAACTTCTTAACTTCCAAGTTAAAAACTTCAAACATTGTTAAGGCAGTGGACACAGCGCTATCCGCAAGTGATCGTGAATAAATCGGCAGCGACGACTCAAGATTGCCGCCGAAAAAATTCAGTTGGTGCGTGTATAATATTCAATCAAATTGTGAGGCTCATCAATTGAGCATCACAATTTTAACTGCCTGCTAATCTGTTTCGCACTCAAGCCATCCATGCTGGATTTTAGCGTGCAAGTGCATTATTCTCCTCACCCGCACAGGGCGGTAATTTGTCGCCCTATCCGTGCATAAATCGAGCAGCTGGTTTTCGCTGAAAGCGTGATTGGGACTGCCCTTTAGACAGTTCCTCTAGGCTGCCCCGACGAACGTCCCTCCCCTTCGTAGGTTGGGGCAAATGGTATAGCTTTACATAAGAAACAAGGTATTTTTCACGCTATGAGTAGAACCCAGATTAAGAAGCCCGCTAAGACTCAAAAAAACAATAAGAGCAAGAAATTCGTCTACGCATTCGGCAAGGTTACCGACGGCAATACTACGATGCGCGAGCTGCTCGGTGGCAAGGGTGCCAACCTTGCTGAGATGGCCTCTATCGGCCTGCCGGTACCTCCGGGTTTTACCATAAGCACCGAGGTTTGCACCTATTACTATGATCACGAACAGCGCTATCCAATGGCCCTGCGCCAAACAGTAGCTGACTCTATAAAGAGCGTCGAGAAGCAGCTCGACAAGAAGTTCGGTGGTCGTAAGAACCCGCTATTAGTATCCGTACGCTCCGGAGCCCGCGACTCGATGCCGGGCATGATGGACACAATTCTTAACCTTGGCCTAAACGACGAGACTGTCGAAGGCCTGGCCGATGTTTCTAAGAACCCCCAGTTTGCTTGGGATTGCTACCGTCGTTTCATTCAGATGTACGGCGGCGTAGTGATGGGTGTCACTGCACGTACAGAGGAAGAGGAAGACCCCTTCCACGTGCTTCTGGAGAAGCTGAAGCACAAGGTGGGTGCAGAGTCGGACAACGACCTGACTAAAGCAAACCTGCAAACCCTAGTCACTCAATACAAAGCACTAATTCGTAAGCGCGCTCGTGGTGCATTCCCACAAGATGTCATGCAACAACTATGGGGCGCTGTAAGCGCCGTATTCGGCTCCTGGAGAAATGAGCGCGCCATCCTCTATCGCCAGGAATACGGTATTCCCGCCGAATGGGGCACGGCTGTGAACGTTCAGGCTATGGTCTTCGGCAATGCCGGCGACGACAGCGCGACAGGGGTTGCCTTCACTCGCGACCCAGCCAACGGTGAAAAGGTGTTCTATGGCGAATATCTAATCAATGCACAGGGTGAAGACGTGGTTGCAGGTCTGCGCACCCCTAATGCCATTAGTCAGCTTGCCAAGGAAATGCCCAAGAGCTTTAAAGATCTGGAGAAGGTTCGCTCAAAGCTAGAAAAACACTTCAAAGACATGCAGGACTTCGAATTCACCATCGAGAAGAACAAGCTTTTTATTCTGCAAACCCGTAATGGCAAGCGTACCGGTCTTGCGGCGGTGAGAATTGCCGTAGAGATGCAGAAAGAACGGCTGATGAATGTAGAGACAGCTCTGCTGAAAATACCAGCCGAATCAATCGACTCTCTTTTAGTCCCTGTCTTCGACCCGAAAGCGTTGAAGGCTGCCACTGTAATCGCCACAGGCCTGCCCGCCGGCCCAGGTGGAGCAACAG
>OLHZ01000255.1_pt1 | contig 10787 bp, 9 predicted proteins | sample 1609381 | NCBI WGS metagenome assembly OLHZ01 (sample SAMN05416788, study PRJEB24817) | seawater metagenome | isolation source: Sea water | place: Canada:Atlantic | collected 2013-11
ATCTACACCTCTCTATTCGTCGGCAGCGTCAGATGTGTATAAGAGACAGCATGAAGTAGTCCGCGTTGTGAAAGCCGATGAAGGCTAAAATCTTCGTTGTGAACGTGCCCGATCGGCGTCGCGCTGAGAATGGCATTTCCATGGTGACCAAGAGGGGTTGCCGCGTTGCGGCCGTAAGCGAAGTGAGGCCAAACAGAGTCGGCCAAGTATTCTAACTGATCGGTATTCGGCCAACCCTTAATGCGCTTATGGTAGCGGCTGTTTTCTCCGCTAACCTCTTGCAGAAAAACTACGTTGCACTTGCTATCGCGAAGCACAACACGAAGTGCCTCTAGCGTGTAGCGAAGGTTGCTCGCCGAGAAGCCTTTGTGGATATTGAGTGTGAGTGCTCGATATTCTGGCTTTCGATGCATCGGCTAACTCCGTATGACGTCCTTGCCACAGAATTTGCAGAAGCGAGCATCGAGGTCGTGGTTGGTGCTCTGACAACCGATACAGGTGGAATTCACACTGTTGGTGCGCTGACTGCTTCGTTGCACTTGCTGCATAAGTTCGGCGCCGATGATGCCGGTTGGCACTGCAATAATCGCGTAGCCGCAAATCATAGCAAAGGCGGCGACAAACTGACCGAGCGGTGTCTGTGGGGTAATGTCGCCATAGCCTACGGTCGTGATAGTGACGATGGCCCAATAAATAGAGACAGGAATGTTGATGAAACCATTCGCAGGACCTTCGATGATAAACATTAACGCGCCGAAAATAACAATCAGTATGATTACGGAGAAGAGAAAGACAAATATTTTTCGGCGTGCTTGTAATAGTGCCGCATAGAGCAGGTTAGCCTCGCCTATATAGCGAAAGAGTTTGAGGATGCGAAAGATTCGCAGCACTCGCAGGATTCGAATAACGAGTAGATAAGCCGCCGAGGGAAAGATAAACGCAAGGTAGGTGGGAAGAATCGAGCAGAGGTCGATGATTCCGTAAAAACTAAAGAGGTAGGCGCGCTTGCGTGTGGTTGAATAGATTCGCAAGAAATATTCAAGGGTGAATATCAGTGTAAAGGCCCACTCTAACCGATAAATTATCGTGCCATAGTTGAGATGAATCGAGGCGACAGAGTCGGCAAGCACGGCTGTGACGCTCGACAGAATGAGGACGATGAGTGCAATGTCGAACCAGCGGCCGGCGCGAGATTCATAGCCAAAGATAATATCGAAAATTGCTTTTTGCAGCGGGGACTGTTTCGATGGTTGCGAGTCTCGTTAGGTTGCAGATTGTCGCTTAAGCCTTCGGCCTGCTTCTCTGTCATGGGACCTTCGCTATCTGAATTTAGGGCTTTGAAACAGCCAGTATTCTCGTTCAGATTCTACCAAAGCGCTTTGATCTGAATCTATCAAAGCGCCTTGGCAGCGTTTTACCCTGTCGTTAGCTTGCAGCTCTAATCATATTGCGGGCGATAATGATTTGCTGGATCTGGCTTGTGCCTTCATAGAGTCTGAACAGACGGACATCGCGGTAGAAGCGCTCGACGGCGTATTCAGACATATAGCCTGCGCCTCCGTGTATTTGCACAGCGCGATCGGCAACCCGACCGACCATCTCGGTGCAGAAAAGTTTGCAAGCAGAAGACTCTGTGCTGACATTCTCGTTTCTATCGCGGCGACGCGCGGTTTCCATGGTCATGCACTCGGCTGCATAGGTCTCGGTTTGTGAGTCGGCGAGCATGGCTTGAATAAGCTGTTGCTCTGCGATGGGTTGACCGAACTGTTTGCGCTGCATCGCGTAATCGAGTGCATCGGCGATCAGGCGTTTTGCGACGCCGATCGACACGCCAGATATGTGCAAGCGGCCTCGATCTAGTACCTTCATTGCAGTTATGAAGCCTTCGCCTTCCTCACCAATAATATTCTCGGCAGGGACTCGCACGTCTTCGAAAATAACGTCGCAGGTCATCGATCCCGACTGGCCCATTTTCTTGTCGATCGAGCCAAGCGTGATTCCCGGGGTATCGCGCTCTACGATAAATGAGGAAATACCACGCGCGCCTTTGACCTCGGGGTCGGTTCTCGCCATGACATTAAAGGTGTGGGCGACCGGCGCATTGGTGATATAGCGCTTGGTGCCGTTGATCACATAATGGTCGCCGTCGCGGCGCGCCGTGGTGCGCAGTGAGGCTGCGTCCGAACCGGCTTCGGGTTCGGTTAAGCAGAAGCAGCTGATCCACTCGCCACTCGCGTATTTAGGCAGATATTTTTGCTTCTGAGCCTCGGTGCCATTAAACACGATTGCGGCTGATCCGATCCCGTTATTGGTGCCCATGATAGAGCGGAAGGCAGGAGAAGTATGGCCGAGAGCCATAGACACCAGAATCTCTTCTTCCATCGTGAGGCCAAGGCCGCCGTATTCTTCCGGAATCGTCAGGCCGAATAGGCCCAATTCACGCATTTCTTGCAGCAAATCGTCAGGGAGTTTGCCTTCCTCAGCCATCTGATCTTCGGCTGGAATGAGGCGCTCGCGCACGAAGCGTTCGATAATGTCGACGAGGGCGTTGATGGTCTCTTGGTCACGGATCATGATGTCTACCTGTCTCTAACTTGATGGTGTTGATTTAGTGTCTTGCGAGCATGCGCGGATAGGCGCGCTCGTGTTGGCTGATGAGCGAGTCAAACACGAGACGCGGGAAGGGGATAAAGTGGTGCGGTAAGCCTCTCCAAGCGCAGATTCGGACCACGAAATTAGCATATTCCGTTAGCCTGCGCGACTCATACCATGCCTAAAAACCCTATGCTATGATCCGATGGATACGGCGATAGGTCGTCGCTAGACCATTCTAGGGGCGCTTGGGCCTGACTCGTAAAATTTACACTAAGTCGAATTCGGAGAGCACAAAGCCATGTCAGACACGTACCTCAACGACGCATTCATTTATTCCGGCGGGCGTTCGGCCTTCGGTAGACACGGTGGCGGACTGTCGTCTATTCGCCCTGACGATTTATTAGCGCATGTCATTAAATCAGTCGTTGAAAGCAGTGGTTTTACGCCTGAGACGTTCGAAGATGTCGTGATGGGAAACACTAACGGCGCGGGAGAGGACTGCCGCAATGTCGCCCGGTTTGCTTCGCTTCGCGCAGGGATGCCAACAACTCTCGCAGGCATTACTGTGAATCGTCTTTGCGGTTCGGGTCTTGCGGCTACATTGGATGCGGCACGAGGCGTTAAAGTCGGCGAGGGAGATCTTTTTCTCGCGGGTGGCGTCGAATCTATGAGCCGTGCCCCTCTCGTGCTATCTAAGGCCACCAGTGCGTTCGATCGCGGTCAGCAGATAGCTGACAGCACGCTCGGTGCGCGTTTTACTAATCCTGAGTATGCCAAAATTTTTGGCAACGACACCATGCCGCAAACAGCAGATAACATTGCGTCCGACCTTGGGATTTCGCGTGAGGACAGTGATGTTTTCGCCGCTGCTTCGCAGTCGAAATACGAGGCGGCTCGGGCAGAGGGCTTCTTCAAAGACGAAATTATTCCTATCGAAGTTGACCAAGGCCGCAAGAAGCCTGCGTTGACTGTCGATGCAGACGAGCACCCCCGGCCTTCCTCAGACCTCGAGACGCTGGGCAACCTTCGGTCTTTGTTCGACGGTGGCGTGGTGACAGCCGGCAATGCTTCAGGTATCAACGATGGCGCAGCGGCTCTAGTGATCGGTAATCGCGAGGTCGGTGAGAAGTTCGGTGTGAAGCCACGTGTGCGAATCATCGCCGGTGCCGTCGCAGGCGTAGAACCCAGAGTGATGGGTTTGGGGCCCGTTTTTGCGATTCAGAAGGCGCTCGCACGGGCCAATCTTACGCTGGCTGACATGGATGTAATCGAGATTAATGAAGCGTTCGCCACACAGGTGTTGGGGTGTCTGAAGATGCTCGACGTAGACTTTACCGACTCGCGCGTAAATCCTAACGGCGGCGCTATTGCGATTGGACATCCGCTGGGTGCGTCGGGTGCGCGCATCGCGCTTACGACGATGCGCCACCTTGAGCGCACTGGTGGGCGCTATGCGGCAATCAGCCTTTGCATAGGCATTGGGCAAGGTGTCGCAGCGATTATCGAGCGCTTAGATTAGGCTACCCTGCAGGAAGCTTATGGGCTGGAAAAGTAGCTAAGCGAAGAACTAAATACAGAATTAAATAGAAAAGGAAACCAACAATATGTCCAACGTAGTGAGCTATCAGATCGTCGACAACATCGGCGTTATCAGCGTAAACAATCCGCCCGTCAACGCCCTCGCGCAGGTTGTTCGTGCAGGCATACTCGAGGCTGTTACAGCCGCACAAAGCGACGCGACCGACGCGCTAGTCTTACGCTGCGAAGGCCGCACTTTTATCGCCGGCGCCGACATCACCGAATTCGGCAAGCCGCCTCAGGGCCCGGGCCTGCCCGAAGTACTCGGCGCTATTGAAAACTCAGTCAAGCCTGTGATTGCCGCTATTCACGGTACCGCGTTGGGCGGTGGCTTCGAAGTGTCTCTTGCTTGCCACTACCGCTGTGCGATCGCCTCGGCGAAAGTAGGCCTGCCCGAAGTAAAGCTCGGCTTGCTTCCTGGTGCAGGCGGCACGCAGCGGGTTCCGCGTATCGCAGGCGTAAAAGTTGCGCTAGATATGATTACCTCGGGTAACCCGATTGCAGCAGAGAAAGCGAAGGCTCTCAATTTGATCGACGAGGTAGTTGCGGGCGATGACGTGCAGGCTGGCGCGATTGCTTACGCAAAAGAGCTTGTTGCATCCGGTGCGCCGCTTAAGCGCATCCGCGATATAACAATCGATCCTGCGACTGTTGAGCCAGGTTTCTTCGAGGCTGCACGCAAGCAGCTTGCTGCGAGAGCGCGCGGGCAGATCGCCCCAGATCGTATCGTTTCTTGCATCGAAGCGGCGGTAGGTCAATCGATGGACGCAGGCCTGGACCGTGAGCGAGAACTCTTTATGGAATTAGTGACCTCGCCCGAATCTGCCGCAATGCGCCATATTTTCTTTGCCGAGCGTCAGGCTGCAAAAATCAAAGATCTGCCACGAGACACGCCTTTGCGTGAGGTAAAGAAAGTCGCAGTCATTGGCGGCGGCACCATGGGTGGCGGCATCGCCATGTGTTTCGCGAACGTTGGTATTCAGGTTGTCATGGTCGAGATTAATGACGAGGCGCTCGCACGAGGTCTCGGCATTATCGAGAAAAACTACGCAATCACAATGAAGAAAGGCAAGCTCACCGAGGCACAGGTCGCTCAGTGTATGGGTGCAATAAGCGGCACAACAGACTATGCCGACCTTGCCGACGTAGACATGATTATCGAGGCGGTATTCGAAAATCTTGAGCTCAAGAAAGAAATTTTCGCCAAGCTCGATGCTGTTTGTAAGCCCGGCGCAATTCTTGCGAGCAACACCTCTTACCAAGATATCGATGCTATTGCAGCCGCGACTAAGCGCCCGCAAGACGTCCTCGGCATGCACTTTTTCAGTCCGGCCAATGTGATGAAACTGCTCGAGGTTGTGCGCGGCGAGAAGACCGCAGACGACGCGCTTGCCACTGCCATGGCGATTGGTAAGAAAATCGGCAAGGTGTGTGCGCTGTCGCGGGTCTGCTACGGCTTTATAGGCAATCGCATGCTGGGAGGCTATGGCCGCGAGTCGCAGATGTTACTGCTCGATGGCTGCACACCGGCAAAGGTTGACGCTGCGCTCGAAGGGTTTGGCATGGCAATGGGGCCACTCGCGATGGGCGACCTCGCCGGACTCGACGTTGGCTACAAAGCGCGCGAAGGCCGCACAGATCTGCCCAACGATCCTAAGCTCTACCGAATGGGCACTGTCCTAGTAGAGATGGATCGTTTCGGACAAAAAACTGGCGCAGGATTCTATAAATACGATCCCGCGACACGTGCTCGCATGAACGATCCTGAGATCGAAGCGCTGATCAAATCAGAAGCGGCTGCCTTGGGTGTTGAGCAGCGAGAGGTAAGCGACCAGGAAATACTGGAACGCTGTCTGTATCCGCTGATTAACGAAGGCGCGCTTATCCTCGAAGAGGGCATTGCGCAGCGGCCAAGCGATATCGATGTTGTGTATGTGTTCGGCTATGCTTTCCCAGCGCCCAAAGGCGGCCCAATGCACTATGCCGATCATGTGGGTCTTAAAAACGTCTACGACAAGATTTGTGAATTCCGCGATCGCTACGGCGAAGAGTATTGGAAGCCGGCGCCTCTGCTCGAAAAATTGGCGAAAGAAGGCAAGACGTTCGCGCAGTGGGGAGCCGAGCAGGAGTAATCTCTGCGCTGAATCTTAACGGCGGTGCGGCGCTTGAATTCGCCGCTCCGCCCCTCTTTTCGAGACAGGCCAGGAGGTCATCATGCTCTCATTTGAAACCACTACACCGGGCGGTCCTCTCGCCCCCGTCGAATCTGAAATCCCGCAGCCGCAAGGGTCCGAAGTGATCGTTAAGATGCTCGCCTGTGGCGTGTGTCATTCCGATATACACATGCACGACGGAGTCTTCGATCTAGGTCACGGGAAGCAGCTCGAAGTTGGGCGTCCAGGTATGGTCTTGGGTCACGAAATATTCGGTGAAGTCGTTGCCGTCGGGCCAGAATCTGAAGGCGCTGCAATTGGTGATCGCCGAGTAGTTTATCCCTGGATAGGCTGCGGCGAATGCGCCTCGTGTTTGCGCGGCGACGAAAACCTTTGTACACCGGGTCGCGCGCTAGGCATCGCTGCCAAAGGCGGCTTTGCCGAATACGTGTCGGTGCCTCACTCGCGCTATCTCTTCGACAAGGGGGAGGTAAGCGACAGCCTCGCGGCGACTTATGCCTGCTCCGGTCTCACGGCCTACAGTGCGCTTAACAAGCTAGGCGAAGTAGGCAAGGGCGATGAAGTAGTCATCATAGGCGCAGGCGGCGTTGGCATGATGGCGATACAGATCGCGCTCTCAAAAGGGTTGGACCCTATTGTTGTCGACATCGACGAAGCTAAACTCGCGTCAGCCAAAGAGTTGGGTGTTACGCGTACGTTCAATTCGGGCGATCCACAATCGGGCAAAGAGATTCGTAAGTCGACCGGCGGCGCCTACGCGGTGCTCGATTTCGTTGGCGCCGAAGCCTCGGTTAATTATGGGCTTGGCTGCCTTCGTAAAGGCGGTATGATTATCATTATTGGCTTGTACGGCGGATCACTGAATATTCCCATTCCTTTCTTGCCAATGAATGCGCGCATTATTCAGGGTAGTTATGTTGGCACGCTCAAAGACATGGGCGAGCTGATGGAGTTGGTGCGAGCGGGGAAAATCGATCCGATCGAAATTCATGAGCGCCCATTGGCCGAAGCCGAGGCGGCGCTTGCCGACCTCAAGGCGGGCAAGGTGCGCGGTCGTCAGGTGTTAGTCAATAACTAGCAGAAAGAACACAGTAGAGGAGTAAAAAGGTGCAAGCGATTGCTCACTTAGAGGATTTCAGACAAGAAACACGCGCGTGGCTCGAGGCTAACTGTCCAGCGTCTATGCGCACGCCTATGGTCGACGCTGAGGTGGTTTGGGGTGGTCGTAATCCGACTTTCGTCAACCCAGAAAGTAAACTGTGGCTCGAGCGAATGGCAGAAAAGGGGTGGACGACGCCAACTTGGCCGGCCGAATACGGTGGCGGCGGGTTGAGTAAAGACGAGTCGATGGTCCTCGCTCAAGAAATGTCGCGAATAAATGCGCGTCCGCCGCTTAATAGCTTCGGTATTAGTATGCTCGGTCCAGTTCTCCTTGAGTCTGGCACGCATGAACAGAAGAGTGAGCATATTCCTAAAATCGTCCGCGGTGAGATACGCTGGTGTCAGGGATATTCTGAGCCCGGTTCAGGGTCTGATCTCGCGAGCTTAAATACTAAGGCAGTTCTCGACGGCGATGACTATGTGATCAATGGCTCCAAAGTATGGACCTCGTATGCCGACAAAGCAGACTGGATTTTTTGCCTAGTACGCACCGATAGCGACGTGCCAAAGCATGCAGGCATCAGCTTTATCCTCTTCGATATGGACACGCCGGGCGTAACGACCAAGCCTATTCAGCTCATTAGCGGTATGTCGCCTTTTTGTGAAACCTTCTTCGATGATGCGCGCGCGAAAGCTGCCAACCTTGTCGGCGGTCTTAACAACGGCTGGGCAATCGCTAAGCGTCTTTTGCAGCACGAACGCACGATGATTTCGGGCTTCGGATTAGCGGGTAGTCAGGGCGATCGTGGCGGAACCACGTCGACTATGGACAGCGTCGAACGCGCAGCCATGCACTACCGCGGGGATACCGACAAGATCTCCGATCCGGGTCTTCGCGACGAGATTGCGAAGTTCAAAATTGATAGCGCAGCCTTCGCGCTGACCTCGCAGCGCTCGACCGAAGAATCAAAGCAGGGTCAAGGCCCAAATGCGACATCGTCGATGCTCAAAAACTACGGCTGTGAGCTCAATAAGCGCCGATACGAGTTACTCCTTTCATCCCTCGGTAGCCAAGCGCTAGGCTGGGAAGGGGAGGGTTTTGCGTCAGACGAGATCGCCGTGACACGCGAGTGGCTGCGGTCGAAAGCGAACTCGATCGAAGGCGGCACCTCTGAGGTTCAGCTCAATGTGATCGCGAAGCGTGTTCTTGGCCTGCCAGACATGCTTAGTCTGGTGCAGAAATAGTTTGTTAACTCGATGGCAATAATCGCCGAGCGAGAGAGAGAATTATGAGTTTAGTATTAAGCGAAGATCAGCAGTTATTGAAAGACTCGGCGAAGGCCTTCGTCGACCAGAACGCGCCAGTGTCGGTGCTGCGTGGTCTGCGCGACAGTAAAGACGCGCAAGGCTACGACCAAAACCTCTGGCGACAGATGCTCGAATTGGGCTGGGCCGGCATGGCGATTCCCGAAGCCTACGGCGGATTTGAATTCGGCTACGGCGGCCTCGGCGTAGTACTCGAAGAGTCGGGACGCACGCTTGTGAGCTCGCCATTAATCGCTACCGTCCTTCTCGGCGCGTCGGCGATCAACGAGCTTGGTTCGGACGCGCAGAAAAGCGAGTTTTTATCCCAGGTCGTCAGTGGCGAATTGTTGCTTGCGCTGGCTATAGACGAGAAGCCGCATCATCGTCCGTGCCGAATCGAAACCTCTGCCGTTAAATCTGGTGAGGGCTATGTTCTCAACGGATGTAAAACCTTTGTGCTCGATGGCCATATAGCAAACAAGCTTATCGTTGTTGCTCGAACCGCTGGCGCAATCGACGACGAGGCAGGGTTAAGCGTATTTTTGGTCGATGCCGCTGCAGAAGGCGTGTCGATAAATCGAAGTTGGATGGTCGACAGCCGTAATTCGGCGATGCTAAGCCTCAATGATGTAAAGGTAGGAGCCGATGCGCTTTTAGGTGCTGAAGGCGGTGCCTATTCTAGCCTAACTCGCGTTCTAGATATTGGCCGCATCGGCGTTGCTGCCGAGATGCTCGGTAGCATGCAGCAAGCGTTCGAAATAACCCTCGACTATTTAAAACAGCGCGAACAATTTGGCGTACTCATCGGTTCTTTTCAGGGTCTGCAACACCGCGCAGCCGAAATGTATTCCGAGATCGAACTGTGTAAGTCTGCAGTCCGCGCCGCACTGGCTGCGCTCGACGATGCCGACAAAACTGATGCTGATATCGCGGAATTTGCCAGTATTGCCAAGGCTAAACTTAGCGAAGTGGCAACGCTTGTGAGCAACGAAGCGGTACAGATGCATGGCGGCATTGGCATGACTGACGAATACGACATCGGTTTTTATATGAAGCGTGCGCGTGTTGCCGCCGCTTTCTTGGGCGATGCGCTTTTCCATCGTGAGCGTTACGCAAGTCTCAATGGGTTCTAAAAAAGGGATGGCACCATGACAATGGACGAATCGGTTAACGTATTCGATGAGCCGCTCGAACCTTGCGGGACGGATCCGGTAACGGGATTTTTCCGTGACGGCTGCTGTAATACCAATGAAGATGATCATGGCTGCCACACGGTCTGTGTGGCGGTGACCGACGAGTTTCTTAGCTATACGCGTTCGCAGGGCAATGACCTGAGTACGCCGGTTCCGGCCTTTGGTTTTCCGGGGCTTAAACAGGGAGACTCTTGGTGTCTGTGCGCGTCACGCTGGCTTGAGGCGCATGATGAGGGTAAAGCCCCGCGTGTTTTTCTTCGGCGCACACATAAAAAGACGCTAGAGACTGTGGCTATGGACATCCTACGAAACTATGCAGTCGACCTAAGTTAGTGGGTAAGCTCATTTCGCTACCGCGTTTTACCGCGTAGCAAAAACGGATTCTAGTTGCGATGCTGAAGAGTAAAACCTCAAGAATTCGCGGTTTCTCATTGCTCTGTAAGCGCTGCACGATGTTCATCGTTGCTCTCTCTGTAATCGTAAGCTGCTCTGTTGGTCAGCAGGTCAGGCCCCTTGATGATTCCGCGAGACTTGCTAGCGGATTCGAAGGCGGCGTTTTTTTACTCGATGGAGAATCGGGTGAATTTTTCGCCACAAGTGAGCAATGGCTTGTCCGCGCTGCTATTCCTGCGTCGACTTTCAAAGTGTTTAGTTCGCTTGCCGCGCTGGAGTCGGGGGTCGTTGCCTCGACAGATCAAGTCATTCGCTTGCCGAAATACAGCAGTACGCGTGAGGAAATCAACCGCGACCTCGATTTTTCCAGTGCGTTCGCGCTATCGGCACTGCCTCACTATCAGCATTTGGTGCGCGAAATTGGCGCTACCAAAATGCAGTCCTATCT